>Ga0126372_10000854_pt1 | contig 11577 bp, 7 predicted proteins | sample PanSoiMetaPlot_6_FD_92762 | JGI IMG/M metagenome (GOLD analysis project Ga0126372, IMG submission 92762) | Tropical forest soil microbial communities from Panama - MetaG Plot_6 | ecosystem: Environmental > Terrestrial > Soil > Tropical forest > Bulk soil | place: Panama | collected 2016-02-17
AGTTCCTCCCGCCAATTTTCGGGTTGAACGGGGGATCCCCGGAAAATGAACTGCCCAGGGCCGCCTGAATTCGGCAAAGGAATCATCGCCAAAAGAGGCAGCGCCTGAGGATCAATTGGAACTGTATTGTTCGTGAACGGAAGTCCCGTCGCCGGATTTACAGGGCAATCAGGTCCCGGACATAGTTCGCTAAAGTTGCCAGCGGTTCCACCGCATCCGGACGTTGCACTGGTACAGCCTCTCTCAGCCAGCGACGGTACAGCAACGTTGAATACCTGGCCGGGCACGCGGTTTCTACGCCATTCCTGCGACCAGAAAAAGAAAGTCTTGCTCTTATCCTGGTTATAAACTCCCGGAATATATACGGGACCGCCAATCGTGTAACCGTAGTCGTTCTTCTTGTAGGGGGGGACGGAATCTTCGAAAAAATTGCGCGCATTGAAAGCATCGTTGCGCACGAACTCGTAGGCATTTCCGTGGAAAGCCCTGGTTCCTGATTTCGTTTCCACCTCGATCGTGCCAGAACCATTTCGGCCATATTGCGCGCCGTAGTTGGAAGTCAATACGCGGAACTCCGCAATGGCCTCGAGACTCGGGTAGACGTTCAGAGTCGTGTTGCTGCCGTTGTCGAGATTGTCGCCGCCATCGAGTTCCCAGTTGTTGTACTCCGTCCGTCCCCCGTTGACGCTATAGGAGACATTGCCGTTCACACCCACCTGAGCTTCGTCCTGGCCTGTCTGATTTGTGACTCCTGCAGTCAGCGTAGCGAGTTGAGTGAAGTTCCTTCCGTTCAACTCAAGTTGGGTCACTTGCCGACCGGTAACGGTGCCAGCCAGTTCAGAGGATTGCGTTTCCACCTGATTTAGCTGTTCACCCTGCACTACAACTTCCGTTTCAACCTTGCCCACCGTGAGCGTTGCATCGATCCTGGCCTTTTGCGCCACGCGCAGGATGATGCCTTTACCCTTGAAGGTCTTAAACCCTTGCGCAGAGACCGCGAGGTCGTAAGTGCCCCCAGGCAGCCCGGCCGCCAGATACTCACCCTCCGAGTTCGTCGTGGTAGCGCGATCAACACCTCCGGCGGTACCCGTGATCTTTACTTCGGCTCCAGACACGACCGCTCCGGTGTTGTCACGAACTGTGCCGGTGATAGCGCCGGTATCCTGAGCAAAGAGAATTGCTGGGGTGAGCACAACAGCAAGAAACAACAATGGTTTTGTGAGACTGGCTTTCATGTTGAAGCACTCCCATCACCTCTGGACCGAGGCTCTTGACGAACGGTTGCCAGTTTTTCCGGCGAGGACAAGCACACCGGAACTCCATCAGCGAGACACCCCACGCCTCCGGCTGGAGGCACGAACTACACCTACCGCACGTTCCGACGATTTCGCGAGAATGCCTTTATTAAAACGTATGAATAGTGCTTTAGTCGATTTCCACTGTCAAGCAAAAAGTTGCGCGATGTTACGTCGTTTGTCACGGCAGGTTCCACGTTGACTCTCTCACCACCAACTCCGGGGCCACTTTACGGTGCACCGCGGCGATTTCTCTCTTTTCGAGAACTGAGTTAATCCCATCGACCACGAGACCGACCGCGATCGATCCCATGGACTCCATGGGCTGACGAATCGTGGTCAGCGACGGCGTGTACAAGGCCGCCGTAGCAATGTCGTCAAAACCAATGACTGAACATTGCTCAGGCACTTTGATTCCTGCCTTTGAAAGCGCACGTATTGCTCCAAACGCTGTCATATCGTCAAAAGCCATAATCGCGCTAAATGATCGGCGATGCTTTAGAAGTTCCTCGGTTAATTTGTAACCTGCTTCAAAACTTGAAATCGGTTCACGGGACTCAGGTAAGTCGACGATCAAGCGGGAATCCAGTTCGATACCCTTCGCCTGGGCCACGGCACGAACGCCTTTCCACCGGGGCGAGCTATCGGCCAGAGCCTTAGGACCGCGAATAAACGCTATTTTCCGGTGACCCAGAGAGCACAAATGCTCCATGGCGATTTGACCGCCCAATTCGTTATCTACTATCACTGAACTGACGCTATCGGTGCGTAGTTCCCTGCCGATCATCGCGGTGGGTATGCTGCTCCTCTCCACATCGGCTAGAAGATCGATGTCGAGGAACAACCAGTTCGCTAGCACGACCAGTCCTTCAATCCGGCGGTCGAGAATCATTTCCAGATAGCGTTCGAACCGGCTGCGTTCGTTGTGCACATCGGTGAAAATAGGAAGGAAGCCCGACTGGTAGAGCGAGTTTTCAATTCCGCGCAAGATGAGCGTGCAGTAAGGATCGGTCATGTCAAAAACCATGACGCCTACTGTATGACTTCGTTTATTGCGCAAGGAACGAGCAAAGAGATTGGGTCGATATCCCAGCTTCTTCGCTGCTGTTTCGATTCTCTTCTTCGTGGTTTGCGGAATATAACGTGCGAGCGGCGCGTTATTGAGAACGATGGAAACGGTAGTAGATGAAAAGCCACTTGCCTTGGCTACATCGCGTATCGTGGCCGCCGAAGACTTCACTCTGGGGAGCTCCGAGCAATGCTCATCCAAACGCTCTTCCGGAACGGATGGTAGTCTATCGCAAAAGTGTTGAGAATCTTCAGGACCTTGCAATCCGCTTTCCTTCACCTGTTGTTCAATGCAGGCTGGCCGACCATCCCTCACTTCTTCCCGGCAATTCCGCTTGCATTACCCTTGAATTTCCGGCAATTGGTGGCGGACACTACAACATCGTGACTTCGGCGTCAACTCGGAGATTTGTGTCTCGGCAATTCCGGCTTGTGAGCTTCGCTGTACTCTGCTTCGTGGCGTCGGTTGGGTTCATTCAAAGCAGGCTGTTTGGCGCGCAAACTCCACCTGCCGACGGACCTCGTCCTGCCTGGGCGAGACAAACTCCGAGCCCACAGGAACTCTTCACCGACGGAGAAAGTGCGCTGCGCGCCGGCGACAACGAGCGGGCTGAGCGCGACTTCCGCCGAGTGCTGGCCAATGATCCGCGATCAGCGGGTGCATACGCGAACCTCGGCGTCGTCTATATGCGGCGAAAGCACTGGGAACAGGCACTGAACGCGCTGCAAAAGGCGGAACGACTTGCTCCCACGGTTGCTGGGATACGGCTCAACATCGGCCTGGCATACTATCGCCAAAATAATTTTCGCTCCGCCGTTTCACCATTCGAGTCCGTGCTGCGGGACCAGCCCGATTCAACCCAGGCACGCTATTTGCTGGGTCTCTGCTACTTCTTCAACGACCGATGGGACGATGCAACGACTACGCTTGAACCATTGTGGACGCAGCAGTGGCTGAACATGAGCTACCTATACGTTCTCGGAATCGCTGCCCACAAAGCCGGCCGAAATGAACTGGAAGACAAAGCTATTGGCCGACTCGTACAACTCGGACAGGACACCCCTGAATTTCATCTCTTGATGGGCAAAGCATTCATCAACCGCGAGGAAGACGACAACGCGATTTCCGAATTGGAGAAGGCCACGCGAGGCAACCCTAAGTTGCCCTTCGTTCATTTCAACCTTGGACTCGTGTACCTTCACAAGCAGGATTACGAGAGGGCAGCCAGCGAGTTCAAGGCAGACATAGCCGTGGAACCTGATGTCTCATACAGCTACCTGCGACTGGCCGACGTCTACGTTCAACAGCAAAACGACGCTGCGGCGGAGAAAAACTATCGCCATGCAGTGCGACTGGATCCGAAGTTGGCCGCTGGTTATCTGGGCCTAGCCAAGGTTTACAGCAGGCAAGGCAAATACCGGGAAGCGCTGTCAGCTTTGTCGGCGGAAGAAAAACTCGATCCTCAAAACTATGACTCGCACTATATCCGAGGACAAATTCTGAACCATATGGGGCAGCGCGAAAAGGCCAAGGCTGAGTTTGATACCTACGCTCGCGAAATGAATGCAGCACGTGAAAAGCGCGGTAGAGAACTCCGAAGTGACATCCCAACCCCCGATCTAACTGCCGAACCGAAATAACCAGTTGTGACGCGCATTGCCTCGATAGAAGAGCTTCGAGATTCAGGTTTCTCAGCCCCATCTCGCACCGTTCATCGCCGCATTTTTCGTGATGGAATTAACCATCGGAAAACTTTCCCGCCTCAAGAAGGTAGGCACCTGGCCCACCTTTTCCTCGCACCGACCTGTAATACTCGGCCACGAAGAAGCCTGCCCTCAAAGACTCCAGGAAAGCCCAGCGTGTTGCCAGACGCCACTCCCAAGCGAGACCAGGATCTTGTTGTTCGAGCTGCAGTATGTCGCCGGGGATTTCAATGAGGACCCGTCGTCTTGCCAAGGACTCCGCGAGATCGCCTCGAACCGGGCAGCCATTTCCATTGAAACGCACCAAGGCGGGCAAGGACGGCAAGGGTTCTGGTTGGAGTCCCTTCTCAATTCTGTTTTGCACGCGGCGGCTCGACATGGGCCAAGTAATCCAGAGACGATCGGTACCGTTCTGGTGCAGGACACTACTGCTGTCTCGTCCGTAGAAGTCGACCTTGTATCGATCAGCGATCACTCCGACTTTGGCAAAATTGAAGTGCGCATTACGGCTCTGAAGCGGATCAAACGTCCAGGTCATCTCCGTAATCCCCTTGTTAAGGGCCCGCTCCCGCTGCGCCGCCTTGAGCTTGAATCCTAGATCGAGGTCACGGTAGTCAGCCAGCACTGCCAGCATGTGCGAATGGATTGAAACTTTGCGTTCTTCGAGGGCCGGAAAACCAAAAGCAAAACCCACGAGGGAATCCCCATCGAAGGCACCAATCAGCATTGCCCCCGCCGCCTTGCACGCGATCAGCAGGGTCATAGGGGTGACATCGCGATCGATAAGCCCCCACACTTCCCTCTCGACAGCCTCTAGCTTGCGGATGTCTTCGATGGCTTCAAGATCTCGAATTACAATCGTCGACTTAGGTTTTCCTTCCGACAATTTCTTGGCCTGATCTGGGGTTGAGGCAATTTCTGACAAACGCACTAGCTTACACGACGCAAAAAGGGAGTTGGGATAACGCTTAGCTTGTGCCGCCGCAGACGGTGGCGGAAGCGTCTACCAGCCTTTGCACCGGTTCAATCACCATCAGCAAAAGCTGCGCGGACGACGGTTGCTCCATTTTCTCCAACTCCGAGACGCGGTCATTCTTCCATGAATCGGCAGGCCGCTGACTCTGTTCGATATAGTCAAGTGCTTGCAAACCCAACGCGCCGACTCTCGAAAGATTTTGCGAAATCGATGAAACCTCCTGCAAGAGAGAGGAATTGTTGATTAGCGGCTGCAAGTTAGCGGCGTTGTTCTGCCAGATCACCAGCTGGTTGCGAATCCGTTCCCGCTCAACCGCGTCCTTGCAGCCTCCCGCAATCAGGTGGTCGACTTGGGTCGAAAACCGGCGTGCCACGTCACTCTCCGGGTGAACGGCATCGACGAGCCGATTCAAAGGAGACAAACTTGTAGGTACGGCTTTAGCCAGTTCCTCGCGCTGATATTCTTTCACCGGTTCGACGACGTCGGCCAAGATTCTCAACGGCGCTACATCCGCCGTGGGTGCTATTCGCTTGAGCATCGGTTCATAGCTTGAGTTATGTGTCAGCCCAAGCGTTTCAAGGCGCCAGCTGATTTTGCTGAGCCTCCCATACATAGCCTGCACGTCGCGCACATCGGCCGCAGACCACAGACGTTCAGCGATCGGCGCTAGACGTGGCCAGACACGCGAGTCGAAGTTTTCCGGGGACGCATACTCATTCCACATGGTCGCTTCACCGCCGAGAATCTTCGCTTTCTCCTCCGTGGTTAATCCTCCTGCTTCTTTAGGCAAGGGATCGACGGCGTAATGACGAAAGGCTGACCACATGAGATCGAGATAATATCCATTTGAGAGCAAGCCAAAGTGGCCCTGCTCGACCGCACTGGCTAGCGCGTCGGTTCCGCGCCAGGACTGAATGACAATGTCCTGTGGCATTCCGGGCACCAGAATCTCGTCCCAACCAACCATCACCTTTGCATGATTGCTCACAATCTTCTGAATTCTGCCGGTGAAATAGGCCTGCAGTTCCTGGCTGGACCTGAGATTGTGTTGGACCATGAACTGGTGGATGCTGGAATTGCGGCTCCACTGCTTCCCGTTTACTTCGTCCCCTCCGACGTGAAAATAGGGATCCGGAAAGAGCTGCGACATCTCGCCGATAAAATCGTCGAGAAACTTGTAAACACTATCGCGAGTCGGATCCATTGCGGGATCGAAAACGCCCCACTTGCGCTCGACGTTGTACGGTCCCGGGGCCGCAGCAAGCTGCGGATAGCCGACGAGCCAGGCGGTAGTGTGTCCAGGCATATCGAACTCGGGGACAACTCGAATGCCACGATCTCTCGCATAGGCAATGAACTCCCGGATTTCATCCTGAGTGTAGAAGCTGCCGTCTGAACCCATTTCGTGAAGCCGCGGAAACTTCTTGCTCTCCACGCGGAATCCCTGATCCTCTGACAAATGCCAGTGGAAAACATTCAACTTCAACGCTGCCATCCCATCGAGATTCCGGCGCAGCACATCGAGAGGAATAAAATGGCGGCCAACATCCACCATTAATCCGCGCCAGGGAAAACGAGGTGCGTCCTGAATGGAGATCACCGGTGCCGCGAAACCGGCGCGCGTAGGCTCGACCAGTTGCAAAAGTGTTTGCAGCCCATGCAGCACACCCAGAGGATTCGGAGCTGAAAGCTTGGCACCCGACGGCGCTACTTCCAGAGAATATGACTCGTCTTCCCCGGGCTCTTGAATCTCTTTGCTTGGCCCCTCGGTGTGGACAATGAGAGTCGCCTTTTCTGGCTCGGCCAGCTGCGAGCTGAAAACGATTCCCGTTTGACGTGAAAGATCGCGAAAAAATCTTTGGACGCCTTTCTCGAGCCGCGCCTCTTTGTAGCCCGTCAGTGCGGCGGAAAAGGACCCCGTGACAAGCAGTTGGCCACTGCCGACTGTGCACCGGGACGGCCACGGCATAAGATTAAGTTCCCCCGATGACGGCAAGTTTGGCAGCTCACCTGCGAACAGCGACACTGGTGCAAGCATGAGAAACATTAAGACGCTGGTTCGCATGAAATCCTGCCTGGGTTGAGCGAAGGGATGGTAACACCGCCGGGTTGAGAAGCCCGAACGCGGGTGATACCGAACGTTCTAAAACGCGGGCTTTACTTTGATTGGACTGTGGGGAAATGCGCGAATCAATAGGCCCACCGGAGCAAAGCCGCACCGATGGTAAATCCTGCGCCGACTGACGCCAGCAAAACCAAGTCGCCCTTCTTGAGTTTGCCTTCTTCGCGCGCTGAGTGCATCGCCAGAGGAATAGTTCCGGCGGTAGTGTTCCCGTAGCGGTCGATGTTGATAATCACCTTGTCCAGGCTCATCCCAAGTCGATCTGCAGAAGCTGTGATGATACGGCGATTTGCCTGATGAGGAATAAAGGCGGCGATGTCACAAACCTTGACATTGTTCCTCTCAATCAGTTTGGCGCAGAGTTCGGTCTGTTTCCTTACGGCAAATTTGAATACGGCCTGCCCGTCCTGGTGGACGTAGTGCATGCGCTTATCGACCGTCTCGTGGGTGGAAGGATTCAGACTTCCACCTCCGGGCATATACAGAGAACATCCACCAGATCCATCTACTTCATGGATGAAATCGATGAGTCCGACCGAATCATCTTCAGCGGCCTCGAGAATGACGGCTCCAGCGCCGTCACCGAAAATCACACATGTTGCCCGGTCCGTATAGTCGATAATCGATGACATCACATCCGCGCCGATCACCAGCACTTTACGGTGGGCACCCGTCGCGATGAACTGAGCCCCCGTCTGGAGCGCGTACAAAAAGGCCGAACAAGCCGCAGAAAGATCGAACCCCCACATGCCCTTCGCTCCGAGCTTGTGCTGTACGAGGCAAGCTGTGGAAGGAAAGAGCATGTCTGGCGTCACCGTGGCAACGATCACCGCGTCGATCTCGCTTGCAGCAATATTTCTCTCTGCCAACGCTTGCTTCGCGGCAGCGACCGCCAGATCGCTCGTCGCAACTCCCTTCTCCGCAATGTGCCTTTCCCTGATCCCAACTCGCTCCATAATCCAGTCGTTCGAGGTTTCGACCATCTTTTCGAGATCCTGGTTGGTGAGAAGCTTTGGCGGGACGTACGTACCAAGGGCGCTGATCTTTGCGCGGATCGCTTTGTTCAAAGATTTCTCCTGAATGAAAACCTACATTGTTAATGATCAGGAGGGGAATGTCTAACAGGATTCACCGGAGAAGGAAAATCAAGTGCTCATTGTCCGCACGCAGACTGCGCAATTTCAGGAATCAGTGATCCGGGCTGACCGGATCATCGCCTTGCAGTACAACCCAAAGCGTTACACCACCGGCTACAGCAAGTCCGCCGTAAAGCGCCATGTTCGACTCGAGAATCCCGCCCTCCGCGGCTGTAGGGGCTAGAGGTCCGCGTCTTTTGCGTTTGCTGGATTGCTGAGATTCATCCCGCGTCGTTTCTTGACCGGCGGGAAGAGTGTTAGTGCCGGTCGGATCCGTAATGCTAAGGTCACCTTTGCGGGCAAGAATCTTTACCGAACCGTCGACGTCCAAAACCTGAAATTCTGTGGGTCCGGCCGTTAGCGGAGTAATCGTCACATCGCCGGCTCGAGTGCTGAAGCTGTTGGAGGTTGCCACTCTTAAGCCACCATGTTCGATAAGAACTCGGTTGCCCTCGAACTTTACAAGTGAGTCCGCGAAAACGGACACGCTTGAACCTTGGGTATTGATGTTGGCCGCGGAACCTGCGTTGGTCTGGACCAGGTCACCAGGAAAAATAGCGGAAGATCGCGGTATGTTCACACCGTTCACCCACGCGGTGCCGCGTGCATACACCATGGCCGCCTTCGTGTCGGCGGCGAACAGGGATGTGGGTAATGCCATCATGACTACGATCGCGCATGACAAAATCTTACGAAGGATTGGCATCGCCACACTCCACCGGCCCGTGAAAAGTTCCCCTGATGCTATCGCCGCCATCAAAGTCGAGTCAATCTGGTTTTTAGTACGTACTGCCCAAGTAAACGACCCGCATGGTGCCGGAAGTACATGTTCTCCCGCTTAAGCACGTCGGCCTCCCCCCAACCCGAGGACCTTGCGCCTCTCAGCTCAAGAATTAAGATCGTTTTCCGCAAGTAACTCGTGAGCTAGTACACATCCATGAGCCTGCTAAACTCCATGCTAGAATCGCACGTGTCCAACACTGCAAATCTCCAATGACGACTCGCGCAGCGCCATCCTCCTTGTCCGCCGATTTGAAAACTAAAATCGAGGCACGCCGCTCAAATGTGGCAATCATGGGCCTGGGCTATGTCGGGCTCCCTCTCGCCCTGCTGTACGTCGATCAAAAGTTTCCTGTTGCCGGTTTCGACATCGATCAACGCAAGGTCGACACGCTGAATCAGGGCGGTTCCTACATTTTTCGCATCGAGAAGGCCGAAATAAGCGCGGCCGTGGAGAGGGGGTTTTCGGCCACATCAGATTACTCACGCTTAACGGAGATGGACGCCATCATTATTTGCGTCCCTACACCGTTGAATGAGTACCATGAACCGGATCTCAGCTACATCACCGCTACAGCTCAGGCCATCGCGCCGCATCTTCGGGCCGGTCAGCTAGTGGTGTTGGAGAGCACAACTTATCCTGGAACGACCGAAGAAGTGCTGGTTCCGATCCTCGAAAAAAATAATCGTGGTGGTCTGAAAGCGGCTCGTGGAAATGAATCCGGCAACAACGAGTTTTTTGTCGCATTTTCGCCAGAGCGCGAAGATCCAGGCAACACCAGCGTGGCTCGGAGCGACATTCCGAAGGTGGTGGGCGGTCTGAACCCTCAGGCGGCCGATCTGGCGGCCACGCTGTACGGCTCGATCTTCAACCGGGTCGTCCGCGTGTCGTCGCCGGCTGCAGCCGAGATGACAAAGCTTTTGGAGAATATCTACCGTTGTGTGAACATCGCGCTTGTCAATGAACTGAAGTTGCTTTGTTTGCGCATGGGTCTCGACATCTGGGAGGTAATTGAGGCGGCATCCACAAAACCATTTGGATTTCAGCCCTTCTATCCGGGACCCGGGTTGGGCGGACATTGCATCCCAGTCGATCCCTTTTATCTTTCGTGGAAGGCAAAAGAATTCGACTTTAGAACCCGCTTTATCGAACTGGCGGGCGAGATCAATGTCGCAATGCCGTATCACGTTATCGCGGCAGTAGCCGATGGACTGAACCGGCGCAAGAAGGCTTTGAATGGCGCGCGCGTACTGGTCTTGGGCGTCGCGTACAAGAAAGACATAGATGATCTTCGGGAATCGCCCGCGCTCACCATCATTGAGTTGCTACAAAAAAATGGCGCCCAAGTCGCCTACCATGATCCCTACTTCCCTACCGTCGGTCGCGGTCGCCACTATGACCTGCAGATGAAGTGTGCGGATTTGAAAGACCTGGGGCAGTACGACTGTGTGCTGGTCGTCACCGATCACTCTGACTACGACTGGAAGCGAATTGTTGATGATTCACAGCTTGTCATCGACACCCGAAATGCCACTCGGGGTATTCAAAGCCCCAAGGTGATTCGTTGCTGACAATCACAAACGTGTACTTCCTACTATTCAGCCCTCGCGCCCGGGGTGGGAATTACTCTTCCTACGTGTAAATTTTTTGCCCGACCCAGACCGACATTTGCTAGAATTGCGCCATTATCCACGTAACCAGCTGGTTTTCTATGGCATTACCACTTCGGCAGGGGACCGAAAGTGGCCTTCAGCTTGCATCGGAAGACTAGCATTTGGCGGATCCGACCGTCTCTCAAAGCGACTGTGGGTGCCCCGTGGGGCGGGGGATTGCCGTTTTTGCCAGGAAGGCATCGATTCAGAGTCGTTAATCATCAGAGCTCATATGCCTACACTTTCCGATAGAGGCATGTTTTCGCTACTCCCGGATCCAAAGACTAGGTGGAGAGAATTTGTTTGTGGTTACGGCGTGAACGTCGTTGCGCTGGGCGCCTTGGCATTACTGGGTGTTTTGCGGCCACAACTGATCACGCAAGCGGTTAAGGACTACCACACTGTCACGCTCGTTAGCACACCCCCGCCGGTGAATCACCAGCCAGCACCGGTTCGCATCATCGAGCCCCCGAAGGTGACAGCTGAATTGAAGACGCCGATACCGGACAATTTGCGGCTGGTCGCACCGAAACCAAAGCCTCAACCGCAGGACGACGTGGCGCCAAAAATGGCCATGCCTGCGGAGAAGCCCGCGCCGGTGATCGCGACAAAACCCGCGATACCGCGGCAACTGGTTAAGACAAACGTTTTCTCGACTGGCAGTTCAGCGACTCCGACAATCGCAGCCGCCCCGTCCAAAGTGCAAACTGGAGGCTTCGGCGATCCAAATGGCGTGCCCGCTCAGGAGACGCATGGCCGTCCCGTTAACATCGCGCAGTTAGGATCGTTCGACCTGCCTTCAGGTCCGGGTTATGGAAATGGTACAGGAGGAGCCCGGGGGAT
>Ga0126372_10000855_pt1 | contig 11575 bp, 5 predicted proteins | sample PanSoiMetaPlot_6_FD_92762 | JGI IMG/M metagenome (GOLD analysis project Ga0126372, IMG submission 92762) | Tropical forest soil microbial communities from Panama - MetaG Plot_6 | ecosystem: Environmental > Terrestrial > Soil > Tropical forest > Bulk soil | place: Panama | collected 2016-02-17
CGCATGGTGCGTCGTGAATTGATCGAGTTTCTGATCGCACAGCATGCCAAAGATCAGACGCTGGCGGAAATACTGGAGCTTGCTGCGCAGTTGCCCAACACGGTGACGGCGAAGATGGAGTTGGGTGGGCTCTTCCTTCAGCATGGCGACCCGGGAAACGCAGTCAGCAATTTTCGAGCGGCGCTGCGCGCCCAGCCGTACAACCAGACCGCGCTGGAAGGCGCCGGCCAAGCCGCCTTCCAGCTTGAGGATTATTCCCAGGCGCGGCGCCATCTTCGGCTGCTCATCAATCCCGACGAAAAAGCCAAGCGAATGCTGAACATTGCCACCCTGGTGGATCAAAACGATCCCATGGATCAGCACCTGACGTATGCCAGGCGCAGACAGCGTGTGGTGGCGGATTTCGAACAGACCAGGAAGCAATTGCAGCATTGTCTGGCCCAGAAACCGGAATCGCCTGAGCCGCAGGCTTTCGAGACCCTGGCGAACCGCGAGGCGGAGCTGAAACGCAAGCTTATTGCATCCAGGCAGAGAGAAGCGCCTGAGCTGGCCTTCCAAACGCTGGAGTTCATCTATGACGCTGAAGAAACCATCTCCAGGTCGTGCAGAGAGCTGCAGGACCTGGATTCCGCGCTGCTGCTGATCGCGCAAAAGAGCCGGGGGCCGGAACAATGATCAAACGACTGGCAGGACAGCTTCGGCTTCGGGAAACTCAGGGTTTTCTTTGTCTCACCATCATCATCGGCGTGCTCGCCGGATTGTCTGCAGTGTTTTTCGCGCTGGCAATCGAGCGGAGCAGCCACTGGTTGTTTGGAATATCTCCTTCGCCATTGCGGGTCTTGCTCGTGCCCACAGCAGCCAGTCTTGTCGCGGGAGTATTACTGGCAACGTTCTTCCGCGATGCTCGCGGCAGTGGCCTTCCCGAAACGGGAACCGCATTCCATGAAAACCACGGGATCATTCCGGCAAGAGTGCCGCTGGGCAAGTTCATAACTGGAGTGCTGTGTGTGGGCTCCGGTCACTCTCTGGGACGCGAAGGGCCTTCGATCCAGATCGGCGCGGGAATTGCTTCTCTGGCCGGGCGCTGGCTGCGCCTGCCGCCCCAACGCTTGCAGGCGCTGGCGCCAATCGGGGCGGCAGCCGCGCTGTCGGCAGCTTTCAATACACCTCTGGCCGCAGTCGTGTTTGTACTGGAAGCGGTTATTGGAGACTTTGAGGCGGCGGTAATCGGCCCGGCAATAATCGCCTCAGTTACGGCCGTGATCGTAGAACGCTCGCTGCTGGGCAACAATCCGTGGCTGCACGTGCCGGGATTCCATCTGGTGCGGCCGGTAGAGCTTCTGGCGTATGCAGGCCTGGGCATTATAGGCGGCATCATTTCCCTCATCTTCTGCAAAGGCCTTCTGTTGGCCCGCGCTCTGTTCAAAAAGCTGCCACGCTGGACGGTGGTCATCCAGCCGGCAATCGGCGGTCTGATGATCGGCGGCATCCTGATCGTGTTCCCTCAGGTAATGGCCGTGGGATACGAGTATGTAGACCAGGCGCTGAACGGCGGGCTCATCCTGAAAACCATGATGGTGTTGTGTGCTGTCAAACTGGTAGCCACGATCATTTCTTATGCGTCGGGAAATGCGGGAGGCATTTTTGCTCCCAGCCTGTATCTGGGAGCAATGGCCGGCGGCGCCGTGGGGATCGTTGTCCGCTACTTTGCTCCTGCTTCCACGGCGGATCCCGGAGCATACGCCCTGGTTGGAATGGGCGCGCTTTTCGCCGGGATTATGCGGGCGCCAATCACGTCAGTATTTCTGATCTTTGAGTTGACCCAGGATTACCGGATTCTGGCGCCGCTCCTGATCGGCAATCTGCTGAGCTTCACAATCTCGCGCTACTGGCAGCGAGAGCCGATTTATCGCGCGCTTCCGGAGCTGGACCGGATTTTCGTGCCCGAACCGCAAGCTCGTGTTCCAGCCGCTGCTGTGGTCGAAGCCGCAGCGGCGGCCGAAGCCGAGCCCAGCGACATCATGGTCACAGATGCAATTCTTGTCCCCGAAGAAAGTCCGATTGAAGATACACCGGAGCTGGTCACGACGAATGGAACTGTTGAGACCACGAGTGAAGATGGACGGCATCTAGTAGGTCGGAATGGCAAAAAGCCCATCCGGAGGGTCAAGAGGAAGACGATCTAAGCCGCGGATCGGGGAGAGCGCTAGCAGCGTCTTCTGCAGGCTTGTGATTGCCACGTAGGCGTTACGACGTTACGGTGATAGAAAGCTGGCTGTCCTGCCTGAAGTGGTACTCATGTTGTGGCTGGCTGCGCTTTTCTTCTTCCAGGAAATTGTCCAAATCCGTAGTGTAGTTTTTCTGTTTGTCTACGAGCTCGTGGTTCGTCATATAGACGTGGAACGGTTCGCCTTTCCGCGCCTGTGACAGCCACTCGAGAGTCTCCAGATTCGGGATGCCGTGCGCGCCGTTGCCTGATATCACATATGCATCCGCACGCACCTGTTCAAAGAAGCCCTGCTCTACGCTGTGTTTGCTGCCGTGATGTTGAACCTTCAGGACATCCACCTTGATTTGATGATTGTCATCCAGGAGATTTGCCGCTTCCAGTCCTTTCAGAATCAGATCGCCGCCAGCATCACCCGTGAACAAGATCCTATTAGATTCGCCGCTGCTGCTCTTCTCTTCTGCCAGAAAGACGATGCTGGAGAGATTAGGAACGGTGCGATTCAGGTAGTCCGCCGCTACCGATTGCTCCTGCACTTTGGCCTGCTTTGATTTGTTCCACGCTTCTTCCAGATTGTCGAGTTCGTTCTCGGCAGGGCCAAGAATGGTGAAGGTGAGCGTCTTGTCAATCTTAATGTCCGTGCGGCCACTCTTCGGAGCAACGATCAGTTTTCCATCAGTCTCTGCGTTGATTCTGGTCAAACTGGTGGCAAAGCGCTGCAAATCTTTGCCCTGCTTAACGCTGGCAACCACGGCCAATGCCTTTTCTTGCAATCCCTGATTCCGCAATAGGTCCAAATTTGGACTGCCCGCGGACGCCGCACCAACCGTTGCAGACTGTACGGCTGCTGAATGGCTCCCAACAGTTTTCTCGAATGCGTTATGCCAGAGGGAACCAACTTTCCAGCGCGGCACCTTCCCGTCGCTCTTTTGCTCGCTCATCTCTCGGAACATATCGAGTAAGCCTGTGATGTGGTCGGCATCGATGTGGCTGACTACAACAAGCCTCATGTTGAGAACACTCTTGCCGGCCCGCAGTTCGTCCAGGCGCTTCTCCAGCACGTTGCGATATACCCCTCTTGAACCGCCGTCTATGAGGATGAGTCCGGAGGTAGCTCCGTCTCCGTAGTGAAGAAGGAGGCAATCACCGTCATTCGCTTGTAACGCTTCCAGTTTCATAAAGTGGTTCCGATCAAACCGACTGCAACGCGCGCAACACGTCCAGCATGCCTGCTCCCTGAAATCGTGGTTCCCGGCCCAAATCTGTGGCGCTCTTGCACAGGATTTCTTTCACCCGTCTGGAATGTCCGATCAACTCGCGATGGCGCGCAATCAGCAACGCTGCCGCTCCGCTCACGTGAGGAGCTGCCATGCTGGTGCCATCCATGGTGTCGAAATCATTATTTAGTGCGCAGGAATCAATTCTTTCTCCAGGCGCCACCAAGTCGGGCTTGGTGCGTCCATCGCCCGTGGGGCCACGACTGGAAAAATAAGAGACACCATAGTTGTGCGGCATAAAGCGATGAGTGGAACCAACGGTTATGACATTTTCGGCATTCCCGGGATCGGTGATACTGATGTAGCGGTAGTCACCCATGGCGCCATCTTCGGGGCTGGCCAGGCGGTTGAAGCCGCGATTGCCAGCAGCCGTCACCACGACGACGCCGTTAGCAACCACGCGCTCACATTCTTCGCAAACCGGCGTGCGGCCGCAGGCATAGTTCGCAACATCGTGCGTTACGGCCATGCTGAGGTTTACACCGTGAATGGCCATGAGATCCTTGTGGGCGTTCAAGTGGCGGACGAACTGAAGGGCAGCGATGACCGTGAATTCATCGGCGCCAGGTCCCAGCACCCTGAGATCGTACAGTTCGAGATCAGGGCAAATGCCATGGAGTTCTTTTCCGAGCGAGGTCTCTCTTTTTGCATCGGGCCAGTTCGCGGCAATGATTCCGGCAACATGCGTGCCGTGGCTATCAGTGATCCCGCCTTTGCGGTTGCCCTCACTATCAGTGGTTCCGTCACGATACTGCTCGTAAATATTTTTTACGTGGGGTATGCGTAAAAATGGTTCGAGGAGGCTCCAATCAATTGGGCGGTCGGAATCGAGATTGCGTTGCAATTCAGTTTTGAGATCTTTCAATTCTTTCTCTTCGAATTGGGCTGCGTAAGTTCCTTCCACCACGATATCAGTCTTCGGATCCAGAAGGTCCTTCACACGAAGGAAATCATAAGTACGAACGATGCGGCTGGCGAATTCCGGCCTGCCATGCTCATCCTTCTCTTCCTTGACAACCTCTTCATCTATCCTGCGAAAAAATGCCGGGTGGGTGGCGTCAACGCCTGTATCCAACACGGCCCAGCGAATTCCGGAGGTGTCTACCTGGAACAGGCGCGCAGCAGCGTCAGCCTTTACCGCCATCCGAGAGCGCCAGACACTGGTCTTGGCCTCGCGATTCCGGCTTATGCTGTACAGCAACCCGCGGTCCTCATACGGCTTTGTGAGTCCCACAAGCAAGGCCTCAAATGCCGTGGCCTCAGCTTTCGATGGTTGCTCATCCTTAACCTCCCTGGCCGATTCAGGCATCGCATCCACAGGTCGCTCATCTCTGTTGAACTCGATAGCGCCGACAATCTTAATCATTTTGCTCAGCAGACGGGGATCGGCATTCATTTGCTTTGCCAGGCTGCTATCCCGCATCTTGGCGACGAATTCGCTGATACTTTTCACGTCGGCTGCCAGCTTGGCAACGCTTATGCTCCACCAATCGGTGAGCGGGATGGCAACTCGAATCACCTCTTCGAAGGTAAAATCAACAAAAACTACTGCCTCATTAAACAGAATGCGTGGTCGTTCATTGCCAGTTATCTTTCGCGGATGAGCACTCCGATATTCCTCGATTGGGGCCTGCTCCTGCTCCAATCTCTTGCGCAATGCCTTAGCCAATGCCGCTGCGTGCGTGCGGCTGTGCGGTGTCAGCAACAGTCCCATGCGCTGGTTAGGGTTTTTTGCAAATTCAAGCCAGACATCAGGGAGAATAGGGAAATCCTGTGTGAAGCGCCGCTGCTGTTCCGGCTCCCCGTAGATCAGACGCTCAATTTCGTTTCGGTCCATAGGCTACACTATCTGCTCAACACTGCGGTCACGGCGACGGCGGGCAGATAATTGTATGTAGATATTTGTTGCACTCTTCGGCGGTCAATGAGCGAGTTACACGTTTTCTCGCCAGTGCAATCAGGTCTTGGACATCTAAAGCAAACTCACGTATCACGCCATCTTCACTTGTAGTGAAGAGGCGCTTGCCATCACGGGTAAAGGCGACCCCAATAACGGCGTCTGTATGCCCGTAAAGACCGAAGACCTTGCTACCTTGTTGGCCAGGAGAAATGTCCCATACTCTTGCCGTCCGATCGAAGCTAGCGGTAGCTAATCGCGTGCCCTCGGGATTGAAAGCGACATCGAAGACTGAAGAGATATGACCCGATAAAGTAAACAGCTCCTTCCCGGAGCCTGCATCCCACACTTTCGCAGTCCTGTCTCGACTCGCAGTCGCCAATCGCTTCCCGTCTGGAGAAAAGGAGACGTTAAACAGAGCATCTGCGTGACCCTTCAGTGTATGCAATTCCAGACCGGTGGCAACATCCCATATCTTTGCGGTCTTATCCTGACTCGCAGTTGCTACTTTCTTCCCATCAGGACTGAAGGCGACACCATAGACTGCACCTTCATGCCCGGACAGAGTCATTAGTTGAGCGCCGGAAGCGACGTCCCAGATTTTCGTAGTTTTATCCCAGCTTGCGGTTGCCAGCAATTTGGCGTCGGGACTAAAAGCAACCCGCCAGACCATCCCTTCATGACCAGAAAAGCTAGTCAACAATTTCAGTGTTCTGGTATTCCAGAGTTTTGCACTATTGGAGATACTTGCTGCCGCAAGTAATCCTCCGTCGGGGCTGAAGGTTATTCCAAGATAATTATTACCTTCGGGGATGGTGTTTAACAAATTTCCCGAGATAGCATCCAATATGACGATACCCGCGTTCGAACTGCTGGCGGCGAGGCGGGTCCCATCGACACCTAGCGCAATACCCATAAGCTCCCCAGCTTTTGGAGAAAAGGTACGCAGCTCTCCAACTGAAGGTGAGGCGTCCCACAATTTCGCTGTGTTATCGCCGCTCGCGGTTGCTAAGTACCTATCATCCGGGCTGAATGTCACCTGTTCAATCCCAGCGGCATGGCCGGACAGAGTATAGAGTGCGCCGCCAACAGCCAAAGCGTCCCAGACCTTCGCACTCCCATCGAAGCTGGAGGTAGCCAAAAATTTGCCATCAGAGCTAAAGGCCACGCTCGTAACCCAGTCGGTGTGGCCAGACATAGTCAGCAGTTCCTTTCCCGAATCTGCATTCCATACTTTCGCAGTCTTGTCTCGACTGGCCGTGGCCAATCGGTCGCCTTTGGGATTGAAGGCGACCCAGTCGACCCGATCCGTGTGGCCTGGCAATGTGAGTAACTCCGTCCCTGAGGTAACATCCCAGACCTTAGCCGTCTTGTTCCCGCTGGTAGCTAGTCGCTTGCTCTCAGGGCTGAAGGCGATATGAGTCGCCACTGCGTCCAGTGATAGTGTGCGCAATAACTTTCCTGCATCTGCATCCCATAGCTTTGCCGTTTTATCTTTGCTCGCCGTCGCTACAAACTTGCCATCCAGGCTGAAAGCAACACCGACAACAGAGCCTTTATGGTCCGTCAACGTATACAATTGCTTTCCCGAGTGGGCATCCCATACTTTCGCAGTTTTGTCCTGACTGGCTGTAGCCAATCGCTTCCCATCAGGGCTGAAGGCAACGCCCTCGATCCCACCCGTGTGACCCGACAACGCGAGTAACTCCCTCCCAGAAATAAGATCCCAGACCTTAGCCGTGTTATCCTCGCTGACAGTTGCTAGTCGGTTCCCATCTGGACTAAAAGCGACACCCCAAACTATCCCGGTGTGGCCTGCCAAAGTGCGCTTTTCGCGCAAAGCCGGTACAGCTTGATGAAGAGCGTCCTCTGCCTCCCCCGTATCGGTGACAGACATTGCTCTCAACGCGAGTAAGACACTGCGTTCTGTGTCAGTGCTTAAGTTCGCAACCGCCGCCGCCGCCAATTCCCGAGATCGCGATACAAGGCTTAGCGTTTCCGCCTCGGCTTGCGCCTTCTGGGCCTCGCGCTTCTGCGTCAGCGCCTTCGCTGTAACGTCCTGTAATAGTCCGTTAACCCGATCAGTTTCTTTTTTTTCCGCCACTGCTTGTGATCTCGCATGTTCTGCCAGCATTCTTGCCGTTTCCGCTGCTGTTCTTGCTTCATCCGCTTCCTGCTCGCGAGACCTCGCAAGCAAGGCTTGTTTATCGGCCCGCTTACGTTCTTCCTCCGCCGCCAATCGATCTTTCTTGGCCAAGTCGCCTGCAGTCTCTGCGATTGTTCTTGCTCTGACTGCGACTTGTTGACGATTAAATGCAAAAACTGCGGCAGTAATGGCCATTAGTAGGACAACGGCCAAGACCCAAGCCAGTCGCCGGAAACTCTTCGTTTGCCGAGTCTGTTCTGTGGCCCTTCGCTTCTCCGCTTCAGCGAGGGCCTCGGCGGCTTGCGCGATTAACCGCGACCTTTCGGCATCCGCCAATGCTTGGACCTTTTCAGCCCGCAGCCGTTGCGCTTCAGCCTCGGCTTCAGCTTTGGCCCGCTGCTGGCGCTCCTGCTGCGCCCTGCGCTCCTGTTCCAAGCTCTGGGTTCGTTCCCGACGTTCTTGTTCAACCCTCTGTTGTTGCTCCTGGAACTTCGTCTGAATCCAGCCGATGAGAAACTCACTGGTAATTTCGTAGTAATAGACGTTTTGGCGGGGTTCGCGCCGGACGAGTTTGGTCTTGCTCTCCAAGCTCTCCAGGGCCCTCTTAAGCAGGCTTTTGGAAAAGGATTGCTCACTCTCGACCCGACTCAGAAGGTCGTCTTCCTGAATCACGTTCCGAGTGCCTACACTGGTAACCATCCGTCCCAGCAAGCAGACTGCCGGTTCCCTGAGTTCTGCGGTCAAGGAATGAAGCGCACGCTCCAGATAGCTGATAAGCACTCCTTCTACTCGCTTCTGCTCTTGAAAAAAAATGAGCAGGTTCTCCGTACTTACGCCGCTTTCGAAGAGGCTCTGACACACAATTTGTACTTCAGTTAGTCGGACGGCTGATGACGTAACCTTTTTCGCAAAATCTTTCTGAATCTCCTCGGCAAGGGCAGAGTCAATCTCCCTGGCGTATTCACCGGGGTACTCTTCGAAGGGTTTATGAATGAGATCAGCGATCTGCGTCACCTTGGGCGAAGTCAGCCGCAAATACTGATCTGGAAGCTGTGGATATTGCTCAAATAATGGCGTGAGTTTTGCGAGATAGTCTTCGCGCAAAGAAATTAGCACCTTTACGCTGAGCGTAGTCTCCCGAAGCAAAGTAACGATTGCGCCAAGAATTTTCGCCTGGGCCTGGTGGACATCGTCTGCAACCGATCCTGTCGCGCCTTCCTCAAAGAGAGTAATCCATTCCTCGAATTGGTCGAATATTAGTAGTGAACGGTGGGCTGGTCCTTTCGTCCGTAAGATCTCGAGAAACCTCGAAACCGAAAGAATCTTGCGTTCTGCATTCTCGTCGAAGGGAAATACAGAAGGAAGAGCACGTGAGCCATTTCCTGTCCTCTCGATGATTCTCTCGATTACAATCTCCTTACTTTTTTTTGGTTGGACCCGTATTTTCTCCGGTTGATAGCCTTCTTGGATCGCCAGTGGAATCAGACCTGCATTAATTAATGATGATTTGCCGCTGCCCGAATCGGAAAACAACAGCACGCCTCTGTAGATGACTATCAGCTGTATCAGATCGCGCGCCTCTTTCTCGCGCCCAAAAAAGACTTTGCGGTCCCCATAACCGTACGGCTCAATCCCGGGAAATGGAATATCAGGGAGGGCGGTCGGAGCTAGGACGGTGCGGGAAGATTCACTCATTGCTCAAATTCCTTCCCCGTCACTTCCTTGTAGAGATAAGGCACAGACGACCATAGATCCTGAGCAACGAATGTGATGAACTGCCGCTCGTTCTGCCAAACCTGCAAAATGAGCGGATCGGGGTCACGATCAATCGAGAATGATGGCGGGAAATTAGCCGGATCCACGCGCCAGCGCAATGTGCGGAAGAGCAGGCGCAAATTATAGTCACGCAGGCTATAACCAACGAATAAAATTCTCCACTGCTGCATGCGGTAGCGAATACTTAACGGAACTGGATACACAGCCTCCTTGTCAGCCATTCGCTGAACGAAGGTTATGTAATCTTCATCGGTAATTACGATTGACTCGTTTTGATTGAGATCGCCATGCATCTTGAAGATCAGGGGTTTCCGTTCGGTGGGATCCTGTCCAACGACGCGTGTGGGTCGGTCTGGGTTGGGATCGTATATCACTACGTTTGGATCCTTACCTGCCGCTCGTAAAGCTGCTTCCAGCAGCCGGTCATAATTTGTGGTAACGATGATTGGAAACGGCATCCCTGCCAACATTTCCAGAATGGGAGAAGGCTTCTTGTTATCCATCAGGTAGGTGTTCAAACGAGAAACCAACGTCGCGCGGCCCAAGCCCCTCGACTTTTCGAAACAGAGTGCAACCCGTTGAAGATCGTGCAGCGACTCCGGCGGTAACGGGATGGTGCATTCCGCGGCGAGTTTTTCAGCCAATTGCCAGCCCAGTAAGGGCCGCACTTCAGACGGGTAGGAATATCTGGGACGAATCGGCTCACTCAAGGAGCTATCTTGGTGCGAATCTGCTTCGGGAATAGTCGCCGCCTCGCCATGAGAAGCATTTCCCGGCCCCGTAAATCCTCCCTGACCAGATTCTTCCCGCGACGGAGATGCGTCAGGCTCTAGGGTTTCCGGTGGCGGCGCGTGAACACCGGCGCCAAGAAACAGTATGCATTCCCCAGCCTTGATTTGGCACGGTAACTGCCTGAGCGCGGGATCCGGCGGAATTGCCGAAATCACGTTGGGAATTCGACCCAGTTGTGCTCCCATTTGACCCATATCGTCAATTCCTTACCTAAATAAACGTAAGCTGGACTGCTAACCCTGTTTGTTCGGCTTAAAAGTGGTAAGAGAGAACCAAAGACCAATCAAACAGGAACTGCAGAGTGTCTGGACGATTCTCTAATGAGTGGTGACCCGAACCGCGAAATCGTTACACCTTTTGAGATAGCAGATTGAAACACTGGTTGGTTATCCAGACTCCGAATGGTCGTATTCAGGCGTTTGCTGACTTGCGCTAAGTCATTGAATCTGTGGAGGTTAGCCTAAGAGATTTCTAGAGCGGACTGCCGGCAGCGTTAGAGTTCAGTCTTAGTTCGGCGTAAGTGAAAATTGGCGCTTTGATTCTTGGCTTCAGCCAGATCATAAACCTAGGTTATCCCCGGCTAGCCGGGATCTTCAGCAGGCCACCACGGCACGCCGCGACTGCAGCAGGCAACAGGCTACAAGCGCAGGTTATAGGTCACAGGCCACAGGTGCGAGGGATAAGCCCAAAACCTTCAAGATCAATGCTTCTGACTTTCGGCTATCCTCTTTTGTGCGATCTCCAGCAACTGTTTCTTCTGCTCCGGTTTCAGGTTGGGATCGCCTTGAACCAGCGCCATCTCTTTCTGTGAGGCTGCAATGGCCAATTGTGGCTGCGAGGCGGCGAGTTAGCCGTCGGCCAGGCTGTCGTAGGCGTTGGCGGAGTTGGGATAATTTTTCGTCGCGAGTTCGAATACGGAAATCGCATTTGAATTCTTCTTCTGGCGAAGAAACATGTAGCCCATGGAGTTCAACGCAGATTCATTCAGCAGGTCGGAATCGGGATTCTTCTTTTTGTCTTCGTGGTAAGCCTGCTCGGCTTTCTCCCAGCCAGAAGTTTCCATGATCTTTAAAAAGCGCGACTGATTCAGCGGGATGCTCATCCCCGGCTTGATAAGGTTCTTCTCCATAGCAAAGTCCAGCAGTGTGGGATAGAACTGCACAAACGTATGTTCCACGGCGCCGTTCTTGCCATGGCAGTTGTTGCAGCCCGGACCAACAATTGCTTCCCCGACAGTTTCGCCAGCGCCAAAGTTGTAGTAGCTCCATTCCTGCTCGCGGGATGAGTCCTTTACTTCTACGTCCAGACCCGCGAACGTGTCCTGGTAGTGTCCGCCTTTATTGATGGAGCCGTGGCTGGCCGGAGAATAGATTTCCACGATGAACATACTTTTGTCCGGCCACTTCCCTGTGCTCTTGAAGCCCTGAACGGCCTCGGGAGTTACATAGACGTTGGTGAAC
>Ga0126372_10000856_pt1 | contig 11568 bp, 8 predicted proteins | sample PanSoiMetaPlot_6_FD_92762 | JGI IMG/M metagenome (GOLD analysis project Ga0126372, IMG submission 92762) | Tropical forest soil microbial communities from Panama - MetaG Plot_6 | ecosystem: Environmental > Terrestrial > Soil > Tropical forest > Bulk soil | place: Panama | collected 2016-02-17
GTTCCGAGTTTCGCTCATGGATATTTTCAGGTTCGCAGATTAGATGGTCTGGCTTTGGTTCCGATGCAACCGCGTTGCCCGGTCCCGCTGGAAACGGGTCACTTTTGAACCTGCTTTGGCGTTTGCATTTTCGATTTGGTCGGAATGGCCGGCTTGTTTTCCGCACTGATCTTGGCCAACTCCTCGGGAACGATTCTCTTTACTCCCAGCAGGTTTCTGTAGTTCGCCAGGACTTCCGAGGCACTGTGGAACAGAGGTTCATAGGCGCTCTGATTGGGCGCCGGTCCCAGAGCAGTATCCTGGCAGCGGGCCAGGGCAACTGAGGACTTTCCGAAACGCTCCAGCCGCAGACGCATGACGGGGGTATTCGCCGTCAACATGGTCGCGGAGCTTGTCACCGACGACGCGCTGTCCTCGAGCGACACTTGCATCAGATCCTTGGGATCGCGCACCCTCAGGACCAGCGTCTCGATCATGTTTATGCCATCGTTGCTGAAGGAGTACTGCACGCTGGAAAACATGGCCTGCACCGAGAACTCACGCCGGATCCGGACATAGCTTGCGACCGATGGCTCCCCGGCTACATGCCCGGCTTGCCCTGCCTGCAGCATGGCCGGCATCTCGCTCAGTGTCGAGCGTCCCCGTGAGACCTCAAAATCGGCATCGAACAGTGGCTGCTTGGGAACCTTGGCCAGTGCGGAAGCGATGTCCTTCTGTTCTTCAGCCGACGGAGTACAGACGTTCAACATGTTGACCTTAACTTGCGGCTCCTGGGTCGAGCCGGGCTGCTGGGCGGAGGCGCACAACCCGCACATCCCGGCAAGGATGCCTGCAAGCAGAAGCGAGACCATGCTTTTTTGCACGCCGGAATTCTAAATGAGATTGTCGCGAACTTCTAACCCCGCATTTTCGATGCAATCGGGAAAGTCGTAAAATTGAGTATGGCAAATCTGACACTGGTTTATGGTATGAGGCTTCTGCCTTCCGAAGAGGTTGCCGAGGTCGGCCAGGCTCCCGTCAAACTCAGCAACGGGCGGGAGGCTCACGTGACAATGCACGTGCTCGAGGGCAGCAAGGAGGAAATCGAGAAGCAGCTGCGCACGAGCCTGGAAGCATTTTTTGATCTTTATCCCGAGATCTAGCCGGCGGCGATCCGCGTGCCAAGCGGGTTTCCGCCGGGAACGCCTGTATCCAGCTCGAATAGCCTTATAATTCCTTGACTTTTGAAATTCCGCCGAATCGATGCAATGGTCCTATCCAGAACTGAGACACAAGCTGATTCAAGCCGACCTCTGGCCGCAGGGTCGAATGGCCCGACTGGCCTGCTATCTGGCCGGCCTGGCGATCATTCTGTTCGCGCTCGAAAAGCTGCTTGGGCTTTTCTCAACCTGGGGCCAGCATCTTGGCGGATGGGTCAGCTTTCTCACATTCCTCGCCTGTGTTTTGTTCTTCATCCTGGCCTTCCGCTGGGTCAAGCGGAGAATTCTCTGGCGACTGCGCAATCGCCTGATCGTCACCTACATGTTCATTGGCGTGATTCCCGCCGTTTTGTTGATCGCAATGGGGATCATCACTTTGTACGGATTGGGCGGCCAGTTCGCGGTCTTTGTCGTCACCTCCGAGAAGGACGCCCAGCTACGCAGTCTGGCAGCGGTCAATGACACGATCAGCAACGAGCTGGCTTCGCACCTGGAACGCGGTGAAAAGCCGGTGCCGGAATCTCTCATCGGCCTGACCAAGAGCGACCCAAGCTGGAGCCGGCGGCAGGTGTGCGCCTGGTACGGGGAGAAGCCGCTTCCCTTGTGCAACGAATTTCGCGGCGCTTCCCTCGCCTTCCCGAGTTTCCTGAAAGGCAAGTTCCAGGATCTGGTCCGTGATCATGGCCACTTGCACCTGCGCGTGGCGTCGTCACTGCAGGTTGGCCCCAACAAGCTGACCGTCGTTACCAGCGAACCTTTCGACAAGGATCTGGTCGGGAAGATAGCCGAGGGCCTGGGGGAGATCACCCTCTACACGACCGGAGAAGACGAAAAACCCTCCAGTCCGGCAACCGCACAATCAGGCGCAGCCAGGGATCAGAAAGCTCCGGCCCCGGGCACTGAAAAACAAGACAACAAACTTCGAGTCACCAGCGACGAGTCGAACGGACAGAAGGGTCATCCCCAGGCTCTGCACCCGGCTTTCACGGTTGGCTCCATACCTGAGTCTACGGGCAGCTTCGACCGCGAAATCACTTTCGGTGCTCCTCTCCTCGTCGAGGACTGGACAACGGGCAAGGGCGATCGGGTCGAGGTTCTCCAGGTGACCACGCGTCCCACCGTGCTCTACAGCCATCTATTCGCGGCGCTCGGAGAATTCGTCCGCGGTGTCACCTATATCCTGATGGGCGTCGCAATCTTTTTTGCGATCATAGAACTCATCGCCCTCATCATTGGAACGCGGATGACCCGCACGGTCACCGCTGCCGTTGCCGATCTGCATGTCGCCACCCGGCACGTGGACCGCGGTGACTTCAGCCACCGCATCCCGGTGAAATCCAGTGACCAGTTGGCCGACCTGGCGCACTCCTTCAACTCAATGACGGCCTCCATCGAGAAGCTGATGCTGGAGCAGCGGGAGAAACAGCGCCTGGAGAACGAACTCGCCATTGCCCAGGAGGTGCAGGATCAGCTATTCCCGCGCCAGATTTCAGAACTGGAATCACTCGAAGTGCATGGCTTCTGCCGCCCCGCGCGCACGGTCAGCGGAGACTACTATGACTTCCTCGCTGCCAGTTCCCACAAAATGATCCTTGCGGTCGGAGACATCAGCGGCAAAGGAATCTCCGCTGCCCTCCTGATGGCTACGATCCACTCGGCAGTCCGTGCCTACAGTCTCGAAAGCATGCCCCAGCTGCGTGAACCGGTCGCCGTTGGCGCCGTGGCCGGCGCAGGAAGAATGATGGCGACGTGGCCCGAAGGCATTGAAGTTTCGCCCGGCGCCCTGCTCGGATTACTGAACCATCAGCTCTTCAACAGCACGCCGCCCGAGAAATATGCCACGCTGTTCCTGGGCGTCTACGATGGACGCTCGCGCCGGCTCACCTACAGCAATGGCGGGCACCTTCCCCCGATTTTGATCGGGCAGGACGGCACCGTGCGCCGGCTTGAGGCGGGCGGAACGGTCGTCGGCCTGTTCGATGGTATGAGCTACGAGGAAGACACCGTAGAAATGAACCCCGGAGAAGTTTTTCTGGCGTACAGCGATGGAGTCACCGAACCTGAAAATGACTTCGGCGAATTTGGGGAACAACGCCTGATTGATCTGGTCCGCGAAAACCGCGCCCAGGCTCTCCCGAAGATCAGCCAGATCGTCACCGCTGCTGTTGATACCTGGATCGGCGACAAGGAGCAACCGGACGACGTCACCCTGGTCCTCGCGCGGGCGCGCTAGAAACCGTCCACCACTTTTCTGCGTATTGACAGAAAATTCTTCATGCAATATTTTGGTCGCTCGGATCTGATCGAGTTGGACGCGGGAGTAGCATAACCACGGCAATGCGCCGGGGCTCCATCCCGGAGATGACGGTTCGAAACCGTTCCTCCCGCCCCAGATTCCTGCCTCGGACTTCTCGCCCAAAAATCTGAAACCACTCATGCTACGAAGCGGCACGAAGGAATACCGATTCTACCTCGTCAGCGCCTTCGTGCGCTTCGTGGTTAGGGCCTCTAAACCTCGAGAGGATCGAAGGCCTAAATCTTCTTCGTCCTCCATTTTCCCTGCTTGAAAAGAATTGCACTGGCTGCGGCCATTGCCGATTCGGCGATCGCAATCGAAAAAAAGACACCGTTCGATTTCATCCCGAATGGCTTTGCCAGTACATAGGCAAGCGGGATCTCCAGCAACCAGAACCCGAAAAAGTTGACGATGGTCGGAGTGATCGTGTCCCCGGCACCATTGAACGCCTGCATCATGACCATGAAGTAGGCGTATCCGAGATTGCCGTAGCTCACAATCCGCAGGCACGCTGCCCCTAGCGGCACCACTTCCGGATCGCTAATAAACAACCGCACAACCGGTTCGGCGAAAAGCACGAAAAACACGCCCACGCCCCCCAGGAACAACATGTTGTAGAGGCCCGTTCGCCAAACCGCCTGCTCGGCTCGATCGGGCTTACCCGCACCGAGGTTTTGCCCGACCAGTGTGGCCGCCGCGTTGCTGAGTCCCCACGAGGGCAGGATCACGAAGATCACAATGCGGATCGCAATCGTATATCCGGCAAGGGCCGCTGCCCCGAACGTGCTGACGATCCGCACCAGCCCGATCCAGCTCGTGTGTGCGATGGCAAATTGCAGAATGCCGGTCAACGACACCCGCACCAGCCTCCACAGCACTTCGAAGTGAATGCGCACCTGGCGCGCGAGCACCCGGATCCGTTCTGTCCCCTTGAACAGGCGGTAGAACTGATAGATCACTCCGATGCTTCTTCCCGTAAACGTTGCCAGAGCCGCGCCGGTGACTCCAAGCCGAGGAAAGGGCCCTAAACCAAAAATCAGGCAGGGATCGAGCACCAGGTTGATGATGTTCGACACCCACAACAAGCGCATCGCGATGGCCGCGTCTCCCGCCCCGCGGAAGATTGCGTTATTCAGGAACAGCAGCAGCACGGCGCAGCTGCCTCCCAGGCAGATCCGCGTGTAGCCGGTGCCGACGGCGATAATCTCGGGAGTCGCTCCCATCAGCCTCAGAAGATTGGGCGCAAACAGGAAACACGGAACCCCAATCGCGAGCGACAGAATGAAGCCGAGAAAGATGGCTTGAACCGCCGAGTCCGCGGCTCCCTCCGGATCTTTTTCCCCTATCCGCCGCGCCACCATCGCGGTCGTCGAAAGACTCAGCCCCATACCCACCGCGAACACAAGGCTCAGCATCGATTCCGTCAGCCCGACCGTTGCGACCGCATCCGCACCCAGTCTCCCCACGAAACCCACGTCCACCACCGCGAACAAAGACTCCAGCACCATCTCGAGCACCATCGGCACGGCCAGCAGGAGAATGGCGCGATTCAAATTGCCATCGGTATAGTCTTGATGCGATCCGCGAACAGCCTCTACCAGGGACGCCCACAGGGGGCGTCGTGGCTCCAGAGCAGCAGCAACAGCTTCCATAGGAAACCTGAACTTTCCGCAATCGCGTACCGCGAACGCGCGAGCAAGGCTCAAAAAGAGAGAGACAAATCAGGCGGCCCGAACAACGGGCAGGCAGGGGAGCGAATTAACGAGGGATGGACATGGTGTTCCTCAACGCGGAATCGTTTACGCTGCGGGTCCCCACGCGAAACGAACAGCGTGAAGGGATTCTAACTCAAGCGTAAGCCGCGCTCCAAGTAGAAAAGCGAGGTATGAGTGAGTGGTTGCTCCCGGATTCACGGATCATCCTGGCTGCTGTCTGGAAGTGCGGAAGATCACGAAGGATCCCGCGGGTTGCAAGGTTGCAATTCGGATGATTGAAACATGCCAATCATCAGCCCCTTGCCACTCAACCGGCGGATGCGTCCCTGTCCTTATTTTTTCGGAAGGACTAGTACTCGCGCTGAAATGGCGGAGTTTTTCAGCGTTCCTCCCAGTATCAGCGGCCCCAGGGGCGTGAAGAGAATACCCCTCGAATCCGACCGCACATCGTAGGTGTCCTCCGCTATGGTTGCCCATCGATTGCCGTGTAATTCGTAAACGAATGTGGCGGATGAAATTTCCGCTTGCTTGCCGTCGGCGTCCAACCCCTTGAAATTATGCGGAACAAGCGTGCCGCCCGAGAAAAGAACCTTGTGTTCCGCCGCACCGGCAATGATTCCAAACCTCGCCGGCCCAGGATGCGCGGGCAGCTTGCTCCATTCGATCTTGTTTGGATCCTTGTGATCGATTTTTCCCATCCAGCACTCATCGGATGCGACGGATTTGCTGCCAGGATCTTTCTTTGCGCCATCCACATACACGATGGTGTCGTCTGTAATTCCTCCAGCATGCCCGAACACCGGCGAGCCGGGTACGGCGGTCGCCTGGCTCCAAGTGTTTCTCTCCGCGTCATAGACCTGTACGATGTTCACTGGCCCATTCTTGGAACGGCCGCCAACCAGGTAAATGTAGCGGTCGTGCGTCACACCGATCACCGCGCTGTCGACCGGAGTGGGAATATCCTCCGCGCGATACCAGCGGTGTTCCTGTGGAATATACGAGTTTACGTCGGGTAATACGAACTCATTTCCTTGCCCATCGATGGTGTACCCGCCGAAAAGAAATATCTGTCCCCTGGCTCCGACCGCCGACGCTCCCAGACGCCCGGCAACACCCGGTACCGGAGGGCCTTCGATCCACTTCCCCGAGCGCATGCGCAGCTGGTAGACCTTGTTGGTAACATCGTCCCAGGCTTTCTTCGTCCCCAATCCCATGAGCGAGTAAACTTCGAGCCCGCCCTTCAGAGACGCCACTGCATTGCTGGTCACCGCGCCCGGCATGGCGGGAATCTTGGGTTGGTCAGCAGCGAGAAGAAAAAGAGACAGGGCTACTGGGAAAAACAGCACAACGCGTCTATGCATCGCTGCAATATTACGTCTTTCCGAGCAGCAGCAGCAAAGCCAATGCCCCGACAAAATTGCCCGGGGGTGTCCTCTGCGGACGCAAGCGGTTCTTCTCGGCGTGCCCCGCGCCAGCTGATCAACAGACTGCGCACTCGAATGGGTGGCTCAGGACGAAGGGGGACGTACCAGGTGCTACTCCACCTGCCCCTGACGGACCGCATGAATAAAGTCGGTATACGCGGGCGTTTGACCAATCGTCCTCATGTGGCTTGCAATCTGCCCGCGATGGTAAGCGGAATGCATAATGACGTGGGTCAAGACATCCAGAATGGCGCTCGTCCACGCCTCGCCCTTGGTGTTCTTGTACGAAATGGTCTGCAATAAATCACCGGCGGTGGCCAGGTCGAGATACTGGTGCCATTTTTGTTCAAGGTCCTGGGCATCAGCCTCCGAACGGGTGAGATCGGCTTCCGGCCAGACCGGAACGCTCTGTGGCACGTGTCGGAGCCGTTCCAGCCATACCCGCTCTGCGGCGAGAATGTGCGACATCAGCTGCAGAGATCGGCTGTTTTCGCCGGATGACGCACGAATCGCGGCTAGGACAGCCCGATTCGCCCACGCATTGTAGGCAAACTCCTTGCGTAAATAGTCCGCAACCGTCACACCTTTCTCCTAAAACCTGTCTCCCCACACTGTAATTCGGTTGGAGCGTTTCTCACAACTTGTAACGCTGCTTTCACATTGCGAGAATAGACTCACACATCGTTTCCGGAATTCGATGTACCTTTCATAGATGCCGCGCAAAACCCCCAGTCTCTCGAAATTGGATTCACCCGCACAAGATGGCGGACCGCTCAAGCCGCAGGCTGTCAGGCGTCCCGGTCCGTCACAGACGCCGGATGACCTCTCACGCCTGGCCCTGAAAGCGTGCCTGATCGCTCGCGACGCAGCCTTCAATGTCCGCGATCTTCTGACCAATTCATCGCGTATGGCATTCCTTGCAATCAAGGACTGTGAAAAGGAACTCGACCTGATTGAGCGGCAGATCGACGAGCGCCTCCCCGCGGCCATTACACGCGTGAATGAAAGCCGGGCTCGACAGCTCCTCTCCAGCCTCAAATCGACAACCGATCTCGAGCGCATCGGGGACCTGGTGATGAGTGTGGCCCTCCGGGTTCAGGCGAGAAGCAAGAAGATCCCCGTCTCTGATGTTCGCGAGTTGGTGGAGATGTCGACCGTTCTGCGGAATATGCTCGACCTGATTCACCGGGGCTTCTCGACCCTGGACCTCGAGTGCGCCCGCACCGTTCTGCAGATGGACAAGGAAATCGATCGCGTCTGCCACGCATTGTTCCAAAAGCATCTCGCGGAAACTGTCGCCCAGGGTGATACTTCCGGCTTCGAAATTCTATTGATGGCACAAGCTCTCGAGCGCGCCGGAGATCACACAACGAATCTCGCCGAGGAACTTTACAGTTTGATAGAGGGACGCAGCCTGAGACATGTACCCAAAAAGAAGGCTGCCAACTGATCGGGACAAATTGTGTTTCGTCTTCTCCCTGCGCGCAGTGCACTTTACAAATTCATCATTCATTAACAAGCGAGAAACATTCGCGCAACATTCCCTCCATAGAGTCTGAGTTATCTAAATTCTCGATTCGTCCAAAGCCGTCGACCCTTGCGGGGACCTTCGCCGAACCATGCATTTACCAGCCCAGCCCTCAGAACGGATGGCGAGTACGAGCGGCTCGGCATCGTTCCGGCCGATCATCTTTGTGGTTGAGGACGAGGAAGACATCGCGCGCCTGATCTCCCACAATTTGCAGGCCGCAGGTTTTGAAGTTCAGAGCTTTGTCAGCGGCGCTTCCGTTCTGACCGAGGCCGTCCGCGAGATGCCGGCTTTGTTTCTTCTTGATGTTATGTTGCCCGGGACCGACGGTTTTGAACTCTGCCGCCATATCCGGCAGACGCCAGCGCTCTCGGCAATTCCCATCGTCTTTTTGACGGCAAAAACTTCTGAGGCTGATCGTGTGAAGGGACTTGAGCTCGGCGGCGACGACTACATCACGAAACCGTTCAGCCCCCGTGAACTTGTCGCCCGCATTCGGACGATCCTGCGTGGCCTCGGTCATTCCTCGACCGGGACCGAAGTCCTGCGGCTCGGCGATCTGGAGATTGACGTCTCGTCCATGACCGTCCAGGTCGGAGGGCGCAATGTTCTCACCACGGTGCGCGAATTCCGTTTGCTCGAGTACCTGGCAGCCCACCGCGGACGCGTATTGACCCGCGATCAGTTGCTCGATGCGGTATGGAAAGAGACCCCGTTCGTGACCCCGCGGTCGATCGACGTCTATGTCCGCCGCTTGCGCGAAAAAATCGAACGCGACCCCCGTCACCCGCAATATCTGAAAACTTTGCGGGGGATCGGATATCGCTTCGAAGTCCCTCGATAGCGATCCCCGGCGGGACCGCGAGAACCGATTGCTTCCCTCCTCGCGGGTCCGCCCCGGTGCGCGCCTGTGCCCTCGGCGGTAAACGGATTCGACCTCTTTGTCCAGACGCCACAAGCTCATTTATTCTGTGCTTCACCCTTTTCGGATGACCAACAAGTCAAACCCATTGTGGAAGATAGACGACCAGCAGGCGCGGCTGGCGGAACTGACGGCTCCATCTGATGAAAGCGTCAAAGACAATCCGCTCCGGCGCGACGTACGCTCGCTCGGCGCCGTCCTCGGAAATGTGCTCACCGAGCAGGCAGGAAAGGAAGTATTCGAGTCCGTTGAAGAACTGCGCCGCTTGCTGATCGACCATCGCGAGAGCTCTCGCAACAATTCCGAAGCTTCTTCCTCCTCCGATCTGCTGGGCAGAGCGCACAAAATGGTCTCTGCGATGGACCTGACTCGGGCCTATCAGGTGACCAAGGCATTCGCAACCTATTTCGAACTGACCAATCTGGCTGAGACGAACCATCGCAAACGCCGTCGACGGGCCGGCCAACTCGACCGCGATCAGGCTCCGCAACCCGGTTCCTTCCGCGGTACTCTGCTGCGCATGAAGCAGTCGGGAATCCCGGGGGACGACGCGCTCAGCGCCTTGAGCCAAATCAGGATTACTCCCGTCTTTACCGCTCACCCCACCGAAGTCGCTCGCCAGACCGTGCTCCTCAAACGCCGCCGCATCGCGCAAGAGCTTGAACGGCTTGACCGCCTTCCTCTCACACTGCAGGAAGCCGAAGCATGCGAGAACCGCATCCGCGCCGAAGTCACCTCGCTGTGGCAAACCGACGAGGTTCGCCTCACCAAGCCCACGGTGGATGATGAAATCCGCATGGGCCTGCGCTACTTTCGCCTTTCGCTCTTCGATTGCCTGCCTCGCATCTACGACGAGATTGTTGAATCATTCAGCGATGTCTATGGATTGCAACTCGATCAATCCGTCGTTCCCAACATCATTCACTTCGGATCCTGGATCGGCGGCGATCGTGACGGCAATCCCCTGGTTAGCCCCGCCAGCACGCGCCATGCGCTCGCCATGGCGCGCGATTTGATCCTGCGCGAATATCTCGATGATGTCGAAGCTCTGAGCGACCGGATCAGTTCCTCGCTCCGTCAAAGCGCGGTTTCCGATGCCCTTCTCGACCGGTTGAAGCTCTTCGAACGCACCATCCCCGGCGTTCACCTCGCTTGGGGACCGCAAAACCAGGACGAGAAATACCGTCGCTTCCTTTCCTACATCTTCCACAAGCTTCGCCAGTCTCGCGAATCCGGGGGCTCCGTCACCTCGTATGCCAGCGCTGCCGAATTCGAGAGTGATTTGATTCTCATCCAGGAGAGTCTCCAGTCGAACCGCGGCGCGCGCCTCGCTCACGTCTACATCAGCTCGCTCCTCAGGAAAGTAAGGAAATTCGGATTTCACCTGTACACGCTCGACATCCGCCAGCACGCCCGGTTGCATACCCAGGTCATGGAGGAACTTGGCGGCGATCTGAATTCCGAACCGAAGTCCGCGATGGGGCGCGAGGTGCTTGAAACCTTCCGCGCCATTGCCGAACTCAAACGCCGATACCCGAGTCACTCGATTCGCAACTACGTCATCAGCGGCGCCGAATCCGAAGACGACGTCATGAACGTCGTCCATCTCGCCAAAGCCACGGGCGTCAACATCGCGGCCTCAGCAAACGATCCCGGACTGATGCCGGTTCCGCTGTTTGAATCCATCGAATCCCTTCGCAGCGCGGCCGACACCATGCGCCGCCTCTGGAGTAACGCCGAGTACCAGCCTCTCCTCACGTCCTGGGGACGGTGGCAGGAAGTCATGCTCGGGTACTCCGATTCCAATAAAGATGGAGGCATGCTCACCAGCACATGGGAGTTGTATAAGGCACACCGTGAACTTCATCGAGTAGCCAAGGAATACGACGTAAAGCTTCGTCTCTTCCACGGACGCGGCGGAACCGTCGGACGCGGGGGCGGGCCCACGCACTCCGCCATTCTTGCCCAGCCACCCGGTTGCTTCTCCGGACAGATCCGTGTCACTGAACAGGGCGAGGTGCTCAACTGGAAATATGCCGACCCGGTGCTCGCCGAATGGAATCTTGAACTCATGATCGCGGCCAGCCTCGAGGCGCACACTCGGAGCAGTCCCGGGCCCGCCACGCAGCCGGCCGCATGGGAAGAAGCAATCGAGGAAATGTCGCAGGAAGCCTATCGCATGTACCGTCGTGAAATCGCCGACAATCCCGACATCCTCGAATATTTCGAACAAGCCACTCCGGTCAACGAACTGGATGCTGCGCGAATCGGTTCCCGTCCGGCACGGCGCTCCCAGGGCCGCAGGCTCGAGGACCTGCGCGCCATCCCCTGGGTTTTCGGCTGGATGCAAAGCCGCCATGCTGTGCCCGCATGGTTTGGTATTGGTCACGCTCTCGAGCAGTTTTCCAGGAATGCGGAAAGTAACGAGCACCTCCTCGGTCAGATGGCCCGCGGCTTCCCGGTCTTCGCGGACCTGTTGCGTAA
>Ga0126372_10000860_pt1 | contig 11543 bp, 11 predicted proteins | sample PanSoiMetaPlot_6_FD_92762 | JGI IMG/M metagenome (GOLD analysis project Ga0126372, IMG submission 92762) | Tropical forest soil microbial communities from Panama - MetaG Plot_6 | ecosystem: Environmental > Terrestrial > Soil > Tropical forest > Bulk soil | place: Panama | collected 2016-02-17
CAGGTCCGCGCCGAGGTTCCCGAGCGCAGGGGCGCTGATCGCACCAGGAATGTGACCAGCCACCGGATCGACAGGCTCTACCTCGCCGCGATACCTGGCAGGCAGCCGTGCGTCGAGCAGCATGCCGGATCTGGCCACCCGGCCTGCCGCGTCGTGGTCAAGCACCGGCATGCCGCCGCCGTGGCCCGCGGTGAAGTCGCCCGGAGCCGGACTCGGCACTTGCGTTGTCACTGGCAGGCCTGCGGCGGACCAGGCCCGCAGGCCTCCGTCGAGCACGGCGGCCTGGTCATGACCGAAGTACCGCAGCAGCCACCACAGCCGCCCGGCGATCAACGCGTCGCCGTCGTCGTATGCCACCGCGAGCTGGCCGGACCGCAGCCCGGCCCGGCGCATCGCGGACTCGAATGCGGCCGCTGAAGGCAGCGGATGCCTTCCGCCCGCACCCGAGCCAGGCGGGTCTGCCAGGTCGGCGTCCAGATCGACGTAGCAGGCTCCGGGCAGATGGCCGGCCAGGTAAATCTCGTAGCCTGGCGGCCCGCCCAGCTTCCACCGAACATCGAGAAGTGCCGGCGGCGATGCCGAGCTGAGCATTTCCTGCAGCGCGACGGCGTCGACAAGGGGCGCCAAGGCCCTGAGTCCGCCGCCCGGCGCCGGTCTTGCGTCGGCCATTGTGGATAACCTCCTCAGTCCTGTGCAAAACCAGGCCAGAGCGGTGCAGTTCCGGCCTTTACCTGTGGATAAGGCCGAATGTCCGCGGCTCACGGCGTCGAAAGCGTAAGCAGCGGAACGAGCTGATCCGACGGTGTCAGCGAGCCATGCATCCCGATCAGCGCTGACTCGCGTGGCTCGGCCTTCGTCGCGACAATCGCGGTAGGGCCGCTTGGGGCTGCGATCACGTCGCCAATCCGAGCGGAGAACTCGGCATCGACAGGCCCGAACCACCCGTCGGCGACCGCCTGGTCCCGGCTTACTACCCACGCGCGGTCGCCGAGTTCCTCGCTCCACGCCGCCAGCACGTCCCGCGCCGCGCCCGGCTTGCAGTACACGTGCCTGGCCCGCGGCTCGCCGCCAAGCAGCGCCACGCCCTCGCGCAACTGCGGCAGCGCGTCGAAGTCGATCCGATTCCCTGGCGGCACGTCGGTCATCCCGTGATCCGCCGTCACGTGCAGCACAGTGCCGTGCGGCAGCGCTCCCGCGAGCTGTTCGGCAAGCTTATCGACGTGTGCGAGCTCGTACTGCCAGGCGTCGGAGCCGCACCCGAGCACGTGGCCGGTCGAGTCAAGGTCCCCGTAATACACGCTGGCCAGCGCGGGCGCGGCTTGATTGAGTTCGCTGACCGTCCGTGAGATCAGCGCGCCGTTCGTATCGGCCGACGCATATCGGGCGCCGCGCATCGCGGCAGCGGACAACCCCGACTTGCGCAGCGCGGCGGGCGCGACCCGCAGCGCCCTGACCCCCGCGCTGGCGGCGCGCTCGAAAATCGTCGATCCCGGCTGCCACCTGACAGGGTCGACCGCGTCATCCCAGCGCAACGCGTTGAGCAGCCGACCGGTCCCGGGTATTGCGACTTGATAGCCGAGCAGCCCATGCCGGCCGGGCGGCCGCCCGGTGCCAATCGTGGTCATGCTGGTCGCCGTCGTGGCCGGAAAGCCGGCGGTGAGCGGCACCGCAGTCATGGCCAGCTCGGACAGGAATGGCGCGGCCGCGGGATGCGCGCTCAGTAGCTCCCAGCCCAGGCCATCGACCAGCAGCACGCAGACCCGCTCGGCCGGCGCAAGCCCAAGCGGGTTGGGCTCGCCGGATACCCCGAGCGAGGCAAGCATGGACGTCGAAAGCGCGTCCAGGCAGGACTCCGCGTACCTGGGCAGCGTGGGCTCGACGGTCTGGGTCGTCATGCGCGGCTCGTCGACACTGACAGCGCCTGCGCGAACGCGAGCACCTGGCCGACGGCCTCGGCACCGTCCGCTGCCTCGCTGATCCGGATGGTCACGTCGTCGGAGGTGATGGCGCCTGTGTAGCCGTGGTCGGCCTCGCAGTTCTCGTCGCCGCAGTGGGCAGGCTCGAGCTCGAGGTGACGCATCGAGTTCCAGCCGATCGTCAGCACGATCTCAGAGGGCATCGTGACCCCGCGCTGGTAAGTCGCCGGGTTCGGAATCACCTTGGTCAGCGCGACGGTCGAGATCCTCGAGCAGCGAATCGCCTCCGTGGACGTCTCCGCCTGCGGCCGCGAGTCTGGCACGTTCTCGTCTGCCGGGTACTCGTCAGTGTGTGAGTAGACGAGCCTGGTCGCAGTCAGCGCCAGCACAGTCATGTGCCGCCGGACCTCCATGCCTGGGTCGAAATGGGCGTCGTGGTGCACGAAGTACGAAACAATCTGCTCTGACCCGACCGCGGAGAACACGGCGTCAGCGATGATGCCCGGGTAGTAGCCGCTTCGCTCGATGGCCGACAGCATTCCGTCGGCCGAGGCTGTGGTACTCATCCTCACATCCTGCACCGTCGCCCGCGGACCGCCGGCCAGGTGGTCAGAGATTCGCCGTCCTGGCGGGTAGTTCGGCGTCTGTCAGGTCGAGCGCGCGGAACGCGGCAGGCTCAGGCAGTTCGATCGCCCCGGCGCCTGCGGACGGCTTCGGCCGCCTGGGCCACCTGGCTCCTGCGCCACCGCCTCGGCCGCGGTAGACGAGCACGCCATTGACAGGATCGGGTGCCGCGTCGAGTGCCGCCTGCACCCCGGGCAGGGCGCGGAACGCCTCCCACCTGGCTTCGTCGGCGAAGCACACTTCGAAGACGACACCGCTCTTGTGCTCAACCCAGGCCCATTCGAGCGCACCGCTGGTCAGGGCGGACTCGACGAGCTGAGTGCGGTAAGAGTCCTTCCACGACAGCGCGGCCTGGACCCGCGAGTCGAAGACCTCGATCGACCACCACTCAGCCATACCTGCCAGGGTAATCCCGCGCACCGCCGCTGCCCTTTCGCTCTTGGCTTAATCAGCGGGGGGCGCGCCTGATCCCGCCGTCAGCGAATCGATGGCGGATGCGATCCTGGCCGCGTAGCCAGCCGCCTCCTCATCGGTGTCGTACCTGTGGCGTGGCCAGAAGAACCCGCGCAACCCGTCTCCCCTGGTCCGCGGCACCACGTGCGCGTGCAAGTGCGGCACGCTCTGGCTGACGATGTTGTTCAGGCCGACGAAAGTGCCCTGGGCGCCAAGCGCGGCAGGTATTGCACCGCTGATCAGCCGCACCGCACCGAAGAACGGAGCGAGCAGCTGAACGGGAAGATCGGCCAGCGTGACGTAGTGCTGCCTGGGCACGACGAGCACGTGCCCCTTGAATACCGGCCTGGCGTCGAGGAACGCTACCGAGTCGGCGTCCTTGAGCACCACGTGCGCCGGCGTGGTGCCGGCGATGATCGAGCAGAACGCGCAGTCGCTCACGATGGCACGGTAGCGTTTGGCCGTGGCCGCGGACGGGCATCGGCATGTGCTGGCGATCGGCGGCCTGCGCGACTTTGACACCATCGGCTCGGATGCCGACGGGGTCCCGCTGCTTGGCGCTTACGCCGCGCGGCTTTCTGGCAGTAACGCGCCGAAGATCTGCATTCTCAACACCGCATCCGGCGATGATCCCGCCGCATCCGTCAGGACCTACCAGTTCTTCGGCGCTGTCGCCGGCCGGGTTACCCACCTGCAGCTATTCCCGATGCCGAGCACAGCCGATCCGGAAGAACTGTTGCTCTCGCAGGATGTCATCTTTGTCGGCGGCGGGAGCGTCGCCAACATGCTCGCCGTCTGGCGAGTGCACGGCCTCGATCGGGTGATGGCCAGCGCATGGCAAGCCGGGATTGTCCTGGCCGGCGTGAGCGCGGGCGCGATCTGCTGGTTCACTGCGGGGACGACGGACTCGTTCGGCACTGACTTGCGGCCATTTACGGACGGCCTTGGATTGCTGACACCCAGCTATTGCCCGCACTACGACTCAGAGCCTGGCCGCAGGCCGCTATACCGGTCGCTGGTCGCGAGCGGAGCGCTGCCGCCGGGAATCGCGTGCGATGACGGCGCCGCCGCTCACTTCGTTGACGACGCGCTCGCCGAGATCGTCACCGACCGGCCCGCTGCCCGCGGTTACCTGGTCGCCAGGTCAGAAGGCGACGTCGCCGCCGAGACGCCCCTGGAGGGCAGGTATCTGCTTGAGCGGCCGCCGGCAGGTCTTTTGGGCGGCTAATGATTTGTGATCGCCGTCGGCGCAAGCACATAACACTGTAAGCTCCCAGAAAATACGCGCAGAGGGAGATTGTGTTTGCTACCGGTTCATAACTTTTCGTATGGCTTGCTGACACCAGGCCTCGCCTACGTGATGTCGTTCCTCGGCTCCTTTCTCGGCCTGCGCTGCACCAGCAGGTCGCGCGCCAGCACGGGCCCGGCCAGGATCCGCTGGCTCCTTGTCGCGGCGTTCTCGATCGGATGTACCGGAATCTGGGTGATGCACTTCATCGCCATGCTCGGATTCACGATTCCAGCCGAGACGATCCGCTATAACGTGCCGGTGACGCTGGTCAGCATGCTCATCGCAGTCGCGTTCGTGTCCATCGGCCTGCTGATCGTCGGGCTCGGCCGCGCGACGTTCAGGTCACTGTTGCTCGGCGGCGTCGTCACCGGGCTCGGCGTCGCCGCGATGCACTACAGCGGCATGGCGGCCATGCGAATGCCCGCCAGGGTGAGCTATAACCCGCAGCTATTCGCCCTGTCCATCCTGATCGCGATCGTAGCCGCCACCGCTGCGCTCTGGGCGACCCTGCGCCTCGGCGGGGTCTGGCCCGCGCTGGGTGCGGCCGCCATCATGGGCGTCGCGGTCAGCGGCATGCATTACACCGGCATGGCCGCCATGCGCGTGTGGCCGCCAGCCGGGCACGGGATGGCGATGGCCGGGGCCGATGCGACGGCGTTCCTGCTGCCGCTCATCATCGGCGTCTGCGTCACCACGTTCGTGCTGACCGCCACGATCGCGCTGTCGCCCACCGCGGACGAGATCTCAGCCGAGGCCGAGCTGATGCGAAAAATCGGCAGCGCCAGAGGGCAGGCAGTCGATGCGCGAGCACCAGTCGTCAGGCCGGGGACGGGCAGCAACTCAAACTTCACGAGGTTAGTGCTGCCACAATGACCTGATGAGCGCGGAGACCGCCGATGGCGCGTGGCTGCTGCTCGTCTACCGGGTGCCCTCAGAGCCGACGAGGCTGCGGGCCGCGGTCTGGCGGCGGCTGAAGAGCCTTGGTGCTATCTACCTGCAGAATTCCGCGGCCGCGCTGCCAGCGAGCGCGCAAGCTGAGCGTGCGCTTCGCAGGCTGCGCCGGGAGATACTCGAGATGGCCGGTACCGCGGCGCTGCTTTCCTGCAAGGTGCTGGCCGGGGAGCAGGACATCATGGCCGCCTTCCAGGCGGCACGCGATGACGAGTACGAAGAGATCGTCGACAAGTGCCAGGACTTCCTCGAGCAGGTACGCAAGGAGTACGCGGCGGATCACTTCACATTTGCCGAGCTGGAAGAGAACGAGGTGGACCTGGTCAAGCTGCGGAACTGGCTCGCCAGGGTTCGCGAACGCGACGTGTTCGGCGCAGCGGGGCTGCCAGCCGCCGAGCAGGGCATCGCCGCCTGCGAGCAGTCCCTCGAGGAGTACGCGGCCCGCGTCTACGCCGAGGAGGCGGAGAGCCGGTAGCTATTACCTCTTCCTGATTGCGCGCCACAGGCTGACCGGCATCAGCGCCGCGACCGCGACCGGGACGAGCCACCAGGCGGTGACCGTGGCGGCATGGGCAAGCAAGTATGTGACGACGAGCGCGACAGCCACGCCTGCCGCAACCCACCAGTCGTCGCCGATGACGAAGTCATAGACGAACAGGCCGAACGCCCGGACCCGGCCGGCTACCTGACTGACTGGCTGACCGGCCATCTCAGCCCGCCTTGACCGCGGCCGCCCGCTCCACGGCAGGAACCCGACGCAGGACAGCGACCAGCCCGAGCGCGAACAGCGCGATGCAAGGCGCGAGGACAAGAAGGGCGGCGTCGGATCCTGGCCAGGTTGCTCCGGCTCCCTCGGCTCCCCAGAACGTTCCGAACGTCGTGAGCAGCACGCCAACGACAAACTTCATGGTGTTCTCAGGAACGCGGGCGAGCGGGGCGCGGACCGCGACGCCGGCCAGCCCGACCAGCAGCACAGCGCTCACGGCGGCCAGCGCGGCGAGCGGGATCTGGTGTGCGTTGCTGCCGAACGTCAGGGCGATGAATACGACCTCGAGCCCTTCAAGCAGCACGCCCTTGAATGACAGCGTGAACCCGTAGAGGTCTGGCACAAGAGCGCCGCGCCGCGCTGGCTCTGACCGAGCCGCGCTGACCTGCTCAGCGTAGATCGCGTCCTCATCGTGCATCGCCTTGTGGCCGCTCGCGCGCAAGATGGCCTTGCGCAGCCACTGCAGCCCGAACACGAGCAGCAGCGCGCCGACGAACAGCCGCAGTGCCTGCAGCGGAAGCGCGCTGACCGCCGGACCGAGCGCCGCGGTGATGGTCGCAAGGACGACAAGCGCGGCGACCACGCCGGCGCCTGCAGACCGCCAGTCGCGCTCCGTGCCGGCCGCGAGCACGATGGTCGTCGCCTCAACCGCTTCGACCGCGCAAGCGAGGAACACCGCCAGGAACAGCGCGCTCGCTCCCATTGCGACTCCCTCGCCTGCTGTCGCTGCCTGCGGTCCTTGCCTGCTGCGAGCTTAACAGCCGTCAGATTTGTCTGGTGACGACCGTTAACATTTGCCAGCCGCTGGCAAATTTGCCCTTGCAGGCCTAGCATGCCGGTCGTGGCGGTGCTATTCGGGCTGACCAAACGGGTCCTGGTCGGCCGGCCCATGCAGAGCGAGCACCTCGGCCACACGCTGCTGCCCAAGAAGATCGCGCTGCCCGTATTCGCCAGCGACGCGCTGTCCTCTGTGGCGTACGCCACTGAGGAAATCCTGATCGTATTGTCCGTCGGCGGCCTCGCGCTGCTGCACTTCACCCCGTATATCGCCGGCGCGGTCGGGTTGCTGATGCTGGTCGTGGTGGCGTCGTACCGGCAGAATGTGCACGCCTACCCCTCGGGAGGCGGCGACTACGAGAACGCCAGCACCAACCTGGGGTCCAAGGTCGGGCTGGCGGTCGCGAGCGCGCTGATGGTGGACTACACGCTGACTGTGGCGGTGTCGGTCTCAGCCGGGGTCGCGAACCTGGCCTCGGCGATCCCGGCGCTTGACCGGCACGTGGCGGTCATCTCGGTGGCCGTCGTCGCGGTGATTGCCGTGATGAACTTGCGCGGCGTCCGTGAGTCAGGAACTGCGTTCGCGATCCCTACCTATTGTTTTATCGGTGTCGTCGGCCTGCTGATCGTGTGGGGCGTCACCAGGCTTTCGCTCGGCCATCACCTCGCTGCCGAGAGCGCGAAGGTCCACGTCGCCTCGCCTCGCGACTTCGCCGGCCTGGCGCTGGCCTTCGTGCTGCTGAAGGCGTTCTCGTCTGGCTGTACCGCGCTGACCGGCGTCGAGGCGATCAGCAACGGCGTTCCCGCGTTCCGCCCGCCGAAGAGCAAGAACGCGGCGACCACGCTCGCGCTGCTTGGCCTGATCGCGGTTTCGATGTTCGCGGGCGTGACGGCGCTCGCGCTCAGCGCGCACGTGCATATCTGCCCGACCGGGGCCGCCTGCACTGGCCTGCACCACGGCGTCGCACAGCGGACCGTGATCGCGCAGGTGGGGCGGGCGGTGTTCGGCGGAAGCTCGCCGCTGTTCTACGCGCTGCAGCTTGTCACCGCACTGATCCTGGTGCTCGCCGCCAACACGGCGTTCAACGGGTTCCCCGTCCTCGCGTCGATCCTGTCGAGGGACGGTTACCTGCCCAGGCAGCTCCACAACAGGGGCGACCGGCTCGCCTTCAGCAACGGGATCTTGCTGCTGTCCGGGTTCGCGATCTTGCTGATCGTGGTGTTCAATGCCTCGCCCACGCGGCTGATCCAGCTGTATATCATCGGCGTGTTCGTCTCGTTCGTGTGCAGCCAGACCGGGATGATCAGGCACTGGAACAGGAACCTGAAGCTGGCCGATCAACCGCGGCTTCGCCGGGACATGCTGCGCAAGCGCGTCATCGCCGCGATCGGCGCGTGCTTTACCGGGGTAGTCCTGGTCATCGTGCTGACGACAAAGTTCGCCAGCGGCGCCTGGATCGTGGTTGTCGCGATGCCGGTGATCTGGATGACCATGCGGGGTATTCACGCCCATTACGCGAGCGTGGCCGTCGAGCTCACCCCGCCGCAAGAACAGGCGGTGACGCTCCCGGCCAGCAACCGCGCCATCGTGCTCGTCTCCAAGCTGCACCTTCCCACGCTCCGCGCGCTCGCCTACGCCAGGGCCACCCAGCCGAGCCATCTCGAGGCCGTCACGGTCGGCGTTGACGAGGCCGAGACAGCCAGGCTGCGCGACGAGTGGGAGCGCGCCGACATCCCGGTCCCGCTGACCGTCGTAGCGTCCCCGTACCGCGACATCACCAAGCCGGTGCTCGCCTATGTCAGCGGCCTGCGCAAGCAGAGCCCGCGCGACGTGGTCACGGTGTTCATTCCCGAATACGTGCTCGGCCACTGGTGGGAACAGCTCCTGCACAACCAGAGCGCGCTGCGGCTGAAGGCCAGGCTGCTGCTTCAGCCAGGCGTGATCGTAGCCAGTGTGCCCTACCAGCTCAGGTCCGCGATGCGCGCGCATCCGCCGGTCCACCCAGGGCAGGGGTGGCAAGGCCACGATGCGGCGAAGCCAGCGGCGGACCCTGCCTTCTCGAGCCTCGACGCGGCGCTCGGTGGCTCACAGCAAGGGGGCCTGACCCGGCTGCGCCACCAGATCGCTGTCGCGCGCGAGCAGATCCAGGCGCAAGAACTTCGGGCTCGGATGGCGAATGTGGGTGCCACGCCGATCGCGGAGCTCGGCGACCGCGAGCGGGCACAGGTGGCCGGCACGCTGCGGGCAGTCACCGTCCGGCCGCGCGGCAACAGCCCGGCCGTGCAGGCCGACATGTGGGACGGTTCAGCCAGCATCACCCTGGTCTGGCTCGGGCGCCGCCATATCCCAGGTATCGAGCCAGGGCGCCATCTCGTGGTCAGGGGCAGAGTCGCCAATCTCCGCGGCGCCCGCACGATGTTCAACCCGAGCTACGAGCTACGCCCGTCAGGCGGCGACTCGTCAGAGCCGCGGCACGTGAACCGGTAGCCCATTCCGGGCTCGGTGCGCAGGTAGCGGGGCCTTGACGGGTCGGGTTCCAGCTTGCGGCGCAGGTGAGCCATGTAGACGCGCAGGTAGTTGCCCTCCGTCCCGTATTCGGGCCCCCAGACCTCCTTGAGCAGCTGGCGTTGCGTCACCAGCCGCTCGCGGCTTCGCACCAGCACCTCCAGCAGCTGCCACTCCGTCGGCGTGAGCCGGACGTCGGCGCCCGCGCGCTGGACCCGCTTCGCGGCTAGATCGACGGTGAACTCTGAGGTAGCGACAACCGGCTCGTCCGGCGCGGGCGAGGCCTTGCGGACGGCGACCCGCAACCTGGCGAGCAGCTCGCCCATCCCGAACGGCTTGGTCACGTAGTCGTCGGCGCCAGCGTCAAGCGCGGCAATCTTCGCCGACTCCTGGCCCCAGGCAGATAGCACGATAATGGGAACCGATGACCAGCCGCGCACCCCGCTGATTACCTGTGTGCCGTCCATGTCAGGCAGGCCGAGGTCGAGTATCAGGACGTCGGGCCGGTCCCTCGCCATCGCGGCCAGGCCTGACGTGCCGTCCGCGGCAGTGCTGACCTCGTACTTGTGCGCGGCAAGGTTTATCCGCAGCGCCCGCAGCATCGGCTCCTCGTCGTCGATCACCAGCACCTTGGTCACTGCTCTGCGGCCATCGCCGGGCTTGCCGTCGCGGCGACTGGAAGCGTGACCCGCATCGTCAGGCCGCCGCCGGGGGTATCGAGCGGAGTCACCGACCCGCCCATCGCGCTCAGGAAGCCCTTGGCCACTGCCAGCCCAAGGCCCACGCCGGTACCGCCGCCGCGCTCGCCAAGTCGCTCGAACGGCTCGAACATGACCGGCTTGAGCCGGTCAGGGACGCCATTGCCGTGGTCAATCACGTCAATGAGGACGACGTCACCCGCGCGGCTCGCGGTCATGACCGGCGGGCTTCCTGGCGGCGAGTGCGCGATCGCGTTCGCGAACAGATTCGCGAGGACGCGCTCGAGCAGGCCGGGATCGGTCCGCACCAGCGGCAGCTCGTCGGGCACGACGAGCTTCATGTTTTCCGAGCTCTCCACCTCGTGCCTGGCCAGCGGCGCGACCTCGTCGATCGACGCAGGCCGCAGGAACGGCTCGAGCGAGCCGGTCGCGAGCCTGCTCATGTCGAGCAGATTCCCGATTAGCTCGTTGAGCCGGTCGGCGGACTCCTCGGTGGTCGCGAGCAGCGAAGCCTCGTCTTCCGCGGCAAGCTCGACGCCCGCCTGGCGCAGCGTGCTGATGCTCGCCTTGATCGAAGCCAGCGGCGTCCGCAGGTCGTGGCTCACGGCGGCAAGCAGAGCCGTGCGCATCCTGTTGCCTTCGGCAAGCGCCTCGGCCTGCGCGGCCTGGGTGCGCAGGCGGTCACGATCGAGGGCCGCAGCCGCCTGCGCGGCGAAGCCGTCGAGCAGATGCGGCGTGATCTCGGGGACCTGGCCGGCGACGATGAGCTCGAGGTCGGCCCCTGCCCTGACGCTGGTGCGGGCCGCCCCGGAAGGCGCCGTGCCAGAAAGCGCGACCTGTATCCACTGGCCGCGTACGCGCTCGGCGAGCGCCGCACTGCCGCCCCTGGTCGCGGTCAGGTGGTCGAGCACCGCGCGCGGGGTGTCGGCACCGCCGAGCACGGTCTGGGCAAGCGCCAGCAGATCGGCTGCGTCCTGGCGGCTCCTGGCTGCCTGGACGGCGCGGCGGGCAGCGAGGTGCACGACACTGCTGACCGACACCGCGACCGTGATGAACAGCAGCAGCGCGAGCATGTTCTGCGGGTCAGCGATGGTGAACGTGTGGACGGGCGGCGTGAAGAACCAGTTGAAAAGCAGGCTCGCGCTGACCGCGGCGGCTACCGCCGGCCAGAATCCGCCGACCACGGCCACCCCGACGACGCAGACCAGGTAGATCAGGAGGTCATCGGACAGGGTAAGGAAGCTCTGGTGCGGCACGAGCACGGCAGTGACGAGCGGGAGCACGGCAACAAGCAGGACAGCGGTGAGCTGCCGCCTGCGGCCAAGGCCGCCGGACTCGCGCCACCAGGCTCGCACTCGCCCGCCCGTGCTGCGACCGTCCACGTCTTCCAGTGTGACCGATCTGGCGAATGCGCGCACTGCGCGGCCGATACAGGTTCCGGCCAGCCCGGCCAGACTGAGGGCAAGCGCGGCCCGCGCGCCCGCCACCCAGGTGACCTGGAGCTGCGCATACGGCGGTCGCGAGAAGCCGGCCACGGTGAGCCATCCGGCGCCGACCACGA
>Ga0126372_10000866_pt1 | contig 11520 bp, 8 predicted proteins | sample PanSoiMetaPlot_6_FD_92762 | JGI IMG/M metagenome (GOLD analysis project Ga0126372, IMG submission 92762) | Tropical forest soil microbial communities from Panama - MetaG Plot_6 | ecosystem: Environmental > Terrestrial > Soil > Tropical forest > Bulk soil | place: Panama | collected 2016-02-17
ACGGTCGTCAAGGATGCGAAAGGATACGTTTTCCTTGCTGGCAACACGGCAACAGGTGAGGATTACGATCCTTTGAATCAACGGGGCGGTGCCATTGGCGACCCTGCAATGCAATGGCGCGCAATACTTGCGAATATAAAATCGGATTTGGAGGAAGTCGGCAGTTCGCTCGACCATTTGGTCAAGCTGACGTTTTACGTCAAGGGACCATTTCCAAATGGTGGCGTTCTCAGTTCACCCAATTTTCGTCTCGACGTGTTGGATGAATTTTTTGCGGAACATTGTCCAAAGCACTGTAGCTATAACAACCCGCCGCCATCCGAGGTGATTGGGGTTTCTGCACTCGCGCATCCTGACCTTGTTATCGAGATTGTTGCGATCGCCGCATTACCAGACTGAGTTTCGACGTTTCGCGGCATCGCATAAATTTGGACGCTTTGGGGAGGATAGCGGACATCCCGCGAACGCGGTGGGCGCCTTGGTCCGGCGCTGTTGACCCACAGCCGACAAAGGCTCCTTCGAAATCCCGCAGTGCAGCAGGTCTCCCACAGTGCTATCTTCCGTTTCGAAGCACGGGAGAAATTGCTGGTGAAACGGCACGACTTTCACACTGCTCGGCGGCGCGGCGGTCGCGTGGCCGCTTGCGGCGCGCGCGCAGCGAGCCGAGCAGGTGCGCCGGATCGGCGCGCTGATGAACCTGGCCGCGGACGATCCACAAAGTCAGGCCCGCGTAGCGGCGTTCCGGCAAGTCCTGCAGCAACTGGGCCGCAGCGACCGCAACGTGCGGATCGACACCCGCTGGGGGCGCTGCTTCCGTCATGTCAGTGAACCGGCGTCCATCAACAATGCGCCAGTACCATGCTTGAATGATGCGTAAAGCATACCGTTAGGTCGAAGGGCGCGAACAACGCGCCGGAGAACCTCTGCCAGTTAAAACGCCATGCCAGCAGGATGATGAGCTGGTGAGAAACCCGATCACCGGCATTGCCGCCTGCTGCGCTCGCCGCCAGCGGCCAGCCGGCCGCAGCGCTGCCGAGGAACGCGATGAAGTTGCGCCGTCTCACTGGCCGGCGCCTCCCGTGCTTGCGAAAGGATAGCACACCTCAGTGGAGCGTGCTGCGCTGCGAGATTTCAACCCGGCTCATGACCGCTGTGGGTCAAAACCGGCATTGCGGTGATTTCCGCTGCATGACCGCTCTTGCACCGAAAGCGGAAGTCCATCCGCGATCTTGCTATGTCGCATTCGTGCCACAACCGGACTCATGCACCGCAGCAACGTGCATCGTCCGGGATGCTCAGCCCAGCGCCTTACGTCGCACTGGGAGACGGCCTTGGTCTCAGACCAAAGGCTTCCATGGCGCGAAAGCATTCTGCGTCCGCTGCAGGACGGGCGTCAGCTCGGGGAAGTGCCGCAGAAGCACCGTCGTCATGTTGTTGTTCTCGATCCAATCGATCCCGGGTTGGGTGTAGACGGCGGCCGTGTAGTCCTGGGTGATGAAGCGATCGCTCTTGAGCCGCCGCGACGCCATCAGGATGAAAACTCGGAACGCCGTGTCGCTGAAACCAAACCCCTCCGGCGGTGTTTCCGCGTACATGCCCACCATCAGGTCCACTTTGTCCGGGTGGCCATAGATGTCGCGCAGCTCGCGGGCAAGTTCGGGATCTTCCGTCATCTGTTCGAAAGAACGGATGCGCGGCTTGTGAAATAATTCTCGGAACCGGTTGTAGCGCGGGACGCCGCGCTCGCGGTCGCGCAGAATGTCGATGGTCGCCAAATCGACCAACTCCTCCACCTGCGGGCCTTTACGCCGTCGCAGGCGGCGCATCCAATTCGGGAAATTGCGCAGCGTGACGGCTCCCGGATTGTGAACGCCGAATGTGTAGACGAGGTCGGCCATTGTCGTGCCGTCCCGTGTGGCATTGGCCATGGCGTTCGGGCCGACAATGACGTCGGGATCGTGCGGATCATTCGATTCGAACTTGAGAACGCGGCCACGCTGTCCATCCGCGGCAGACAGGATCTGGATGTCGTTAGGGAGAAGCGGGTGCAAACGATAGACCGCGGTGAACTCTTCGGTCAGACAGTAGTCCGCCCCGTGATGGTTGGTGGCCGAACCCGGAATGCCGCTGATCGCCTCGCTTGTGCTGATTCGGCCGAGATATTTCTTGACTCGCTCGCCCGCGAGTCCCCACCAGTTGGCGTTCATGCCGACCTGCAATGCCGGGTGCGTCAGGATCGCGGGCGTCCAGTCGACGGTATGGATCTTCGCCATCAGGGCGTTGTTGACGAGGCGAGCCACGCGAAAGATCTGCTCGTCCGGGTTCTCGTTGTCCTTCCATTCGGGGAAGGCCTGCACCAGATGGTCGCAAATCGCGTTGTGCTCGAGCGTAAAAAGGTTGTGCAGGAGGCTCAGGCCCAGCCACCAGTTCGAGGTCAGGCCGGTGATCTCCACCCCGGTGGGGTCGACGGGGATCAGCTTGGTTTTTGGATCGACCTTGAGCTTGCCCTCCTTGCCGAAGCGATACGCCTTGCCGGCCTGCGGACTGTCGCCGTAGATCTGCGATGAATCCCACCAATGCGTCTCGGCATTGGCATAGGTGACCGGGCCCGCGCCGTCGCCCGGCTTGCGGGTCGGATCGGGTCGCGTGCGGCGCACCAGCATCTTGCCCGGCCATGAATCGCCGGGCGGAATCGGGACGTCGAACGGATCGTCGTCGATCGGCCGCGGCGTGCCGTGGTTGAACCAGTCGTGGGTCTGGAACTGGATCCACGCGGCCGCGAGCAGGTTGAGAATCGTCGCCGGCTTGAAGTCGTCCTTCCCGCCGCTCAGCTTCTGCCGGGCGAGCAGACGATTGCTCACCAGCCGCGGACTCGGATCGAGCAGACCGCCGTCGCGGGCCGGGTCAACTTCGCTCAGCGGGATATTGCGGCCGAAGCGCGCGCCCGGATTGCTCAACGTGAACTCCGAGCCGTTGAGCGCATCGTTCGGGTTCAGGCTCGCGTTGCCCATCGTCGGCTTATCGAGGTCGTTGTACTGCCCATCTTGTTCGCGTTCGCAAAGATAGCGCGACTCGAAGGGAACCGTGGGCCGCAGGCCCTTCGGCTCCGTCACCGGTATATCGGACGTGTTGTGCAGATTTTTCGCGCGCAACACCTCGCGTAGCGCGCCGAGATTGGTGACCGCAAGGAACGTCGGCAGCTTATGCCAGCGGACGAACAAGTTGAGGAACTGGAACGCTTTGACGTAGAGAACGGCGATCAGCGACTTCGGGTCGTTCTCCTGTACGATCAGGCGCAGCAGCGCGCAGCCCGTGACGGTCAGCGCCATGACGATGCCGAGCAGACGCGCCACGATGCCGGCTTTAGAGGCGAGAACGAAGGCGCCGAAGAACATGCCGAAGGCCAGCATGTGAACGGCGCCGCGCTGGACGCGCACCCACGTCCGGTTATCGGAAACGGTCCACGCGAGAAGGACGTCGAGTCCCCACCAAGCGGTGAGAAAGAAATCGGGTCCGGGATTGTCGACGATCTTCTCGGGATCGGTCGCCACCCCTTCCTGGCTGTGGAAGACCTCATGGAGATCGCCGTGAAACGTGCCGATGACGGTCCAGTACACGTGCGTCAGGAATGCGAGATACGCGAAGGTCCAGAACGCGCGCCAATAGGTGTTGGCGGCGTCGCTGCGCGAGAAGATGTGGAAGCACAGCGCGGGCGTCAGCAGAATGATCGTCACCCAGATGGTGAAGATCACCCGATAGAACACGACCGTATGGTGCTCGGGGCCGGGCCTGCGGGCGCTGAGCGCCGCCGCCACTTCGGCGCCGCCATGGGCGAGCGCCTCCAGGACCAGAAAGAGCGCGAAGACGAACAAGTACCTCGATCGCGCCATGCTCGGAGACTGCTGCAGGGTACGCATGCCATCGCCCTCATGTGCTCGCGGGCCGTCGCTCAGTGCGCGTGCCAGCGCTGTTGGTGTTCTCTCTGCGTCTCGGTGTATCCGCCCTTGAAAAGCGTGTCGTAGTAGTTGAGATCGAGGTGGTGCGCCTGCATCCAGACGCCCGGCGCATAGATCGCATCGCAGTGCGCCGGAAAGCGGCCGTGCCGTTCGTAGATGTACGTGCAGATGTCCTTGGTGCAGGCGATGACGTCGTCCTTGTAATGCGGCACCTCCTTGAGATAGCGAGGGCCGCGGTCGTCCTGGAAAATTTTTCGGAAGTATGCGTCGTCGTTGTAGGTGCCGCCGGGTCCGTATTTCGATGCGACAACCGCATCGACGGCGTCCGCCATGGATTTGTAGTAGGGAGGACACATTCCCCTGATGTGCGGCGGCAGCCCGATCGGATGCGAGCGCGCCTCGGTCCGGAAAGTCCCCCAGCGGAAGAAATCGAGTGCGCGATAGGGCGGCGTGACGTGTTCGAATCCAAGCGCCGGCAGCAGCTTGATCGGGGCGACGGATGCGTGAATCCAGCCGCCGAGTCCCATCGCCTGGAGCATCAGGATGAGGTTCTGCAGCAAAAGCTCCGCCTCGATCTGCGTGCGCATCGTGCCGAGCACACCGAGCGGAAGCTTGATCTCCTTGTTGAGGAATCCGCTCCGGATCCACTTTCGGACGCCGGCGGGGAGGTAGAAGTTGCGGTCGTCGAGGAAGGCCGGTCGGTGGCCATCGGGCTCCGTCAGCAAATACATCAGCGCGTTGATGTATTGCTGCGTCATGTCGACGACCGGGAACAGAACCGTCGAACCGGGGGTATTGGAGAGGAAGCGATTGGAGTCGAGATAATAGGGAAACTCGCGCGGAAATTCGGGACGCTTGTCGGAAAGCTTGACCTTGGACGCGTTTGCCCGACGGATCAGCAGCGCCGGCGTGACGGGTTCAGTCGGGTCAATCGTATCGAGGCGCTTGAGAAAATAAGTACCGGCGTCATTGAACAGGAAAAAATGCGTGGCTTGGCAGTTGTCGGTGCTTCCGGCGGCGCGGCCCGGAAAATTTAAGTTGGGCGTACCAAGAATTTTTTCTCCGGTGGTTGTCTCGAAAGGCCGGTCCGGCAGCGTCAAACCGGTCATTCCTACTGCGGCGATCAAGATCGCCTCTTCGAGCTCGCTCAGCGGCTGCGGCGCAGCGTTCGAGGTGTAGGTATTGCTGCCTGCCGGGACGGACTTGATGCCGACACTGATACGTCGGGACCTACGCTTGAACAGAGCGTCGAAGAGAGGGTACTTCCGCATTTCGTCGAACCCGGCCGGAGCATCGGACACCGAGCCGGATGTCGGTTTGGAGATGACGTCGGACATGGCACTCCTCCCTTGCCTCCAAGCTTGTCGAACCGAACGCGCGCCATCGACGGCAGGACATCGGATGCCCCGTGGCAGAGCCTGCTTCCGATCGAGGACGTCCAAGACGCATCATGCTCGTGGGGAAACGAAGGAGAAGACGCGTCTCATGCGACGCCAAGTCTTTTTGCCAGAGCCTCCTCGATTGCCGCCACAAGCCCCGCCGGATTGGGACTGAAGTGTGGGATGGCCAGCCGTGTGATAGCGGCGTCGATCACGGTTGGCTTGCCCGATGCCAGCGCTGCCTGCAGTGCCGACTCGAAGTCCGCCAAGGTTTCCACTCGATAACCCTGCGCGCCGCACGCCTTCGCATACGCCACGTAATCGGGGTTGGTGAAATCGACGAGGCCGGATTCGTGATAAGTGGCGAGTTGAAAGATTTTGATGAGCTTGAACTCGCCATCATTGAAGATGATCCAGATCACCGGGATGTCGTACTGGACTGCGGTGAGCAGCTCGAAGCCGGAAAGCAGGTAGCACGCATCTCCGCAGCCGACGATGACGTGTCGATCGGGATGCGCGCACTTGGTTCCGAGCGCGCCGTTCACGGCCCAGGCCATCGGCCCAAAACTGCCGGGCTTGCGATAGCGCTGCCCGCGCCTCAGTTGAAGGTAATAGCCGAGCCACGCCAGGTGTGCTCCCGCATCGGCAAGCACGATGCTGTTGTCGGGCAGCAGCTTGGACAGCGACTGCGCAAGCTGGCCGGGATGGATGTGGCGAGGCGCCAGATTGACGATCGGGGCCGTCGGGTGCCGGTCCTTTTCCACGCTCGCTGGCGGAACATTACCGACCGAAGCCGACAGTTTCTCGATCAATCGCGCAATCGCCGGCTTGGCATCGGAGATGATTCCGCATGCCGCCGGATAGACCTTGTTGATCTCCTTTGCCGCGATGTTGACATGGATGAGCGTCTTGTTCGCGAACAGGTCGGGACGGAAATTGAAGGTCGCGTGCTGCGCAAACGAGTTGCCGACGGCAAGCACGAGGTCGGCCTCGACGAATGCCTTTCCGGCCGCGCCATGGCCGCTGTCCGCGAAAACGCCGAGCGCCAGCGGGTGATCTTCCGGAATGATCCCTTTGCCGTCGAGCGTGGTGACGAAGGGAATCTGAAATCTTTCGATCAAGGTCCGCAACTCGTCTCCGGCGCGGCTGCGGATCGCCCCGAACCCGATGAGCGCGAGGATGCGCTTCTTTCGCGCCATCGCATCGGCGAGCAGACCGGCGGCGGCGGAGATCGCCGCCGGGTCGGGAATGACGGGTCTGACATCGAGCTTTATGTCGCGGTAGTTGTCGACCGACACGCCGACATGCGTCAGATTCTCGGGAACGTGGATGTGCACGGGGCCGGGGCGGCCCTCGAAGGCGACATTAACCGCCTCTTCGAGAACGTCACAGGTCTGCGCCGCATCCTGCAGGAGAAACGAACGTTTCGTGGTCGCCGCGAACATCGCCTGCGAGTCGGGCGTGCCACCGAATCCCGACGTCTCGTTCAATGCGCCCTTGCCCCTCCATTCGAGCGATGCGAAGCCCGAGATCGCGAGGACAGGGTAGGAGTCGGACATCGCGACCGCGAGACCAGAGAACAGATTGAACGCGCCGGGTCCCGCAGTTGCGAAGCAGACGCCCAGGCGGTTGGAATAGATTGCGTAGCCGCAGGCCATGAAAGAGGCGGCCTGCTCGTGGCGAACGATAACCGGTTTGATCTTCGTAGAATGCTTGAGCGCTAATAATAGGCTTGCGGCGTTCTCGCCTGCTCCGCCGAAGGCGGCGTCGACGCCGATTCCTTCCAGGCCCTTGATGATCGCCGCATAGACCCGCATCGAAACTGCTCCTCAGTGGAAGTCTCTCGGAACTGGACGGCTGTCGGCGGCCGGGATTCAAATGAAGCAGATTAGCCGTAGGAGCCCGACACGAAATGTTACATCACCCCCTTGTTTTCCACCGGAAAGGATCATGGCAACATCGAGCAAAGTGTCTGCAATTCCACCGCTTTTTAAGGCTGACACCGCGGCGTTTGAGCCGGAAGTTTCCAAATCCAGCATGAAGCGATCTTATGCCAAGCGTTCTCTTGGCTCGTTTGAATGCCTTTGCGTGTGTGATGCGCTGTCCTTCATTGAGCAATCTTGCCGCGCGAGCGCTTGCCTCGACCTTGGTGACTGGGCGGGGTTGCTCTGCGAGCGCTGCTCGCAAAAAATCAATCACATCCGGTTCAGTGCGAAGATTCATCCAGGATATATATGGCCATAGAGCCATCGATGCGAGCCCAATTGCCTAAGCCGCAACGTCGGACGCTGCGATCAGATCCCGCGGTCTTCGAGCGTAAAGACCGCACGCTTGCGGCGTGATATTGTTGCTTTCCACTAGCCAGCCCTCACACGGGAGGGCCACATGCCTGTCACTATCGGACGGCGGGAAGTGATAGCTGCGCTCGGCGGCGCGGCGGCCGCGTGGCCGCTCGCGGCGCACGCAACTGACAGCACGATTTCCAAAGCAGGTTCGCGGGTTGCACGATAAGCTCGGCGACAGCCTGGCCAGAAGGATCCATGATCAGCCGTGCCCTGGTTTTCCGCCGAACATCTGCATCAACTCATGACAACGTATGGCTACGCGGCGGTCGGTGTGGTCGTTGCTCTGGAAAGCATGGGGCTGCCCCTGCCGGGCGAAACGATCCTTATCATTGGCGCGGTTTACGCGAGCACACAGCATGATCTGAGCATCTGGGGCGTGATCGCCTCCGCCGCGGCAGGTGGGATCGTAGGCGACAACATCGGATATTGGGTCGGGCGTACCTTCGGCTATTCCCTCTTGTTGCGCTACGGCCAATACATCGGCCTCTCCGATGCGAAGATCAAACTGGGACAGTACCTTTTTCTGCGGCACGGGGCGAAGGTTGTGTTCTTCGGCCGTTTCATCGCTGTACTTCGAATCCTAGCCGCCTTTCTCGCGGGGGTGAACCGCATGGGCTGCCGCGCCTTCCTCGCAGCAAACGCCGCTGGCTGTATTTCATGGGCGAGCCTGTATGGGTTGGGAGCTTACAGCTTTGGTGCCGCGCTATTTCACACGCGCGCGCCCATTGGTATCGGATTGTCAATCTTTGCTGGGGTCAGTGTCCTTTTGGCGCTGCTTTACATGCGCTCGCATGAGTCGGAGCTACAGAAAGAGGCAGAGATCGCCCTCCCCGGGCCACTGCAACGCGTGCGTTGGCCCGGCGGGTCAACGGCACGATCATAGGGGGATCTATCCGGCCTCAGCGGCCCGTTTGCCCGTTCGGCAGCTCGAAATGCTGAACTGCAACTGCAAGCACAATGAAGCCAATGGCGGCAGCGAGAACTATGGCGCTCAGGGAAAGCCACATGTCGGTTACTCATTTTCGGATCTAAACGAGGCGTGGTTGGTAGCTTCCGCAGGTAGCGACTTTGGCTCGACCACGATCGCATCAGCTTTGGTCTGGTAGTCCTGCGCGATCAGGACCAGCCGGTTCGCTACCTCTTCCGAGGAAGAGATCAGCGAGAGGCGAAGATCAGACGGCGGAGTCGAACGACTCGCACAGTCGAGCTGAGCTCTCCGCGACTGCGTCGAAGACCGGTTGGACGTTGCTGGGCGAGCCCCTGATGACTCTTAGAATCTCAGAGGTCGCCGTCTGTTGCTCCAGCGCCTCGGCCACCCCTCAACCATCCTAAATCGGACAGTTACGCCGCGCCGACCACCGAACGCCGATCTGCGGGAGCGGGAATATCTAACCCCGAAGGAAGTGGACCGTCTCCAGGATGCCGCCCAGAAGCATTCCCGGTATGGCCACCGCGAGCGCCAGCGAGCTTTGCGAATTGACCTGGAATATGATCGAGCTTGATAGCGGCCGTATCCATGTGCGGCGTGCCAAGAACGGCGTCGATAGCACGCACCCGCTCACGCGCCAGCTACGGCGGGAGAACCTGCAAAGCCGCTACGTCTTCAACACCGAGCGCGGAGGGCCGGTCACGACCGCCTGGTTCCTCAAAATGGTCCGCCGGACTGGAGAGTTGGCCAAACTGCCCTTCCCGATTCATCCGCACATGCTGCGCCACGCCTGCGGGTCGGCATTCACCCCCTCCCTGGTGTCACATTCTGTGAGCGAACTGTCCGGGCCATTGGCCCTTCTGCGATAAAAGTCGCCATGGGCCCTTTCCGATGAAAAAGAGGGGGGAGGATGTAAAGAAACTCGGTCGCTAGGATTTCGGCTTCAGGGGTCATTTCACGAGGCAGGAGGGCCGCTGGCCCTACCCCTACCCCTCATAGATGTCCCTCCGGGGACTGCTGGTTCCTCGGCCCAGCCCTAGGACAAGCCGATCATGGCTACAAAGCGAGCGCGACAGCCCCGACGCAAGCTACGGCGGGCCTCCAGGAAGGTCCGGCGTTATAACCCGCCTGTTTTTGGGCCATGGAACTCGCACGAAATTCGGACCTTGGCAGAGGCTGTAGCGCTGCGCCTACGCATCGATGCTGTGTCTGCGCGGTATGTGGCACTCCATGCACTCAAACTGTGGCAGGTCGAAGAAATCCTCAAGAGTCTCGGATGCGATCCGAGCACCCCTGATTGGAGAAGCGCGTTCTTCAAGTTGGCAAGGCACTTTTGCAACGTAGGTCAAGTTCGCCGAGCCCGGGGCGGCGGTACAAGAAAGTGGACCGACGAGAAGGAAAGTATACTTCTCAGGGAGATGCGACGGTTGCATGAGCAGGGGCTTTCAGAGCGCCAAGCACTCAAAAGGATTGCCGACAACCCTGTCTTCGATGATGTGTTACCTTATACAGAACAAATCGAAGTGATAGACCGATCTATAAGAACATCTGGTCGTAAAGATGCACCTCGAAAAGGGTGGGAGTCAGTGGAAGACCGACCTCGTGAGCGTCGTATGGATGCACTACGAAAGGTATGGGAGCTGCTGAAAGGACGAATCAGGAGTGACCCTAAATCGCTGGAACGAGCGCTCGGATTGACCAAACTTCCCCCGGGGGTGATGCGCATCATTTCGCACCTCGATATTTTCCCTGAGCCAAAGCCTAAGCACAAAAAAGTGCTCAGCGGCAATGAATGTGACCCTCGTAGAGCTACCAAGGGAAGATGACCTTCATGTAATCGAGCCAGTCTGTGTGAGTCGCTGAACAGAGAATCAGAAGTGACCACAGACAGCTACTCGGATTGACCATAGAGAGTCATCCTTGAGCGGCTCGATGTTTTCCTAAGCCATAGAGATAGCTGGATTTTAGCTGGCGAAATCGAATCCGCCAATAACCAGCTTTTGCTTGTCACCACACAATTTCAACAGTGATGTGGTCATCGTCGGCCCACAAAAAATGCCCGGCCGCACACAATGGACCGGGCAAAAGGAAAACAGCGATGCGGAATTTACACGCGCGGGATCGAGCCCGCAATAGGCTTTCCCTTCGTCCTTTCGACGGCCAGATGGCCGTTTATGACGGCCGAGATTGCCTTGGCAGCATCACAATCAATGAAGCTGGCGGAGCCCACGCCTTTGATTTGAATGGGGCGCGGCTAGGTAGTTTTCCAGATCTCAAAAATGCACTCGCGGCGTTCCCGGCGAAGGAATCGGGGCGGGCGGCATGACGCCATCTATTGCATCGGCGCTTTCGCCTGCAGAGATGGAGGCTCGCATTGCAGCCCTCGAGGCGCAGCTTGCAAGCTTGGAAATCTGCGAGACCTGCGGCGGGCTCCCGTGTGTCAATCCGAATTTTTGTGAGCTTTGTGAGCGAGCCGACCGCAAAGGTGCGGCGCGCCACCACCTCGAGCGACTTCAGCGCCTGCTCGCCGGCGACATTTCGCTTGAGCGTGTGTGGCATCATCTCCGGCCCAAAGGCACCGCAGCCTCGACCGTCGAGGCGCTGATGTACTCGCTGCGGCGCGGCCTCGATGAACTTAGCCGGCCCGACACACAGCGGCGGCTGCCGGAGTTGAACAAGGAGCAGCTGGAAGCTGTTTGCCTCCGCGTTCAAACGTTCGAACCAAACATTGCCCCGGCGTGGTCCGCCGATGGTGTGGATCTGCTTATTTCAGCATGGAGAAAATTCCATGAGCAACGTTGAGGCGCTATCGCGCGACGAGATCCGTCGGCGCATCGGACTTGCGCCTGCCGACAATCAATCTTCTCACCCAGAATGGGGAACGCCGAAAGAGCTGCCCTCCAAGCTGGCCA
>Ga0126372_10000867_pt1 | contig 11515 bp, 10 predicted proteins | sample PanSoiMetaPlot_6_FD_92762 | JGI IMG/M metagenome (GOLD analysis project Ga0126372, IMG submission 92762) | Tropical forest soil microbial communities from Panama - MetaG Plot_6 | ecosystem: Environmental > Terrestrial > Soil > Tropical forest > Bulk soil | place: Panama | collected 2016-02-17
GCGCTCGGAGCTCGACGAGGTCCTGCGCCGTCAGCCCGACATGGTCCCGGCTCTCTACAGCCTCGGGCTCGTGCGCTACGCCCAGGGTGATCCGAGCGGCGCGATGGAGGCGTACCGGCAGGTGCTCGTCCGCAATCCCGAGCACGCCGACGCGCACTACAACCTGGCACTCCTGCTAAAGCTCACGCATCGCGACGCCGAGGCCACCCCGGAGTTTCTTGCGGCGGCCCGCGCGGGGCACGGGCGCGCGCAGTTCTTCGCGGGAACGGCGTACGCGAGAGGGCTCGGCGTCGAGCCCGACCTGGCGCGCGCGATCGCCTGGTGGTCGCGTGGGGCCGCGCAAGGATCGCTCGAAGCCGCCGGCGCACTCGCCGAGCTTCGGCAGGCCGCGCTCGGCAAGGTCCGTCGCGGCCCGGCGGAGCGGCGTGCCGTCGAGCAGGCGTTCCGAGATTATCGGGCCGGGCTCTGGAGTGACTATCCGGAGCTGACGAAGTCCGGCGACGACGATACGGTTGGCGGCGCACTGCTCCGGCAGGGCCGTGGCGCCGAGGCAGTGCCCGTGCTCATCTCGGAAGCTCTGGCGTTCAGCGAGCCGGGGCAGACGCTGCTCGAAGGTATCTACGCGCATGGGGCTCCCGGCCAGGTCCTTCCACACGACACGCGGATCCTGAGCTACTTCAAGACCGCCGCGGCCGAAGGCCAGGTGCGCGCCCAGCGGGTCCTGCAAGAGATCTCGGCCGCCACCGAAACGGCCCCGCCGTCGTCGGTTCGTCCGTAGGGGGCGCCGCATGAAGACCGTGGCGCTGGCCGCGGCGATCGGACTCGCAGCGACGGCACTCGCAGCCGGTGTCGCTGCGTCCGGGATCGCGGCAGTCACGGCGTTCGAGTGGTCGCTCTATGAGAGGTGGCTTCGAGCGCCCGAGCTTCGCGGGCCGGCCCCTGTCATCGTGGTCCGCGACGCCGTGAGCGAATCGCGATTCGGCTCGGGCGCGTGGGACCGTGCCGTTCTTGCCAGCCTGGTCACGAGCGTGTCGCGCGCGGGGGCATCCGTGATCGGACTCGACGCTCCGCTCGGACAGCCGAGCGCTCCCGGCCGCGGCGGCGCCTCGAGCGACGCGCTCTTGAGTCAGGCGATCACGGGTGCCGAGAACGTCGTGCTGCCGCTCGCGCTCGACCCGGCCGACACGCCGGCCGGAAACCAGCGCGGCGGTCCCCAGTACCGGACGCCGAGCGGCTCGCTTCCCGGATTCGCCCAGCACGCGAAGGCCGTCGGCCACACGCTCACAGCAGCCGATCCGGACGGCGTGGCGCGCCGCGTGCCGCTCTTCGTCCAGGTCGGCGATCGGCGAGTCCCGGCGTACGGGCTGGCTCTCGCCGACGCCTTCGGGAGCATCGACACCGCGCGGATCCCGACGGATCGATATGGACGCGCGCTCGTTCCCTCTGCCGGCGCGTGGCTCCCCCGCCGCTTCAAGGTGGTTGCGTTCGCGGAGGTCCTCACGGCGATCGACCAGCGGCAAACCGAATCGCTGCAGAACCTGGTCGCCGACCGGATCGTGCTTCTTCTCGTCGAGCCGCCGGCGGGCACGAACCGGATGGTCACCCAGGCGAATCTGCTCGACAGGATCCTGAGCGGTGCCTGGCCGCGCGAAACGCCGTTCGCGTGGACCCTGCTCGGCAGCTTCCTTCTCGCCGGGCTCGCGGCGTGGCCCTGGCTGTCGCTGCGCTGGTGGAAAGTCGCGATCGGCGCGGCCCTCGCGGCGTGCAGCTACGCCGCCAGCGCTTCGATCGCCGCGTCGCTGACCGGCCTCTTGCTCCCGCTCGCGATCCCGTTCGTCTCCGTGGTCCTTGCCACGGCCGGCGCCTTGCTCTGGAACCAGCTCGGCTCAGGCTACCGGGTCCGCCACCTCGAAGGCGAAGTGGCCGCGATCCGCGAGGGTCTCGTGCGCCAGGAGTCGGTAGTCGAGTCGCTCGAGGAGGATCTGGAAGCCGCGCGCGCCGCCGTGGCCCGATCGGCCGGCGGCGAGGAGGCGCTGCGGGCTCAGCTCGAGGCCGCGCGCGCTCAGGAGGAGCAGACGCGCGCACGGCTCGAGGAGCTGGAGCGCCGGACGCGAGCGTGGACCGCCGGAGAGGTCGCCGAGGCGCCGCTCGGAGACGCCGAACAGGAGCGCCTCCAGCGCGAGTGCGAGCGGCTCGGCATCGTCACGCGCGATCCGGCGATGCTGGCGGTCTTCCGCGATCTCGAGAAGGCCGCGCGCTCCACCCTGCCGATCTTGATCGCCGGCGAGCCCGGAACCGGCAAGGAGCTTTTCGCGCGCGCGGCCCACCGGCTGAGCCCGCGCGCCGACGGGCCGTTCGTCGCGGTCAACATGGGAGCAATCCCCACGGAGCTCTTTGAGAGCGAGATGTTCGGCCTCGTCCGCGGCAGCTTCACCGGCGCCGTCGCCGACCGGAAGGGGCTCTTCGAGCAGGCGAACCGGGGCACGATCTTCCTCGACGAGGTCGGCGAGCTGCGCCCCGAGCATCAGGTGAAGCTGCTTCGCGTGCTCCAGGACAAGACCTTCAACCGGGTCGGCACGACGAGGTTGACGACCGTCGACGTGCGGGTAGTCGCCGCGAGCAATCGCGATCTGGAGCGAGGTGCCGCGGAGGGCTGGTTCCGCGAGGATCTCTATTTCCGGCTGAAGGGACTGGTTCTGCGTCTGCCTCCGCTGCGCGAGCGTCCGAAGGACGTTTCGCTGCTCGCGGCGCGCTTCATTCGCGACGCGGCCGCTGAGGTCGGACGGCCGGCGCTGCCGCTGTCGGAAGCCGCGCTGGCCGCTCTCGAGCGGAACGACTGGCCGGGCAACGCGCGCGAGCTGCAGAACTGTCTGCGTCAGGCGCTGGCACTCGCGGACGGCGCGGCCATCACGGCGGCTGATCTGCGGCTCCCGGGCCGAGAGCCAACCCGTGAGGACTCCGGAGGCGATGACGCCGTTCTCGCCAAGCTGCGTGATCACGGCTTCGACATGCAGGCCACCGCTCGCGCGCTCGGCTGGGACCGCAGCACCGTCACCCAGCGGCTCAAGGGCCTGGGGTTCCGGGCGCTCGTCGACGTCAATGGGGATCGCGCCAAGGCGGCCCTGGCGCTGGCAGGTGAGCCGACGCTCGCCCGCACGGTGGAGCTGAAGCTGCGCGAGTACTCCGAGCACCTGCTGCGCGTGGTCGACGGCTTCGGCTCTGCCGACGACGCGATCGCCGCCTGCCGGAAGCGCTTCAAGAACCTCCCCGAGCGACATTTCCGCTCGCTCGAGCTGCTCGTCCGCCAGCACTTCGATCGGCGCTCGCCGACCGTAAAAGTCTAGCCGCCCCGCGCACGCGGGGAGAGACCGAACGCTGCGCGAGGACGCGGGGAATCCGCCGCTTTCCGGCCGCCCCACCACCGGATTTCGTCGCCCGCCAAGTCTTTGATGTTGCTGCACTGCCGCGAACGTGGTCGCGGCGTACCGGCTCTGGCGCGTCAGTTGCTACCGTGCTCGGGACAAGAACGCGTGAAGGAGGAGCACCGATGACATCGAAACCCGTTCGAAACCTGGTCTTCGGGGGTTCGTACAATTCGGACCCGAACCTACGCTTCTCAACCTTCGCCGGGACGCCAGTGGGCACGCTGCTGGGTCGAGGCGACGCCTAAGAGCCTAGGACAGACCCGGGAGGATCAGAATGGCGGATCCTATTCTCGACGCGATCACGTACGGCGCGTTTAACGGCACGATCTCAATGCGGAACTCTTTTAGCGGCATTCCTCCCGCCGTGCCCGATCAGATCAATTTAGGGCTCCACTCCGTCTCGGGTATCGGAGTGGCTCAAAGGGAAAGCCTGGCTGCCAACTTGATGGCCGTTACGCCGGAACCCGGAGCGGTCAACATAAACCCGCTTACGGGTAAGGCTGATCGATCGATGCAGGCTGTCCTCGAGGCGCAGATCGCCAAGCTGGAGAATGCGCTGCCCAAGGCCTGGTTCTTCGAGGTCATGGGCCGCTACCGACAGATGGAGTTGGAGCGCAGCCTGCGTGGGCCCAAGCTTCAGAACAATGTGTTGACCGACGAAGAAATCCAGGAGGCTCAGCCAGCGGAGCTTACGAGCCTGGATCTTGGACGCGAGGCGTTCAATATCGTGGGCCCAGGCATCACCGGAAGCCTCGATGGACCGGTGGGTACCACACTCGGCTTCAACGAAAACGGACAGCGCGTGGAGATCTCGAATCTTACCGGTAAGGTGGCCGTCGCGGGGCGTGCTGACGAGTTCGGTCGCGAGATCGACTTCGGCCCAGGTGGTCCGAGCGGTTCTGGCGGTGCTGGTGTCAGCGGCGGTACGGGCGGTCCTGGGAGCCCGGGCTCGGCTCCTGGCGCCAACGGGCAGGCGCCGTAACGAGTGCGTTACGGTCCGGATTCGGTCGAGGTCGCGTAGACCATGGTCACAGGGATCTTGAACGTGTTGAGCAGGGCCTCTCGGAGTTCCATCGCCGTGAGGCCTGCCGCACGGACTGTGGGCGGGTACTGGAATAGCGAAGAGAAGGACTTCGCCGGGATCGTTCCGTCTGGCTGTACTAGTACCAGTAGTCCTTGTTCACCGAAGCAAAGCAGGAGCGCGTCGCCGGGAGCTATCCGATGCGTGAGGTCCACGGCTGATCTGTCTGGCGTGCATCGCAGCGAGATGGGCTCTACAGGCGGCCCGGAAAAGACGCTCACCGGAGTCAGGATAATCAGAAGGACTCCGAGAAGGGCGCTGGTCATGGACGCACCTCCAGTCGAGGAGAGTATCTTATGACAGACCTCGACCTGGTCCCCACCGAAGACCTCCTCCAAGGTGCTCAAGCGGCGCTACGACCACATGGTCTTCGCCGGCCCTGAACGACAACGGTGGAAACCGGGCCGAGAGCTTCAGCGTCCGCTGCTCCGACCACACCTTCGCAACACTCGGGGCTAGCGGCCCTGATCCAGCACGCCATCATGGACGCAGCGCAGGACGACGACTAGGCGATCCAGCCTGACGAGGCGCTCGGACGCCGCAAGTGGCGTCCCAGCCCGGTTGCGTCATGCGCGGCGCCTGCAGTCGAAGAGACCACCGTCGCAGTGAGTCTTTCCGTTTGACTCACTAGCTCGAGCTGGGGTCGAGCCCGAACTCCCGCAGCCGCTACGGTAGCTCGAGCGGTTACGCTTGTCAGTCGGCGCTTCTATCGCCACGCGATGACCATCCGGGATCCGTACCCTGCGCTCGCGGGGAAGCGCGCACGCTGCTGCGGGGATGTGGGGAATCCCCGCGTCGCGCCAACCCACCACCGATTTCGTCGCCCGCCAAGTCTCTGACCTTGCTGCACTGCCGTCTCGTGGTCGCCCGAGCCGGCTCTGGCGTGTCCGTTGCTCTGGTGCACGAACGTCATCGGGGACAAGAACCCGTGAAGGAGGAGGACGCGATGACATCGAAAACCGTTCGAAACCTGGTCTTCGGGGGTTCGTACAATTCGGACCCGAACCTACGCTTCTCAACCTTCGCCGGGACGCGGCGCCTGAATGTGAACGACGGTGCCGGCACGCTGCTCCCCGCCGACCTCAAGCCTGGCTGCACCATTGTCTTCAAGAAGTGGACCGGCTCCGCCTACGAGGACAGGCCCTGCACCGTTCTCGGTGGAGCGTGGGGCGAGTTCCTCATCGATCAGTCGGTCGACATCTCCAACACCTTCGTCGGCTGGGACGGGAGCGGCGCTCACTCCGACTACGTCCTGCTTTCAGATCCAGGGACCGGCAAGGGCCGTGGCACCAACGGCGTCTTGGTGCCCGACGCGACGCACTATCTCTATTTGTCCACGATCGACGATGCAGGGAACCCCGACTACTACGTCTATGTGGACACGCTGGACCCGCGCCGCGGCGTACATCCATACACCAAGGACAAGGCCATCGGGAGCTTCACCACGCCACCGAGGTCGCTCGACAAGGGCCGGATGATCGCCGATTTAGCGACTCGGGTCCGGGACCTCGAGGGCGTCGTGCGTGCGGGCCGCTCGGCCGGTAGCTCGGTCCAGGACGATCGCCTCGCGAAGCTCGTCGCGCGCGTCGTCACGTTCGAGACCTGGGCCAACGGACCCGGTCACTTCGGCACTCCGCCGGCCGTCGGATCCGGGACCGTCTATGTCGAAGACGATTTCATTCAGGCAGGAGACCAGGCCTAAAGCCTGAGATCAAAGTCCCAAGGAGGACAAAGAACCATGGCAGCCAAGACATCACGCAATCTGATCTCAGGATCCGGGACCGTCACGACCACCGCGGGCTCGCGAGTCCTTACCTTCTCGTCGGCCCAGACCTTCAAACCAGGCGCCACGATCTACATCTCGGACGGTACCGGCACCGAGAAGCTCACGATCGACCAGGGTTCCGGTACCTCGTGGACGGCCATCCAACCGGCGGCCGGCGGCGCCTCGGCCCGCTCGTTCTCGATGTCGGACACCGGCACCGGCAAGCAGCGCGGCTCCTCGGGCTGGCTGGTCCCGAATGCCGTTCACTACGCCTATCAGTCAATGGTGGACGACGCCGGCAACCCGGACTGCTACATCTACTACGACACACTGGCCCCGGAGAACGGCGTCCACCCATACACCTTCGATAAGGTGATGGGTTCGTTCAAGACCGGCAAGGACGTCGGACAGATCATCCCGGATCTGAATACGCGGGTGCGGCGCCTCGAGGGCGTGCTGCGCGCCGGTCGTGCCGCCGGCTCGCTCTCGCAGGACTACCGCCTCAACGCGCTCGAGGTGCGGATGAACGCTCTCGAGGTGTGGGCGAACGGCACGGGTCATTTCGGGACACCGCCGGCCGCAACGGCGGTCACGAACTACACCGAGCAGAACTTCCTCGACGCAGGCGACCCGGCGTAATCACGACGGGCGTAGAAATCCGACTCCGACGACCCGGCCCTTCGGGGCCGGGCGCCCTTGAATAGGGAGGCCATCCAATGGCGAACAAGACTCTCCGGAACCTCGTGGCCGGTTCGGGCACCGTCGACGCTATCGCGGGCTCAAACAAGCTCACCTTCTCTCAGGCTCAGCAATTCAAGGCCGGAGCCACCATCTCGGCCGGCGGCCTACTCTTCACGATCCAGGAAGGCATGGGAACGTCCTGGACCGCCAAGCAGAAGGCCGGCGGAAATTTGTCCAGCTCGTCGTTCAACACCTCGGATCCGGGCACTGGTCGCGGACGCGGAAGCTCGGGTGTCATCGTTCCGTGGGCCGCCCACACGATCTACTGCAGCTTCGTCGACGACGCGGGCAACTTCGACTACTACACGTACGTCGATACGCTGTTCGCAGAAGGCGGGTTGCATCCGTACACGAAGGATCCGGTGTGTGGAACCTTCTACGCCACGATGGCGACCGACTCTCCTTCCATGCTGACCGTGGACAGGCTCCGGATGCTCGAGGGGATGCTACGCGGTTCGGCGGGAAGCACGTTCGGCAATCCGGACTATCGCCTTGACAACATCGAGGGGCGTTTGGCTCCGGCGCTTCTGGCCGGCGGGACCGACAACGTCAACCTGGGCAACGCCGCGAACTCGTTCGGGCCGCTGGTGGGCCCGGTGACGCTCGCGGCGGCCTCGGCGGCAGGCTTCCGGACGGTTGTACCTCGAGCCGGCACGCTCAAGAATCTCTTCGCGGCAGTCAGCGCAGCCCCTGGCGCCGCCAAGTCCTGGGTCTTCACGGTGCGGAAGAACGGCGCCGATCAGGCCTTGACCTGCACGATCAGCGGTGCGTCGTCGACGTCGGCCTCGGACGTGGCCAACACTTTCACCGTGGCGGCCGGTGACGAGATCGAGATTAAGGTCGCGCCAAGCGGTACACCGACCGCGGCCAAGGCGGAGTGGTCGGCCGAACTGGTGTCGGCGGATGCCGGTGACGGCGGTGCGGTGGGCACACTGCTGAGCCGAGGAGACGCCTAGCGACTCCGTTTTAAACCACGGTGGCTCGCATTGAGCCGGGGGGCAAAGCGATGGCACTACCATCGGAAAGCAAAACTATCGCGGAAGCTGAAGGCATAGTGCTGGGGCGGTTCAACGCCCAGGCACACCTTGCTCTGAATCCGAACGGCCCAGTTCTGAACATGTTCTCTCCGTCTCAGCTAGCGCCGTTCGACATCGGTAATTCGATGAGGAGCAGGGAGGGCTATCAGGCACTCATGCAGGCTGCCCTAAACGAGGTCGAAGTTGTCTACGCAGCCATGATGATGACCAAGGACCTACTGGTGTTCTTCGATATCGCCCTCAACTTCCGAAGCTCGGAACGTTTCAGCCAAACAACAAGGAATTTTATCGAAGAGGTCGAGCCCAGCGTAAGATTCGGCGCTGCACTGCGATTCGGCCTGATGGCGACGACCACAACGGAGGAGATGGAGTCGCAGGCTCCTGCCTCTTTCAATTTCACGGACCCGGTGGATATCTCTCAGAACACCACCGGTCTCGACGAATCGTTGGGCTTCAACGCGGAGACCGGTCAACACACGGTGCCGACACCTGGACTATCTGGTATCCATGGTACGGGCGTGCTCGGTAACTTCAACATCGAGACCGGAATGTACAATAACTTTGGACCAGGAGTTTCCGGACCGACCGGTGCGGCGTCCGGTAGCACAACTGGTACGGGTAGCGGAACCGGTCCAGCTTCGGCTCCTGGGGCTGGCGAACAGTCCCCGTAGTAAGATCAGCGAATCGAAAAGGGGGCCGCCATGTGGGTCCTGGCTATTTTCATGCTTGTCGTTACACCTGATCTGGCCGTTGCTGAGACAGTCAGGTCCGGAGCTCCACACTGCGTAGTGACCGACAAGGATCGCTACTGCAGCTATCGTACGGTCGCGGACTGTGCGTTGGCGGCGCGGGCGATGGGCGGGAAATGTGAGAGTTCCCTGAGCGAGCGTCCGATACCATTCAACTACTCCCCAGCCAACGAAGACTGCACGGCGACCGACGGGAATGTGGCCTGCGCAGAAAGGAAACAGAAGAACTGATATGGGCTCTTTCGTAGGCGACGCCCGTGTGCCGTCGTCAGCCACGACGGTCCTAGTATCGAGGTGATGGATCTCGACCTCGTCCGCACCGAAGACCTGCTCCAGGCCTCAAGCGGCGGTACGACCACATAGTCTTCGCCGGCCTGAAGGACAACGGAGGGGGCCGGCCGCAGCTTCAGCGTTCGCTGCTTCGACCACACCTTCGCGACTCTCGGCCTCGAACATCACCTGGCCGGCCGGATCCGTCACGACATTATGAACTCCGCGCATGACCACCACGAAGCGATCCAGCAGACGAGCCGCTCGCCATAAACAGAGCCTCGGAACACTGCAACCCAGCTCGTGGTCACCGCTCTTGTCCGCACTCTCGCAATCTAGTTCTAACGTACCCATGCGCGGCCTCCCAAACCCTGTCGCGTCACGGGAGGCGCCTTGTAATCTGCAGTCGAAGCGACCATCGCCGTGGTGAGTCTCCGTTTGACTCACTAGTTCGAGCTGGGGGTCGAGGTCGAACTGCCGTAGCGGCTACGGAAGCTCGAGCGGTTCGGTTGTCCGTCAGCGCTTCTATCGCCACCCACTGAAGGTCCAGGATCTGTACCCCGCGCTCGCGGGGAAGAGCTCACGCTGCTGCGGGGATGCGGGGAATCCCCGCGTCGCGGCGACCTGTCGCCTACCGCCTTCACTCGCCAAGTCGCTGAACTCGCTACATTCCCGCATCGCAGACGCATGTCGCCGGCGTGGCGTGCGCGTTGCTCTACGTGTCGGCCCGGGCGCCGGCCGCACCGAGCGGACCGAGCGACCCGATCAGCGAGACGCGGGACGTCTCGAGAAAGAGGGGACAGGGTCATGGCCGACATGCAGCGCAATCACATCGGTGGTGTGAAGGAGCTGGTGGTCCTCGTCGGGATCCTCCTGACGGTGGTCGCCGGCGCGATCGGAACGTACTGGGTTCACTCGCAGGGGGTCGAGGCGGCGAGCACGACCCCTACCGCGGGAAAGATGACGGAGGACCCCAAGGGCCCTCGTGCCGCGATTCCCGCGCCGGCGGCGGGGGTGTTCCACGCCGACGTCTATTTCGACTTCAAGAGCACGCGCCTGCGCGCCGACGCCGCACGCGTGCTACAGGAGACGACCGGCCGCATGGATCTGACCAACGCGTGGGTCGTGCTGGTCCAGGGCTACACCGATAGCCAGGGGCCGGTCGAGTACAACCGCAGCCTCGCCGAGCGTCGGGCCACGGTGGTGAAGCGCTTCCTCATCGACTTGGGCGTGCCCGAGACGTCGATCAAGATGGTGACGATGGGCCGGGACGGCGCCCTGTGCGACGACCCGGGCAAGGAGTGCCAGGAGCTCAACCGCCGGGTGCATCTCGAGTTCCGCAAGCTCGCCGCCGCGGCGCCGGCCGCGGCCGTCGCGGGAGCGGCGGCGGTCGAGCCGAAACAGGCAGACATCACCTCACCGGCCGGCGATCGGTAGTCCGGTCCATGAGGCGCAGTCGAAGTCTCATCGTGCTGGGCTTCATCTTCGCGCTCGCCCTGGCGGCTTCGGCCGCCAGGGCCGAGGCCGCCGGTGACGTGCAGGGCCGCACGGACCGCGTCACCGAGGGCACGCTGTTCTGGCGCGGCGCCGAGCAAGACACGCTTGTTCCGGCCCCGACGCTCAAGACCGACGTCAGCATCGTCGTGACCGGCATCGTGGCGCGAGCTACGGTCCGTCAGGAGTTCACGAATCCCAGTCAGGCGTGGGCGGAAGGCATCTACGTCTTTCCCCTGCCCGAGGACGCGGCGGTCGACCACCTGCGCATGAAAGTTGGCGACCGGCTGATCGAGGGCGTCATCCAGGAGCGAGCCGCCGCGAAGGCGCAGTACGAGCAGGCCAAGCAGGACGGCCGGCGCGCGAGCCTCGTCGAGCAGGAACGGCCCAACGTCTTCACCACGTCGGTGGCGAACATTGCGCCCGGCGCCGCGATCAGCATCGAGATCGAGTACCAGCAGACCGTCCGATACGACACGGGGCAGTTCAGCCTGAGGTTTCCAATGGTCGTCGGCCCCCGCTACATTCCGGGTTCGCCGGTCTCGGGGCCATCGTCGGGTACCGGGTGGGCGCCGGACACGAACCAGGTGCCGGACGCGTCGCGCATCACGCCTCCTGTAGAGCATCCGTCGCGGGGCCCGCTGAATCCGGTGAGCCTCGCGGTCGAGCTGGATCCGGGCGCTCCGCTCGCGCGTTTGACCGCCTCGTACCACGCGATCCAGACGACACCGCTGGCCGATGGGCGCTACCGGGTCGAGCTCTCTCAGGGCCCGGTGCCCGCGGATCGTGATTTCGAGCTGGTCTGGCAACCGAGCGTCGAGGCCACGCCGATCGCGACACTGTTCACGGAGCGGAAGGGCGCGGAGACGTTCGCCGTGCTCATGGTGACGCCGCCCGCGTCGGGCGCGCTCGACGGGCAGCGGCTGCCGCGCGAGGTGATCTTCGTGATCGAC
>Ga0126372_10000868_pt1 | contig 11512 bp, 10 predicted proteins | sample PanSoiMetaPlot_6_FD_92762 | JGI IMG/M metagenome (GOLD analysis project Ga0126372, IMG submission 92762) | Tropical forest soil microbial communities from Panama - MetaG Plot_6 | ecosystem: Environmental > Terrestrial > Soil > Tropical forest > Bulk soil | place: Panama | collected 2016-02-17
CTTATCCCACCAACGGCTTTGCCAACAGCCTGAGTAATCTCGGGGGTCCTCCTCCCTGCAGCCCGTATCCTACCAGCGCTTGCCTCATTGATAATGCGCTCGCGACCGCATCCCCAGGGAGTGGATCTAAGTCGGGATACGTTTTCCTGGCGACCGGACTGGCTCCGGTGAACGGGGTGAACACACAGTATACGATCGGTGCGTCTCCCGTTACGTACAACAACTCTGGTGTCCGCAATTTCTGCGCTAATGAGGATGGGGTGATTCGCTTCAACGCCGGCGCGTCAGGAAGTTCGCCAGTCACCAACACCGCTGCGTGCCAACTGTTCACGGCGATGCAGTAGTCAAGCTCCTACCCGGGGATAGACATAACTATCCCCCTTAGCTCACTGCGCCAGATCAAGCCGTCAGCGGTTTCCACCTTCTGCGATCTGCAAATCGAGGCTCACGCGTTCTCCATTGATCAGGACTGTACCGGCGTCGAGCAGCTGTTGCCCGGTACAGTCATAGCGCTCATAGCACCGCAGCGCCGCGAAGGGAAGGAAGAACTCGACCGCCTGGGTGCTGCTTCCGGCTTTGCCGCTCAGGTGAAGGCTGCTGCTGAAGCCAATACCATCAAAGGCGGGATCGCTTTTGAAGTATCCCATTACTGGACGGATAAGGTGCGCAATGTGATCATCGAAGGCGAGGGCCGCCACCTTATAGCGCGAGGCCGTCGCAGCCTCGGACAGAGTCGTATTGATTGAGAGTTCGAGGTATGCACCGTTTCTGAAAGCCACAAAGCTGGGAGCTGCATAGGGAACAAAGTGGGCTTGTGCATCTAACTGCTTGGTCAGCTGCGCCACTAGTTCCTTGTTCGACTCATTTAACGATGCCAGCGCTTCTGGCGATGTGTCTCTCACAGGAATGGGCGTCGGCATGTTCGATTTCAATACAGGTTTCGGTGCAGGCGAAACACCAGGGTCTTCACGTCCCTTTATAACTTCCGCAGAAACGGAGTTTGTGCTGATCTTCTTGTTTTCGACCGGATCTGCTGAAGAAGCGTCCGCCGCCAACTGGGGACCTTCGCCGCTCATCCAGATTGTGACAGCCTTCGCATTCACAAACGCCTTTGACTCAAGAAGCGCCGCCTGCTGTTCTGATTCCTCTTTAGCGGCGACCAGCCTGACTGCCGATTTCTGCGGCAGAATGACAACCAGGTTCTCCGGCCGTTCCATCGCCACGCCCATCACCTTTCCCGTTACGTGGTGCGACACTTCGAAAGCATACGCCTGGACACTGGGGTTGTTCTGAAACCGCGGCACGGCGAGCTTAAGCATGGGAAGGATCACGTTAATAAAAGTTATTCGCGCCCGCTGGTCGGCGGTCATGCTTTCGGTGGGGTACGACGCGTAGTAGTTTCCTGTGATCTCCAGAACTGTCTGACCTTCAAACCGGTCAAATCGGATGGATTTTTGATCGGCCCGCTTCTGTTTTTCCTGGTCCAGATCCAGACGTCGGCTTAGATAAAAAGGATATTCCGTCGTCATGGAAACAATGTCGGCACCAAGTGCTTTCAGGTCGTCCATGTAACGGACCTGCAAGGCGCGCATTTCCGGATGCTTGATTTCCACAGACGAGACGACCTGTGCATGTAGGGGTAATTGAAGGACAAGAAGGAAGAGGCCTAGACTAATTCTTCGCATAGACAATTCCGGGAGTGGGATATGGAGGATCGGCCACCGCGCGAATGTATGAAATCAGTGCCTGGATCTCCGTCTTGCTCAGAGTATAGCCGTAGGGCGGCATGAGTGGCGACTTGTTCAGCGCCGGTCCTCCGTGCGTGATGATGGCGGTCAAATCCGCGTCGCTCATTTTGTTGAGCGTATCGCCCTCGGCGAATGGGTGTGGCTTGGTTTCGAGATTGTCAAAGTTGGAAACTCTTTCCGGGGTCGATTCTGGATCGTGACATCGCGAGCAATAATGGTCGTTCAACTGGCGGCCCAATATCTGTTGGTATCCTAGCGCCACTTCTTCTAACTTAAGCTCGACCGCCTTCCCCAATTTGTCCGTCGTGCTCACCGTGATCCGGTACCGTCCAGCCATTTCGCCCAGTGCTACGTTGGTTGTCACCTGGCCGCTCGAGTCGGAGAGTGCGCTCTCAGGATCGAAAGTCACTCCTGACGGCCCTCTGAATTCAACCAGGGCGCCTGGAACTGCGGTGCCCTGTTCATCGTTCACTTGCACGACGATGGGCTGAGGCAACGGTGAGCCCACGGGAGCAAACTGTTTCCCGCCGCTGGATTCTACGAGTGCCGAACCGTTCGCAGTGGCGCGCGGCTTGGCTGAAGAAACTTTGCGGGCACAACCGGAAGTAAGCACCAGGAACAGAACTACCCCGAGAGTTGCCAAGCGTCGCTTCACTTCTTTCTGGCCTCCTTTGCCGGCGAACCCTTCTGGTTCATGAGGAATGCGGTGAGGGCACGCGCATCTTCATCGCTCATATTGCGATTAGGCTCGTTGCTTCCCGGCCGCAGCGCCTGCGGATTTTTCACCCACTGATATATCCACGGCGCAGTCATTCGCGATCCCACCAGCGTCAACGTGGGTCCAATGTATCCCTTGTCAGTCTTGACATCCACGATGTGACAGGACTGACATGCATACTTCCCGTAGAACAGTTGCTTCCCCTGCTCGACTTGCACCAGCGAATTCCCGAAAACCGGCACAGAATCCAGATCAATCACGGGATTCTGGTACACAGTCATCATGTAGTCCGTCAATTCGTTGATTTCCGAGTCCGTCAGGTTGAACTTTGGCATACGCCGGATCAGAGCAGGCCTCAAAGTATTTGGATTTTTCAGGAACTCTTGCAGCCATTTACGCTGGACCGAACTTCCCTCCCAGCTCAAGTCCGGCGCCATATCGCCGCCGCGTCCGTTGATGGTGTGACAACTGAAACAGGCAAGATCCTTCATCAACTTTCCCGCGTTTCCGGCCGGTGTGTAGTTTGAAGCGGGAGCTGCCGCCAGGATCAAGTACGGTGGCAGTGTAAAAGCTCGTTCGTTTTGCGCGAGCAATGCAGTTGCGATCGCATCGATCTGGACGGGAGTGAACCCGTACTGGGGCATCTTCAGACCTTGTCCGAAAGCCCGGGGCTGCCGAATCTTGTTCGTGATGTACTCAGGCAGCGTGTGCTCCATACCCGGAAGAAAGACTAATTGGTTGATCGGCTTGCTACCGATGCGTGTGAGCTCCGGAGCAAAATTCTCTGGCTTTTTGATTCCACTGATCCGGTGACAGGAGGCGCAGCCGTAGTCCATCACCAATCTGCGTCCGTTCGCGATCTGTTCCGGCGTCGGACTTTCCAAATGAACGTTCGAGGGAAAGTCTGGATCGAACTTCGCCTGCAAGAACCCGGTCAGCAGCGACACCTGCAGATCGTTGAAGCGATAGTGCGGCATCTGGGTTCCGGGATCATACGATCGCGGATTTCGCAGCCAGGCCCGCAGCCATTCCGGCCTGAGCTTGTTCCCTACGCGAGTCAACTCTGGCCCGACATCGCCCCCCACTAGGTTCCCGGCTGCATTCTCCACGGCGTGACACGAAGCGCAGAAAGACTCGCCATAAAGGCTCGCGCCCGCGGCAGCATCAGCGGCTGCTTTTTGAGGTGGGACAGTTTCAGTAGCGCTGGGCAGGCGTGAGCTATTCGAAATCAGAAACGCAGAGATGTCGCGTGCGTCTTCATCCTTCAACTTGAAATCCGGCATGGTTGCCGTTGCCGCATAAGCCCGAGGATCCCTGAGCCACGTGTAAATCCATTCCCGCGTGGTCTTGTCGGCCACGTGTGAAAGGGACGGCGCGTCGTCAGTCGCTTTCATCACCGTGCCATCAGGCTGTTTCACGGAGTGGCAGTTGACGCAACCGTAGCGGGCAAGGAGCTTTCGTCCCAGATTCAGCTGAGGTGTTCCTTGCAATTGTTGGTGATGACACTGTCCGCAGGAGGACTCGATATAGCGCGCGGGCAACATCGGCTGCTCCCAGGCCAGCGTGCTTCGATGTGCCTCTTCTAGCGTGGTCGCCGCGCCTTGTCCCCGGTGACACATGACGCAGCCAAACTGGTCCAGGGAGTGAGGTATAGCGGGGTGCTTGCGCAAAGGTTGTGTACTTACATCGACCAGGCTGGCTTCTTTCAGACCCGCATGGCAGCTTGTGCAGCGATCGACCACGCCAAGATCAGGAAGCCAAATCTGCTGAATACCCCCCTGGAAATGCCGCTGCAACGTAACGGCATCGCCGCGGCCGCGAATCATCTTCAAGTACTGCTTCTGATAATGGCGCCATTCAGTGAAGTAGTTTTTCGCCGGTGCAATCGCGAGAGAAACCAGAAAGACAATACCGACCACACCGAATGCGTGAACGCTGTCGCCAAACAACCGGCGCCATTGGGAAGCGAATTTGTCCGTTAGAGGCAATTCATCCTCTCAACCCTTCCACGGCAACACCCACGACCAGCCTGGACCGCGAAAGAAAGTGCCCACAACCGTGAGAACAACCAACTCGACTAGAAACCAGGTCATTACCCAGTAAGAAAGTGGCCTTTTCGACAGATACCGACGAAAAGCCGACGCGGACTGGGGCGAACTCAGAGCCGCCAGCAGTATGAATACGGCCACGACCAGCGTTGGGACGAGTGCCACATACACATGAAAGAAGACAAGAAAGAGACTCAGCACAATAGCGACTAGATAGAAGATCTTCAGCCGACGATCGCGATTCTTGAGGAAAAGTCCTTCAGCCTCGACATTGATGTTGAAGTAAGGAATCACGATCAGAGCGACCACCACCAAACCCGGGGCGAGCACACCCGCCACCACGGGAGGAAAGTAGTGCAGCATCTCTTGCAATCCCAGGAAGTACCAGGGCGCTTTTGCCGGGTTGGGCGTATGGGATGGGTCAGCCAGCCCTTCCAACGGGGCATTGAACAGCAGCGCCATCGCCACCAATCCGATTGCCAGAAGTTCGACCGCAATCAACGCGCGGAAGAAAACCTCGGGAAAAGTCTGCACCTGCTCTTCGTCCGATACCTTGACCTGCGCCGAGGTGCGCCGCGTAACAAAGACGACCCGTCTGGTAGACTTGCGGGCGTTGGAGTCTACGCCAGAAACGAAATCTTTGTTATCGTTCATGCTGTCTCCTTTTGCGGTGCTGCTGCGCTCGCCGCCCTCCGAGGTTCGCTCGAGTGCGAGTAGAGTCCACCATCTTTCCGGATCCGCCAGAAGTGAATCGCGATGAAGAAAATCGCGGTCAAGGGAAGGATCATGCAGTGCAATACATAGAACCGGAGCAGCGCGTTGGCGTTAACCAGGTTTCCGCCTAAGAGCATGAAGTGAATTCTGTTTCCAAGGACCGGCACTGCCGAAGCGATGTTTGATCCGACGGTAATTGCCCAGAATGCGAGCTGATCCCAGGGCAACAGATATCCGGTGTAACTGAGGAGCAGCGTCACCAGAAGAAGGACGACGCCAATGACCCAGTTGAACTCGCGAGGCGGCCGATATGCGCCTCTGTAAAACACCTTGAACATGTGCGCGAACACCAGAAACACCATCGCATGTGCTGACCAGCGATGAAGATTTCTCAGAAACAGTCCTGAGGAAACAACGAACTGCAGATCCTTGGTATCCGCATACGCCTGGGGCACCGATGGATGGTAGTAAAGCATCAGGAGAATTCCGGTAACCACAAGGATCAGGAATGTGCCGAACGCGAGAGTTCCCAGGTACCAGGTGGCGCCAAACCCCAGCATGCGCCGTCGCACCTTGGTTGAAAACAGGTGAAAGAACACATTCTGCTGAATGACCAGAGAACGATGCAGAGTGCTGGCGCCAGTTCCGCTGCGGAAGACAGATCGCCAGATTCTGCTCTCTCGTAACAGATCGAATCGTTCTGAAACCGTCTTGGCCATTTTCAGACTCTCACAAATTGCAAAGGAGGAATGTCTGTGGAGCGGTCTACCATCAAGTCGCCATCATCGCTCACCCACATGCGTTTCCACGGGAGGGGCTTGGGCGCCGGGCCTTCAATTTTTTCACCGCTCTGTTGGAATTTGCTGCCGTGGCAGGGACAGGCAATCATCCCAAACTCCGGCTTCCATGCCGTGAGACAACCCAGGTGCGTGCATACGGCGCTGAGTGAAAAAAAACCTTCCTTCGAATGAATGATGTAAATGCCCGAGTTGACATCCAGCGTTACCGAGTCAAGCGGGTAGCTCTCCGGCTTGCCTGCGTTTACGGTCGGTGAAGGCTCGTAGAGAACATTGGGCGACAAGAATTGATATGCGAACACCGCGGTACCCGCCGTTGCGATTCCCAATGAGCCCAGTCCCAGTTTGACGAAGAACTCACGCCGATTTATATCTTCGCCGGCTGCCGCGTCAGGTTTTGTCTTGTCATCCGCCATCGCCTACCTCTACACCGCCTCCAAAGAAAACGGCTTCTATTTCAGCCCTGCATTGAGTGCCGCAATCGAGATCAATCCTGTTGCTTCGGCTGGAAGCAGGTTGTACGACTCCATCGTGATCGTGCCTACTGGACACCGCATAGCGCACAGACCGCAGCGTATACAGCGCGTCTCATCTTTCAGCATGGCCGAACCGGTCACGATTCCAAGTTCGTCCGCTGCCACTTCGTCCAACTCCACTCCAAAGCACTCTTGGTTATCCCGGATGTGCTGTACCGTCTCGGACGTAAATTCAATCCGGTTTAGAGAGACCAATTCGAGACAATTCTCGGGGCACACATCGACGCAGCCTCCGCACAAGATGCAAAGCGAGCCATCTTCCGGAGTTCCCTCAAACACGGTGTTGACCCAGCAGTGCAAACAACGGCTGGCTTCTTCGATCGCCGAACGCTCGTCAAACCCGATCTCAACTTCTGTAACGCCTGTGCGCCTTTCGAGCGGCAGCATGGGGATGGATTGCCGTTCGATGTCGAGAAAATCCATCGGCATCCGGTGGCGTGGCAGGACTTCCACTTCGATTACAGGGTCAGGATGCTTGTTACTGCGGAGATATTCGTCAATTCCAATGGCGGCGCGCTTACCGTCAGCAACGCTGTCGATGATGAGCCTTGGACCGAAAACGCAGTCGCCGCCCGCGAATATACCGGGCGCGGATGTCATGAGGGTTTGTGGGTTGACCGCGATCAGACCGCGCGGGGAGATCTCTACTCCGTCCTGAGCAGACAGGAAATCCAGCCGAGGCGCCTGACCGATCGCCATGATGATGGTGTCGCACTCAATCTGCGCTTCGCTGCCATCGTAAAACGCAGGGTTGAACCTCTTGTTCTCGTCGAAGACCCACTTGGTCGCCAGCGTTTCGAGCGCGACAACTTTGCCCTCGCGACCAATCATTCGCTTCGGTCCGAGTCCGGGGTGCAGGATTATGCCCTCGGCCTCCGCTTCCTCAATCTCCTCAAGCGCCGCCGGCATCTCGTCGCGACGTTCCAGGCAGACGATGTTGACTTCCCGCGCGCCCATCCGCAGGGCGGAAAGCGAGATATCCACCATCTCTCGCGTCGCGACCGCTGTGACGTTTTCTTCCGAGGGTTCAGCATCCTGGACCCCGGCCGCATGCTGCTTGACAACCTCGCGGGCTGCCGATCGCGCCACGTCCATGGCTACGTTGCCGCCCCCGATCACGATCACTTTCTTGCCGATCGTGAACTTGTATCCCAGGTTGACGTTCAACAAGAAATCGATGCCCTTGTACACGCCGTCGAGGTCAACTCCCGGAACAGTCAGATCACGGCTGCGATGTGCGCCCACCGCGACAAGAACCGCGTCGAATCCCTCCCGGCGCAGGTCGGAGAGCATAAAGTCTCGTCCCGCACCGGAATTCAGTTTCAGGGTGATGTTCCCGGTCTCAAGAATCTCGCGAACCTGTGCTTCCACCACATCTCGCGGAAGACGGTATTCGGGAATACCCAGATAGAGCATTCCGCCTGCGACCGGAGCGGCCTCGAAAATTGTCACCGCGTATCCCATCAGCGCAAGGTCGTGGGCTGCCGACAGACCGACTGGCCCCCCGCCTACAATCGCCACCTTATACGCGAGTTGCTTCTGCCCCCGATCCGCGTTTACCTTGACCTGATGTTTCGACTCTGGCCCGTAACGTTCGGTCAGAAATCTCTTGAGTGCGCGAATGGCAATCGGCCGGTCAATCTCGCCACGGCGGCAAGCCGTCTCACAGGGATGAGCGCATACCCGGCCACAGATGCTGGCGAGCGGATTGGGATCGCGCGCGAAGCGATACGCCTCTTCAAATCGTCCTTCGGCAATCAGGCCTACATACCGACCAGCATTAGTATGAGCCGGGCAGGCCATCATGCATGGGAAGTTGGTGTTCAGCCAATTCCCATCGACGTGTTTGTCTTTGTACCTCTTTAGCATGACGCGTTCTCACAATCCGCAAAAAAATCGTGGTCGTCAACGGTCTGGTTTCGTGTGGAAGAAGAACTCGGGGAGCGGAGGAGTTCCAGCCAACCGCTCCCCTTCTGCTTACTTGCTCAGGGCGAAATCCGCTTTGCTGTCTCCGGCCACTGTGACCGGCTTGGACTGATTCTTGGCGCCTTCATGCCATGCCGTCACCGTGTAACTGCCGTCGGGGACATTCTCGATTTTGTAGTTGCCTGATTTATCGGTTTGAGCGAAGTATGGCGTGGGTGAAACTACGATGTAGCCAGACATCTCGGGGTGCACGTTGCACAGCAAAGGCACGACGCCTGGATTATCGAACTTGAAAGAGCGCTTTTCGCCTTGTGGCCAGGTGCCCAGGTTGTGCGTGAGCTTCTTGTTTCCGCCCACTCCGGTCCAAAAAACGTTATGGGCCACCTTGTCGCTGTTCAGAAAGTCCACCGTGGTCCCGTGCTGCACGGCTAAGAGATGGGGTTGAAACACTAACCCCTTCTGATCCATGACCGGATGCTGACTGGGCGCGGGAAATGTTTTGCCTTGGATTGTGTCGACATAGACAACCGACTCACCCGTAACACCTCCAACTTTGCCGCCGATCGTCCCGGCGCCCGCTGCGAGACTTAGCGCTGTCATGGCTGCCAGCAAGATCACAAAATTGCGCATTTTAATTCTCCTTCTGCAGAGTGAAGGGGGAGGCTTTCGCCTCCCCGGTTTAGTACACGAACTCCAATCCAGCGACCGCGGAGTTAGTGCGGAACGGCTTGGTAAGTTGCGTTCCGTTAGAGTCGAAGACTGCTTGTTGTGGGCGTACTTGATACTCGAATGACGCCTTGATGTTGGCGTGAATCAGAAACTGCACGCCGGGCGTGATTCGGTTGCGGGTAACGTGAAAGGGCGAGAAAAATGGCGCCGCTGGCGGATTCGTTACGTCAGCCCCGAAGCCGTTGATGCGATCTGCATTTGAGTTGACCACGTCATACCGCATGATCGCCATGAGCCAGGGGTGTACGAGGTAATCGGCCTGCAGAAAACCTCCGCTGAAAGTTGCGGGATGCCCGTTCACGAATGCGTTTGGCCCGGCATCGGACGGAAGAGTCGGCAGGGTAAACGGCAGGAGGTTCTTGTCGTGACCGTACATGAACATCCCGTAAAGGTTGAAGGTGTGATAGTTGAAGCTGAAGTCGGCCCCGGCGCGATAGAAAGGCTCGCGCGCGGTCAGTGTCTGCGGCGTTGTTCCGTCAGACTGGAAGCCGTTGAAGCGCTGCACTGAACGACCGTAGAAATAGAACGTGCCCAGACTGAGATAGGTGTGATCGCGAGGTCCCGTTGGCCCGGCAGCCTGGATTTCATTGCGGACTGCCGCATCCCGCTCGAGATTGAAGCGATAGGAAAGCCGTCCGTACAAATCTTTGAAGTTTGAATCGGAGAAGAAGCCCACCACTGGCGGTACATTGGCCCCTCCGCTAGGTGTGCCGCCCGTGTTTTGATTCACGATAGCAAGCGAGTAATGATAGCCGCGGTACTGGTGCCCGCCGCTGAACTCCACGCCCTGCGCGGCACTGGAAAGCGCAAACGCATTGTTCACGTTCTGCTGCGGGAAGACCGAGTTCTGCGCTCCGATGTTCGCTTCATCGAAGATGTCCCACCCGCTCAGGTTGTGACTGCGTGCCGGACTGAAAGGCAAATCCAGTTCGAACTGTCCGACTCGCAAGCTGAGCGCATCGGTGGGCAGTTTGAGGAATCTGCCGATGTTCACAAACTTCAGGTAGCCATCGCCCAGGCCACCATCCGCGCCTGATCCACCGACACTCAGGTCATCGTCTACCCAAAAAGCAATGTCGCTGCCAAAGTTCCCTGCCATGAAAATGCTAAAGAGGCCGGACTGGAAATCCGTGCGCGGGATAAAGGTCCCCGGGTTTGCCAGGTTGCCTGCGGCAAAGTTGTTGCGGTTTTTGCTTACGACCTGAAAGAAAGTATTAAAGCGAAGACCGATGGGAGGAAGTCCCGGAATCGTCCCCGGCCAGATGCTGTGTGGCCACGTGTCTTTCTGCGCCGGTGCGCCGAGCATCACGGGCGGGACCTTAATGAAGGTCTCATCATCCTTTGGGAACTTGAAGCCAGCATCTTTGAATGCCTTGCCAAAATCATTGAGTTTGGGGAAATCGACATGGCAGGTGGCGCAGGATGTGCCATATTGCCGTGAAAATGCGGGTATGGCGTATCCGTTGCCGCAAAAGCCTACGAGCGTGAAGATTAAGAGTACGAATACTGTAGTCCAGCGGAGCGAGTTCATCACATCGCCTCCTTAAATATGAAATTCGTTCGACTTACGCCTCGGCCCCATGGTCACTACTGGGTGTGATTTTCATCACTCAGAACAAACGACGCAGTAGTCCTTGTCACCGCCTTGTGTGACTGGCGTCACATATTTGGCCTAACGTGGCGCATTCCTTGACAGCCACGCCGCATGTGATTGTCAGGGTTTCGGGGCTGGTCGGCCGTGTCAGCGGCCAGATCCAACTGGCTGAAAATACATGGTTTAAAGTAGACACAAAAGCCTGCGCGGCGTGCTATCTTGAGTCCATAACCTTCGCGCCGCTGCGGATTTCCCTGTTTGCATCCAAGGCCCGGGCAGGAAGTTATCCGGGGATATGCCAGTTCGGGGTGAGCCGGTTGTTCTCTGGCTTTCCTTGGCTGCCGTAACAACGGTTTTTCGAGCAGACACGAGGAGGTGTTGTGCGGCTCCTGAGCTTTCGTCTAATTATCTCGCTCATAGTCGGCATTACCCTGGTCTCGCTTCTCTTCTCTTACTACGAAGTGCGCGCTGTTAAGGCCACCTATCGGCAGGATCTGCAGCATAACGTCGAATCATCCACCAAAACGTTGTCCGACAGCGTGGAGTCGCGTATCACGCGCGGCTCGCATCGGGAATTACAAAGGATCGTCGATCGCTTCGGAACTCCCGAACATCTTTCTGGCGTTGCCATCTATGACAAAAACGGAAACCTGCTTGCTGTGACGCAACAGTTGTCGAGCCGGCAGAGCAACCTGTCAAAGC
>Ga0126372_10000869_pt1 | contig 11495 bp, 12 predicted proteins | sample PanSoiMetaPlot_6_FD_92762 | JGI IMG/M metagenome (GOLD analysis project Ga0126372, IMG submission 92762) | Tropical forest soil microbial communities from Panama - MetaG Plot_6 | ecosystem: Environmental > Terrestrial > Soil > Tropical forest > Bulk soil | place: Panama | collected 2016-02-17
GCGATCATGAGTCGTATCAGGACCGTTCAGACCAAAGATGTGGATGGCCGTGCGGGGGCATCCGCGGGTGGATGAGAATCGCCCGAACTCAGCAGTGCGTAGCGGATCAAACTACATAGTGTCTGTTTGGAGGCGATTCACGTAGCAGCCACCAGCCAACGCCGCCGCCATGAGCCAAGCGAGCGGGCATACCCCCTTAACCACCCCATCGTCGACCGTCTAAGCGGCACTTCCGTCACACCGAGTCGCGCCCAATGACGCACCGCGGCCTAGCTGAATGTTTACGCACCCGCGTGACGGTTAACGGGGCGGCTTGTCAGGCCGGAGGCTGCTCACATTGGGTCACATTGGGAGGGCGGAGTTGCGCCAAGCCGTGGGGCCGGCGCGAAGGTGGGTGGGGCGGAGCTGGCCGGAGCGGAGGGGCCAGGCCGAGCGCCGGGCCGGGGGTGCCGCAGCCGGGCGGTGGAGGGTCGTCAGGGCACCGACCAGCGCGGCGATCTCCTCGTCGGAGGGTTCACCGCGGACGATCCGCAGCATGGGGCGTCCGTCGGATGGTTCGCTCGTAAACTCGCTCACGGCGCCGGATGGTTCGCTCGTAAACTCGCTTACGGTGTTGGATGGCTCGCTCACAGTGGAATGTTCCCATGCTTCTTGGGGGGCAGCGTCTCGCGCTTGTCGCGCAGCATGCGCAGCGCGCGGGCCACGTACGAGCGGGTAAACGACGGCGGGATGACCGAGTCGACATAACCGCGCTCGCTGGCGATGTACGGATTGGACAGGGTGTCCTCGTACTCGGTGACCAGCTCGACCCGGCGCTTGTCGGGGTCGTCGGCGACGGCGAGCTCGCGCCGGTACAGAACATTGACCGCGCCCTGGGCGCCCATCACGGCGATCTGCGCGGTGGGCCAGGCCAGGTTGATGTCGGAACGCAGGTGCTTGGAGCCCATGACGACGTACGCGCCGCCGTAGGCCTTCCGGGTGATCACGGTGATCTTGGGGACGGTGGCCTCGGAGTAGGCGTAGATCAGCTTGGCGCCGCGCCGGATGATGCCGCTGTATTCTTGGTCGATGCCGGGCAGGAAGCCGGGCACGTCGACGAAGGTCAGCACCGGGACGTTGAAGGTGTCGCAGGTGCGCACGAACCGTGCGGCCTTCTCGGCGGCGCCGATGTCGAGGCAGCCGGCGAACTGGGTCGGCTGGTTGGCCACCACGCCGACCGACTGCCCGGCGATCCGGCCGAACCCGACGATGATATTGGGCGCGTACAGCTGGTGCACCTCCAGGAACTCGCCGTCGTCGAGTACCCGGCTGATCACCTCATGCATGTCATAAGGCTGGTTGGCCGAGTCGGGGATCAGCGAGTCGAGCTCCCGGTCGGTGTCGGTCAGCTCGTCGGTGACCGGGATGGCCGCCGGCTCGTACCCGGGGATCTCGGGGGCCTCGGACAGGTTGTTCGACGGCAGGTACGAGAGCAGGGCCTTGACGTAGAGGATGGCGTCGTCCTCGTCGCTGGCCAGGTAGTGGGCGTTGCCGGAGCGGGTGTTGTGCGTGCGGGCGCCGCCGAGCTCCTCGAAGCCGACGTCCTCGCCGGTCACCGTCTTGATCACGTCGGGCCCGGTGATGAACATGTGCGAGGTTCCGTCGACCATCACGGTGAAGTCGGTGATCGCCGGTGAGTACACCGCGCCACCGGCGCACGGGCCCATGATCAGTGAGATCTGCGGGACGACTCCGGAGGCGATGACGTTGCGGTGGAAGATCTCGCCGTAGAGCCCGAGCGCGACGACGCCCTCCTGGACGCGGGCGCCGCCGCCGTCGTTGATGCCGATGACGGGGCGGCCGGTCTTGAGCGCCAAGTCCATCACCTTGACGATCTTTTCGCCGTACACCTCGCCGAGCGAGCCACCGAACACGGTGAAGTCCTGGCTGAACACGCACACCGCGCGGCCGTCGACGGTGCCGTAACCGGTCACGACGCCGTCGCCGTATGGCCGGGTGCGGTCCAGGCCGAAGGCGCTCGATCGGTGCCTGGACAGCTCGTCCAGTTCGATGAACGAGCCGGGGTCGAGCAGCATGTCGATCCGCTCGCGGGCGGTCTTCTTGCCCTTGGCGTGCTGCTTGTCCACCGCGCGTTGGGAGCCGGCGTGCACCGCCTCGTCGTTGCGCCGGTACAGGTCGGCGAGTTTGCCAGCGGTGGTGTGGATGTCCGGCTCGTCCGGGTAGGCATGGCCGATCGGCGTGGTGGCGCTGCTCATGGCCCAGCAGCCTAAGTGAGTTTGGCCATCCGGCAGCGCCTGCTGAGTCGAAGCCAACACTGCGGTCAGGGTGCGGCTAGGGTGCGCGGCATGTGGGACGACCTGGAACGCCCGCCGCTTCGGGTGGAGTCGCTGCGGCGCGGGCTGGTGGTCCCGAACGGCCCGTTGGCCCGGCTGGACGTCGTGTCCGAGACCGGGTCCACCAATGAGGATCTTGGGGCGGCGGCGGCCGAGGGGGCGCCGGATCGCTCGGTGCTGGTCGCCGAGTACCAGAGCGCCGGCCGCGGCCGGGTCGGCCGGCGCTGGACGGTGCCGGCGCGCTCCGCGCTGCTGTTCTCGGTTTTGCTTCGGCCCGACGGCGTGCCCGGCCAGCACCGGTGCTGGTTGTCGCTGATCACCGGCGTCGCACTCGCGTCCGCGGTGAGCGAGGTCGCCGGGGTGGGCGCGAGGCTCAAGTGGCCCAATGACCTGTTGCTCGGCGCCGGGCAGCGGAAGGCCGCCGGCATCCTGGCGGAGGTGGTCGGCGGATCGGTGGTCGTCGGCGTCGGGCTGAACGTCACGCTGCGGGAGGCGGAGCTGCCGGTGCCGCAGGCGACCTCGCTGGCGATCGAGGGCGCCTCGACCACCGATCGGGACACCCTGCTGCGGGCGATCCTGCGCGGGCTGGTCGCGGTCGACCGGGACTGGCGGGCGGCGGGCGGTGACGCCGAGGCGTGCGGGCTGCGCGAGCAGTACCTGCGGCTGTGCGCGACCATTGGCCAGAGCGTTCGTGTCGAGCTGCCCGGTGGCGCGGCGTTGCTCGGGACGGCGGTCGATGTCGACCGCGACGGGCGCCTCGTGGTGCGCGACGGCGGCGGCGCCGAGCACGCCGTCTCCGCGGGCGATGTCGTCCACGTACGTCCCGCGCCGCGGTAATGGCGAAAGTCGATACGGTGACGGAAGAACCACCGCGTCGAAGCGGCCGGTGGTAAGGAGGACCATCGTGGCCTACCCTGACGAGTTGCTCGCCGCCAATGAGCGAGTCGTGATCCACAAACATCCGCACTGGAAGATGCTGTTCTTCCCGGTGCTCGTCTTCCTGGTCACCGTCGGCGTGGGTGCGTACCTGGCGTCGCTGGTCGCCGGGCAGTCCTGGCACGCCATCGCGTGGATCGCCATCGCCGCCGTGGCCGCGATCCTGATCGGCTGGCTGACCCTGATCCCGTTGATCCGCTGGCGCACGACGCACTTCGTGGTCACGACCCAGCGCGTCCTGGTGCGCGAGGGCGTGCTCTCGCGCACCGGCATCGACATCCCGATGAACCGGATCAACAGCGTGCAGTTCCGGCACGGGTTCTTTCAGCGGCTGCTCGGTTGCGGCACGCTGATCATCGAGTCGGCGTCGGACGAGCCGCTCGAGTTCGACGACATCCCGCAGGTCGAGCGCGTGCACTCGCAGCTGTATCAGGAGGTCAATGCCGACGACGAGCCGGCGCGCCGGGACTGAACGCCGGTGGGTGCGCCGGAGCTCGGCTGCCGGCTGGGCGGCGATGGGTGCGCTTGGGGCTCGGGTCGGACTGCTGTGAGTGCGCCTGGAGTTCGGGCTGGACGATCATGAGTGCGCTGGAGCTCGGGCTGCCGGCGGTGCATCCCGTCGCCGGGCTGCCGGACCGCGTGACGATCTGGGAGGTCGGGCCGCGCGACGGGCTGCAGAACGAGCCGGGCGCGGTGCCCGCCGAGGTCAAGATCGAGTTCTTGGGCCGGCTGGCGTCGGCGGGCCTGACGGTGATCGAGGCGACCAGCTTCGTGCACCCGAAGTGGGTGCCGCAGCTGGCCGACGCGGCCGAGGTGCTGGCCGGGCTGGACCGCCGCCGCGGCGTCCGCTACCCGGTCCTGGTGCCCAACGAGCGCGGCCTGGACCGGGCGCTGGCCGCCGGGGTCGCCGACATCGCCATTTTCGCCTCGGCCACCGAGTCATTCGCCGCGCGCAACCTGAACTCGACGCTGGATGGCCAGCTCGCCATGTTCGAGCCGGTCGTGCGCCGCGCGCTGCGCGAGGGGCTGGCCGTGCGCGGCTACCTTTCGATGTGTTTCGGCGACCCGTGGGAGGGCGCGGTCGCGGCGGGGATCGTGGCGTCGGTCGGGCGCCGGCTGCTCGACCTGGGCTGCTGGCAGCTTTCCCTCGGCGACACCATCGGGGTTGCCACCGCCGGGCAGGTCGACGCCGTGCTGGACGCCTTCGCCGGGCTCGGCGTCGGTCCGGACCGGCTCGCAGTGCACTTCCACGACACCTACGGCCAGGCGCTGGCCAACACGGTGGCGGCCCTGCGCCGGGGAGTGTCCACGGTGGATTCCTCCGCGGGTGGGCTGGGCGGCTGCCCGTACGCGCGGTCGGCGACCGGCAATCTGGCGACCGAGGACCTGGTGTGGCTGCTGACCGGGCTGGGCGTCGAGCACGGTGCGGACCTGGCGGCGCTCGCGGCGACCAGCGCCTGGATGGCCGAGCGGCTCGGCCGGCCCTCGCCCTCACGCGTTGTCCGGGCCGTCACCGGCTGAGCCGCACGTTATGCCGTGCTGTCGCTGGTCACGACCGGCCAAGGGCGCAAGCTTCCAAACGATGCCGTCCCGGTAACCGCCAAAATCGTGAATGATGGTTACGTGCCGGGAATCCCGGCTGGTTCCGAACCGCCCATTTCCGGGAGAGTGTCAATTCCGTTCGCCGGGAGTCGGCTCCGCCATCTCGACGATCCAGGAAGTGGTCGGCCCCTAGGGTTTACGTCCCGTTATCCGGGGCGCCGGTCGTTGTTAACGCGGATTTCCGCGCAGCTGGTTCGCCGCAACCCGGCGGGATGGGTAGATGGGTTCTAATCTGGTGAAATGTTTGCGGCGTTGGCCGTGCCGGCCCTCGGGTGTTTGTTAGATCTATGGCGCCAATTAAACAAGATCAGATGCGCGGCGCGTGGACCTCGCGGCGTTCGACCTGGTCACGGCACGTGCCGCCGTCTCGACGAAGTCCGATCTTGTTTAATTTCGGCCATAGCTGTTGAATGACAACATGAGATTCGTTGTCGTGTCGTGACGATCGGGGAGGGGCTGTGCGCGGTAGGCCGCGACCACGGAGGATAACGGATTGTGGTCACGGGCCAGCGGCTTTCGGCAGCCGTTGGAGTCCAATGAAGGCCCAGCTTACAACGGTAGCGCTGCGCAATGGCAACCGGATCACCACAACGTGACGGCGTAGCAGACTTCGTCGCGCCACAGCGGTCAACTCGGGTCAACCACCACAAGATCGCGAAAAGGGTCAAGCACCGCTAGATTCCAAGATCGCAGTGACGTGGCCTGGCCAAGATCGGCGAAAGTAGTCGAGCATCGCTAGATTGCAAGATCGTAATAGGCGTAGCTCGTCCAAGATCGGCGAAAGTGCTACGTTTTCATGCACTTGGCGGGCAAAATCGCATGAAAACGGAGCACTTTCGCCGATCTTGCCGCGGCCGGCGGGGTTGGTCCGAGATGCCGGACCGCCCGCGAACGTTCGCTGCAACGTTCTGGAACGAACTCGCCGTACCGAGACCACTTAATGTAACGATTGGTCGCACAACGTGAACTTGGCGTGGCCATGCCTTGCTTCGAACCACCTGACCGGAAAATAACCCAACGTCCCAGGTCAGCGAGCCGGTGTCAGCAGCCGGCGGAGCCGGTTTTCACGCCGGCGTGGCGTCCCAAGGGCAGGGTGGCTGCGTGGAAATCCGCGTTAAACAAGCTTGGTCCATTTGGATCTGCTGGCGCGCACCGCATTGCCACTACGCTCAGTGAGCGGCCCAACACGAATGAAGGTGATCATTATGGCAGGGCAACGCCGCCGCGCAATGACCTACCTGACTATTGCTGGACTGTCCCTAGCCGTCATCATGTCGCCCACCGCCGGTGGTTCAGCCGCGGCCGCGAGCCGCGACGACCGTTCCGTCGGCCTGCCCGGCGGGCCCGACCCGGCGCTGCCCGAGAGCGCGGTGCCGGGCTCTACCCAGCAGCGTCGGGCCGCGTGGCAGCGGTTGACGCCCAAGGCCCGTCAGGAAACGATCGCACGGTTCCAGGAACTGGTCGGCTCCCGGATGCGGATCGACCGCGACAGGATCACACCACGCCCGGCCGCGCCAACCGTGGCGCAAGTTCTGTCCGGCACGGCGGCGAAGGTCACGGCCGGCGCACCAAGGTTCACCACTGATAAACTCGGGCTCCCGACCTCCCGATCACCCGGCGTGCTCAGCGACCTCGACAATGATGGCTTGGACCAGGAGTTCGAAGCCGGTGTCGCCGACGCCTTCACGCCGAATTATCACGTGTCATACGGCGAGGAGGCCGGCACCGGCTTTGCCACCTTCTACGACTGGGTGCCGCAGACCGTGGCCCAGGTATTCGGGCCGGTACCCCCGATCAGCTACTTCCGGGTCAAGCCGGTCGGCTTCGGCACCGACGGCGCGGGTACGCCGGTCGGCATATTGCGGCTCGACTACCTGACACTGTGGAACCGCGACGATGGCTTCGACCTGTTCGGGGTCTGCGGCGCGGCCGTCGACCTGGTCGAGAGTCTGATCGGCATCGACTTCCTCACCGGGGGACACCCGCTGGACAACGAACGGTCAGCCGCCCTGGTCGCCGCCCCCGTTCCCGAGCCCGGCGTTTATAACACCGACCCCGGCAGCTACCAGCTCTACAGCTACTACACCGCCGCACACGAAGGCATGTTCGGCGGAGACAACAGCACCTACTACTCCTTCAACCCACCCGTCCCCGCCTACAACCACATTGAACTCGGCCTGTCCAGGTCGAAGCACGCCACGTACACGTTCAACCCGGACTTGCACCCGGTAATCTGGCCAGAAATCATGTCCCTGACCTATTTCACCATAGATTCGCTCTACTTCAGCGGCGTGATCGACGACCTGACATACCTCGCCTTCCTCTATCTCGCTGATGAGGCCTTCTTCGCCTGCCTGGTCGAGCACTTCTCCGAGCAGGGCGGGTTCTACGCGCAAACACGCATCGACGTGGGTGAGCCCGGCCAGCCCATCAATGGTTCCGGGTTCATCCAGGACACCCAGTCCCAGATCAACCAGAAGCTGACCGTATCCCTTTGGGGCGAGTGAGCCACCCCCGGCCGGCCGCGCGGGCCGAAACCCGGCCGCGCAGGCCGAAACCCGGCCGCGCGGGCCGAAACCCGGCGGCCGGCCCGTCGCATGCGCGTCGTGGCGCCACAGCCCGCCGGTGTACAACCGTCCTGATGCGCTCCGGGTTCGAGGCTCCTGACAGGGCGGTCGTGGCCTTGATGGAACCGGCCCGCATCGTCATACGTCCCAGGGCTACCCCCTAGTCGTCCCTAGTCGACCGTGTGGCCGGGCAGGCGACCGTGGCAACAAAGGAGGCGGCCGCTGCTGTGACCAACCATCAGGCTGAGGTCGAGCACCTGCTCGCCGAGTACCGGCGCAGCCGGGAGCAACTCGCGGCGGTGTGCCGGGCGCTCGCCGCGATCGCGGTGAGCCAGACCAGCAGCGACGGCACCGTGACCGCGACCGTCGGCGCGCAGGGCGGGCTAACCGATCTCCAGATCGAGGCGGACGCCTACCGGCGGTACCGCCCGGCGGACCTGGCTGCCCTGATAGTCAGGCTGGCCACGGCCGCCGCCGAGCAGGCCGCCGTCCGGGCGCAGCGGGTGCTCGAGCCGGTGCTGCCGCCCGGCACCGACCCCGCCGCGGTGCTCGCCGGGACGGCCGACCTGCGCGAGCACGAGAAAACCCCGCCCGTACCCGTGGACGCCGACGATTCGTTGGACGGCAGGACGTGGCTGGAGCACGCACACCGGGGAAGGCACTCATGACCGACGGCTTTCGGACCGACAACGAACTGCTCGCCCAGCGGGCCGGCGCCTTCGACGGGCTCGCCGAACGGGCCGGCCGCATCGCCAACGACCTGCAGACCGAGATCGACTCGTACGGCCCGTGCTGGGGGGAGGACGAGATCGGCCGTGCCTTCGCCGAGGGGCACCTCGGGCCAGCACGGGCCGCGCTCGCCGGGATGGGTGCGCTGCCCGGCGGGCTTACCGAGCTGGGTTCCCGGCTGGTCGCGACGGCGACGACTTACACGCAGGCCGAGCACACCGGCCATACCGCCATCAGCGGCGCTGGCCGCCTACACGGGTAGGACCGCGTGGGGATTCAACTTCCTGCCGACCTGGCCGACCTGGCCGCCGCTACCGGCGCCCGGTGGCCGCAGGCCGACGAGACCGCGATGGCCGCGTCGGCCACGGCGTGGCGCACCGCGGCAACCGACCTGACGACGCTTGGGACCGACGCCGATGGTGCGGCCCAGTCGGCGTTTCGTGCCTTCGACGGTGGCGCCGCCGAGGCCGCGCGACGGTACTGGGACGGCTATGTGGGCCCCGATGGACGGCTGCCGGCAACGGTGCGGGCGTGCAACGAGGCCGCCGATCGACTCGACCACGGCGCCGAGCAGGTCGGCGCGGCCAAGACCGAGATCATCCGCCAGCTCGTCGCGCTCAAGCAGCAGCAGGGCGCCGCCCAGCAGGCGTATGCCGCTGGGCACTCGAACGCGCTGGCCGGGATGAACACCCTGATCGCCGGCACCTCGACGACGCTGGCCCACGTGCACGGCCAGCTCGCCAAGGCCGTGCGGATGGGCGGCGGGACCGTCGTCGGCCAGTACCCACTGCCCGGCCAGGGCGACCCACCCGGTCACCAGCCGGACGCGCCGGGCCAAAGGCCCGGCATACTCCGCGCCGCTTTCGATGCCGCCAGCAGACCCGTCCACGACGGCCCCGACGGCCTGGACGAGGTCACGGCCTCCGCGACTGGCGTCATCGACGTAACCGCGGGCTCGGTCACCGGTCACGAGCCAGCGGGGCGGGGCTCCGCGGTGGACCCGGTGCGGCTCCCGCCCACGGTCGATCCGGACAGCACCGGGCCCATCCCGATCGTTGACCACACGGCGAGCACCGCTGCGCCCGACTACACGGGTGGTCAGGGCTTCGGACCGGCCGGCCCCGGCGGTTACCAGCCGAGCGGCCCCGTTCCGGTTCCAGGCACAGGTCCGGTCGGTGGTCCCGGTCTGGTTCCCGGTGCTGGCTCGGTTTCCGGTCCTGTTCTGGGTTCTGATCCGGCCCCGGTTCCCGGTTCCGCCCCAGTTCCGGGTCCTGCCTCGGTTTCCGGTTCCGCTTCGGTTCCCGGTCCTGCGCTGGTTTCCGGTGCTGGCTCGGTTCCTGGTCCGAGTTCGGTTCACGGTTCTGGTCTGGCAGACGGTCCCGGATCGGGGGGCGGCGTGGTCCGGCCGGTTCCGGACGCCGTCGGGCCGGTCACCGGGTCGACGCAGGGTGGCCCGGCCACCGTCCGGCAGGCGCTGGCCACTCAGGTGGATCCGCCCGGTGGGCCGTCCGAACTGCCTGGTGGTGGGGGGCACATGCCGGTTCGGCCGCCGGATCCGGGCGGGTTCTCGCCGCCTCTGACGGCCGGCGGGGGTGCGGTTCCCGGCGGCGGTCCCATCTTGGGCGGTCCAGGCGGGGCAGCACCCATCGGGCGGCCTCCCATCGGGCCGATCGGTGGCGCTCCGATCGCGCCGATCGCGCCGCCGGGTGGTTCCGGCGCAGGTGTTCCCGGTGCCGGCCTCGGCGTGTCAGGCGGCTCTGGTGCGGCAGGACCGGTGGGCCGGCCCGTCGCCGGGCCAGTAAGCGTTCCGGCCGGCCCCGGCGGGCCGGGTGGCGGCGGGGCTGTCTCCGGGTCGGCGCCTGGCGGCCCTGGTCAGGCCAGCGGCCCTGGTCAGCTGGGTTCTGGTCAAGCTGGTGGTTCTGGTCAAGCTGGTGGTTCCGGTCAAGCTGGTGGTTCCGGTCAGGTAGGTGGTTCCGGTCAGGTAGGTGGTTCTGGTCAGGCTGGTGGCCATGGTCAGGTTGGTGGTTCTGGTCAGGCCGGTGGTTCTGGTCAGGTAGGTGGCCATGGTCAGGTAGGTGGCTCGCAGGCGTCGGGGCACGGGCAGCAGCCGGCCGTAACTTCGGTTGAGTCGGACGGCGATCAGCGGCGGCCGCGAGGCGGGTACGCGTTCGGCGCGTTGGTCGACTCGCCCGACCAGGCCCAGCCGGCACGGCTGCCGCCAGCCGACCACGCCAACCCGGACGACACGCTCGAACTGTTCTTGCTCTACCTGTTCCGGCCCGGCCAGGAGCGGCTGCCCGCACGGGAGCCGACCAGGCAGGTGCCGCCGCCGCGGCAGGAGTTCGACCTGGCCGCTGGCCTGCGCTTCGCGCCGGGTGCTCATCCGATGGCCGGCCTGGTGAGCAGCGCCGATGCCCTGGCCGAGGTCCGGGCCGGGCGAGACCCGGTCTGGCTGCCCGACGGCCTGCCCGCCGACTCCGCGCCGGTGCGGGCGCTCGCCGCTGGCCATGATCCGCTCGGCGGCCAGCACGAGCGGGACTGGGCCAGGCGGTTCCTGGTCCGAGACGCCATGGACGGCCCGGCCACGGAGTACCCGGCGCACGCCGAGTATGCCTGGCCACCCGCCGAGGCGTTCCCGGAGGGCGCGTGCGCGCCCGGCACCGCCGAGGCCGTCGTGCTTGAGCCTGGCACCATGATCGACCGGTTCGGTGATCCGACCGGCGTCGTGCTGGCCGCGGCCGGTACTCCCTTCGAGCAGCGCTCGCTGCCGCCGGAGTATCACCTTCGCGGCTACCACCGGTACGAGGTGTGCCGGCCCCTGCCCGTGTGGCGGGCGGTGTCGGCTGCCTGGTTCGGCCAGCCCGGCGGCGGCGTGCGCCTGCGCACCACCTGTCCAGTTCTTGACCTCGTCGCGCTCGGCTATCTCGTCGACATCACATATTCCGGGAGTGTTCATTGAACGTCGAAACCGTGGCCGGCTGGCTTGCGGCTGTCGGCGTGCCGCCGCAGGTCGTCTCTATCGGTGCGGAGGCCGATGACGCCTGGTGCCTGCTGCGCGACGACCCGGCTGATCCGGGTGCCGACCCGGAGTGGGAGGTCTTCTGGCGCGAGCAGGGCAACCGCTACGACTGGGCGCGGTTCAGCAACGAACAGGTGGCATGCTTCTACCTGTTCGGACGGCTGGCCTGGACCCAGGTCGCCAGCGGCGCCCTCCGGACCGCGGAGTCCGCTGAACCCCCGCACTGATCTGGCCGATATTCGTAGGTTGGCCTCAATCGCGGGAGGGATTCCGCTGCGCGGTGTCTGCATCGACACTATTTCGTATGGA
>Ga0126372_10000872_pt1 | contig 11483 bp, 10 predicted proteins | sample PanSoiMetaPlot_6_FD_92762 | JGI IMG/M metagenome (GOLD analysis project Ga0126372, IMG submission 92762) | Tropical forest soil microbial communities from Panama - MetaG Plot_6 | ecosystem: Environmental > Terrestrial > Soil > Tropical forest > Bulk soil | place: Panama | collected 2016-02-17
TGATACAGGTGTGAACCCGAGCTTCAAGTACATTGTGGAAGCGATTGAATTATGTGCGAACACATTCAGGACGATACTGTTTATGTTCATCATTCGAAGCTCGTCTTCCATAGCCATCATTGCTGCTTTCCCGTAGCCCTTGTTCCGGTGCCAAGGATGTATGAGGATATCCCAAACGACGGTCTCTTTCTTACCCCTAACTCCGAACCAGCGAAAAACATCTTGCACTGGAAAGGTATTCAGGAGAGCATTCTCGATCTTTGCGCCACCGTTCCGATCCACTTTGTGATCGCGGACGGCATCGTGGCCTTGGAAGGCAACGGCCCGCTCAACGGCACTCCGCGACCTACTGGGATTGTGCTCGCCGACGATCCGGTTGCTGCCGACGCCTCCTCCATCCCGGGCACGCGTTCCGCGAAAAGCTCCTTGATATTCCCAATTGGCAATCCTCCCGTTTCAATCATCGGCTTCCGTCGCAGCAACCAAACGGCGGATTCCCCACGCGAGCCAACAATGCAACAGGTCGCTCGCATGGTCTGTTTCACATGGACATTCCGGCTCTGCCGCCGTTTGACTATTCCCATCTCTGGCGCTAAAACCCAGCTTACTGATCTGTCAGTTTGCATGCGGGGTCAGCAACGTCCATTAATGGAGATCGCTTATGTCCAGCCAACCTTTTTTCAAGTCAGCGAGTCGTGCTGCGGAGGCAATCCGCAGCCTCGAAGTCGTGTCAGGTCCAGAAAGAGAAACTCAGGAGATTCGAGATCGCGCAGCAAGTGCCACGCAGGCAACCGAATGTTTGCTGACGGTAGCTGAAGTTGCAAAGCGCCTCGGTATGTCGAAACAGTGGGTCAGAGATCACATTGACCGCCGACATCCAAGAATCGACGTTGTGCGTTGGGGGTCGGCTGTTCGATTCCGCTCATCAGACATCGATCGCTTTATTCTGCAACATATCAACGCCCCACGCCTTCGCCGGCGCAGAGCGTAAAATCAGCTACTAGGTTTATGAACCAGTATTACCAAGACGGCCAGGTCTACCGGCGCGGGAAGAAACTCAAGAAATGGAAAGGGCGCTTGCGCATCTATTACCAGGATGGAAGCGTCAAGCGACCTGAAGTTGTCCTCGGTCTTTGTTCGAAGATGTCAAAGAGCGAGGCCCGCACAAAGCTTCGAGAGATGATCTTGCACTATGGCAGCAAGCCGTCCCCCGTCCTACGCGAAATCACGTTTGGAGAATACTGGCGCGACCACTATGTTCCCCTTCGCAGGAGCGGGTGGTCGGAACCTACGGAAGCGGGGTACAAGGGATACATGAAGTTCTTAATCCTACCGACCCTGGAGCATCTTGCGCTGAAGGACATCGATCACGTCTTCCTAGCCAACTACTTCGCCGGACTGAAGAGCCGCTGTGGATTTTGGAGCATGAAAAAAATCCGGATGCTGCTGAGGTCAATCTTCGAAGAGGCGGTCAATGATGAGCTGATCAGCAAAAACCCAATGCGTCGCTTGCCGCTGCCGAACACAGCGGACCCCGACAAGCCTGTGCTTGCTAAAGCAGACGCTGCCAGGGTGCTGAAGGCCATGGAAGACAGCAAAAGCAAAGCCGGTATACGCGATTACGCGATCACCAGGATAGGCACATTTTGCGCCGTGCGTTCGGCGGAAGTATTCGGGCTTCGCTGGGAGTGCGATCTTGGGGCAGATCTGTTCATCAAGCACTCGGCTTGGGAAGGAAAGCTTTATGAGCGCCACACGAAGAAGGCCAAGCCAAGGAGAGTAGCTGCCGACAAGCGCACGCGCCACGCCCTCAACAATTGGAGAGAGATCTGTAATGACACTCGGTCTGAGGCACTGATGTTCCCGTCCGGGAAACGAGGGGTACCGTTCACCAGTAGGAACTGGCTGGAGCGAAATCTGCAACCGGTCGGTAAAAGTCTGGGAATTCGTACACCTCTTACGTTCCAGGTGCTGCGGCGCAGCTTCGCTACACACAATCAGAGGCAGCTGAAAAACGTGCAGGCTCACCTCGGGCATGAAAGCACTGGATCCACTGCGGACCTCTACGTGGTAGAGGTTCCGGACGAGGTTCGCCGCACCCAAGAACTCTATGCAGGGGAAATCGAGGCTCTAGTAAAGCCAAACGAGTCTCTCAAAGCCGGAAAGAAGCACCCGTCGCCGGGCGGGTTGGCTGGAAAGTTGGACGCAACTGGACGCAAGTCTTCGAAAGACATGTCTGTAAGTTATTGTTTTATGGTGAGCGCGGCAGGATTCGAACCTGCGACCCATGCCTTAAAAGGGCAACATGGAACCTCCCCGCCCATATTTTTCTATAACATACATGCGGCCAGAAGCGAATATAAAACGCCTATTCGGCGCTAATTGGCCCCAAGTTGGCCCCAAATTTTCTTATGAGAAAAAACTCGGGGCCAATCGATTCTCAGGTCTTTACGGACTCGACATTGCCTCAAAACCGTCAGACATTCGTTGAGCTATCCGAGTCACTGACCCAGGCCCGAGCTTGTACGTATGCGCCTTCTTCGCTACATGAGACCCCCGCGCGCGTCATTTCCATAGCGAAGCGAGGATTCCGCCCATTTTCGCCAAAAGCAGCCTTGGAACATTGCCCATGTGTGGTTCGCGAAAATGTCATCGCTGGCTAGGAACATGGGAATCATCAACATCCAGATCGAAGTTCACTGGTGGGCGGTTACGAAGACAGGCGAAAAAGCCTACATTGTTACATGGGCCTGGAGGACCCTTGCCGGACCAGATGGAGTTTTCGGTAGGCACAAGGGTTAAGTCCATTCCTGCGGGCAACAAATCCTCACCACTCAATCCGTTGGACATGGCTCCGTCACGAGCCTAACAGGTCCATTCCCCCTGCACCAACTTTGAGGATGACCCTCATTTAAGACAAATCGCACTACGAATTAAGGCAAACTGGTGCCTCAATCGCCCCACTCAATAAAGGCCAGTGACAACTGGCCTTATGGACCCATCCAGTTTCCGTAAGCACCTGGTGGGAAATCGCAGAAAAAGAGAAAACCAATGCAGAACCTTCAATCCGGGTAGCTCTCGTCAGGGTTGTAAACACGAATGTAATGATCTGCAAATTTATAGTGCGAGCCGGGTAAGGAGAGCTTGGGCATGTGGCAACCCGCACAGGCTTTAGTCGCACGAGGACAAGCTGACGCTGTGCGCGTGGCCGTGGGCTTTTCTCTACGGTTTAAATGACAAGCGAGGCATTTGGAGTCGTAGCTCTCAAGATTGGTCGCCACGTTCACGTGCGGATCATGACACGCGATGCAGGAAATCCGCTTGTCAGTGGGGTCATAGCAGCGGCTGTGTTCAAGACGATAGGGTTGGAAACGCACGTTCAGAATGCCGTGAGCGTTCACCGACAAGACGTCGTAGGTCGTTCGATGGCAGGTTCCGCAAAAGTCATTCAAATCGCCTGGAGCAAGATGCGCGGGATTAAAGATATGTAGGTTCTTCCAATCGCGCTTTTGAATGGCCTCCAGGTGCTGGCTTCCAGGTCCATGGCAGTTTTCGCAGGTCACGCCCGGCCGCATGCGATCGAAATGTAACTTTCTGTTGAGCACGCCTTCGCTGGTATGGCAAGGAAAACACTTGTATACCGCCGCCTCGGAAAGCACTCTCCCCAATTCCTCTGACAGGTTTGCACGTGGCTTCTTTTCGTGCCCTATGGTGATATCAAGACCATCAATGTCCTTGTAGTAGCTGACCCGACTCTCGTAATAAGTTCCATCGCGTTCAAAAACGTAGGTCTGGCCTGCATCGCCGAGCCCAAAAGACCATTGGACCGGCAGTGATACAGCGTTTTGCCCATCGCGCGCGGAATAGATCTCTTGACCATCTTTTCGCTCAATACGCAATACATAGGGTCCGTCAGTGTAACTCAGAACTGGGTGGTTCGATAGGATGTCGCTTTTTGTCGCTTCAGTGGATGCTCGACTCATCGCGGTTTGCGCCTGCGCCTCTGCAACATCGGTGTGACACCCGGCGCAGACTGCGCGACCGACGTAGCTCAAGCCTGAAGGGGCTCCGGAAGTGCGATGCCAGTGTCCGGGTGGAAAATCATGCTCGGCTTGCGAACTCGACATCTCAGGTGGAACCGGGGCTTCTTGTGTTGTCAGCGTAGATTCGAGTGCAAGTACAGCTGTGCCACAAGCGATCAGCATGCGCCATGGAACAGAGCCCAGCGTTTGTGTGAACCATCCCTTCACCACAGGCCACCTTTAGCGCTGGATATCCTTCGGTTCGATGGTGATGCAGAGTACCACATCGTTGTATCGGCGAAGATGAAACAGCTATCCTCTGAAATCTTGGCCTTCGACAATTGTCACATAACGATCGACAGGCGGATTGTTGACTCGCTGCACAAGGCCGCTCGGCTGCGGCCATTTTATTTCGACCCAGTCCAAGTGGCTCGCACCTCCTAAGCCCAGCACTTCACGGGGGTCATGGGAGGAAAGATAGCTGCCACCGTTGTTCTTCAACCTGGTTTTCTGGATACTCCCGACTGACCAAGTGAGGCGTGCGCCGATGGCATCCCGGTTGCAATGAACGCCCTGGAGTGTGATTCCGAGCCAATGATTTTCCTTCCCCGCGTTATTCCTAAGCAACAACGGGGCCTCGCCGTTGATTCCTACCAACACGTCACTACGCCCATCATTGTCGAAGTCGCCGATGGCAAGGCCGCGGGCGGAAAACGATTTCGCAAAAACGGGGCCGGCCTCTGAGCTGATGTTGCGCAAGACACCATCTTCTTGGTGAAATAGTAAGAGCGGTTCCTTATACTTCACGCCGGCGCTGGCGATTTCGACCATATCATCCGGATGCCCATTGGCGAGCAGGAGATCAATGGCTCCGTCGTTGTCAAAATCAAAAAACTTCAGCCCCCACCCGCTTAACAAGCGTGTTGCTTGTGCTACTCCGTGTTGGTGCGCAACATCGGAGAATGTCTCGTTTCTGTTGTTTTCATAGAGAGAAAACATTTCCTGATCCACGTTGGCGACAAAGAGGTCTTCCCAACCTCGCCCATGCAAGTCGACCGCGTCCACGCCCATTCCGGAACGTGCGCGCCCACTATCACTGAACCCTACGCCGGCAGCAAGCGCCACCTCTTCCCACTGGTTCTTCCCCCGGTTCATGAAGAGAAAATTCTGGACTGTGTCGTTCGCGACGAATAGGTCCATCCGGCCGTCGTTGTTCACGTCGGTAGCCACCACGCCGAGTCCTTTGCCGAGAGCTTTCTCAAGGTCCGTGCCTGCCGTAACGTCTGTGAAGGTGCCGTCGCCATTATTGTGGTAGAGAACGCTGTGGGTTGGTCTAAAAATGCGCGGGATGCAGTAGTAATGCCTGCCGAGCTTGTTGTCGCCGCATGAGGTGTGTTTGTTCAAGCCGTAATCAACGAAACTGCATATGAACAAATCAAGCCGCCCGTCATTGTCGTAGTCGAACCAAACCGCGCTCGTCGTCCACCCAGGAGTCGCCACACCAGCCTTACCTGTAACTTCCGTAAAAGTCCCATCGCCATTATTGTGATAAAGCAAGCAACGACCGTACGCCGTGATGAACAGATCCGGGAAGCCGTCATTGTCGTAATCGCCCACGGCGATGCCCATGCCAAAGGTTCCACCGGGCACGCGGGCCCGGTCAGTAACGTCGGTGAAGGTGCCATCGCGGTTATTTTTGTACAGGGCATTCTTGGGTGGTTTGGAAGGCTGATAAAAGTCGCAAGCTCCAGTGTTCACAAGATAAATGTCCATCCAACCATCGGCGTCATAGTCGAGGAACGCGCAGCCCGGCGGCAGTGTCTCCGGCAGATGACGGTCGGGGGACATGGCATTCTCGTGCACCCAAGTGATGCCGCTGACGGAAGGCGAAACCTCGTCAAAGAGCGGAACAGACGTGGATGGGAGTGTAGCGGAGCGCGACTCTTCTCCGCTCAAGAGAACCGAGAGTCCCAAGCCACCGGCAGTGGCTAGAAATCTTCGACGCGAATAACGCATGTTCTTTGAATTATTGAATCGTCAGTGGTCATTTTACAAGCCTCTCTCAATTCTTTCTCAGCTTGTCCAACCGCATGAACTCAGCACGTGCGTGGTCCGCATCTGCTTTTCTCCCAGCACGCGCGTAGGCAGTATAGAGTGCGAAGCGCACCTCAGGGCTGTCTGGAGCGAGCTTGACCGCGGTCGCAAGTTCGCTGATCGCCTGGTCCGTCTTCCCCATTCCGAGGAATATCCTTCCCAGAGCGTCGTGAGCGGCGAATAATTGTGGTGCCAACTCCACTGCTTTCTCCGCAAAGGGAAGCCCGGAAGCGAAGTCCTCCCGCTTAATGTGTTCGAACGCGATTTGCAGCCGCGCCGGGACGTGATTGGGCGAAATCTGGATCTCACGATTGAACTCGCCGAGCGCAGTGTCTGCATCGGTGGTGAGGAGGAAGGTTCCGTAAGCGTAATGAACATTGGGCATTTCCCCATCACGGGAGATCAGCTCCTCGAATTCCTTCTTGCCCTCCGTTGGCCGATTCGTGCGCATATCATAAGCTGCACGGCCGGCCATCAGGACCATTTCCCGCTTATCGGGTGGCATTTCCGTGGGCAAGAACGGCATGCGCAAGACACTCAAGCCGAGCGCTTCGATTAGGGAGGGACTCTCATTGCCTGCTCTAGCCATGGTGAAGAGCATCTCCGTGCCCGCCTCGTACTGTTCGAAGCGAGTGTACAAAATGGCCAGATGATACAGTGCCACCGAGCTCAATTCCCCCCTACTTCCTAGGCCACCGGTTGCCTGCGCGCGGCGGAGATGCTGCAGCGCCTGCTCGTAATCACGTAGTTCAAATTCGCAAAGCCCCAGCATCGCCCAGGCCGCTGCCCCATCGGGCTTTAAGTTGGCCAATCGATGAAACGCTGGCCGCGCTTCGTCATAGCGGTCAGCATCATAGAGAATTGTCCCCAAGTCCCACCAGCCTTCGAGCCAAGAAGGCTTGATTTTCAGTGCTTCACGATACAATCGAACAGCGTCTTCGAGATTGTTCCGGTCGCGTGCCTGAGCGGCTCGCTTTGCAACTTGCTCAAACTGGCTCGAGGACGCTGCTGATGCATTGGCCTTGTCAGCCCTTACTGCCGAATGTGGCGTTGCTTGTGCCGAAGCCAACTGCATCGGAGCAATCAAGAGACATGCTGTTAACCCGCGAACCGCAATGCGTTTGCTCGTCATACCGCTGTACGGGCATGCAATTTCACTTCGCCCCACACGATTATAAGACTCCGATATGGAGCGCTCATTGTCGGGGCGGTTCAACCACTCCAAGGTCTACGGCTGTCGGTGTGTCTTTCGCTCCGGGCTGGCGCGCCTGGATTTCGGCAATGAGTTTATTGACGGTAGCGCGTTCGCGATCTCCGTCCTGTTTTCTTTTCTCCAGGTAGTACGCGCGAGCAAGAGAGACATGCGCTTCGACGAAACTGGGAGCCTCCTTGATCACTTGCTCCAGCTCGCGCTGTGCCTCCTCAATCTTTCCGATGCTCAGGTGCAGTGCAGCAATCTGGTAGCGGACACCTAGATCGCCCGGCCGGACTTCTAGAGCCCGCCGCAAGAACCGCGAGGCATCCTCGAGATTCTCGTCCTGGCGCGCCAAGAACCCAAGGTAAAGATTGGAGTCAAAGTCGTTGGGATTAACTTCGAGTTCACGCTTGAATGACTCCGTTGCGCGTTCTGGACTGCCGGATTGCAGAAGTGCCTGGGCGTACGTGGCATTAGCGGAAGGCAGCTTCGAGTTGAGCTCAACGGCACGTCGGAGGTCAACAAGGGCGCCAGGGATATCGTGGATGGCCAACTTTACATTACCCATCATCAATCGAGCTTCGGCGGAGTCCCCATCGCGTAGAATGCGGTCAATGATCTTCTGGCCACGATCGATCTGATTGTCACGGATCAGGGCTGTACCGAGCAAGTAGGTTAGAGCGCTATCCTGCCGATGCGCGGACTCAATTGGAGAGAGCAATTCGACCACCCGCTTGTTTTCGCCCATGCGCAGATCGCAGTCTGCCAGCAGTAACAGCACGTTCATGTTGTCGGACTGCGATTTTGATAATGAGAGGAGCTCACGGCTTGCATCGGGGATTTGTCCGGCTTTGTAGTACGCCACTGCCAGGTTGAAGCGAACCCCCAGAGCTTCGGTGTCGCCCGAGCCTTCCGGAATTGCGCCAATCGCCTCATGATACTCTTCAATCGCCTCACTATACCGGCCGAGATGAGCGAGCGCGGCGCCCAAGTTCGAATGGGCAATTACCTGAGACTTGCCCCTAGTCGATGTGGAAAGGAAAGCCCGGTATTCACGGATTGCGCCTTCAAGGTCTCCGGCTTGGTGCAACTGGATTGCTTTCGCCAGAGCATTCTGGGAATCGCTTGAAGCGTGCGCTGCGGCTGGGCTGCCCTGTTCAGCATCGGCCAAACCTTGGGGGGTCGGATATAGAAAAACGCCTAACAGGGTGAGCACCAGGAGAGATTTCCGACTCAACCTCGAAGCGAGTAAACACGAGACGCCAGAACAAAGCTGTACACTCCGATAATTGACACCTCGCGAACTATTCGTCAAGATTCGAGATGCACCTGGCTGCGAATATACGATACACATTCCGAAACTTCCTGTTTGGGATCGGTTCCTTCCTCATATTCGATCGCGCACAGATTTGGGAAAGAATCGCGAGCAATGATCTGAAGAAACTGCCCGATGTTACCCTTTCCTTTCCCTAATACAACTGAATGGCCGGGAACATCCTCATCCTTAATATGAATAATGCGTACATGCGCTTTCATTTTGCGATAAGCTTCGACCGGATCTACGCCCACAGCTACCATGTGCCCGGTATCGAGCGTGGCGAAGAGATTCGGCCGTCCCTCCAGGGCCGAAAGTACCTCCTCCGGAGATTCATATGTGAACTTGCGATCGGGGAAGTAGTGGTTGTGAATTCCAAACGCGAATCCCGCCTTGCCACAAGCTGTGTTGATGTCGTCCAGCATCTCACGGGGCGCGGCTCCTGAGACGGTTTTCACACCAAACCGTCGGACGCCTTCAACCAGGGCTTCGATCTCTGCTTGTTTTGAGAGATGTCCGCAGAACCATGAAGTCAAGTTCACTCCGCCTGAGGCCAGTCGCTCGCGGACATCGGGGAACTCCTCGAGTTTGGCTTGCGGCAACATGTATTGTGGATGAGATAACTCGATCGTGGTGAGGCTCAGCTCCTTGCAACGCTCGATGAGGCCTTTGAGGTCCAGCAGCCTAAAGGTGTACGTACCGAGGCCCAGTTTGAAGCGGGCGGGTGGCGCTGATTCTGCGAGCCCGGAAACCACTCCATTGATCGCGAGGGCCGCGACACCGATCAACGACCTCTGAATAAACTGCCTGCGATTCGACGGCATTCAGGAATTCCTCCCCCGTCTCGGCACCATATATTGGTAATACACACAAAACCTGCCGCTGATCGAGCTGTCAAGCCGCTTTCCTTAAGCCGAAGCCCTTTGCTCCCGGTCGACTTCTAACTCGTCGGCAAGATTCTTTATGAACGCCAGACCTTCACGGGCCAAACTCTCGCCCGAAGGGGCCATATCACGCCAAATGCAGGCGGCCGCGGCGAGCTGGGGCTCTGGTTGCGCGAACGACTCAATGGTCAGCCAGCCGTCATATCCAATTTCTCTGAGCGCGAGCAATGTTCCTCGCCAATCGACATGCCCAGTTCCGGGAATTCCTCGATCACTTTCGGAAACGTGAACATGACCAGCCCTTGTTCCGAGGGCCTTCAACGACTTCACCGGATTCTTCTCCTCAATGTTGGCGTGGAAAGTATCGTAATGAACCCGAACATTCGGCTCGCCAATTTCACCAATGAGAAGGGCCGCATCCTCCTGCGTATTCAGAAAGTACGTTTCAAACCGATTCAGCGGCTCGACGCACAACGTCACTCCCAGCTCTCTTGCTCTTCGTGCGACTTTCTGAAGACTCTCGACTGATCGACCCCATTCTTCGTCTGTCCGTCTCCTTCCAGTCATTACGCCCAGCCCCGAATGCAGCGGCCCGCACATCAGATGTGCTTCGAGATCAGCTGTTCGTTCAACACATTGATTGAGGAACGCGACTCCCCGGCGACGCGTTTCCATGTCAGGACTCGGGAGATGCGCATCGCGCGGCAGGACAACGCACGTTGTTCGCTCCAGACCGAGGTGGGTAAGTTCTTTTCTTAGGAAAGGAATATCGGCGGGTTCTTCAGGAGAGAGAAAAAGCTCGACACCTTCAAAGCCCCACTCGCGGATAGACGCGAGAAGTCTCTGGTGTTCGTGGTGAACCCTCGTTGTCCATACCATCAGGTTCACGCCGTATTTCATACATGGCTCTGTTCTCATCTGACAAATTGGCACTCGATCAGACGGTGGCGGTTGCAAGCAACTCAGCCCGCATCAAGTGCAGCTTGACCTAGAAAAACAATTTCATTGTCAATTCCAGCACCCGACTGCCTTGTTTCTTAACCGGTCTGCCAAAGTTTTGCAGAGAGGCCTGATCCAAAACACCGTTGACATAGTTTAATGAGAGACCTGGGTCTCCCGTCTGGAAAACTGAGACGGGATGGTTTATGAAGTTGAACGCCGAGGCTCTGAATTGAAGTTTTCGTTCTGCGTGTTCAGCGCTCAGGGGGAAGTTTTTAAACAAAGATACATCGTGGTTCATATAGCCTGGTTGTTTTATGTACGGTATCCGATAGTTACCGTTATGCCCCGGTTCGGGTGAAGCGAAACAGTTCGGGTTCGCGTATTGGTTTGAGGCGAGCCCCTGCCGCGGGTCACACGTCAAAATAGCGTGGACAGTTGTATCCGGTGTGCCGGCTATAACTTCTGGACTGATGGTTTCGCCGTCAGCCGTTGTGCCAGTAAGAGAGAGAAGTGCTGTGGTTTGCTGAAATGGGCCGCCGCTTTGGACCTGGCTGATGCCCGACAACTGCCAGCCGTCAAGAGCCCCCCTGGCAAGAGCATTCCCTTTGGGGCCCGGGAGGTCGATATTGTAAGCGAAACTCAGGATATGGGTTCTATCGTATGGAAGTGGGCCGTAACTGCGTCCTCGTGGGTCAAAAGGATCTATCTGCCCGCTAAATCCTTTGTAATTACCTCCAACCCCAAGGGCTTTGCTGAAGGTGTAGGCCACCGAGTAATTGATTCGTCCCGTCCAACGCTTTGCAGTGACTTGCAAAGAGTTGTAGTTCTGGCTAAGGGCGTGGTCGTAAAGCGTGATCGTACCGTAATTTTTGAACGGACGATAAGCGTTGGGATCTGTACCAAGCGGAAATCCGAACATCGCCCCTTCTGGAACGACGTTGATATTGCGCTGGTCCGTGGTGAGTTGATGACTGCTCGAATTGCCTACATAGGAAGCCTCGACAACTGTTCGTGAGGGAATGCGCTGGGAA
>Ga0126372_10000873_pt1 | contig 11483 bp, 9 predicted proteins | sample PanSoiMetaPlot_6_FD_92762 | JGI IMG/M metagenome (GOLD analysis project Ga0126372, IMG submission 92762) | Tropical forest soil microbial communities from Panama - MetaG Plot_6 | ecosystem: Environmental > Terrestrial > Soil > Tropical forest > Bulk soil | place: Panama | collected 2016-02-17
ATCAGAACCTGGGCCGAGTTCAACGGAGATTACGTTAGCCCCGCGCTTCTCCATCTCAAAAGTTAAGAAGCCACTCGCTGGACCGACCTCGACAACCTCCTTCCCTTGAAAATTAATCGGATCAAGCAAGATTGGGATGGTGCCTCATGTCTGAGATGCCTTCGACGAAGCCATACCCAGGAATCAATAGAGTGGTAAAAGAAGCAACTTTGGGTGGTTACCACGTGACGTGGTTCAACGAACAATATCATTTTGTCCTTCTATCCTAGCTCGCGGATGTCGTCGAGCATCGATTTGAAATTGGATAGCTATGCTTGGGCCGGGTGCGCTTGTGCGCGCAGAGCCTGCGGCATGGTGCTTCAACTTAAACGCCTCGATTGCGTAAGCCGTTGATACCCGGTGGGTTCCAGCGGAATTCAGGACGACGTGGCATTACGCCTTAGGCGACCGCAACGCTTTTTGAGGAACTTGGCGGGGGCGCTGGCTTGGGCGGCGCAGTTCTGGCAGGCACGCGGAGGCAGCGTGACCTGCGCGTGTTTGAACAGCTCAGCGACCGCGGGCGGCCCTCGCCGAATGGATACGGCCGAACGCTTTGGAGCAGGTTTGATGGCATTGCTGGGATACCAAACGAACCCGAACGTAGATGTCGACCTTCGTTGAATTACGACGCTTTAGGTTTGTATCCACCTAAATTTTTCATCAAGTGAGCGGTCGCGAACTAGCGACGCATACAGTGAGCGCCATTGATCGGATATGGCTAGCCAATCAAATGATGTTCGGGCCAACGCCTGCCCGGCTCGACCGGCAATCGCGAGAAGATCGGGCTTGCGCAGGACATTGAATAGCACGTCCGCAATGTTGTTTGGCTCCGTTGTGACCTTGAAGGCAGCGCCGGCTCTAAAACCTTCTGAAAGATTGCAATGTTCCGTCATAAATACTGGCCTTCCAAACGCCCACGCTTCCAACACTGACATGGGAAGCCCCTCGCTGTAAGATGCCAGCATGACCGCATCTGCATTCGAATATAACCTTTCCTTATCGGCACCAAAGACTGGACCAAGAAAAACTACGTCAGACTCAAGGCCATGCTGTCTAACAGTTTCGTGCAATTTCTCTTTGTGCCCGCCATCATCCCATCCCGCAATCACAAGCTGCCACGTTGCCCCCATCGATTTTAGCTTTTTAGTCACAAGCGACCAAGCTGTGATCAGCTCGACAATGCCCTTCTTCGGGTGCAATCTGCCAAGATACAATAGATTGTGCTTGTGACATGAAATAACCTGGTCACTAATTCTTGTTGGGATATCTATCCCATTTGGAATCTTAACAAGGCGATCCCCAAAGCCTAAACCACTTAAAGCGTTCGCCTCTCCGTCGCTCAGCGCATGGATACATGTTGCATTCCTTAGATTTCGCCATTCGTAAACTGCGCCTGCGATCTTCTTCTTCAAACCGCGATGCGTTAGCGCCCACTGGTCGACCATTCCGTGCGGTGAGACTACGAGCGGATTACCCGTTCGGCGCGCCCAAACTTGCGTCACAATGGACGCATAGGTCCACAAACCGTGCAAATGAACGACGTCGGGACGCTCACGATCAAGGATCTTCAACCAATCAAGTGAGAATGCGAATGATCGCGGACCTATGGTTTTACAGAGAACCACCCTAAATTTTGTTTTGATGTGATCAGGGGCGTCACCAGCAACAAGAACTATATCCAATTCCTTCGCTGCAAGGCTTTCATAAAGGCGCAGCATCGCAGCAGGAATTCCGCCCCCGCGCGCGGAAAGATAGTTGGTCAACGCCAGGATCTTCATTGGCGCACCGTGCACCTTCGTGCGACTCTAGCTCGCGGAGGTTCTAAGCGCCCTCAACAGGCAGCATGGACATACTTGGACTGAAAACCCATAACGCGTACTTGCAGCTTTTCTTCGAGGGGCAGACCGAGCATGCGTTGGCCGTTTGGATTCACCAATCAATGTGGCTTGGGCGAAGAACTGGTCCGCGCAGGTGTTGCCCGACGAAGCCATAACCTGCCATAAAACCACAACGCCATTGTGGGCAGCATCGTTACAGTCGTCCATAGCATGCTGCGCATGCTGATAGCAGCGCACAAAAAGCCCGAAGTATACAGCACTTGTGAGAAGGCTGAATTCTGATCTTGCCTGAGACGATTCCACATCTCGGCCGCTGCACCAAAGAACATCGCAACGAGCCCGACGCCAAGCATGCCGCCCATCATGTACGCTTCACCAATGAATGTACAGGCTATCGTTGACTGCACGACGCCGACGATCGATTCAATGGTGACGCTCAGAGCTTCTGGCTTTTCCGGCCAGAGAGCCCGAGGAATTGGATGCACCAAAGCACTATAGGGGATTTCGAATCCAAGAAAGTCATGTACCGCTGGAAAAGCGCCCGTTATCTGCGCAAGAACTACCATATTATTGTCGATATACAAGCTACCAGGAGGACGATCTGCAAACGAGAAGCTGCTGACTCCAGCTTCTCTGAACACCAGCATGTATGAGGTCACTAGTAAGAGAATAATCAGAGCCACTGTTCCTTGAGCAGCTGCTTGCCACAAGTTGATCTTTGGCTTAGTTAAGTAATATGCACCGAAAAAGGTAATTACGTAAACTGCAAGGATGCTCCTCGTACCAGACGAAAAGGCGTAATATAGCGTTGCTAATAGGACGACTGTGACGACGAATTTCTGCAAAATGCCGAACTCTTTGGCGCGGGCATAGATTAAACCGGCGACTGGCGGCACAAGATAAAGTAACGCTCCAATCTCCGCCAACAAAGCGGAAGCGTCTCCATATCTTCCGCGGGTCCATGATTGAGAAAAACGAGGAAGGGTCATTTGTCGAAACATTTCGAACACGTCGAAATCCACAGATAGAAGAATGTGGAAGTAACCAAGCGAGGCAGCCATTACGAATAGCAGAAAGATATTCCGGGGGGCTACGTCGGCAAAGAACGCCGGATTAGCTTTTCGTCGCCGCGGCACGAGATGACGTCCAATGGCGATCCCCGCAAATCCCAACATCGCTGCAAGCACGCCCTTTGTGGCCAAGTCCGAGGATAGCAAATTCTCGGCAGCGGGCTGGGGGAAAAGGAACTCCAAAAACGTCAACCCGTAGAGTACCCACAACATAACGATATCCACTCGGATTATTGCGCGAACACCGGCTGCTCCGTCGATAACGGTTGCGATGGCGAGTGAGAGACCAATTCCTAGAGCAGCACCAGCAAACACGTTGCCCAAATTGTCGGAGGGAAGAGCCAGGTAAGTGAGAAGAAGCCCGACCAAAATTATTACCGTTGACGTTTTAGTCGTCTGTTTAGGAAAGCGTCTTGCACAAGCAGCGTTACCCATGGCAATGGTCCTCCGGATCTAGCCTGGCGCCCTGTCAAGATCAGCAATTTCGCTTGAACAGCTACTAATAAGCTTCCTGCGACGTTTGATTGGTTCGCTTTGCAGCGTAGAATGGCATGTCCACGGCTCAAGATCACGGGTCGCCACGGAGCCGAGCGAAAGGACAGCGCCCTCACCTACCCGAACTCCAGGGCCGATCGTCGCCCTCGCACAAATCCATGCCCCGTCCTCAATCACAATGGGCTTGGTAACAAGATCGAAAGTGTCCTTCGACCAGTCATGGTTACCCGTGCACAGATAGGCGCCCTGCGAAATGCAGCAGTGTGCCCCTATTGCCACTTGGGCGAGATTGTCAATCCAAACATCCTCCCCAATCCAGCTGTGCACGTCGATGGACAGGCGCCAGGGAAATTTAACTCGCACATAGGGCTTTATGACAACGCCGGTCGCTATGCGCGCGCCGAAGGTCCTCAAAATTACGACGCGGAGCAGGGACCCGGGGACCCCTGAACTCACAAAAAGGGCGCTGCAAACGAGCCATAGCGCCTCCACGAGGCGGTTGCGCCCGCGATCGAAGCCGCGAGGTTCGAACCGGTCGAGCCGAACGCTTCGAGGGCAATCAATCTCGGGAGTCTTGCTCACGGTTTGCGGACTGAAACACTGTGCAAGTGCGCAAGGAGAATCCGTGCGCCGAGGCCATGCGGCTGCGCACCGTGCCGCTGTGCCATCGAGGCGGCCTCGATTGCGCCGTCGGCAAAACGGTCCGGCCCCCATTTTGCAATGATTGTGCTCGAGCGTACCGCCATCCGCGCGCGTAGGCCCGGATCATCATCTATGCGCGCCAAGCGGTCTGCTATTTCGTCCAGGTCGTTATGGGCGACCACATAGCCGTTCCCGCCGTCTTGCACCAAATCAGACGCACAACCGCACGCGTTCGAGACGACCACAGGAAGTCCGGCGGCCATCGCCTCATTCACTACAAGACCCCAGGGCTCACTGCGACTGACATGAAGGAAGGCGTCGGCTAGCGCATAGTAGGTCGGAAGCCGTTCGTACTGCTCGAAGCCGGGCATTACGATTGCATTGTTCAAGCCCAATTCAGCCCGCTTCGCCTCCAGGGCTGGTCGCTCCGGACCGTCGCCCAAGAGCACAAGATGCGTCTGGGATGTCGGCCGCAGGCGGCGAAATCGCCCAAACGCCTCGACCAAGCCCAATAGGCCTTTGATGGGAATGAAGCGCGCAGAAGCCAGGACGTAGCGTTCCGGCAGGCCCGCTTCGGCCCGCAGGTCCCCCGCATTAGCCCTGATGGCTTCGGCCGATTGCGAGAAATAGGTGTTGTCAACGACATCAAAACCCATAGCGATGAACTCGTGAGCCATCCCAAGTTCCACGAGATATTCCTTTTGCGGCTTTCCGCCGACTAACCCCGCCCCAAAGTTAGCGATGACCCGACGCTTTAATGTTTCGCGCCAATCGCGACGGACACGATCACGGCGCGTACTCTCCGACATTAGAACAGACGGAATGCCGCGTCTTAGGCTCCAGCGCAACATGCACAACGCGGCCCGGCTCGTCCAGCCGGGCACTAGAACGACGTCAGGCTGAAAACGATCAAGTTCAGCAGCAAGGGCGCCGTCGATCTGGACGGTCGAAAGTTCCGACGAATCCCTGACATCGAATAGCGTCCGGCGCTCGAAACGCGCTTCGACCTGCATTGGTACCCAGTCATAGGTGGCGCTGCGCGACGAAATCTCGATCCCGAGTGTCGGATACCGATTCCCCAGAGCGTTGAGTCTGGCGAGATGATAGGGCCCGAACATGTCAAACATTACGGCGGGTTTCATAGAGACTTCTCGGTCAGTGCGATGTTTCGCACGCCTGCCATACGACTCGATGGGTCGAGTCGCTCTCAGACAATATCGGATCGTCGAAGAGCCGTGCGGATTATTGAGCCTGCTGACGAGCGAAGCGAAAAGGATCGCGCTTGCGAAGGCCGCAAGCCGGCTGAGTGATTCACGCTTCCTTTATATTAGCCAAGGGCGAAAATCGAGTTTGTAGCACAGGTTCCGGGTACGTTCGCCGATGGAACGGGCGGGCACGCCAGCTACTATAGTATATGACTCCACATCACGGCACACAACCGCGCCCGCCGCTACTACCGCACCTTCCCCTATAGTGACTCCCGGCAAAATTACGACGCGGTAACCGATCCACACGTGATCCCCAATAGTGACGTCACCACCTCGGTTTTCAAAGTGCGGAGATTGTGGATCGTGACTGAGCGTCAAGATACTCGCTTCGGGACCGATCGAGACGTCGGCTCCCGTCGTTATGCGATGGACCCGACCGTCGAACAAGCAGCCGAAGTTGATGACATTGCGGTCCCCGAACTCGATTTTTCGCCCATTGAGGAATCGGCAACCGCGCTGAACCCCTGTTCCTAAACCGAAGCGCCCGAGCCACACCCGTAGCCAAGCATGGCGAATGCGCCGGCTCGGCACGTGGGTGACGGCGGCATTGTATCCGAAAGCAACGATAGCTCCGGCGAGAAGACGAAGATTCATCGCCGTACACTCGAGACTGCTGCCAAAAGCGCATCAACGACACGTTCCGGTGCATAAGCCAGAAGGCAGGCAGGCCCGCGAACGCTCATGCAGGCAAGTGCTTTGGGGTGATCTAACGCCCAACGAAGTTGCTTTTCAACGGCATCGGCGGTAACAGCTTCCAAAAAATGTCCGTTTTGATTTTCTATAATTACATCGCCACAATAGCGAGAGGCGATCACCGGCAAGCCATGCGCGAGCGCTTCAAGCTGTGTGATGGCAAATCCGTCCGAATGGGTAGGTAAAATGAAGAGATCGGCCTGGCGATAATACGCTTTGACAGCACTCCGCGATACTGCACCCACCCATTCGACGTTCGAAGGCAGAGCGAAATGGGTCCGAAAGCTCGGGTCGAGGGGGCCAACCATGCGCAGCCGCACCGGTGCACCACTTAAACGGTGCATCGCGGCGATGAGTTCAAGTATTCCCTTGCGCAGATTGAGTTGCCCGAGAAACAACAAGTTGAGTGGCCGACTGGCCGAGAAGACATCGGGGTAAACGCGGGGAGGTTGCGGGTCCAAAGCCGCATGTTGCCGATATGCGAGGGGAACGATCCGAATCTTCTTATCTGAAATTCCAGCCCGGGCCACAAGAGACGCTGACCAGGAGGAGTTAACGATCACAATATCGGCTAGGGCGCACTCCCGCCGCCATTCGTTCCAGTACCGGTCCGGCGGATGCAAAGCAGGATCAGCAGAATGCCCGTGGCGCTCAGCCACACGGGCGATCAGAGCATGTTCTTCCGGACCCGGATCGATCTGCCCGAGAACAGCAATGCAACCCGCGCGCTTTGCGGTCTCGAGAATCTCCCGCGCAGCATAACTGTAGGCGAATACGACAGCGGGGTCACCCTCGGCATGCGAACGCAACACCCCGGAGCGCTCCAGTCGACGAGCCATACTGGCCGCAAATCGTCGATTTGCTAGTAGGATCCGGTCCCAGTTCCAATGCCCCCGGGCCAAGCCATGGACTTGCGGTCGCAGACTAATAGGCCACTCGGAAAACACCCGAGCGTTTCGTAGGGCAGGTTCGTAACGTTCGTGAATCTTCCGCCCCCGCGCACCGAAAACATCAGCGACAATTTTCCAGAGAGAACCCTCGCTCGCCCATATGTCGGTGCAAAGCACCGCCAGTTGTCCACGGCGGTGCAGTTCGGCAGCAAGCACATAGTGCTCCCGCGCTCCGATCTGGCACACGATCCATTGCTGTCCCTGTCGCCGCAGGTTAGCCGGCATATACTAACAGCCACAAGACATACCTCGATTAGGTTAGCTCCGAGCGTTGCCGTGCTGTGAATGCATCAGAAACTCATCAGCAGCTTACTTCAACGATGTGTTATCCCACACCCACGCCACCCATGCCAAGCTCGCGGCAGAGTTCTGGAAAGGCATCCGGCTCGTAAACCCAAGCTCAATCCGGCAACTGGCCATGTGACCGCGGTCAACCTCTCTTTGCATGCTCTATCTCATGCCGATCCGGCCCGGCCTTTTTTGCCCTACATGGCGCGACCCCTGGCCCGCTACGTTCAGTCAACTCGCTGCTTTTTGGCCGCTTAGCCGAGCCTCTTGTCCAGCGACCGCCGCCATCAAGCGGTCAACATTCTCCTTCCACGAGGCCTCGTGCCTAAAGGTACTCCATCCAAGGCGCTGATACTCAGGTGTGAACACGCGCTGCAGCCCCGCTGCTAGCTCTTCCGCAGAGTCCGGCCTAACAACGATACCGAGCTTATGCCGCCGAACCGTCTCGACCAGAGGTCCAGGACCAGAAGACGCGAGTACCGGTTTGTCCCAGTTCGCCGCAAGATGCAAAATGCCGCTTTGAGAAACAAAATTCGCCTTATAGGTCAACATAATGACATCGGCCGCACAAAAGAAGGCGCCGATCTCATCGTCGGGTATATACTCTTCGAAAAAATGGACACGATGTGATACCCCCAGCTTCGCAGCCAAATCCATGTAGAACTGCACAGGCCGGTCCGTTGCCGATGCTTGACGGCCGGCAACCAACAAGTGAAAGTTAGGCAGCGCCGCGATCGCTTGGATCGCGATATCGAGGTTCTTCCGGTCGGCAACATACCCTATGGACAGCGCCACCCGCTCGGTGCCCCCAATTCCGAGTCGGTAACGCAAATCCGAAATGTCGCGCTGCGCGCCCTTGATGGCAGAAAAAATGCCATGTGGTACGTCCACCAATTCGACGTGACGAGGAATCCAGGCACGCTTCGCATCATCAAGACCATGAACCATGCCGATCGAGAACGGCAAATACCCCGCCCAGACTGAAAGATCATGCCACCACTGGGGCCCTGCTTGGCGCGCCCGCCGTGGGTCGTGAATGGTGACAGCATAGTGAACCCCAAGAGTTTTCTTGAGCATCAAATGCGGCCAAACCCAAAGGGGCGCCAATATCTCGGAATACCCGTCAAACAAAACGAGTTTTGGCCGATGCCGCAGGATGTTCGCTACCAGTAGCAGCTGGTTGACGAGTATACAAATAATGGAAAGCAGTCGACGGAACGTCCTTCTTTTTGTTCTCCCTACAGTTAGAAGGCCCTCGCGGACGCGGAGATTGATCGTCTCGTCTAATCCAAGAGCTTCTGTTGCAAGCACTAGGATGGCTTCGCCGCGTCTCGCCAATTCCCTGGCCTGCTCCGACGCATAGCGCGCGATTCCACCATGGAAAGACGGCAAGAACACCAATATCGGCCGCCGCTCGATAGGCGCTGATCCTATTTCCTCGGGATGCGACAACTCTGACAATCCTAGTTAATTTACGACTCGACAGCCGATGTCTGCCGGTATGCCGATGTACTATGGTCCGGCTCCGCACCCCGAATCTTACCGAATGGAAGCAGCGGCCCCCAAAGCTTCTCAATGAACGTCTCGGCGGAGTTCAGACGACGTGCCTCAGCAGCGTTCGCCACGGCTTTTTCTTTGTAGGTGGCGTAATGATCCGCCATATCTTCGATTGCCTGCGCCAATGCGTTAACATCTCCATCGGGCACGCCAATGCCTGCCCCGCAATTTCTCACAAGGCTTTCGCACCAGGTATTCTGTGTGTAGATGATCGGCGCGCCTGCCGTTAATCCCTCGACGGCTACGCCAGAGAGGCGAGCAAAGTAACTGCTGCGGCGATAAGGCAGTATCATGCAGTCAGTCAACGCAATTTGAGAATTGTATTCAGCGCTGCTCAATAGGTCAGTTAAGAACGTCACGCGGCGATCAGCCAAGAGCGCGGGATCCGGCTTGTAGAGTATGCCGGCGGCGTCGCGGATCTGCTCGTTCCATTGGATGACGAAAGACAAATCATCACTTTTGCGGTGGCCTAGGACGCGTTTGATCGCAGCCTGCAACAGATCAATTCCCTTTTCGAATCGGGCCGGCCCTAAGCAGCTAAAACGCACGATCGTCCGCCCATTCGGAGCGCACTTAGGGCCACGCCCCCCCCTCTCAGCGATCCTAGGGCTCGGGAAAACAACTGGGCGCAAACCGCAAAGCGCATCATATTCATCCGCTAAACGATCGCTATCGGTGGCAAAGGCTACAGCGCCGCTGCGAATTAACGGTGAGAACGATTTGAGGATGAGGGCTAGGACCTGAGCGGAGCGGCGAAACTTCGGTATGTCACTGCTCTCAGTGTAGTAACCTGCATTGTTTCTGAAGAATAAGACGAGTCGCTTAAATCCGCTTCCAGCGTGCGCCGCAGCCAAGCCTCGCCACGCAATTACGTGATGTATTGTGACGGTCGGGGCGAATATAAGGTCGAATGGACCTTTTTCCCGAATCACACTGTCCATGGCCCTATACACGGAGTAATTGTGCGACAGGATCCCCAAATATCGTTTCACAACATTGGGCTCGAGGTGCAGTCCGCTCCAGCTCGTCTGGGAGTAGACTGGCAAGGCCGGCATGCTGGAGCGGACAGCGTCATTGGCCTTCGCATGCACAGCTACATACGACTCGATGCCGAAAGGTGCGTGGATATCGACAATAGACTTGCAGTACTCATACCAGTGCCCGACCTCGTTTATCAGCCCCTCTTCTGACACAAGTAATCGCCGCGTCACGCGGCTCGGCTCGGAGAACTGGTTCCGCTCCGGCACGCCCGGCGGTTGCTCGCAGGTGTCATCACGATGTCGCAAGTTTTACCCGTTCCATTGGAGTGCACCCCTTGGGGTGGACAGGCTTGAGGCCGTTCAAATGGCGACCTGCCGGGCGTGTTCCTCTTCAAATTTAGCAGGACTTTTGTATCCGAGCGCCGAGTGGCGACGCTTGGCATCATAAACATCTTCGATGAAGCGCGGCAAAGAGGCAGCGACATCCCCGAAAGTCTCGTACTCCATCAGGTAGACCTCCTCAACCTTGAGTGTCTTCATGAACTCTCGGCCTTGGCGTTGTCGTTGGGTTGCCGGGGTGACCCATCGAACCCTTGAGGGCGTGCTTGGCGAGCTCGGCTCGATAATCCTCGGCAGCGTACTGCGAACAGCGGTCGGAGTGGTGAATGCACCCTGCTGACGGTTGACATGCCGCGATGGCGACTCGGAATGCGGCAGAAGCCGATCGCGATCGCGATGTAGGTGATGTCGGCGACCCAGAGCTGGTTCCAGTTTGTCGGCACGGTATTCTTGGTGAGGTTCGGGAAAATCGGCCCGTCGTGGTCGCTGTCGGTCGTTGCAATGAACCGCCGCCGCGGCCGCACTGTCAGGCCGTTTTCCTTCCTTCATCAGTATGCATGGCAGTCACGCGCCGGTAGCCGTAAGCGGGCCACTCGGCGCAACTGATCCGAAAAGCTCCCGGCAAAGACAGCATGCGCCTCAAACGCAAAGTTGCCGCATGGGACGACGACTTCCTCGCAAGTCTCATTGCCGCATGATTTTTTCACCCGATTGCCGCACCCATTGACACAGGTTGTTCGTTAAGCCGATTCTGCGACACGGTCCCACTTTCAGGATCAAATCGATGTTCTGCGTTCCCCAAGCTATTAGACGTCCCCTCGGCAACATTCGCCGCCAGATGGCCGCGACGAGCCGACACATCACCGCGTTAAAGGACTTTCCTTCCGCGCGAACCGCGTTATTGACACGCGACTGGCCGAGCGCAGCAGAAAAAGACATGCTGAGGAAGGTCTCGCTCCGGGTCTCCACGGCTGACAATATGTACGTGCCGAGAGAGGCCCGACACTATCTGGCCGCGGGGCTCTCTGGCCTGCGGTGCATCACGAGAGTTTTGGATCACCTCAGAACAGATCGGGCCTCCATTCGATCCGTGCTCGATCTGCCGAGCGGCGGCGGCAGGATATTGCGCTTTCTGCAAATTGCGTTTCCAGATGCGTCGCTGGTGGCGTGTGATACGGACAGAGCTCTCTTGGAGTTCTGCGGGAAAGTCTTTGGAGCTCGAACGGTCCCTTCGGTGCCAGATTTCAACCAGGTGCGTCTTCCTGCCACTTTCGATCTGATCTGGTGCGGCTCCCTTTTTACGCACATCGACGAAACGCGATGC
>Ga0126372_10000874_pt1 | contig 11482 bp, 11 predicted proteins | sample PanSoiMetaPlot_6_FD_92762 | JGI IMG/M metagenome (GOLD analysis project Ga0126372, IMG submission 92762) | Tropical forest soil microbial communities from Panama - MetaG Plot_6 | ecosystem: Environmental > Terrestrial > Soil > Tropical forest > Bulk soil | place: Panama | collected 2016-02-17
AGATGGTCAACGAAAACCTCAGATAAAAGGCTGTAGTGGCACGCCTTGCACGAATCCAACAAACACAAATCCCATCGACGGTTTGAGGAAGGGCACCACTTTAAGTCGTGCTGTTTGGGGGCGCACTTACAACGGGCTTTTAGCCCCTGACGCTTCGCATGACGCTAAAGGGGGTAAACGCAAAGGAATCGTTGGGATCAGAGATTCGATCAGCTTGAGGTAAGAGGGATGGTTTGCAGTCGAGGGTTCCCTCAGAGTGACAGCGAGCGCTCCACGATCGCCTCCACTTCACTAGCTGCGACGCACGGCAATTCCCATCATCTCGAACCTTCCGCCGAGAAGCAGTGGTCCAGAACCGATAAAGGCCCGGGCCGGCAATTCGCTGGAGAAGTGCCTGACGTACTCGGCATTGAACTGCTGCCACAACGAGATATCAGGTGAAAAGATTTGCACTGTCACGAGGTCGTCCATGGTCATTCCGGCCTGGGCGAGGACCGCCTCAAAGCCCTCGAAGAGCAGTTCGAGTTCACGCTCAACTTTTTCTGGCGCTCGGCCGGTGGCGGGGTCTACCCCAATTCGTCCGGAGAGGTATAATGTGTCGCCAATTAATACGCCATCGCTGAAGGGTAGCGCCGTTGGTCGGCCAGGAAGGTTGATTGAACGGCGAGGTGATGGTGAGTTTGAAGTTGGCATTTTCGCTTCGTCTCCCAGGGATCTTTGGCCGGGCCAACGGTTGCCTAAATCCGTTTCGTGTTGAGTTTCGTACCCCAGTCGCAAGTCTAAACCGGCCCAATTCAACTTTTGAAAGGATAAAAAAAATGAAGAAACTGTTTGTGTGTCTGCTGGCGGTCACCGTTGTTTTCAGCATCGCGGCGTTGGCCCAGGCAGGTCAAGATGCGTCGCAGGCAGGAAAGAGCGACCAGGCTTCGGCTGCGCCTTTGAAGAACATCGATGGCACGATTAAATTCGACGGAGACAAGGCGAGTTTCGTATCCGATGCCGACCAGAAATCGTGGGAGATCGTAAATCCCGAGGCAGTGAAGGGACATGATGGTCACCACGTCCAGGTCAGCGCTCACGTGTACCCGGACAAGAACCAGATTCACGTGATGAGCGTAAGCATGAAGGACAATAAGTAGGTCCAGGTGTATGGAAAGCAAGGCGGCGGCCTTAGCGCCGCCTTTTTTGTTTATACTGGCAAATTCGACCCATGGCAGACCATCTCTCACTGGTGGCACAGCATGGCTACCTGATTATTTTTTTCGTCGTGCTCGCGGAGGCGCTTGACGTCCCGCTGCCGGCCGCTCTGGCGCTGGTTGCCGGCGGAGCAGCGGCTGCCTCGCACAAACTGAATGTCGCGATGGTGTTACTCCTCGGCGTGAGCGCATTGCTGCTGGGCGACTCGATCATCTTTTTCCTAGGCCGCTTCTGGGGATGGGGTCTGCTGGGTGTTCTGTGCAAGGTTTCCGTCAACCCGGAGACCTGTATCCTGCGCTCGGCGGAGTTGTTCTACAAACGCGGCAAGACCACGCTCATCATTGCGAAGTTCATCCCGGGAATTAACACGATGGCGCCGCCTCTGGCGGGCAGCATGAAGATGCGCTTCGCACAGTTCCTGTGGCTGGACCTGACGGGCGCATTGCTTTACGTTGCCACGTACACCGCTGCAGGTTACGTGTTTCGAGATTTCGTGGCGGCGATCACCCGCGGTTTCCAGGCGGCGGGGCACGTGGTGGAGATCGTGGTGGGCGCTGGGTTCGTGGCCTACCTTGGATACCGGCTGTGGCTTTACAGCAAGCACCGCGTCTATCGTGTGGTCCCGCGAGTGCAGGTCGAGGAACTGGCGCGAAAGTTGTCAGAAAACGCGGACGAGGTCTTGCTGGTCGACGTGCGTAGCCACGGCTACTACGATTCCGGGGCGGCTAGGATCAAGGGCTCGATTCGTCTGGAGCCGAATAATCTTTCGGAAGAAATCAAGCTGCTGCCCCGGGATAAGGACATTTACGTCTACTGTACTTGAGCGCGCGAAGCCACGAGCGCCCGGGTGGCGCACATGCTGCGGGAACAGGGCTTCAAGGCGTTCGTGATTGTGGGTGGGCTGACCGCATGGCGCAAGGCCGGCGAACCCGTGGAACAGGTGCCCTACGATGATTTGGTGAAGTTGCCTACGTTTTCGTAGAAACGAGTCGCAGCAAGGTTCCGTTCGATTGCTCCTGAAGACCAACCTATAATCTAAAAATGGCCGATGAAGTCGAGATCAAGTTCCGCGTCGACGACTTGCGCGGGCTGAGTCGGAGGCTGCGCAAGTCGGGATTCCGCCTGAAGACCAAGCGCACGCACGAAAGGAATACCCTCTTCGATCTGCCGGGCGGCGAACTGCGGCGCCGGGGCGAGGTGTTGCGTTTGCGGAAGTACGGGTCTTCCTTCGTGCTGACCCACAAGAGCAAAGGAACGGCGGGGCGGCACAAGACACGGAACGAGATCGAGACGCCCATCAAGGACGGAAAGGCAGCGGAAAAGATACTGCGGGCCATCGGTTTTAGTCCGACCTTCCTTTACGAAAAATTTCGCGCGGAGTGGAGCGATGACCGCGGACACGTTGTGGTGGATGAGACTCCCATCGGAAATTTTGGCGAGATTGAGGGTCCCGCGACATGGATTGACCAGACGGCACGGGAGCTAGGAATCAAGCCGGATGAGTACATCACGAAGACTTACGCCGAGTTATTCTTTGACTGGAAGAAGCGGACGGGGAGCCAGGCGACAGAGATGGTATTCGGGGCTGTTAAGTGATGGCACTCTCGCGCGCCTAGTGGGGGGAAGATGCGGTGTGGTTCCGGTGAGGGCCGGCCTAGGTGAGGCCTGACGAGGTACGGGGCGCTAGAGCGGCTTTTCGCCGTAACAGCGCTGACCGCGAGAAGTTTTGCTTTCGCAACGTTCTTTTTTACTTGAGCCGCGGGGCTCACGCGCCGTGACACTTTTTGTATTTCTTGCCGGAGCCGCATGGACAGGGATCGTTGCGTCCAACTTTGGCGGCAGCGCGCTTGACCTGCTGCACGGGCTCGTACTCCCCGGAACCGGCCATGCGGGCCTGATCGAGTTCGCGGCGTTTGCGGCGCTGGAAGGCTTCTTCCAGCTCGTCGACTGAGGTGGCGACGGATCGCGGCGGGCGTCCGTTACCGCCGTCGCGCGTACGGGGTACGCCCACGCCGATATCTTCCGGTCCACCTCCGGGACCGCCTCCGTCACCTGATGGGCCGACTGTTCCACCACCTTCGCTGGGCCGTTCCAGAATCTGCATCAGGTAGAGATAGCGGACCGTGTCTTCCTGGAACTTCCTCATCATCTCTTCGAACATATCGAAGGATTCGCGCTTGTACTCGACGAGCGGATCGTGCTGCCCGTAACCGCGCAGCCCGATGCCTTCCTTCAGGTGGTCCATGCTGAGGAGGTGGTCTTTCCACAGCGAGTCGAGCACGCTCAGCATGATCATGCGCTCGTGATGGCGCATGGCGTCGGGGCCGATCAGCTTTTCCTTGGCGTCGTAGCGCTGCTTGAGCTTCTCGAAGATGGTGTCGCCGAGTTCCTGGCGATTCATGGCGTCGGGCTTTAAACCTTCCGCCAGAAGGTCGACGCCGAAGCGGGTGAAGATGGCGTCCTTGAGGCCCTTCGTGTCCCAGTCTTCGGGATGAACGTCGCGCGCGGCGAACTGGTCGATGAGGTCGCTGAGTATCCCGGAGACATAGTCTTCGAGGATGAGTTCTTTTTGATCGACGCCCTCGAGCAACTGGCGGCGCAGGCCGTAAACGGCCTCGCGCTGCTTGTTCATCACGTCGTCGTATTCCAGGAGATGCTTGCGGGCTTCGAAGTTCTGTGACTCGACGGCTTTCTGCGCCGCTTCAATGCGGCGCGTGATCATCTTCGATTCGATGGGCACGCCTTCTTCCATGCCAAGTCGCTGCAGCAGGTTCGAAACCCACTCCTTGGCGAAGATGCGCATCAAGTCGTCTTCGAGCGAGAGGTAGAAGCGAGAGGCGCCGGGATCGCCCTGGCGTCCGGCGCGGCCGCGAAGCTGGTTATCGATGCGGCGGGCCTCGTGACGCTCGGTGCCGAGGATGAAAAGGCCTCCGGCCTGGATGACCTGTTCATGCTCCTTGTCGGTTTCCGCCTTGTAGCGGTCGAAAATCTCGTCCCATTGTTCGATGGGAGCAACGTACTCGTTGCCGGAATAGTAGAAGAGGGTGGTCTTTCCGTCCTCGGCCTTGCCCTCGATTTTCCCCTGAGCGGCGCCGACGGGCTGAGCGATTCCCTTCTTCACGCACTCCTGCTTGGTCATGAATTCTGCGTTGCCGCCGAGCAGGATGTCGGTACCGCGGCCGGCCATGTTGGTCGCGATGGTCACCGAGTCCTTGCGGCCCGCCTGAGCGACGATTTCAGCTTCGCGCTCGTGGAACTTGGCGTTCAACACGACGTGCTTGATGCCTTTCTTCTTGAGCAGGTCGGACAGGCGCTCGGATTTCTCGATCGACGTCGTGCCCACCAGCACGGGCTGCCCGGTGTCGTGCAGTTTTTGAATTTCGTCGGCAGCAGCGAAATATTTTTCTTTCTCCGTGCGGTAGACGATGTCGGAATTCTCAACGCGCAGCAGCGGCCGGTTGGTCGGAATGACGACGACTTCGAGCCGATAGATTTTCTCGAATTCCGGAGCCTCGGTTTCCGCCGTACCGGTCATACCGGCCAGTTTTTTGTACATGCGGAAGTAATTCTGGAAGGTGATGGTCGCGAGCGTTTGATCCTGGCGGGCGATCTTGACGTTCTCTTTCGCTTCGATGGCCTGGTGCAGGCCGTCGGACCAGCGGCGACCGGGCATAAGGCGTCCCGTGAACTCGTCGACGATCACAACTTCCTTTTCGCGCGGGTTGTCGTCCTTGGCCTTGACGACATACTCGACGTCCTTGCGATAGAGCGCGTGGGCCTTGATGGCGGTTTCAACGTGATGCTTGAACTCCCAGTTCTCGGGGTCGGCGATGTTGCCGATGCTGAGCAGCTTTTCGACCTTCTCCCAGCCTTCATCGGTGACGGTGATGCTGCGGTGCTTTTCGTCGACCACGAAATCGCCAGTCAGCTGCTTGGGCTCGCCGGGCGCAGTATCGATCTCTTCGCCCTTTTCGAGCTTGGGGATGATGCGGTTGACGCGCTCGTACTTGTCGGTCGATTCCTCGCTCGAGCCACTGATAATGAGCGGTGTGCGGGCCTCGTCGATGAGGATCGAGTCGACTTCGTCGACGATGGCGTAGTTGTGACCGCGCTGCACGCACTCGCTGGGATCGAACTTCATGTTGTCGCGCAGATAGTCGAACCCGAACTCGTTGTTGGTGCCGTAAGTGACGTCGGCGGCATAGGCTTCCTGGCGCTCTTCGTCGTCGAGATCGTGGACGATGACACCGACAGAGAGTCCAAGAAAGCGGTAGAGCTTACCCATCCACTCCGAGTCGCGCTTGGCGAGGTAATCGTTGACCGTTACCACGTGCACCCCGCGGCCGCTGAGAGCATTCAGATAGACCGGCAGGGTCGCAACCAGCGTTTTGCCTTCGCCGGTCTTCATTTCAGAAATCTTGCCCTGGTGGAGGACCATGCCACCGATCAACTGAACATCGAAATGGCGCATGTTGAGGACACGCCGCCCCGCCTCACGCACGACGGCGAAAGCCTCGACCAGGGTCTCTTCGAGGGCCTCTTTCAGTGCTTCGTCGCGGAGAGTTTCGATTTCCTTGGTGCGATCAGCGTCGGCGTCGGGCTCGTCCTGCATCCTGCTCATGCGGTCCTGAATACGGGCGCGGAACTCGTCGGTCTTGGCGCGCAACTGTTCGTCGCTGAGCGCCTTCATCCGGAGTTCAAGCGCGTTGATGGCCTCGACGTTGGGCATCAGGCGCTTGATTTCGCGCTCGTTTTTGGTCCCGAAGACCTTGCCTAGTAAGGTGTTAATCAAATCGTGGTTCCTTCAAAGGGGCAGGACAATCCCCAGAGCATATCTAAGAGCCTAGCATATTGGATGCACACGAGGGAGCGAAGTAGGTAAGAGTGTGCCGATGGCCAAACAGATTCATGTGAACTGACAGTGAATTGGCGACTGCAAACGATCAGGAAAACCGCAACCAGTGTTATGAAAAAGGATTCTCGACGCGGAGCGACCCGAAGCGCCGATCCTGCTGAAGATCTTCGCTGTAGAGAATCTTGCAGCCACCTTGCATTGCAGCGGCAACGATCAACGAATCGCACCAAGAGAGTCGGCTTGAGCGGCACAGTTCGAGCGCACTCACGAACAACGAGGGAGAAGAATGCACGGCGAGAAGCGGCCGCAACGTGCGCTCCCAATACACTTCGATTTCTTCCAGCGTCATAGGAGTACGGAAGCGACTGCGGGCCACAGCGATGAACTCCTGGACAACCTGATAGCTGATCGTGCCAAGACCTGAAGCCAACCCGGCATGAATCAGGTCCTCGGCACGCCGCGCCTTCTTCGGACTGCTCGCGTCGAAGGTGTAGACGAGAATATTCGTGTCGAAGAAATGTCTATCGCCGCTCATTCATCTCTTCGCGGGTAAACTTCCGCCCCGAATTTACGTGACGCAGTCTGGCCATCAGGGTACGGTAATCCTCGGCACGGACCTCGCGTCGGGCAATCCCGCGCAGCCAATCCCGAAAAAGTTCGTTGAGCGTGGTGTTCTGGCTGCGCGCTACTTCGCGGGCCCGCTCGATGTCGGGCTGGTCGGCGCTGAGGGTGATGTTCTTTAGCACTTAGACAGTGTACACTGTTTCAGGATGGAAATCTACTTCCAAAAAGCGCCTGTGTTCGCCGTAGCTTTCAACATTGTTGTTCATCATATTGATAATAAGATGGTTATTGGGCGCCCCTTCGCTTGGAGACCGAAGCCGTCAAATCTCTGAGCGCCGGTTCCCTCACGGCATTTGAGGCTGCGCCGCCCGCAGCGTCTTCGCCATCCAGTGGTGATGCGGCAAACCGCGAGCGGACAGTGCCTTGATCTCCGCCTCTACGTCGTACTCGACGCGTCGGATCACGGGTTTACCGTCATCGAGTAGAAGGTATGCGGAACGGGGATCGCCATCGTAGGAGAGACTTACACTGCCCGTGTTGACGACTGTCAGATCGGCCATGTTTCGGATGTAGGAGCGGTGTATGTGTCCGTAGACAGCGATCGGCTGACCCAGTGGCGAGTAAACGGATGTCAGTTTGGCATCGCCGGCTTCGGGCGCCGGGGCGCGCCAAGTGCTTGCCGGAGAGGCGTGCAACAGGGCAATCGGTGGATGAGTGCGCACGCGAGGCAGGGTGCGCATCCAGGCAAGCCGCTCTTCACCTAAGACTGCGCCAGTTGCGACAGCCATTTCTTCGATGGCTACAAACAGGGATGGAGGGGCGGATGAGGTTGTGGCGAAATCATGCAATGCCGCGGGCTGAAAGAGCATCTCGTCGGTGTTTCCGAGCACGCCGTCCCAAGCGAGATCGCGAATGCGATCGACAACTCCGGCAGCGTCAGAACCGCCGTGAGCCAGGTCGCCACCGTGAAGAATGAGATCGGGAGAGATTTCCCGCAAGTCGGCTAAGACTGCTTCGAGCGCGGTCAAGTTGCCGTGAATGTCGGACACGACAGCGATTCGCATGCTGTTTTGACTCCGAGGGTGGGACGACGATAGCAGCTATTCCGGGCAGACTGAAAGTCTTCGGGCGCTTGAGAGGGCCGTCGCCTGGATTCCGCATCCACCTTAGCCTTGGGCGGGTTTTCATGTAACATTCCCGCACCGGACCATGTCCACCTTTTACGACCGTTTTCTCGACTGCGAGCAACGCTGGCCGCAGAACATCGCCCTGGAAATTCAGCGCCGCGACACGCTCGAAAGTCACACCTATTCGGAATTGCGCCGGATGGGCGAGTCCGTGGGACGCTGGATCTTAGAAAAAAAGTTCGAGCGCGGCTCGCGCTTTGCCATCCTGGCCGACAACCATCCGCGCTGGGTGGCTGCATATCTCGGTGCTATCGCGTCCGGATGCACAGCGGTGCCTCTCGATACCGCGTTTCACGCTGATCAGGTAAGCAAGCTTCTCAAAGACAGTGGCAGTTCCTTGCTCTTCTGCGACACGAAACACCTTGCGGTAGCGCGCGAGGCGGTGAAGGGCCTGGAGGTCGGCATCGTGCTGACGAATGCGAGTTGGACGGCGGAGAGCTCGACAGGCGAGACGGATGCGGGCAGTGCGCTGTCGGAAAGAGTTTCGTCGAAGGCGGGCGGCTCGAGTCTGCAACCGGTGATCGCTGATCTTGAGTCGATCTTCGCGACTGGCCCGGGAACATTCAAGCCGGTTGCGGCATCCGAGGGCGACATTGCCTGCCTGCTCTACACCTCGGGAACCACCGCCGATCCCAAGGGAGTCATGCTCACGCACGCGAATTTGCTGGGCGAATGCACGGCCGTGTTTGGCGTTATCAAGATCGGGCCCACCGACGCGATTCTTGGCGTGCTCCCACTTTTCCACGCGCTGGCACAAATGGCCAACCTCCTGCTGCCCCTGGTGAAAGGCGCCAAGGTGGTCTATCTCGAGACCCTGAACACTACGGAACTGGTGCGCGCCCTGCGCGAGCGCGGCATCACGGCGTTTGCCTGCGTGCCCCAGTTCTATTACCTGATTCAGGAACGCATTCAGAAAGAGGTCGCGCAGAAAGGAATGCTGGCGCAGGCCGCGGTCCGGAATCTGATGCGTTTCACGCGGCTCGCCCGCGCTGTGGGATGGAATTCCGGAAAACTCTTCTTTCGTCCCATTCACCAGATGTTCGGTAGCAGGATGCGTTACCTGGTCACGGGCGGCTCGCGCTGGGATCCGGAAGTGGGACGATTTTTTTACTCGCTCGGCGTCGACATCCTGCAGGCGTACGGGCTGACGGAGACCAGCGGTGGTGCGATGGTGACCCCTCCGGACAATAACGTGATCGGATCGGTGGGCAAGCCGCTGGCAACGGTTGAGGTAAAGATCAGCGAGCCGCAGCCGCACGAAGCAGCGCCGCCGGTCGGCGAGATTACCATCCGCGGTCCGATCGTGATGAAAGGCTATTGGAACCGGCCGGATGCCACAGCGACGGTCCTGCGCGACGGCTGGCTCTACTCGGGTGACCTCGGGTACGTCGATGCGCACGGAAATTTGTTTATTACAGGACGGAAAAAGGAAGTCATCGTCCTGAGCTCGGGAAAAAATATTTATCCGGAGGAGATCGAGGCCCACTATCAGAAATCGCCGTTCATCAAGGAAGTTTGCGTGATGGGGCTGACGAGCGGGCCGGGCGAGCCGTTCTCCGAGCGGCTGCACGCGGTCATCGTGCCGAATTTCGACGTGCTGCGGCAGCGGCGCATTGTCAACGCAAAGGAAGTGATCCGTTTCGACATTGAGGGCTTGTCGCAACAGCTGGCGTCCACCAAGCGCATTCTGAGTTACGAAATCTGGCAGGAAGATTTGCCGCGTACGACCACGCGCAAGCTGAAGCGTTTCGAGATCGAGAAGCGGGTGAAGGCGAACCCGGCGAAGGGCGCAGGCGCACAAGGGAAGATGCCGGCAGAACCCGCGGTGGATGCCGAAGATGCAGCGTGGCTCGAGCAACTAGGAGTGGAACGTGCTTTGCAGATCGTACGGGAGGCAGCGCGGTCTTCGCCGGCGACCATCCGGCCGAAAGACAACTTGGAACTGGATCTTGGTCTGGATTCAATGCAGCGCGTGGAATTGCTGGTTGCGCTGGAAAAAGAGCTGGGCGGCGACCTCGACGAATCCCGCGTCTCGGAGATTTACACCGTCCGCGAACTGGTGGATGCGGTGCGAGAGAGCGCTGCTTCAGGTGGCGCGACGCGAACGCATTCCGCCGGCTGGGAAGCGATTCTGGCGGAACCTTCGACCGACCCTGATGTGCTCGCCCTGGCTAAGCCCAGGCCAGTGTCCGCGGCGTTGCTCTTTCTGATGTTTCGCTTTATCCAGATCTTCTCGCTCGACCGTTTTCAGTTGAAGGTCGGGGGGTTGGAGAGAGTGCCCGCGCAGGGTCCATATATTCTTTCGCCGAATCACCAGAGTTACATCGATCCTTTTGTGGTGGGATCGATGCTGCCGTGGTCAGTATTTCGCGAACTGTTTTCCGTGGGCACGAGCGAAATCTTCGGTTCCGGGCTTATGCGTCAGATTGCGCGATTTTTGCGGGTGATCGTCGTCGACCCGGATGCCAATCTGATTCCCGCGATGCGGGCCGGGGCTTTTGGTCTGCGTCAGAAACGAATCCTTATCCTGTTCCCCGAGGGCGAGCGCAGCATTGACGGCACGCCAAGAGTTTTCAAGAAGGGTGCGGCCATTCTCTCGGCGCACTTGCAGGTTCCGATCGTGCCCGTAGCGATCAATGGCTTTTTTGAAGTCTGGCCGCGTGGCAGGCGATTTCAGGGATTTCACCCGCTACAGGTGAAGTTTGGTGATCCGATTTATCCACCAAAAAAAGAGCGCTACACCGAGGTTGACTATGCGGCCTTCACGGCTGAACTGAAGGGGCGCGTGGTCGAGATGTGGAAGGAGTTGCGAGGGGAGCAGCCGAAGGAAATTGCCAGGGCGCAGGCGGCGGATTAAGGACAACCGCCGAGATGCACCGGCTCATATTTAAGGAAGCTCTGGAAACCATCGCATTAAGGCATTGACTTGCAATTAGATTGATTTATCAAGATTTTAACTTGACTTATCAGGCTCCGAGTGCAAAGAGGTGGTGGATTCCGGACCATGCCAGCAACTGCCAAGAAGTTCACTCCCGAAATCGACGCTCAGCTATACGATGAGTTCGTGACGTTTGCCGAGCAAAATGGGCAAACGAAGCGGTATGTTCTGGAGCAGGCGCTTTGCTTCTACCTGCATCACGTGGTTCCCTCCCAGCACCTGGTCCGCCGCGAAGCGATGGATGCCTTTGAGCACTCGGCGGCCCGCAACCGCGAACTGTTGCAGCGCCTCGCCAAGTAAATGGCGGAGTTCCTCACGGTAGCGGAAGTCTACCGGATGCAGCATCGACTAATAGAGTTGTTCGGCGGCCGCCATGGTGTTCGCGACAAAGGGGCCCTGGAGACAGCCGTCTTTCGTCCCCAGATCGACTACTACAATTCACTCGAAGAAGAAGCTGCCGCACGGATGGAGTCGCTTGCTAATAACCACGGATTCCTCGACGGCAACAAACGTATCGCCTTTACCGCCGCAGATGTGTTCTCACGCCGCAGTGCCTTTTACCTCGAGGTCGAGGCTGCGGACAGATTCGAATTCATCTACGGCTCGATGGATCGTCACGAATTCCGCTTCAGCCGGATCGTCGATTGGATCCGTCAGCACATGAAGCCGATGGTTTGAAAGTCTCCCGCGACTCACTTCGCGCGTGGGTGTGTCCGGTCGTAAACCTCCAGTACGTGCTTC
>Ga0126372_10000875_pt1 | contig 11470 bp, 12 predicted proteins | sample PanSoiMetaPlot_6_FD_92762 | JGI IMG/M metagenome (GOLD analysis project Ga0126372, IMG submission 92762) | Tropical forest soil microbial communities from Panama - MetaG Plot_6 | ecosystem: Environmental > Terrestrial > Soil > Tropical forest > Bulk soil | place: Panama | collected 2016-02-17
CCTGGGGGTTCTCCCTTTCAGCCGGCCGCGAACGGGTGGTGGACCTTGTCCTTCTCCGCGGTGACGGTGGACGCCTTCGGCTCGCCCTTCACGGCGCGAGCGATGGCTTCCTTGGTGGCGCGATAGTTGAAGTCCTGGATCTTCTTGTCGTCCTTGGCTTCCCAGTGGATGAACACGCCGACCGTGATGAACAGATCATCGGCCTCGTTCGCAGGGATGACGCCTTCGGCGACTGAATCGGCGACCGCCTTGGCCACGGCATATTGCGCCGGACCGAACATCTGCACCGCCTGGCGCGCATCCTTGATGGTCACCTTGTTGTAAAGGATCGTTGGGGGCTTGCACAAAAGGTTGGGCGCGACCACCGCAAGCAGCGTGGTGAAGCCGTCTTTGTTGTTGGTCAGCGCGTGGGTGAACGCCTGCTCTACGGCGCCTCCGCGCGGGCCAAGGAGCAGGTCGACGTGAGCAACCTCGTTGCCGTCACCGACCAGCGATTCGCCTACACAAGTACCACTGATTTTGGGCATGAAAACCCCCTCCCTAATGGGCTGTTACGATAGAACAATCTAGCGGGCGCTGGCGGCGATGCCGCCGACGGCAAGCCAACGAAAGCTGGTTAGCTAAAACGCCTCCGTCCGGCAACTCCTGGTTAGAGCTCCGCGCCGAGAAGATAAGCCGGGGCTGGAAGGCTGGGCAAGTCGATTGTTCGCGGCGCAGGGCCGCAAAATTTGGCAATTATCAATGCTTCTGGGGCTCCTCCAGAGCTGCCGCGAAGAGCGTTGCGACTGTAAGGTCTGCCGACGTTCCAGGGTTCAGCCCCCGCTCTTTTAGCGCAAGGTCGAACGCCTTCAGCGGCGCCGCCATGGCCTCCGGAGAGGCGGATTGAAGCAAGCCAGACTCGATGGGCCGCGCCTCTTCGCGCACGCGGGCGGCAATCCTCTCCCCGTATTTCCGTTCGATCAGCGTGTCGGGCACATGAGCGAGGAAGCCGAGATAGACGCGCGCCGCAGCCCAGGACTGATCGTGCCAGCGCTCGCGAGCGTGGCTTAGCCACTTCAGGCCAAGATCGAAGACATCGGTGAAGTCGTGGGTGTAATTCCAGGCGATGCGGTCGCGGATCTCTGCAGCGCGCATGGCTTCGAGCAAGGTTACGGTGGGCTCGGAGGCGACATCCTGCTCCGGCGCTTCCCCAAGTCCCCCTGGGCGGGTCTCTCGGATCGCCTGGTAGGCCTCCCGCGCGTCCTCGATGCTGAGCTTTTGCAGCACGCCGGCGAGGCGGCCCTTAAGATTGTTGCGGCCAGTGGTCAGCGCCGCCTGGGCGAGCGGCGCAGCAAGCAGGATGATGCCGAGATTAGTGTTGTGGCCGACGGCGCCTCGCGTCGCTTCGACCGCAAGCTTGATGCGCGTTCCGACCGAGAGCCCGGTACGGCCGATCACCGGCGCCGCCATTTCAGCGCTTTTCTCGAAGTCGGCAACCGACATACCATGTCCGGCGCCATGGCGATGCACGTTGCCGGGCTTCAGAGCATCAAGCTCGGCAAGGCAGGCGTCGCGAAAGCTTCGCGCGATGGCGTCTTTCTTCGTTCTGGTCAAGCGCCCTTTTGGCCCTCGCGGCGCGTTGGCGCAAGGGCTGCGTCGAGAAAAGCATCGACCACATAGTCGGCGAGGCGAACATGGCTCACGAGTTGCAATCCGTTCCAGGCCGGCATGGAGTTGACCTCTAGCACGAGAAAGCGGCCGTCACGCGCCTGAATGATGTCAACTCCAGCATAGTTTGCGCCGACGCAGGCAGCCGCGCGAGTGGCAAGGTCGATCAGCTCCTGACTTGCGATTGCGGCCTTCGCCCGCGCTCCCTGCTTGATATTGGTGATCCAGCTCGACCCATGCCTGATCATCGAGGCGATGACGCGGCCTTGGCACACGAAGAGCCGCCAATCCTGATGATGCCCTTGGGCCGGCGGTACGAATTCCTGAAGGTAATAGACGCCGCTGACCTCCTCGGGCTGGGCAAGGTCGGCAGGCGAGGCGATCAGGCGCAGACCCTTGCCTTGCGCCCCGAACAACGGTTTCTGCACGAGCTTGTGATCTTGGCCGACAAGGGCCGACACGAATGCCTCGGCCTCGGTGCGGCTCGCTTTGGCAAAAGTGCGCGGAGTTGGAAGTCCCGCGCGCTCAAGCAGAAACGTCGTGGTGGATTTGTCGACGCAGCGCTCGATGGCGCGCGCATCGTTCCACACCACGACGCCGAGTTTGCGTAAGGCATGGAGCACGCCGAGATAGAGCGTGACTTCCTCGAAGCTTCCGCCCGGCACGAACCGTACGAATGCGCCTTCGGGCAACCTGTTACCGAGGCCGGGAATGGCAAGCCCGGTGGCCGTCTCGGTTGAGAAACCGCAGGCGTTGAGCGGCGCGAGCAGGGGCGTGATGCCGCGCCGCTTGAAGGCCTTCGTGAGCGTGCGGCCATGCCAGTCCCGCCCATCGCCAAACATCACGATGGCGGGATCGCTTACGCCCGTTTCGCGCATGTTTTTTAGGAGAAGGAGCGCGACAAGACAGCCGTATCGATGCGGCCGCCGATGAAGCTCTCGCCGGACTTGAGCGAGGTTACCGTCACCATGGCAGGGCTGAACAGCATGCGGTCGATCGCATAGAAGTCGCCCTTCACCGCGGCGAAGATGTCGGCGAACGGCTTGCCGTAGTCCTTTGACTTGAGGCTTGGCAGGTTCTCGGCGAGAGTCTTCGCCTCCTTGGCTCCGCCAGAGACGAAGAGCTGCGCGCGGCCGCCATAGATGATGGCGTCATTGGTGCGACCCATGGCGGCGACGAAGTTGGGCGCTGGCGGCGGGACGGGCGCGGTGGCGATGCCGTCGACGATGTGGTTCAGCGGAAAATGCAGCTCATGCGACTTGTGTAGAGCCACCTCGAGGCAGCGCGCGGCGATTTGCACGGTGCCGGCAAGACTCGATGTCGGCGCATAAATGAAGGTGAGCCGGTCAGGCTTGAGCCCGCAGGCCTTGGCAACCTGTTGCACGAGCGCTGGCGGAGGAGGGTTGTCGGCTTCGAGTACGAGCGTACCGCTGCTTGCCTGGTCGCGATAGCCGAGCTCATCGAACAGCTTCTCCGAGGAGCCGATGGCCCGAGCGGGACCAGAGCCGAGCACGCTATATCTCTTGCCGTTGTCCTCGCCGGTGAGACTCCAGCCTGCATATTGCGAGCCGAGACAAGCAAGCACTGGCTGGCTGGTATGCACGGTGACCACGAAGGGCCAGGCGCTGTCGGTGTCGGTCGTCTCGATCGCCACGTTGCCAAGGCCGCCGAGGCAGATCTCGGCGATGCGGCGCCCGGCTTCGATCCCGCCAACGGCACGCACGCCGCAATCAATACGGCATTCGCCAAGCGTCCCGCGCGTCACATCGATGCGCAAGGCGTCGGTGTCATCGATGAGGGCTTTGACGAGCGGCTCAACCTTGGCGTTGACGCTCGGCCAATCCGTTTGGCGCGCTTCGATGATCTCTTCTCTTTTGTTCACCTTCTACCCCCCAGCTCAAAAAACCAGACAGGACTTTGACAATTCGCTCCCCAACCAAACGCTTGGCGCGCCCCTTGGTGCTCGCGCGGGCCCACACAGTGCATATCGGCCGGTTTTTGTCGATCCATTCCGAGGACTTAGGACGGTCGGTGACCCAATCGGGCCACTTCAAGCGAGGCGGGACGGCAATGCCGATCCTCGCATAAACGATGGCGGACGCCTTCGCATCTGAAAATTTGAGGCTCCGGCGGGGGAGCTTGCCCTCGATAACCGCGTCGAGATGAAGCTTGAGCAGCGGCGATCTGCCACTGTCGAAGATGTCCAGCGTGGCGCCCGGCCGAGGATTGATCTCGAGCAGAAGAGCCTGTTCGCTGCTCACCATGAAATCGGCGGAGCCCAACCCCTTCAGCTTGAATGAGTGGGCGACGCGCTTCACAGCTGATGTCATCGTCCGAGCAAGTACGGCCGACAGTGAAGCTGGGCGCACAGCGCCGCCATAGCGCCAGAGGCTGCGGGTGGATGGTGCCGTCCATTGCTCGCTGAAGCCGAGCACGCGCGCCCCATTTCCGTTCGCAACGAAGAGCGCGGATACCGGCCGGCCCTGAACGCGCTGCTGGTAGTAGACCTTGCGGCGCAAATTGTTGAGCCGGCTCGAGACGATATGATTGCCTCCAGCGCCGCCGATCCGCTTAGCGAGCCAGCCTGCGCCACGCGACGGAGGGTCGATGGTTGTGAGTGGATGCTTGACACCGAGCCGATCGAGCGCGGCAAAGAAACTCTCCGGCGCTTTGATGCGCTTAACCGTGGCGGCATCGTTGCCGAGCACCGGCCAGCGCTGAGCGATCAGCTTCAAAAGTTCGGGGCGATCCTCGAAGCCTGAGCCATAGACAAGCCCGAGCACTGGGGAAGGAGCGGCCTCGGCAAGCGCGTCGAGTGCGGGCGCCAGCGCCTTCCACGTCATGCCGCGGGCGATATCGCCAGGAAGCTTGCGCCAGGCAGGCGCCAACTCTTGCGTATCTGCGTCGGCAAAAAAATCGGCGACCAGAGGCGTGAGCCCAGCGCGCCGTGCAGAGGCTGCGAACGCCCGCCCCGAGACGGCAGCGATCAAGAGCGAGCGCGGCTCAGGACGCGAGCTTCTGGGCAAGGGCGTAGGCGTCGCGGAAATCGAGATAGAGCGGCTTCTCGGTCTCGATCATCTCTTTGAACAGGCCGGCCTCGGTTTTGTATTTGATATTGCCGACCGCAAGCGCGCCGATCCCGACCGCGCTGATCCCGGGAATTGGCGTCGCATTGTCGTTCACACCCACGCCCTCCACACCCGATGGCGGCACGGCGTTGACGTCGGTGACAACGCGCAAATGCTTCGCCTGCTTCATCTGGTCGAGCGTGATCAGCCTTTTGCCGGCAGGCCCGGCGGCAAAGATGATATCGGCGCCGCGCACCAGCTCTTCCTTCTGCTCCTCGGTCGAGCCGTCGGCATAGGCGATGTTAACTGAGAAGCGAGCATTCGCCTCTTCGGCGAGCTTGCGCACGCGGTCAGGTCCGTCATAGCCGATCAACGTCGCCTGCGCCCCGTCGATGGCCGCAATGACGCCCGAGGCGAAGCCGACCACGCCGGTGCCGCCGAAAATGGCGATGCGCTTGCCGTTGAGCTCGGTCGCGAACTTCTCCTTGAGCGCGACTTTGACGCAAGCGACCATGGCCGCGGCGGTGGTGAAGGATCCCGCCGGATCGGCGAACACCGAGATCTCGAAGGGCGGGACCATGGCCGCCTTGGCGCGCTTCATCATATCGAGGGCTTCGATCGCGCGCTTTCCGCCGATGAACATGCCGGTCCGTTTTACTCCCTCCGGTCCGCGCGAGAAGATCGCGTCCTGCACGAGGCCGCTCACGTCATCTAGCGTCACCGAGGTGTAGGGAATGGCCGTATCGAAACCGGCATCGAGTGCCATGTTCACGTCGAATGGGCTCATATGCTTGAGCGGCGTGATCATATGCAGAATGCGCGGCGTTCCCATGATCCTCTTGTCTCCCTGCTAACCGTTGCGCGCATGCTTCGGCGCTTGAGATCGATCGCAAGCGCCGGCAGTATGAGGCGCCTCGCTTTATCACACTTAATGCGCCGGCAAACTGTCTCGATGTTGTGACTTATGTAATCTTGTTCAGCCTGTCTCGATTTTGGCGCCCTCGTTATTCCCTTGGGCGAGGCTGAAGCTGAGTCCCGGCCGGCTGTGCCGCGCTTGTGCTTCTTGGAGAAGGGCGCCGCCTTCAGCCTCCGAACTCGCGAAGGCAAAGCCGGTCGGCCCCCACGAGCTCTGTCCAAGTCCGGTAAGACCTTTGCTGCGCAGCCAATCGAGCACCCGGCTGACGCGTGGGCTTGCATAGGCACCTCCTTGCACCGGGGCGTAATAGCTCCCCATGCAGGATTGCAGGTAGCCGATCTCTTCGCAGAATGTCTTGAAATCACCTGCGGCAAGAGCAGGCAGAGCTCTCTCGGTGATCCTCTGACGAAGCGCCTCGCTCTCGCTCTCCGGAAAATTCGGCAAAATCTCGAAAGCCGCTCGCTCGCTCGCCCCAGCGAGCCCCCTATAGCTCGCATCGAGGATCAAGAGGACGCGCCAATGAGGCGGGAAGGGGACGCAGGCGACGAGCTCGGGCAACTTTCCTTGGCACGGTCCTGCGTCAAGCACGGCGCCGCCTTGCGCAAAGGTTGCAATGCCGATACCTGAGCGCGCCCCGCGCTGAAGCCGCGCCGCAATCTCCTGCGGCGATAGCCTGATGTTCTCGACCGCCGCAAACGCCGAGCCCACGGCTAGCGCAAGCTGCGTCCCTGAACCGAGTCCTGCATGGGCCGGAATGGCTTCCTCGATGCGAACCGCATAGGCCTGCCGCACGCCGCAAATCTCGGCGATGCTCCTCAGGTAGCGCTCGACGCGATCGCGCTCTGCCCCGCTGACCGTAAAGTCCGGCGCAGGCTCGAGCGTAAGCTTCGTGCGCGGCCGGTCAATCGAGAGCCCAAACGAGCCGAAGGGATTCTTGCCGCGCCCGCTCGGATCGAGAAACCCAAAATGGAGCCGCGCAGTTGTAGTGACGGTTGCTTGCCGCGCCTGTGGAGGAGCTTGGTTTGCATCTCTTGATTGAGCGGAAAAGCGCTCCATTGATCGGCCGAAAGCCTCTCGATATGCTCTCGTTTCGCGTGAAGCGCCTCACTTTTTCAAAAGTCGGTAGCAATGGCAACGTCCGAGCGCACCTATAGCAATGAAGAGGTCGAGGAGCGGCTCAAGAAGGAGCTGCCTCACTGGTACCTCGAGGACGGTTGGATCAGGCGCCGTTACCGCACCAACAGCTGGAAGGGCACGCTCATGGTGATCAACGCCGTCGGCCATCTGGCCGAGGCAGCCTGGCACCATCCCGACATCACCGCCTCCTATGCCTGGGTCGAGGTGCGGCTCAAGAACCACGCCGCCAAGGGCATCACCGACAAGGACTTCGCCCTCGCCAAGAAGATCGAGGACGTTGTCCACTGGCAGCCAGGCAAAGAAGAGAGCGCGCTCGAAGGCACCCCGGCCGAAGACATGCGCTTCGCCTACATCAAGTACGACAAGCCCAAGGGGTAAGTCCTAAGCCCAAATTGCCTCTGCTACGGCATTCGCGCGCTTGCGCGCCGTAAGCCTCCTGTTTAATGGTGCGCCGCTATGGCGCCGCGACAGTAGAGGACCGATGCGCGAGCTTCCAACCTTCTGTTTTGGCGCTCCCGCCGCTATTGCCTGCCCTCCTGACGGTTCTGTGCCCGCGCTATGCCCGAACTGAAGCTCAAAGGCGTCACCGTCGTTGACACCTTCGCCGAGGCCTTTCCCATGGTCGGCACACGGATCATTATCACCGCACCCACGCTCGAATGGGCGCTGATCGCCGCCCGCACTATGACTGGCTTCGCCACGTCGGTGATCGCTGCAGGCGCGGAGGCCGGCATCGAGCGCACGCTGTCAGCCGACGAGACCCTCGATGGCCGCCCAGGCGTCGCGGTGCTGATCTTCACCATGGACACTAACAAGCTCCAGACGCAGCTCCGCAACCGCGTAGGCCAATGCGTGCTGACGAGCCCCGGCTCCGCCTGCTTCGCTGGGCTCGAAGGGGAGAAGAAGCTTAAGCTCGGCGCCTCACTGAGATTCTTCGGCGACGGCTGGCAGATGTCGAAGAGAGTCGGCGGCAGGCGCTTCTGGCGCATCCCGGTGATGGATGGCGAGTTCGTGTGCGAGGCGACCACGGGCCTAACCAAGAAGGCGGTGGGCGGCGGCAATCTGCTCGTGCTCGGCAAATCTCACGCTGCGGTGCTCGCCGCCTGTGAGCGCGCGGTGCGCGTCATCGACGATGTCCCCGAAGTGATCACGCCATTCCCTGGCGGCATCGTGCGCTCGGGCTCTAAGGTCGGCTCGAAGTATAAGGGCCAGATCGCCTCCACCAACGACGCATACTGCCCGACCTTGAAGGCCGCGGTGAAGACTGCGCTGCCGCTTGATGTCGAAGCTGTATTGGAGATTGTGATCGACGGTCTCACGAAAGAATCCATAGCCAAGGCGATGCGCGCAGGCATGCATGCCATCGCCGATGGCGGCGCCGAGCAAGGGATTACGCACATCACCGCGGGTAACTATGGCGGCAATCTCGGCCCGCATCATTTCCATCTCAAGGAGATCATCGCGTGAGCGCGCTCACCTTCGAGCTCAAGGGCAAGCCCGACCAGAGGCTTGACCTCTCGCCGCTTATTCCGGCTAAGCTCAACGATCTGAAGCCGAAGGACATCGAGGCGCTCGCCATCGGCACGACGCGGGTCAAGCTCAGCGTTGGCGATGCCTTCAAGGTCAAGGGCAACGATGCCGGCTCACTCAGATTCGTCGGCACAGACGGACGCTGTGACAAGATCGGAGCCGGACTGACCGAAGGCGAGATCGTTGTGGAAGGTGACGCAGGCGCCTATCTAGGCGATGCGATGAAGGGCGGAAAAATAGAGGTTAAGGGCGGCGCAGGCGTGTTGGCAGGCGCCAGCATGTCAGGCGGCAGCATCACCATCGCGGGCGACGCCGGCGAGCGGGCGGCGGGTATTGCCGTCGGCGAGACGCTCGGCATGAGGGGCGGGCAACTCACCATCAACGGCAACGCCGGGCCGCTTCTCGGTGAGCGCATGCGCCGCGGCTTTGTCATCGTCGGCGGGAACGCGGGAGACTATGCGGGCGGCCGCATGGTCGCCGGCACGATCCTGTTCAAACGCGGCGTCGGCCGCTATGCCGGTTTTGGCCTCCGGCGCGGCAGCCTGATCTTCATCGAGGCGCCGAAGGACCTATTGCCGACCTTCTGCGATTGCGGCGTGATGGAGTTCGACTATCTGCGCATTCTTGATCGCTGGCTGCGCACCACGGGCCAGCATGTCGGCCTTGGCGACCGCGCACGGCGACTTATGGGCGACATGGCCGCGCTCGGCAAGGGCGAGATGCTGATCGTCGCCTGACGTCTCGATGTTCACGCACCGGGCGGCCCATATGGGCTGTGCTGCTGTTGCAAGCGGGATAAGAGCGTGATTAGCAAAAAGAGATGACCGCTTCCCCCTACCTCCTCCTCGACGACAGCCTCACGCCAGGCGGCAGGAGCCTGCTCTACACCGAGCCTGAAGAGATCGTCGCGGCACACGCGCCTAGCGAGGTGAATGCCTCACTCGATGCGGTCTCTTCAGGGCTTGCTCGCGGGCTTCGCGCCGCTGGCTTCTTCTCCTACGAGCTTGGCTACTGCCTCGAGCCGAAACTCACCACGTTGTTGCCCGACAGCCGAAGCGTTCCGCTGTTCTGGATTGGGCTGTTCCGCGCGCCGCAACCCCTCGATGATGCCGCCACGCGCGCCTGGCTCGAGGCGCATGGCGCCGCCGAGCGCGCCAAGATTTCCGACCTGCGGCTCTCCTGGTCACGCGACCAGTACCGGGAGGCCTTCAACAGGGTCGAGGACTACATCGCCGCAGGCGACGTGTATCAAATCAATCTCACGCTGAAATATCTGTTCGCTTTCGAGGGCGATCCGGTAGCGCTCTATGCTGCGCTCCGGCGCAAGCAGCGAGTGGCCTACGGTGCGCTCATTCACACCGAAGACCGCGACATTCTCTCGCTCTCGCCAGAGCTGTTCTTCCGCCGCGAGGGCAAGCATATGTCGACGCGGCCGATGAAGGGCACCGCGTCGCGCGGCCGCACGCCGCGCGAGGATGCGCGCACCAAGACTTGGCTTGCCATGGATGAGAAGCAGCGCGCCGAGAATCTGATGATCGTCGATCTCCTGCGCAACGATCTCGGTCGGGTGGCGAAGATCGGCTCGGTCGAGGTGACGGACTTGTTCACCGTCGAGACCTATCGCTCAGTGCATCAGATGACCTCAGGCATCTCGGCCGAGCTCAGGTCTGATATGGGGCTCAAGGACATGCTCCGCGCGCTGTTCCCATGCGGCTCCGTGACTGGCGCGCCAAAGGTCCGCGCCATGGAGATCATCGGAGAGCTCGAGGGCGGCCCTCGGGGGATCTATACGGGCGCCATCGGCCATATCGCGCCGTCAGGCGATGCTCAGTTCAACGTCGCGATCCGCACCGTGGTGCTGAGCAGGGGCCGGGGGGAAATGGGCATCGGCGGCGGCATCGTGTCGGACTCGAAGGAGGAGTCCGAGTTCGAGGAGTGCCTGCTAAAGGCGCAGTTCTTGACCAAGCCCGACGCACCGTTCGAGCTGATCGAGACGTTGCGCTATGAACGAGCCAAAGGCTTCCATCTGCTCGAGCGGCACCTCGCGCGTCTGCAATCCTCAGCTCACCATTTCGGCTATCCCTTCTCGCGCGAGAAGGTCATGGCCGCGCTCGACGCCGAAGCCGCGCGGGTCACAAGCCCCGTCGCGCTGGTTCGGCTGCTCCTTGCCGAGGACGGCACCATCACCGTGACGTCGACCGCGACCGAGTTGCCGACCAGAGACACGGTCTGGCGCTTCGTGATCTCGGATCAGCGCGTTGATGAGAAGGATCCTTTCTTCTACCACAAGACCACGCGCCGGCAGTTCTTCGACCGAGAGATGGAGCGGCAGAAGGCGCAGACCTCCTGCGACGAGGTGGTGTTCCTCAACAAGAAGGGCGAGCTGACCGAAGGCACGCGTACCAATCTCTTCATCGAGATCGACGGGCGGCTGTTCACGCCTGCGCTCACCTGCGGACTTCTCCCTGGCACGCTACGCGATGAGCTGCTCGATCTGCCGCGTGCCGCAGCAAGCGAGGCGGTGCTCGTGCCGCAAGATCTGCTCGACGCCGACCGCATCTATCTTGGCAATTCGGTGCGGGGGCTCGTTCGCGCCGAGCTTATGCAGCCCGCGCGCGAACGAGCCCTGCCACGTGAGCCTGCCCACGCAAACTAGTCGTCGCAGTCGTCGTAGCTGCGCAGCCAGAGCCATAACCGTAGCCGTAGCCATGACTGTAGCTATAGCCGTGTTGTGGCTGCGATGGGCGCTCAAATAAAGCGCTTAGAGCTGAGCAAGCGCGAGCGCTTCGCGATCAGTGCGCTCGGCCTGATCCTGTTCGGCCGTAGGCTTTGACACCGTTGGCGCGGGCCAGTCTGCCGCGAGCGTCTGTGCAGGCGCAGCACCGCTTTCGGCCGTCAAATTGGTCGAGGCTGCGCCTTTGTCTTGGGTGCTTGCTTGGACCATGGCAGCGTCGACGACACAGCGATCATCTGGGACGTGAAGCAGGGGACCCCAAGTCGCCCGGCTCAAGGGCCACACCGGCGATGTCAACGCCGCGAACGGGTCTGCCGTGATCACCGCGAGCGACGACGATACGATCAAGCTCTGGCGCGCGAGCGACGGCGCCTTATACCGATAAGGTGGTGACGCTCGCCGTGTCGCTTAGCGACGGCGCGCTCGCCTCTGGTGCGC
>Ga0126372_10000876_pt1 | contig 11467 bp, 8 predicted proteins | sample PanSoiMetaPlot_6_FD_92762 | JGI IMG/M metagenome (GOLD analysis project Ga0126372, IMG submission 92762) | Tropical forest soil microbial communities from Panama - MetaG Plot_6 | ecosystem: Environmental > Terrestrial > Soil > Tropical forest > Bulk soil | place: Panama | collected 2016-02-17
ACGCCTTACAACGCTCCACAATGATGGAAACACGACCTTTTGCCACGGTACCCCCACGGGGCGAGACTGAAGGGCACTCGAAACCCAAAAAAATTATGTCTTGTACTTATCGCAGCCGGGTGTGATGAGAATCACAGATTCAGGTGAGGCAGGGCACAGGGATGCGATTCTTTCGCAATATCAGAAGATTTCCAATTTGCAAAAAAAGCGGCCCGAAAGGATTCGCGGGCCGCCTCGAGACAACCAGGGATTAGAACGTCAACTTGGCCTTGACCTGAATCAGGCGTGGCGAGGCGTCGCCACCCAAAAACGATCCAAGGATCGAAGTCGGCGTACTAACGGTGGTGATGATCGAGCCGAACTGCGGGTTGGCAACGTCGCCCACCGGCTGATCGAAGTTGGGGTGATTGAACAGGTTGAAGAACTGCAATCCGACTCCAATCCTGCCAGCTTCCCAATGGGGGATCTGGAAGTTCTTCATCACAGTCAAGTCGGTATCGAAGTACTTCGGCCCATAGAACTGGTTACGCCTTTGGCTGCCGAAACCAGTCGTTGCCGGAGAGAACATCGCGCTGGTCAGGCAGGGAGTCGTAACAGCTGCTGAACTGCACGACGAGGGGGCTCCGCCCAGCGAGTTGGCGAAGACGAACGCGCCCGTTCCATTCAGAGCCCCGCCATAGTTGTTGGCTGCCAGGGTGGCAGTGGCGTCCCCATCGACGACCGTGAATGGCAAGCCGCTGCGCGCGAAGATGGTTCCCGAAACCTCCCAATCTCCGAACACAGCTCTCGGTCCCCAGAAGCGCGGGACTTGCCACACGTAGTTGGCGCTGAAGTAGTGCCGGGTGTCGTAGTCTGCGTTGCCGTAGTTATACCTGTGGAGATTGAAGGGATCCTGCGGGCTGAGGACGCTGATGTTGGTATTGAAGGTGTACTGCAGGAAGCCGGCGTTCGACACCTCGTCTAGCGCGTGGCTCCAGGTGTAGTTGGCCTGCACCTGCAGTGAGTGGAACTGGTGGCGCAGCGATGCCGTTAATCCGTTGTAATTCGAGTTCGCGTAGGTTCCCACTTCCGTGATGGTGCCGAACCGTGGGTCGATCGGGTTCGCCGGAAGCGTTCCGAAACCAAATGCATTCAGGCCTGGGTTCTGCACAGCTTCGTGGACGCCGTGGTTCCCAACGTAGTTCACCGACAAGGTTGTGGCTCGTCCGAATCCCTGCTGGACCTCCAGATTCCACTCCTGGTATTGAGGGGCGATGATGCGCTGGGTTGCATTGGTGAATGAGGGTACGACAAACAGCGGATTGCCGGCCTGGATCTCAGCGAGAGTTTGTCCAGCGTCAAAGCCTTGCACGAATGACGTGTTTGCCTGCGCTGCCAGAGCTGACTGGTTGCCCGATGCCGTGGGTGCGAGTGGCGCCTGTCCCACTTGGAATGGATTGTTCAGCGGAGAGTTGTTCAGCAGGCTGTCGGCGATGGTGGCCGGGAACGCGTCGGTGAACAGCCCAAAGCCGCCGCGGATTACTGTGTTGCGTGCCGACCCGAACGGGCTCCAGGCGAAGCCGATTCTTGGTTGCCAACTGATGTTGGTGTAATTCTCCAAAGCCTGGTTCAGGCCTGTGCGAATCGCCTGGTTGTAGGGCACGTCGGCCGAGTGGTCGATAGCCAGGAACGAGTTGTCAAAGCGCGCAAAACAATTCGTCTGGCAAACCGGATTCGAGTTGTGGTCCCCGCGCAAAGAGAGTGTGAGTTTGAAGTTCGGCCGGATCGCCCACTCATCCTGTCCGTAGAAACCCAGAGCATACAGTGCGACTGGTTGGCTCGGACGAACAGCGAAGCTCTGCGCGTAGTTGTCGCCCATCCCATTGAAGAACGAGTCCAGACTTTCGCCGAAGCTATAACCTATGCTGCCAATCCCAGGGGACAGGTCTGTGATGTCATTGCGTCGGAAACTGACTCCGAATTTGAGACTGTGATTTCCTTTCTGCCACGACAGGTCGTCCACGAACCCATACTGCGTGACATTGCGGCCCTGTGGCCAGACGTTGAAATTGCGGCCCAGGGAATAGAACTCATTTCCGCTGAAGCCCACACGGAATGGCATCAGTTGTGTCGATGCTGCCAGGTTCGCTGTGGAGAAGATCGCGCTGTACCACGATCCGCTCGCGATGAACTGGTTCACCATGCTGGTGCCGAACGTGTGGTTCTCTTGCAGTTGTCCTTCGTATTGCGGTTGGTCGCTCTGAGCATTGAAGAGCGGACTGATTGGGTCGGTGTAAGTCGCCTGAAGACCATGATCGGTGCGGAAATGGGCGAACAACCGGTCGTTTTCTCCGATGTTCTGATCCAACCGGGTGGTGACCAGGTATTCATGCGTAAAGTTGCCCGCGGTTGACTGGAACTGCAGAGCACACGGCGTGGTGGTATTCCCTAATCCGGTAAAGCTTCCGCAGCCCGGTCCCGAGATGACAGCACCGCTGTCGTCGGTTCCCTGGGGCAGGATATTGCGTGCGCTTGAGGCTCCCGCAGCGCCCTGCCAGAGATTAAACATCTGCTGGTAGAAGGAAACAGAGTCGGGACTGGCGCTGCCCAGGTTCGTCAGTGTGGCTGCTTGAAACTCTGGACTGGGGATATTGACCGGAGTGGTCGTGGGTAGCACAACTCGCAGGCCCTCGTAATCTACAAAGAAGAAGGTTTTGTCCTTCCGAATGGGTCCGCCGACGGAGGCAGCCCACTGATTGGCGTTCACGAACGGACGCGGAATATCGGACTGAACGTTGAAGTAGTTATTGGCGTTCATAGTGCGCCCGTTCCAGTAATATTCAGCGTTCCCGTGCCACTTGTTACTCCCCGATTTGGTGACGTAGTTGACGTTGGCGCCGGCAAGGCCGCCGTATTGGCCTGAATATCCGTTGTTGACGACCGTCGCTTCGCGGATGTCATTCTTGCCCAGCAGCAGATTCGTCGCGCCTGAGTTGTTCAGATTGAGAAATGGATCGTTTTCATTCATGCCATTTACGGTGAATAGATTCGAGGTGGCCGGCAGGCCAAAGGTTGCGGCGTTGCCGTACCCAGCCTGCGTGTTCATCACGGCTCCGGGGGCGCCTTGAATGATGAAGCTCAGATCGTTCCCCGGGTTCGGCATCAACGCTACCTGCTGTGCCGAGATGTTCGTCGACAGGTTGGCGTTTTCTGCCTGCACAAGTTCTCCCCCGGCCGAGACTTCAACTGTCTGAGTCGCCGCTCCGAGTTCCAGTTGGACATTGGCAGTCACAGCTTGACCGACCGAAAGAGCGAGGTTCTTCTGGGTCGATTGAAATCCTGGCGCGAATACTGACACGCTATAGGAACCCGGGCTCAGCAGCGGGAACCGGTAAACTCCCTGCGCATTGGTATTGCGCGTCTGCGTTGCCCCAGACTCGGCGCTCTTCAGGGTCACGGTTGCATTAGGCACTACCGCTCCGGACGGATCTGTGACAGTTCCGGTGATATCCCCCGTCGTTAGTGATTGCGCTATTGCTGGAAGAGGTCGCCATACCGTCAGCAGTACGGCAACAACGGCAAACGTAAGTAAACTGCGAAACCGCATTACAAACCTCCATCTAGGTAGAAACGTGGATTCAGCGAACGGCACCTTTCGCCGGTGACGTCCGAGAGCTTCAAGCGAGCGGGGATCGCAAGGCAGAAACTGCTGTCAGGCAGAACAGCGCGACCTAGGCAATAGGCGGTGCGCGGCCCGGCAAGGGTTTCAGGGCAAAGAATGTGTATGTGGCAAGACGGGGCGAGAAACTGAGGCAGAAAATGTTATCCAGGCTGGAGGCAATTCGAGCCACAGGACCTGAAACGCTCACAGAATGTTGGTCGCGGCTGTCATCTGGCAAGGCGCTGCGCAAAACTTTGCCCGCAGATGATGCCTTGCTCGTGATGCCATCTGCATTGTGACGGCGAGGAGGAGCCACAATGCAAAGCAACAATGCGCCGACGCAACAGATCGCCAAGGTTTCGGACAGGCCTTTGCACTTGATCACTTCGGAGCCACAAGAACGGACCGGCTCGAGATGACGCCTTGCATGATCTGTCAAAATAAACCTAGGACGTAAATTTTCCATTGTTCTGTTTAATCAGTTGTGCAATGCGTATGCCAATTGCCCGCGCGGCAACGTAATTGTGCAGTTGGTTAGAGTTGGCGGTACTATTCAAAAAGGCTGTAAATTCATTGTCTACAGATGATGACACGATCTGTGAAGTTACATAGTTTTACATTCAAGAAGTGGAAGATCCGTGAGACTTGAAGAGCGACGATAATTAATTCACGCAACCACGAGGCGCATTCAAACATCTAATGTCGGGCTGTGCGTCCACAACAAACAAGAAAGATCGCACTCCTTCCTCGTGCGTGTGGAGAAAAGAAATTCACGACGTCATCGTCATAAAACGTGAGACCCGTCGCGCCCAGTTTTAGAGCATAGGCCGCGAGGTAAAGTTTCCCCCCGATAATGCCGGCTTCCAGTTGCGTAGCCCGATATCCGCGATTGCCAAAAGTCGTCAGGATTCTTGGAAGGTCAGCCAGAAAGAAAATGTCCACACTGGCGTCGCCGGGAAGTTCCTGCTCCAGTCCGAGATAACGCGCCTGTTGCCGGAAATCACCCTCCTTTAGAAGTTCCAGTTGTTGTTTGTTGCGATGAAAGAAATAAGCGCCCGGAGTCAGATCCCGCACATTGTTCACGATCAGATAAAGATCATTGAGTTGCGTACCGAATGAAGTGAGGAGGTCTGACGGAATCCCTCGGGTTGCACGATCAAGCAGCGCAGAAAGCTCTGCGAGGGAAATGGGTTCACGTGAGAATTTTCGGGTAGAGCCACGACGCTGAATGACCTGCTCGATGGTGTCAGGTGGAAGAGTGGAACCCGCAGGCGGCTGTGCTTCTACTAACGGTCCTTTCACCGTCGACGGGGATAGCATGAGGGCGCCTTGGCGCCAGGCGGAAACTTCGTCGGGAGACACCAGGCTCGATGCTTCGTGCATCTGCCGCATAGCGGGATAGTCCACTTCCTCTCTGGAATACGGGACCAGGGGCAGGTTGAGCGCTTTTAGGGGCGGCGCATCCGGCGGCGCAGCTTTCGTATTTCCGAGTGCGACCATGGAGAAAGCCACTTCCTTCAGGGGATCGACGTCGATCAGACCATTCACTCTCTGATCGATGAAACCCAGGAGGAGCTTCGCGGGAAAACCGAGGGAGGTCGCAACGGCGAGCAAGTTGGCGAGAATTGTACCGTTGTCCCACCCGAAGTGACGATACGTTCGCGATCGGTATTTCCATGCGTTGCGCCAGTAAGTTCCGGTGCAAATGACGATCAACGGCGCACCCGCGATAGCTGGATCACTGGCGGCCGCCTCAACGAGAACTTGCCGGTAGTCTCCAGACCGCAACTGTCGAAGCCCAAATTCCGCGGCGCCGAAGTGATAGACGCCTGCTGAAAGCTCGGGAAGGTCCCGGCACACGAGGTAGAGTTCAATCTCGTAGAGCGCGCCCGTGCAAGCGGCGGCGCGGAAGAAAGTTTCGCCGCCCGGAAACTTCCTACTCTTCGTGACCCCTGCTGAGAAGAACAGTAATTGGGCAATCGTGCCTAGATTGGGCAAGACCTCTTTTTCTGTGGACACGCCGGGGCCATAAATCGCGGAAAGTGTTGTGACGCCGGTCTGCTCGAAGTCCTTCGGAAGGCGGGTCACTTCCAGCGTTGGATAAATCTTGAACAGGAGCGGTTGGTTCTCCCAATCCAAAAAATGTGGATGTACCCGGAGGCTCATGTACGAGTGCTTGGTTCCGTTGTGATATTTCCAGGTCGCGTCGATATCACGGTTGGGCATGAAGGGGACATTGTAGACGGTGACGCGAGTTACCGGTTCTCGGGTTCGTCTCGGTCAATCGGAACTTCATTTCTTGTGTGGGCGTGGATGCCCACGCGACCGCCGGCGGGCCGCCGGCGCTACACTACGCCTGTGTTTCATTCAACGCAGGTCCTTCCTCCGCAGGAACTCCTGAACGACCTGTTTGACGTCGCGGTGTTCACCGTCGACGGCGTAGTTGAGTTGTTGCATGTCCTGGTCCGAGATTTTGCCAGCTAGCGCGGACAGCGCGTTCCCGACTTCAGGATGGAGATGGAGAGTGTTTTGGCGAATGACGGGGACTGCTTCGTACGGTGGAAAATAGTGTCGATCGTCCTCAAGCACGAAGAAGTCGAAGACCGGGATGAGGCCATCGGTAGTATTGCCAGCGATCAGATCGACTTGCTTGTCCTTGAGCGCCCGATTCAATAACCCGAGATCCATGATGCGTGGCTGTTCCGCGAAGCGCAGACCATAAGTGGCAGCCAGGCCTTTGAATCCGTCCGGCCTCTCCATGAACTCGTATCCGAAACCGGGCCGCCAGTGCGGAGTATAGGGTGCGGCTTGGGAGATCGTCTTCAAGTTGCGCCGCCGAGCATCCTCGCCGCGGATTTCAATAGCAAAAGTGTTGTTGAATCCTAAAGGCGGCGTAAGTGTAAGCTCAAAACGCTTCTCGTATTCAGATTTGACACGAAGGTAAACATCTCCCGCCGTGCCTGCCGGCTTTTCTTTGAGAATCGCCGTGAGCGCAGTGCCGGTGTACTCCGGATAGATATCAATTCGTCCTGCGAGAATGGCCTGCTGGCAGATGAATGAACCCGCCAGATAGAAACGCCGCTCGACATGTAGGCTGGTTTTTGCCTCGAGTTGTTGGGCAAAAATCTCGCCGAGCACGGCTTGCTCGGTGAAGTTCTTCGAGCCCACCACGATTCGGTTCTCGCGGGGCGGACCACAGCCCACGAACAACGCAGTCGTAATCAAGAGAATGTGAAGGGTAAGGGTCATCCGTTTCTGGATACTGGAGGTGTGTACATCTTAGTGGGGGCTCAGTCGCCTTTCGAGCCATCCCAGGCTTACATCCGCAAGTAGTGCAAGCGCAGCCGCCGGGATAGCTCCGGCTAAAATCAGCTGATTGTTGACCATCGCAAGGCCGCGGAAAATGTATTCGCCGAGTCCGCCTGCGCCGATAGCGGCGGCGATCGTTGCCAGGCCAACACAAATGACGGTTGCGACGCGCACGCCGGCGATGATGACACCGAGAGCAAGCGGCAATTCAACCTGAAAAAGAAGCTGGTGATCGGTCATGCCCATGCCACGCCCAGCCTCGACAACAGAACGGTCGACCCCCCTAATTCCCGCATAAGTATTTCGGATGAGAGGCAGGAGTGCGTAAAGCGAGAGCGCGAGAATGGCAAGGCGATCGGCACGCGCACCAATCCAGGGCAGGGGCAGCAAGAATCCGAACAAGGCAAGGCTTGGAATAGTTTGGATGACGTTGGCCGTGCCCAGAATGGGTTTATTCAGACTCGGCCGACGCGTGATCAGGATGCCTAAGGGAATACCGACCACTACTGCGAGGAGGATCGAAACTGCGACCATCCAGAGATGCTCCCCGGTCACTCGCAGAATCTCGTCATAGTTCTGCAGAAAAAACTGGAAGACATTCAATCGTTTTCTCGCTTTCCGTTCGCCGAAGCGCTGAATGCATTCAGGTATTGCCTTACGAGTGGATCGCTCGACTTCGCAAATTCATCGGGCGGCAGAGCGGTGACGAGTCGACCCGACTCCATCAGAGCAATGCGCGTGCCTAATCGTAAAGCTTCCCGTAAGTCATGGGTGACGAACACGACTGTCTTCTGAAGGCGCTGCTGCAAAGCCAGGAACTCCTGTTGCAACTCGGCACGTGTAATGGGGTCGAGTGCGGCGAACGGTTCATCCATCAAAAGAATCGGAGGATCGGCCGCCAGAGCCCGGGCCACCCCGACGCGTTGGCGTTGTCCACCGGAGAGTTCTCTTGGATAACGACTCGAAAGAGAAGCGTCCAGCCCGACCAGTTGCAGAAGTTCTGCGACGCGGTTTCGAATTCGATCCGCTGGCCATTGCTCAATGGTGGGAACGAGGCTGATGTTTCGTTCAACTGTGAAATGGGGAAACAGGCCAGCATCCTGGATCACGTACCCGATGCCGCGACGAAGGCGAATCGGGTCCCATTGCCTGGTCGGGCGCCCTTCGACATATACCTCTCCGCTTGTGGGTGAGACAAGATCGTTGATCAGCTTGAGAGTTGTGGTCTTGCCCGAGCCACTGCGACCAAGCAGAACCAGCGTTTCGCCCCGATGAACCTCTAGATTTAGCTGGTTGAGAAGTTCGACTCCCGTAGAAAAACGATAGGAAACTTCCCGGAAAGCAATGGCGACCCCGTTTTGAGAGGGTGAATTCATTGAATAGGCTGCCCTGCTTGGATGACGAAAAAGCGCTGGCACCCGAGAGATCGAAGCGACCCCACATCAAACTGTTGAACACGAGATGTACGCCGCCGGTGGCAGTCCCGTGATCCGAATTCCGCCATGCCCCTTGTGGCGGATATTCAAGCCGATCAGCAGCGCCGTGATTTGCTCCACGATGCGGGCATTCTCCAGTTTGCCGCCGTCTATGGCCCGTACGCCCGGGATCTTGGACGCAAGCTTGCATACCAGTTGAGTCGCGTTCGGATCGTCGCTGCAGGCGATTACGTCACAATCGACCCCATCATCACCGTAAAGGATCTCTGCGGAACAATTCTGAAATGCTGCGACAACGGTCACACCCTTGGGCACAAGTTCAGCGGTCTGTTGAGCAGCTGAGCCTTGCCACACTCCCAGAGTCCGACTGCCGCGCCCGCCTACACCCGAGGCCAGCGGCACTGTGACATCGATCAGAACACTGCCCGATTTGAAGGATGGCTTGAGTTGCTTCAGCAATGTGGCTTGGCCCTCGAACGGAACTGTCAACACCAGTAGATCGGCAGATGCACAGGCAACCGAGTTCTCTTCGCCCGTGATCATCGCCCGGTCTCCAAGCTTAAGTTTGATCTTCGCGGCCGCTTCCCGGGCACGATCGGCGCTGCGCGAGCCAACGACGATGGTTTCTCCAGCGAGAGCCCAACGTAACGCCAGGCCCATACCAGCCGGTCCCGTGCCGCCCAAAATCGCGATCGGAAGGCTCATGCAAACTCCGCGGCACAAGCTTGCTCGCTGGTGAGCTCGTCCAGGTGGGCTTTGATGTGAATTCGCGAATAAACGGTGTTGCGCTCGGCAGGAATTCTTCCCATCTCAAGAATGAGCGATTGAAATTCCTCAGGACTGGTGTATTGCCCAGCTGTTGCTCCAGCCTCGCGCGAAATGTTCTCTTCCATGAGAGTCCCACCGTAGTCGTTGGCACCAGCATGCAGGCAAAGTTGCGAGAGCCTGCGGTTCAACTTCACCCAGGAGACCTGAATGTTGTTGATCGTTCCAGCAAGAAGAACCCGCGCCAGCGCGTGAATCTTAAGATGCTCACTCAAAGTCGGACCAGAGCGCGCAAGTCCCTGGTGGAAGAGCAGCGTGTTTTGATGCACAAAACCGAGCGGTACGAATTCCGTGAATCCGGCAGTCTGTTTCTGAATGTCCCGGAAGGTAAGGATCTGATTCACCCAATGCTCGGGCGTTTCGACGTGTCCATACATGAGGGTCGAAGTACTGCGAATACCGAGGGAATGTGCAGTCGTGATTACGTCTTTCCACTGCTGAGTGGAGAGCTTGTTGCGCGAGAGGATGTTTCGAACCTGATCGTCCAGAATCTCGGCGGCCGTTCCGGGAAGTGTATCGAGACCGTTGTCTCTCAGCATCGCCAAATAATCGCGTAGCGGCATGCCTGTGAGTTCCACACCGTAAACAATCTCCATGGGCGAGAACGCATGGCAATGCATGCGCGGAACGGCTCCCTTTACGGCGCGCAAAATGTCGCGGTAATAAAAAGGAGGCAAATCGTGCGGCAGCCCGCCCTGGATACAGACTTCTGTGGCACCCAGCTGCCAGGCCTCCTCAGCTTTGCGGGCGACCTCATCGAGGCTGAGGAAGTACGTGTCGTGTTCCCGCGGACCGCGGCTGAAGGCACAGAACTTGCAGCCGACGAAGCAGATATTGGTGAAGTTGATGTTGCGATTGACCACGTAGGTCACTAAGTTGCCGACGAGTTCTGCGCGCAGTTCGTTTGCAGCAACCAGCAGCCCGAGCAGGTCATTGCCCTCGCAGCCCGCCAGCATGAGACATTCGTCGCCTGAAAGTGATCCGCCATCTTGAGAGGTGAGCACTGTCTCCAGCGCACTTCGGACTGGAAGACTCAAACGGGGAGCAATTTCGATCCAATCGAGTGAAGGGAAATTCTCCAGTTCCGATTGCGCAAGGGATCGACTCAAGACCGCCTCCTAACGAAACAGGTCACGCTGCGCAGGACGAAGCAGCTCGCGGGCACTGCCACGCCCGGGCTGATAACGGAATCCTCGAATAATAACAAAGGGCGTGCGGCTTAGCTTGCCCGAGAGCAGGCCCGCCGCACCAGCCAGTTCGTCGGCGACTGCATCCAGGCTTACGCGCAGCGGATAACCATGCGGGTCGCGGCGTCCACGATAGTCGTGGAGTGCCTTCATCCCTGCAACGCCGATGGCGACTTCACACAAACCTTCGCGCCAGGGGCGTCCGAAGCTGTCGCTAATAATGACGGGAACAGATACGCCTGTTCTCTTCTTTAGTTCCGTGTGCAACCGGGCGGCAGAAAGATCCGGATTTTCGGGCAGCAGCAGTGCGTGTTGCCCCCCATCTACATTGGAAACATCGACGCCACTGTTTGCACAGACGAAACCGTGATGGGTCTCTGTGATCAGCACACCATTCTTCCTGCGAACGACGCGTTTGCTCTGCTGCAAGGCGACTTCTGTAACGCGTGCGTCCAGTTTGAATCGCCGTGCCCAAACGCGAGAGGCGGCTGAAGGTCGGATCGTATCGAGCGGCACCAGGCAACCCTCGGCTTTCGAAACGACCTTGTGCTTCACCACCAGAATGTCTCCATTTCGAAGGGTAAGCCGTAACTTCTTTAGAGCTTCAAGAAATTTCTCGGTGAGTGAGTGCCCCGGGCGTATCTCCTGGCCCGTGCGAATGGGGATGATTCGCAGTTCATCCACAGCTATTCGTTCGCTGCCAGCGGATAGTCGGTTAGATCCCACTGCCGGGCCATCCGTTGTGCATTTGTTTCGCCGGGCAGTTCGATGAGCTTTCGAAGATCGGAGGGATTGTCGACATCGACTGCAATGCCGGGCGACGTAAGTACGACGAAAGGTTTACCGGTCGCCTGAGCGGCAGCCAAATGAGGCTTGAAGCTGTCATTTCCGAAACGCAGAGGAAACAAATCGGCTGGTCGGCGGAGGACGGCGTTTGTGCCCCTGCCATCGCCCGCAGGAACTAAAACCGAACCCTCCACCGGAGCCGCGTCCAAAATCTTTGCGAGCTCCCAGGCCTGGACTAAAGGAATGTCCGCCGGAATTACCAGCGTGTCTTCGACACCGCGCGT
>Ga0126372_10000880_pt1 | contig 11441 bp, 5 predicted proteins | sample PanSoiMetaPlot_6_FD_92762 | JGI IMG/M metagenome (GOLD analysis project Ga0126372, IMG submission 92762) | Tropical forest soil microbial communities from Panama - MetaG Plot_6 | ecosystem: Environmental > Terrestrial > Soil > Tropical forest > Bulk soil | place: Panama | collected 2016-02-17
AGCCTGCTTGATGCGGGCATTCCCGACGAAGCGGGGAGTGCGCTGAAACCGCCAGGATCAGAGGCCGGTCCTACTGCTGATCCAAAGGATGGCGCCGTTGGCGGGGAGGGCCTGCCGAGGTAGGTGCATGTGCTGGTGGGCGGCCCGGTCGCCATGGGAGCGAGCTCGATGCTGAGATCGAGAGGATGCTCGGCGACCGGCGGCCTTCTTCAGCCCATCTTGCGCCCATCCTCACACAACGCGACCTCGCCCTGTTCGGCAGCCGCCAGGGCCGCCGACAGTCGATTTGCCAGTAAGGTATTCACCAACTCCTGGGCCTGCGCAAGGCTGTAAAACCCGGCCGAGATCAGCTCATCCTCGGCCAGCACCAGCCCAACCAGGTCCATCTCGTCCAGCACGCCACCGTCGAAAACGAAAATGACGCCTTCGGGGTGCCCATCGGGCGGGCGTATGTAATCAACCACGAGCAGCCGGCCAAACGGCCGGTCCCACCCCAGCTCTTCGACCAGCTCCCGTCGCGCGGCATCCCACGGCGACTCGTCCGCCTCGACCGCCCCGCCGGGAATCTCCCAGTTCGGTTTGTATGACGGCTCAACTAGTAGCACCCGGCCGGAGGCATCGCGAAACAGCACGCCGGCCGCCATCCGTTTACGATTCAAGTTCGCAAGATACTGCTCTAATGTCGGCGAATGCGCCGAAACCGACTCGATTGATGTCACCGCCGCACCCTAACCCGAGACGGTGGGTTTGTCGACTGGCCCTGTAGGTATGGGGCCTGACCGGATCCGATCGGCCGGTGTCGCTCGCGACGTCTGGCGGCAATTGGCTGGAGCCCGCTCGACCTCTGATTTGGGCCAATCCGCCTAAGGATGTTCGGCCGTATGGTCGAGTTGGTCCAGGCCTTTACCGGTCCAGGGTTATCCCAGGTGGGTGGTGCGGTCACTGGCTGGTGGGGCTGGCGCAGGGCTCGACCGGTTCTGGAATAATGAATGGGGCAAGCGGTGAGTTTTCGGTTTTGTCTGGAGCGACTTTGTGAATTCGCTCAGGCGGGGGGTCCTTCGATCGTTTGGTGATTTCGATGCGGAGTCCGCCGCCGGGTGCGGCCTGAATCGTGACGTGCTACTATGGCTAAATTTGCTGGGGGTCGAGGCGGGGCCGATAGCTCCCTATGTCTTGAGCGCCGGTTGGATATTACTACCCATCGGTAGCGAAGGATGTTCTCACTGGTCGCGGCGCGATGGTCAGTTGGCGTTCAAAGTATAGGGAGCCGAGGGTGCTGGCTCTCGGAGGTGGCTTTTATGGTTATTGAAAGTGCGGTGGGGCGGTCGTTCCTGGTCTGTGGTGTTTATTTGTGGTTTAGCTGGGCCTCGGGCCCCGCCGAGGTTCCGCAAGGCGATTGTCATGTCATCGTTAGATTTGGACGCCCTTGGACCGCAGCCAGGGCAATGGGTTGATTTTGTTGCCACCGGCGGTCCATACCTCGAAATGTAGATGGGGACCGGTGGATTGGCCACGATTGCCCATGGTGGCTATCTGCTGGCCGGCCTTGACGGCTTGGCCTTGGCGGACGAGGGTGCGGTCGACGTGGCCGTAGACGGTGATTGTCCCGTCGGTGTGCCGGACTCGGACCCACAGGCCGAAGCCGCTGGCTGGACCGGCCTCGACGACGACTCCGTCGGCTGCGGAGACGATCGGTGTGCCGATCCGGTTGGCGATGTCGATGCCCCAGTGCATGGTGCCCCAGCGTGTGCCGTAGGTGGAGGTGAGCCGGCCGACGGTGGGTGCGACGAATGACGGGCGGCGAGCATCGGCCTCCCGTGCCGCCTGGGCGCCGGCGGCTTCGCGAGCGGCGCGGTCGGCGGTTTCGCGGGCTACCCGTTCGGCCTCGGCGCGAGCCGCGTGTTCGGTCGCGACCTGTTGACCCCGGTAGAGCCGGTCCAGTTGGTCGGTGCCGGTGCTGCCGGCGGCCAGCACCTGGGGGTGGTACTGGCCGAGATCCGATACGGCCCCTCCGACTGCTGTCGGCGCGTCCGAATCGTCGAGTACGAGCGAGTGGGTGGGTAAGCCGTTCGAGTTCAGGGTCGCGCCGGACGCGGTGAGCGTGCTTGCCGCGGCGGCGAGCACGATCCGGACGCGCAGTGCGGTTGATGATGTGTGCGCTCGATGGGCTCCTGTTGGGCGGGTGAGTGCGGGACGGTGTGCCGATGGGGGTGCCGGGGAGGCGCGACGGCCACCGGCAATACGGTGTCGGGCCAAGGCTGAGCCTTCCGCTTCGGGGTGGTCCGGCAGGTCAATCGCTCCGCGAGCGGGGACTCACGGCGGGGCGCCGTCGGATACCGACTCGCTCCCGATCTGTGACCTATCCGTTACGACGGATGGTGGGACGTTAGGCGAAGCCCCGCGGCCCGTGGCAGTGGCGGGCGCCGGCGATTTGGGTGAGCGGTGGGTTGTCGGCGGTGAACGGCGGTGTCCACGCTGGTAAAACCAGCGGTGATCTGGAGGAAGGCTCGGAGGCGAAACCTCAGGTGAGGAAGCGTCTGATCACGGCGGCCACCTGGGCGGCGTTCTCCATGTGTAGGTGGTGGCCGCCGGGCAGGGTCACCTGCCGCAGATCCGGCACGGCCGCGATCCGGCCAGGGTGGGACTCCTCGACGAGTGGGCCGCGGCCGGCGGTGATCAGCAGCGTCGGTGCGGTGATCGCCCGCAGGCAGGCGAGGACCTGCTCCTCGGTGAACGCGCGGATGATCGGGTACTTCAACCGGGGGTCATGGTTCCAGGAGTAGCCCCCCGGCACCTCCGACAGGTCGCGTTCGACCAGCAGGTCCGCCGTGGTGGTGAGGATGCCGGCCAGCCGTGCGCGGACCTCGATGGCCTGGTCACGGGTCCGGTACGTGGGGTTTGCCTTGCCGTTGAGGTAGGCGTGCAGGTAGTGCGCCACGGAGATTCTGGCCTGTTCGGCGGTGGCGGACGGCGGTCCGATGGAGTCGATCAGCACCAGCCGGGACACCTTCTCCGGGTGCAGCCCGGCGACCAGGGTCGCCAGCGAACCGCCCATGGAGTGCCCGATCAGGTGGAAACGGTCCCAGCCCTGTTCGTGGGCCAGTTCCAGGATCACCGCCACGTAGTCCAGGTCAAGGCACGTGGCCGATCTGATGGGGTCTGACAGGCCGTGGCCGGGTAGGTCGACGGCCGTCAGGTTCAGGTCGGCGGCCCGTTCGAACAGCGGCCCGAAGCTTGCGCAGTTGTCCAGCCAGCCGTGCAGGCAGAGCGTGGGAGTCCCGACGCCGACCGGAGTGCGCTGCCCGCGCAGGATCTGCCCGCTGCGCGGCAACACGAACGTCACGTCCTCCTTCATGACGTGAGACCTAGCCGAGTTCGGTGAGGCGTTTGAGCAGGACGAGCACAATCGCGGTTGCGTAGACATCCTGGGTCGCCTGGAACTGGGCGTATTGCTCGGCGGGCGGATAGGGGAAGGTGCCGCCGGGCCAGGACCCGCCGGCGTCCTGCTGCGCGAGGAGCCAGGTGACGCCACGGCGTACCGGTGGGTCGTCGGGTGAAAGCCCGCAGGAGAGGAGGGTTTCCAGGGCATATACCGTGTGGACGCAGGCGGTCAACTGTTTGCTGTAGGTGCCGAGGACATCCTTGATGTCGAACCGCCAGCTCCCATCCGCACGCTGTCGGGGCAGCACGTATTGGCGTGCCTTGACCAGCGGCGGATAGCAGCTGAAGCGCGCAAGCGCCGCGGTGACCGGCATCATGACGTAGTAGGGCACGGCGTTGTAATACCAGTTGTAGCCCCAGTGCCCTTCGGCTGTTTGTGCGTGCCGCAGGAATTCGAGTGCCTTGTCGGGGTAGGACGGCGCGAGATCCAGCAGCCACAGCGCCCGAAGGGCGAAGCCCGTTACCGAGGGCATGGTCTGGAACGCTTCGGGGATTTGGCTGTGGTTTTCCCGCCATGGTCCGGAGCGGAGTTGGGCGGACCGAAGAATCCTTGCCCTGGCGAGCGCTTCATCTTTTTCTCCGAGATGGACGAGCGCGGTGATGTACTCGCTGGAGGTCTCCCCGCTGTACTCGTCCGGCAGCCGGTCGCCCCAGCTGATCAGGCCCTCGGGCGTTTCGTTGGCGCGCAGGAACGTTCGCAGTCGTCGTAGCGTCGCGTCGTGCCGTGGGGAGAGGCTGTCCCGCCATAACGCGCACGCGCGCAGCGCGTGGACCGAGTCCCAGACCGCCATGATCAGCTCGTCCTGGTCGTCGGTGACGCAACCGTCATCGAGCTGCATTCCGGCGAGATAGTCGAATGCCCTGCCGACCACGGTCCGCAGCGTGGGCTCGGGTGGTGATTCCGGTGACCGGACCGTCATTGTGCGCTCCCGGTGTGGCCGTGTGGCGTCCGGACCGTGATCGGCAGGGACTCCAGCTTGCGTAGCATGAGCGACTGGCTTTGCCAGTTTTCGACGTGCGCGGAGCGCTGGATCCTGGACAGGTGTGGCAGGAGCTTTCTGAACACCATGCCGGCGGCCTGCCGCGCCACCGCCGATCCGGTGCAGTGATGCAGCCCGCCGCCGAAAGCCAGATGCTTGAATGCGTTCGGGCGCTCGACGTCGAATCTGTGTGGGTCCGGGAACTGCGCCGGGTCGCGGTTGGCCGCGCCGAGGAACTGCAGCAGGCTGTCGCCGGTGCGGATAGTGCGCCCTCCGATCTGCGTATCCGTGCGGGCTATCCGGTTGGCGAACTGGAAGGGGGCCTCGTAGCGAAGCATTTCCTCGACCGCGTTGCCAAGGCGGGTGGGGTCTTCGGTCAGCTTGCCGGCCTCGTCCGGGTTCCTCAGCAGCGCGAGCAGGCCGCTGCTGAGCAGGGAGGGGGTCGTTTCGAGCGTTCCCATGATGAGTTCCATCACGGTGTCGGTCACTTCGTGGGTGGTGAGGACGCGGTCTCCGTGCGCGCGCAGTAGCGCCGCGCTCAGACTCCCTTCGCCGCCGGCCGGCATGTCGTCAAGAAACTGCTCGACGTAGCGGCCCATTGCCCGGTAGGTCTCCAACGAGCGCAACCTGGCCTGCGCGGTAGTCGCGATTCCTTCCGCGTTCATCACGTCGGCGGTCCAGCGGTCGAGCAGCGGCCCGTCGGCCACCGGCAGATCGAGTATTCGCGTGATGAGCCGTATGGCGAACGGTTTGGCGAAGCCGGTGACGAAGTCGAACTCCCGCGCATCGAGCATCCGCTGGACGAACCCGTCCGTCACGTCTTCGATCAGTTCGAGTTTGCGCAGGCCCGCCTCTCGTGTGAAGTACGGGTTGAGCAGTTTGCGGATGCGCGCGTGGTCGTCCCCGTCGAGGTATGAGAGCCCGTAGCGGAATACTCCCCGGTGCTCGGGTCGCGAGGTGAACTGCGTACCGCGTAGCACCCGGATCGCGTCTTCGTAGCTGGTGAGCACCCAGCGCCCGAGCTCGTCGTTCCAGTGCACGGGGTCGGTCTCCCGAAGCAGATCATAGGTGGCGTATGGGTTGGCGAAGAACTCCGCGCTGTGGAAGCTGACCGCAAGCCCCTTGGTCTTTACCAGTTCACTGCGGTTCATCGGCGCTTACCTCATCGGCTCGTTTCGGGTGCGGGTCGGAGGCGGCGCCGATACGCAGCGCCAGGTCGGCGGCGAGCTGGCGGACGGTGGGGCCCCTCATGATTTCCATCAGGGTGTAGGTCGCCCCCAGCTCCCGCTCGATCCATACGACGATTTCGGTGACCAGCAGCGAGTCGAGATATGCCGTCAGCGGAAGGTCGGCGTCGAGCTTGTCCGGGGCGAGGCCGAGGACGGTCGACAGGCGCCCGCGCAGCTTCGCCTGCAGTACCTCGACGAGATTCTCTCCGGTTTGCCGGTGCAGCTCGTCAAGGGTGGCGTTCGCCGCCGAGTTTCGCGCGGCGCGGGGCTGGTCTTCCGTGCGGATTTCCGCGTAACGTGGCTGGCCGTCCGGACCGTCACGAAGGACCGCTCTCGCGTAACGGTCCCAGTCAATGCGGAATGCGCCGATCTGGGGGTGGTTGCCGGCAATGAGGTCGGTCAGCAGGTTCAGCGCCTCGCCGCTGTCGATACCGCCCGCGCCGATGGCGGCGAGTTGGTCGCGCAGCCCCGGCTGCCGTGCGACGTAACCGGCATCGGCAATGACACCCCAGTTGACGCAGGTGGCCGGAAGGCCTTTCCCCTTGCGGTGGTGCGCGAGGGCGTCGAGGAAGGTGTTCGCGACGGCGTAGTTGCCCTGGCCCTGGTTGCCCAGCATCGATGTCATCGAGGAGAACAGCACGAATGCCTCCAGCGGCGCCCCGGCCGTCAGCTCGTGCAGGTGCCACGCTCCGAGCATCTTGGGGCGTACCACATTGAGCATCGAGGTCTCGTCCAGGTCGGTGATGAGCCGGTCCTCCAGCACCATGGCGCAATGAACGACGCCCTTGAGCGGCGGCATGTTCACGTCGATGTCTTCGATCAGCGCCCGCAGTCGCGGCCGGTCGCAGATGTCGACCGCTTCGAGCCGGAGCCGAGCCGACGTCTCGTGTTCGATGTCGTGGACGCGTTGCCGCGCCTGCTCGGTGATGGTGCGGCCGACCAGCACCAGGTGGCGCACGCCCCTGCGGGCGAGGTGCTCGGCCATTCGCAGCCCGAACCCGCCGAGTCCCCCGGCGATCAGCCAGGTTCCGTCGGCGGATACCGCGCGACGCGACGGCCTGGGGTTGACATTGACCGGGGTCCCGCGCATCGAGATAACCAGCTTGCCGATGTGCGCGGCGTTGACCATGTTCCGGAAGGCCTGCTGGGCCTGCGCCGCGGGGTAGAGGCGATGCGGTAACGCGTGGAGCCTTCCGGTTTCGAACAGGTCGAGCAGCCGCAGAAACTCATCGCGTACCCGGTCGGGTCGATCGGCGAGCATTTGACGCAGGTCAAAGCTGAAGTAGGAAAGATTGTCCAGGAACGGCCGCAGGTGCAGGTTCGCGTCCGTCAGGAAGTCACGTTTGCCTATTTCCACGAAACGCCCATACGGCGCGAGGCAGGCGACGCCGCGGCGGGCCGCCTCGCCGGCGAGTGAGTTGACAACGACGTCGACGCCATGCCCGTCGGTGATCCGGCGAATATGTTCGGCGAAATCCAGCGACCGGGACGACATCACGTGGACAACGCCCAGCGCCCTCAGGTAGTCCCGTTTCTCGTCGCTTCCCGCGGTGGCGAAGACCTCGGCGCCCAGCATCTGGGCCACCTGCACGCAGGCCAGCCCCGTCCCGCCGGTCGCCGAGTGGATCAGGGCCTTATCGCCCTTCTCAACCTGGGCCAGCTTGACCAGCGCGTACCAGGCGGTCAGGAACGCGATCGGGAGCTGGCAGGCCTCCTCGAACGACATCGCCGGTGGCTTGCGGAAGACATAGCGGGCGTCGACGGTGACGTGGGAGGCGATCGCTCCCTGGTCGCCCATGACGACGATGACCTCGTCGCCGGCCGCCAGCGCGGTCACCGAGTCGCCGACTCGCGTCACCACGCCCGCGCATTCGCCGCCGAGCCCCTGCTCCCGCTCATTCCTGCGGGGGACCTGCCCAAGAGCCGTCATCACGTCGAGGAAGTTCAGGTCCGCGGCCCGCACCTCGACCTCGACCTCGCCCAGGCCGGGCGGGACACGGTCTTTCTCCACGTAGACCAGCCGATCCAGGGTGCCCTTGGAGGTTGCCTGGAACTCAAAGGCCTTGCCGCGGCGCAGGATCTCCGGCGAGGGTGCGGTACCGAGCCGGTCCTGTGCGGGTAGCCGGCTCAGCCGCCCCACGAGCCGGTCGGCGCCACGCAGCGCCACCTCGCGTTCGGTGTCGTCGCGCCGGAGTTGCTCCCAGACCTGCTCGGCTTCGCCGTCGCCGCCGGCCGGCGACAGGTCGATCATCCGGCAGCGGACCTCGGGCAGCTCCAGTCCACACACGAGAGCCAGGCCCCACACGGGCGCCTGGGTGAGCGAGATGTCCTCGGTGAGCACCGGCCGGGCACCGCGCGTGAGGACGGAGAGGTTCGCCTTGCCTGTGGCGGTGTCGTGGTGTCTGGCCAGCGCGGACATGATGTGGGTGAGGCTGAGGCTGCCGGTGATGACCGCCTGCTCCAGCGTTGCCTCGTCGGGCTCGGCGGCGGATGCGTCCAGGTTCCACAGGTGCACAACGCCCGCCCAGGGGCCATCTTCGATGATCTCTTGGATGGCGGCGGCGTCACCAGGTGCCACGGTGTGCTCGTCGGCTGGTGCGGCAGTGTGTTCGTCCGCTGGCGGGGAGGTGGCCGCTGGGGAGTGCCTCACCAGTACGCAGCGGCCACCGCCGCCCCGGATGATCTTGGCGAGGTCATGCCCGAGCCCACCCTGATCCGCGAAGATCAGCCAGTTTCCGGCCGGGGTGACGGCACGGCCCCGGTCGAGATCGACCTTGCCTGCGGCGGGCTGGAGCTCGGTGTTCGAGGCCGCATGGTCCGGCTGGTCCGGCCATGGCTTGCGCGCCAGCAGGACGAACTGGCCCGAGGCGCTGTCCTCGGCGACATCGCTGAGCGAGACGGGATCCTCGAATCCGCCCCGCCGCAGCAGAGTCAGCCAGCTCGCTGGAGGCAGCAGCGGGCCGTCGGCGCGGGTGTCATGGTCCTGGAAGCACCACCAGCCCTGCGTCAGCCCGAACGTGAGGTGCAGCCACGGGTTGTCCGGCATCGCCTCAATGAGCACGGCCACGCCGCCGGGCGCCAGCAGCCGGTGGATGTTGGTCAGGATCGTGGCCAGGTCAGCCGTTGCGTGGACCGCATCCGAGGCGACCACGATGTCGTACTCTCCGGCCGCGTGTCCCTGGTCCCGCGGGTCCTGTTCGAGATCGAGCGTGCCGAACGTGACGAAGGGATAGGACGCGAACTTCTCCCTGGCGGAGTGCGCGAACGCCGCGGAGACATCCGTGAAGTGATAGCGGGTCCGCTCGGCGGGCAGGATCGGCAGCAAATGCGCGGTCAGGCCGCCGGTGCCGGCTCCGATCTCCAGGATCCGCACGACGCGCTCCGGGCCGGTCCGCTCGACGACGCGCTGTACGGCCTGGCGGGCCGCGATGTTGTACAGGTGTGAGATCGGCGCGGTGTGGTAAAGCGCCTCGGTGGCATCCTGGCCGCCGGCCGGGAACAGCAGCGTGAGCGGATCTTGCTCGCCGCGGATGACCCGCGCCAGGGCCGGCCCGGTCCGGCGCAGCGTCATCAACTCGGGGTGACAGGCCGGATATGTCCTGGCGAGATCGCTGAACAGCGCGTCCAGGTCACCCGCCCCACTGGTGGCGCCGTCGCCTGGCAGCGCGACGACGACGAAGCCGTCGCCGCGCCGCGCCAGCACCCCGCAGCGGACCAGAAGGTCCAGCGACACCCGCAGCCAGCCGCGGAACTCCGGCAGAACCCGAGCGAACACCGACTGTTCGAGCTCGGCGCCCGGCTCGACCTGAACGCCGAGTTCCCGTAGGCACCGGATGAGGTAGAGGGTGCACAACTCGCCCACGTGTGGGGCGTACCGCTCGTGGTAGATGCGGCGGCCAAGCTTGTCCGCGATACTCGGGATCGCGTTCTCAATCTCGTCGCCGATGCTGGCGAGCCCGCCGGCGATGACCGGTGACCTCTGCGTGGACGCGGGCATGCCGGGCGAGTCGCGCCAGCCATGGACGTAGAGGTGATCGTCAAGCGGGTCGCGGTGTGCCTCGGCGTCGTCCACCCGGTTGCCGGTGAACCCGAGGAACTCCGCCAGCACCTCGCCGGTGTCGCTCAGGACGTAGGCGTCAAGCGTGAATCCGGCCGCGTCGGCCCGATGCGACCGCACATAGGTCCAGAACGGCCGTCCGGACTCGGGGCCGGCGTGCACTCGCACGCTTGCCGCCTGGGTCGGCAGGTAGGTGAACTGGAGCAGCTCATGCGAGCCGTCCGCTCTGGCCGGCATGAGCACGCCGCTCTGGAAACAGGCGTCCAGCAACGCGGGATGGAAGGTGTAGCCCCGCGTCCGGTCTTTGAGCACCAGCGGTGGCTCTATTCTGGCCAGCGCTTCACCAGACCCGGCACGGTAGCGCTGGATGCCGCAGAAGCTGGGCCCGAAGGCGTAGCCCTTGCGCGACATGTTCTCGTAGACATCAAAGGCACTGTGCGCCTCCGGGCACCGCTTCAGGATCTGCTCCAGGTCGAACCCGCCGGGCGCGGTGGCCGGTTTACCGTCCTGCGGCCAGAAACGGCCTTTGACGTGCCGAGTCCAGGCGTCATCGCGGACCATCCGGCTGTGAATCTCGAACGAGGAGCTGTCCGGATGCAGCACGATTCGGGTCAGCACCGGCTCGCCCTGGGTGAGCACACACGGTCGTTCGAAATGTACGTGTTCGAGGGCGCAGCGTTTGCCGGTCAGCTCGGCTGTCGCCGAAAGCGCCATCTCGACGTAGGCGGCGGCCGGGATGACGACACCGCCGAACACATGATGGTCGTTGACCCAGGTCAGCCGGTGATCATCCCACTGGGTTTCCCAGGTGGGCAGTGGTGCGTCGACCCGTCGGATGATCGTGTGTGGCTGCGGCGACTTGCGGGCGGCGGCGCCCACCTTGCTTTCATGCCAGTACGGTTCCCGCTGCCACGGGTTCGAGGGCAGATCCACATGTTTGACCGGATCGGGATGGCGGGTCTCCCAGCGTAGGTCGGCTCCTTCGAGGTAGAGGGCCGACAGGCTTTCGAGCAGGCTGACGCGTTCGTCCTCGCCGCGTTTCAGGGAGCGCAGGACGGCGCCGTCGATGCCGCGTTCCCGCAGGACGTCACGCATCGCCTGCAGGAGCACCGGGTGCGGGCTCAGCTCAACGAACAGGTCGTATCCGTCGTCGAGCATCGCTCCCATCGCCGCGGCGAACCGCACCGGTTGCCGGAAGTTGTCCCAGAAATACTCCGACGAGATATCGGGGCTGGCCAGCCGGCGTCCGGTCACGGTGGAATAGAACGGCAGGCCGCCCGCGCGAACCCGAAGCTGGCCGATACATTCCATCAGTTCCGCGTGCAACGGATCCATCGACGGGCTGTGGCAGGCGCAGTTGACGCGCAGGATCCGCGCGAAGACGCCTTCGGCCTGCAGCTCGTTCAGCACCTTGTCAAGCACGGGCCGCATGCCGGAGAAGGTGATGGCCTGCTCGCTGTTCACCGCCGAGAGCCATAGCTCGTCCGGGTACCGGCGGCACCAACTTTCGGCCTGCGACGGCGAGATCGTGGCGTACAGCATGCCGCCTTCGGGATCGGCCTTGTCCTGGATCCGCGAGCGGTGGCAAATGATCTGTAGCGCGGTCCGCGGATCGATGATCCCGGCGATGCAGGCCGCGCTGATGTCGCCGAGGCTGTGACCGATCACGCCGTCCGGCTCCACCCCCCACGACCGCCACAGCGCCACCAGGCCGAACTGCACGGCGAAGATGCA
>Ga0126372_10000881_pt1 | contig 11435 bp, 17 predicted proteins | sample PanSoiMetaPlot_6_FD_92762 | JGI IMG/M metagenome (GOLD analysis project Ga0126372, IMG submission 92762) | Tropical forest soil microbial communities from Panama - MetaG Plot_6 | ecosystem: Environmental > Terrestrial > Soil > Tropical forest > Bulk soil | place: Panama | collected 2016-02-17
CAGAACCTCGGCCAGTCGCGGCGATCAGCTTGCACGCTGCCGAGATATGCTAGGTAGCGCTGGTGCGGCTTGCCGTCGATACGAACGGTCTCAACGAGGATGGCCCGCAATCGGTGCGGGCCGTGCTTCTTTCTAAATGCGCGCAGGCGCCGTGACTTTGCCCGCGACTTATACTCCTGCCAACGAACAAACATGGTCGCGGAGCTCCATACTGTACCAAAAGGAGCGCGCGGCGCATTGAGTACACTACATGGATATTCGAAGCCCCTTATATGTCCTGATCTGCCGAAGGTTTTATGGGGTAGTTTCATGTGCACCTTTTGTTGTGCAAAGCGAGGTACGTCATGAAGCGCGCTCTAATCGCTGTCGCAAGCGTAAGCATTTTGGCTGTGACCGTTGGGGTGGAAACGGCGAATGCAAAGTCCTATCGGCGCTACGGCCCTGCTCGAACCGATACCTCGCAAGCCTATATCCCCCAAAGCCGCGGCTCGGTTCGCCGCGAGGGCGTTCCGTCCACTACTCCGTTTTCCGACCCAAACAGTCCGGAAGCCACAGGCGGTGGTAACCTTGGCTACAATCGAGTCGCCCCGCGCATGTGAAAAAAGACGGGCCGCATCCGACCTACGCTCTCGTCCTGTTGAAAAGGGATCTATCGCTCGCCTCGGAAAGAGCGATCTCGGCTCGTCGGCGTCACGTTCCAGGTCCCGCCTTTCCCGTAGCCTGTTCCGGGGTACGGATTTGGCGTGCAGAACCCATAGATGCCCGACACGGTCGCGCGGCATTGCTCGAACGAGGTATAGCTACAGTTAATCGCTCCGTCCAAGCCGGTGCCGTAATTCGCGCACCAACTGCCGTTAGCACCAGCACGCGCGGCGGGGGACAGGGACAGAACAACCAAGGTGATCAAAACGAGCGGGATCCTGCGCATGACTTCCTCCTCGACTGCAGCACTCCCGATCCGATCTTCACGTTAGCAGATTTCGCGTTTTCGGCGTGTACTCATTAACGCGCAGATGTCGGGTTTTGGGGGCAAAGCAGAAATCTTGTGCTTGACCAGAGCACTACCGGTTTAGACCCACAGCCGACAAGGGCTCCTTCGAAATCCCGCAGTGCAGCAGGTCTCCCGCAGTGCTATCTTCCGCTTCGAAGCACGGGAGAAATTGCTGGTGAACCGCCGCGAGTTCATCACGCTGCTCGGCGGCGCGACGGCTGCGTGGCCGCTCGTGGCGCGTGCGCACGAGGCAACGACGCCGGTCCCCGCAGCCCCCTTCTACATTCCGCTCCTTGTCGCAACGCTTCCCGTGATTCTTTCGCCGATCGTGGCATGGGCTATTGGGCGATCGAGGATTTCAAAGGAAGCCGCAGCGATCGACTATCTCAACAAACGGCTCGATATCCTGGAGCGGCTCAATAAGCTGCAGACGCAACTCATAGAAGGTCCGATTAAGCCGTTCCTGGACACGGAGATCGATCATTGCCGGGCGTTTCTGCGTCAGCCACCCACGTTCATCGAGCGCATCCTGCGCGAGATCCGGCGGCGCACCCGCGTCGTGGGCGCATTCCCTGACGGTCAATCCGCGCTCAACCTCGCCGCGGCCAGGCTACGCCACATCGCCGGCACGGCATGGTCGACTAAGAGATATCTCAACATCGAGGTGCTCAAAGCAAACGTCCCATCTCGCGCCAGCATGGGTGCGCGCGTGCGTAATCGCCATGCAGTCATGTGGCCTAGCCCTAGCCGTGATACATCACGGTCGGCGCGCCGGGCAGCGCGGCGAAGAACGGTTCCCGAGCCCTGAAAACTACCGAAGACAGTGGTGTCGACCGCGAGGCGAAACCTTTGAGTGGAATCCCTACCGCGGAGCCTGGTGAGATCGCCGCGAGAGTGAAAACAAAGGTGAAGCGCACATTGGTCAAGGCGAGCTTGACAAAGTCGGCGAAATTTTCGCTTGCTTGCTCCAACTCAAAGAACATATCGAGCGTTGGTCGTCTCTCGGTCAGAATCTTATTTTGAAGATCGAATACCCTCGTCCTCTTGTGACGAAGGTCGGAGTCACCCGCCAAAACAATCGCCCTCTCCAGCGACTGTTCGGCATCCTTTTCTATTACGGGGATGGCGATTTTCTGTCCAAGCTTTAGGGCAGGATTGCCTTTCTCGTCATGAGCGTTCTCCACGTCGAAGACGGTTTTCAGCTCCGCTTCAGACTGATACGCAGCCACGAGGTCAACAGCTTCCACGCCGCTAGGGAGAGCAATTGGTTTCTGTTGCGCAAGTACTCGTCGGGTCAGTTGATAGCTGAGTTTTCTTTTGCTTCGCGGACGATGTCCTCGGTATCGTGCTTCGTGGCTGCAAATTGCTCAGCCCATCTATGGATTGCACTGTGGGCGTCGGCAAAGCTCCAGTTCGCCTGGACAGCGAGGGTGCCGAGCCTTTCGAGACGAGCGAAAAGGAGATCCGGCTCCCATCCGCTCACTTCGATCATCCGGTGTTGCCGGCACGGGGATCACCAGCCGATCGTAAATCAGTACTTCTGGTATGAGCGCGGCCGGATCTCTGTGATCGATTACCGAAAATGTGCCCCAACGCTCTCGCGCCATCGTTCGCGCCTTTCTTCGGTGAGCCACAGTACCTGTCGATGAGCTCCATTGTCTTCTCGGTGTGCTCCATCAACGTCTTCGAAACGGTTGTCATAGCATTGAAGTCGAGCTTGCCATCCTGCGCCATTGCCATCAACGCACCATTCCAGTTGGTGTAGTCAATGAACCAATTGAAGAATGCCGCCTGGAGCTGCGCGAGGCGCGCCCTGCTGAATTGCAGATCTCGAGGCGGCTTAGTAATGAAATACGCGATGACATCAACCATTCCGAGACTTCCGAAGACGATCGGAAGAAGGGATTTATTGTCTAAGAACGCCATCACCACGGCAGCGAGAATGAGGACCACCCCCAGATAGAAGGCAACCTCGTACATCGTCATCGTTGAACGGAACCCCCGCTCGATTTGAGCAACTGTGTTCCTGAGGCCGCTTTTGAACGACTCGGCAGTTTCTTGCGTTGCCTCGTGCTGCTTCAGGTAAGACGTATCGTTCGCTAATGCGCATGCGAGCAAAGACCGATGATAAGCTGCCTTATCTCCGTGCGCGCTTCGGGCTCTGGCAAACCCCTGTCAGCTAAAACTACATCAGGGCCAGTTAGAAGCTCTCGTGCAAACGCGGGGCTTTCGGCGGCAAGTTTGAGAACATCGAAAGCAGCCGACTTGTTCATCGTTGCCTTCTCCTACGGTGCCTTATCGCGCCTACATTGCAAGTTGTCGCCGGGGCGAAGGAGGCAGAAACTGCAAGTCGAAGGACAAGGTCCCGTTCCTTTCCTCCCGAAACACTTTCTGCGCGATCTCGCCGTACAGCGCTCGCTTTTATCAGCAGCAGTTTTCCGTATCCATTGAACCTACTACAGAAAATATATCCTTGAGAAGAGACAAATTCAGACGGGGTGGCCGTGTCCGAATACGGGCTCCGGTATTCCGAAAATACTAGGCAGAGACGGCTGTCTGCCAGTGCACCGGCGCGGAGCGCCGAATGACCTCGTTAAAACATCGACAGCCGCACAATGTAACAGCGCGCAAGTTACAGAAGATCGACAGTACGAACTACTCGTTATTGGATGTGGATCAAATACTGGTGCTGATTCGTCGCCAATGTGCTATGACATAATCACACTCGCACCTCGTCTCATCTCATCAAGTTTCTTTTGGGATGAAAAAGGTGACGGTTCGGGCTTTAAGCGGCAAGCCGTGACACTGCAGATTCGACCATAAATCTTAGTATCAGCTGGAGCGCAGGCGCATTAAAGAGTCGCGAAACAGATATTGTGTATATTAGCCGCGTCGACGAGGTGATCGAGTGATGTAAGGGATGTTCAAAATAACTTCCCCGCCGCAGACAATTTCTGCATCTGGCAGGGGGCGCTGTTGCGCTGCCGCGTCGGCGATCGCGGCGATGCGCTCGAACAGCAGATCGGCGCGTTCCTCTCGAGCGCGCGCGTACATGTCAGAAAAGTCCTCGCGTTGCGGCAGGGTAGCTCCCAGCCGGAAATAACGCACAGGCGGTCCTCCTACAGTGTCGGGTACCGGGACCGCGACGCATTGGGGTTTGGGCTTAATTAGGATGCTTGGCGGGATGTGCTCGTTCCCGCTTTTGCATAACGCACCTCAAGCCTCGCTTCGGCGGGCTTTTTTTGCACTGAGAAAGGCGCATTCCTGACCGTGCGGGCCTGCGATCGGCGTTGATCTGGGCGTTCAGGGGCTTTCGGTGACAGTCTGCCCCGTAGCCGCCCTCAGTTAACACTCGTTTAGCGTTTCTTTGTGAGAGTCGGCCCCGGCTAGGTCCGGCGTCCCTACGGTTTACGCATCCCCGCGCGCCGATGCGGGCGCTGGACCGGGCCGCCACTCGCTAACTCGCCGTTTAGAGTCTCTTGCGACAGTCGCCACTGGCTCGGTCCGGCGCTGCTTGGGACGTTTCGTGATGATCCTCCGTTTCGTCCTAGGGGCAAGAAGCTGCTGGGCCGAGCCACTAAATCAGCTAGCCGCGCCAGCCCTCAATCCTCCCCCACCACGTCCGCAAACGCCGCCATCGTCCAGCGCCCGCATCGCGCAGGTCCGGCGCGAAGTTTCCGATCAACTGTGAACTACCTCACATTGGGGCACCGAAAAATATGCGAGCCCTATTTCGCCAAGCTCAACGCGACCCAGAGGAGATGCGAATGCGCATAGGGAGCGGTATCGCCGTCGCCGTCGTGGTCGCGATTGGCCTGATCTGGTCGGTCGCAGCGATGTCCGAGTTGGTCCCCGTGGTCAGCGGGGGCTAGGCACTCGCACCCAAAACGCACCAGCGGCCGGAGGGCAGCACGTGGAAAAGATTGTGCTCCTTTGCTTGCTGATGGCGGTCATCGGAGTGCTCGCCGAATGGTCGCGCGCGCCCCAAGCCTCCCGCCCCGGCGGGCATCCTAGCCCTGCTCCTCGATCGCCCCCATAAACGCCGCCAGCGCCTCGTCGAGCGTCACCTCACGCCGCTGATCGGCCTTTCAGGCAGCGGCTCCACGAATTCGGCTGGACCGAGCGCCCAATATCCAGTTCGATTACCGGTTCACCGGTGAAAGCACCGAGCGTATGCGCGTCGCGGCCACGGAAGTGGTCGCGATGGCACCGGATGTAATCTTCGTCACGACCAATCCAGTCGTATCGGCTCTGAAGGAGGTCACCCGCACAATTCCGATCGTGTTCACGTGGGTTTCGGATTCGGTCGGCAGCGGCTACGTCACCAACTTCGCGCATCCAGGCGGAAATATCACCGGTTTCCATACTACGAGCCAGTGCTCGGCGCGAAATGGATGGGTATTCTCAAGGAGATTGCGCCTGCGGTGCGCCGAGTAGCGTTCGTGCACGTCCCGGAGATAACCGCGAACGTTGCGTTCATGCGTTCATGCGGGTGGGCGAAGCTTCCTCTGCCGCACTTGGGATGAGCGTGTCGGGGGCAGGCGTGCGCAATGCCGCCGACATCGAGCGCGCCCTCACGGAATTTGCGCAAGAACCAAACGGGGGCCTTATTGGTAACGCCAAGCCCACTGACTGCGACCAGACGCACATTGATCATCGACTTGGCTGCGCGACTGCGTCTGCCGACGATTTATTCGTTCCGTTTCTATGCCGCCAGCGGAGGCTTGGTGTCCTACGGAATCGATCAGACTGAGCTGGTGCGGGAGGCTGCCTCTTACGTTGACCGCATCCTACGCGGGGCAAATCGGAGCAATAGACGCGCACGCATCCGCGCCCACGTCATGGGGTCTTAGCTGGATGATGAGGTTTGCTAAGGTCTAGCAGGAATTGGCAGGAATTGCCTTCCGGGGGAAATTCGTCGCCCAATCTTCCCATGCCCTTCCCAGCACCGTAGGCTGGAGCCTCGCGCGCACTTTGTTAATCGAGAATGCGTCGATCTCGAGCGGTCCAGCCGGCCATTGAATTCCTGGCTCACCTCTGAAACTCAGACAGAAGGTTGCAGCCAGGGACGTCGCCCAGAGCCCTGTGAAACCTCTACCTATTGTCCACACTGGGAAAATTGGGGGCTCGTCCGTCACGCGGCGAAATTTGCGGCGAATGTCCCCCCGCTCGGGACGGCAGCGCGCCGCTCCAAAGAACAGTCCCACCTGGGCGGACAGAGTCAGACACTTGAAGTCTCATGTCTCACCTTCACACGCTTCATTCGGTTCCGATCCGGCTCTTGCCGCTCATCGCCTGGCTCGAAATTTCGGCATTCCTCCAGCGGGCTTTTTATTGAGGGGATTGCGGCGCGGAATGCTCGCCACCGCCGTCGCTGTGCTTCTGCTATCCGGGCGCGACCAGCCTTCGTTTTAGGCCCGGTGGACATGCCGCCGTGAAACCGGCAGCGTCGCTTTCCCGGCACCACCCTCATGAGGCACGGGGCTCCAGCTCTGGTCTTGGCGCAGCACCTCGGTCGGAGTTTGCGCTTCAAAGGCAGCCCTGTGCGCGATAGGCCACGTTCGAGCATCTCGCGACACCAATGCCGTTCCCGACAGGTTCCTTCAGAGCATGCGCGTCCGGTCCTTGGGCAGCTGACAATAGTGTTCATCAGTTAAGCCTCATGATTTCATCTGTGGCTCCCAAAATTATGTAAGACCCCATAACGTGCGCGCGCGCGTACTGCTGTGGAAATACGCCCTAAGCGGCAATTAGCGGTGTGGCGCAAGTCGAGCGCCGGGGCTCGGATCACTAAATACAGCCACGCCATTGCGCTCAAGCGCAGCCTCAATCTTTGCCAGTGAAGACGGTATGCTCGTCGGTGGATCGTCGCCTTGTGCTTCCCAATAGCGACAAGCCCTCACGTGGAAACCTGCCTGTTGCGCGAGTTGTGCCTGCGTTAGACCAGCGAGTACACGGGCCGCTCTCAATTGCCGACCTGAGACGATATTACTGGTGGAATTTTTCATGGCTGCTTAAAGATTGGAGACCGCATTAGGGGAGACTAGGTGCAGGAAGTGTAGGAAGTGCAGGAAGTGCAGGAAGCATTCCCCCCTTCTGCACTTCCTGCACTTTCTACATTGCCGAAAAGCTTTGGATTGACGTCCCAGCGACGGATTGGGCGCCCGGCTGTTGGCGTGGTGGTCTCATGCAGCCAACCAGCTTTCACTAGGCCGCCCAAGAGACCTAGCGTCTGGTCGGCATCGAGACTTTGACTGAGGGCCTCCCGGCGAACATCCTTTAAAGAGATTTCATTCTTATGATGAGCCCGGATCCACCGGAGTACGCGCCGGGCGTTGGCGTGCCGTTCATTCAGCCCAATCTGCCGAAGCGCAGCTCGGCTGTGTGGCCAGAAATAGTCTCGTACAAGTCGTATAGCGGCTTGAACATATTCTACATCGATACGCTTCGGCTCCGGACCGCCGACCATAGCCCAGGTGAGATAGCATAGCGTTCCTGCCATACGGAGCACATGCGCAGGGCTCTTAGCCCACCACTCCCGTTCGCGACCATCCAAGGCGTCCCTGCCATAATGCTGGAATTGCCGGAACCGCTCGAAGGCCTCGATGGCTTCCGCCGAGAGCGCGATATGGCGAGGCGCGAACTCGTCCTGTTCGCCGCAGGGGAGATCAATAATGCGCGAGAGAGCGTTAACGATCTCCGGTTCGACCTCCGCCACCTCGTTCGTCAGCGGCCGGTAGGGTGGGTCGACCGGCCACCCGAAAAGGACCCGTGCATACATGCCGTCGAGGTCCCCCTTGAACGATCGAGCGAGCTTGTCCGGCTGCAGTCCGCCGACGAGCCCGACCAATAAATGTTTGACAGTGATTGGAGGCCGTCCCATTCGCTCGACGGTATATGGGTTGCCATTCCAAGCCTCGAGCCAGAACTCATTTTCCTGGCCTCCCGAATATCGGCTCATGTTGAGGAATACGCCGGCCAATTCATCGGACAACATCAACATGCCTTGCGGCCGTGCCTCCAAGAGAACGGCGAGACGCTCGATGGTCACATTAGATACGTAGAGCCTCGGCGCGATGAATGGCCCAGGATCCGCCGCCGCTGGTGGCATCACTGGCTCCGAAGCAATTTTGCTGCGATATTCTTCCATCGAGACGACCTTTGCTTGCGCGGCGCGTTTAAGGTCTTTTTTCCATTCATCTCGTGCTGCTTTTGCTGCCTCGACGCGGACCTCATGAGCTCGTTGCAGCTCAGCAATCTTGTAGCTGCGGTCACGCTCTATCTGTGACAATGTACGTTTCGTCGCATCAATCCCTGGCGTCTTGCTCGTTCCCGAAAAGCCCACAACTCCCGTCCAGATGGTCATAGGCTGTGTCCACGATCGAGACGCCATTACGCGGCGCGCAGTCCCAATCAGACTAGAAGCGATTCCCAACAACGGGACGGCTACATGGGCGGGCGTCGCACCCGCGCCATGTGCTGCGCGCGCGACCCATTCCTGCCACGGGGTCGACAAGGTATCGACAGGGAACTCAGACAGATCGCCGCGACGGTCGTCGAGAATAGACCAATCGGGATCATCCCAACTATGAGTGCAGCTGTGTGTTTCGCGGCTTTTCTGATTGTCAACTCCCTGATCGGTCTTGCTATTGTCCTTTTGTCGGCCAGCGCTGGTGCCATTGGTCTTCGGCTTATCCCAGTGCACCGTGTAACCTCGCCCTCCGAAAGACCCTTGGATGTTCATGCGATCGTCCTTCGAACAACGTCGTTGATATCTTCACCGCATCGGTCGGGAATAATGCGAAATACCTCCCGACCAGCGCTCGTCCAGCGGCTCGAACATTCGAGCGCAGCTCGCTGACCGGTGCCGCTTTCATCATTATCGACGATGATGGTTAGGCACCCGATGCCCGAAACCACGGGGAAATGCCGCACATTGCTCGCGTCCCCGAGAGCCCATGCGGGTGTGAAGCCCAACTGCATGGCGCTGAGCGCGGTCTCGAGGCCTTCCCCGATTGCGAGTCCCATCGTTACATCTTCGTCGGTCGACAGCTTAATCGCGGCGCCAGTCTTGCGCCCCAGCGCCTTGCGACCGATTTTCTGGCCTAGTTGGCTGAGTGCAGTACGTTGGACCGCTGTCACTTCGTTTGTGTTGATGTTTCGCATCACGGCGAGCATGGCCGGAATGTGCAAGAGTTCGCCGCCGATGTTATTCCGCCACGGGCACGAAGCATGAAACCGGATCACATGCACGGCAACGTCGGGTGCCAGCGCCAAGCCGCGAGAAGCTAAATAGATTTCAACCAAGGTCCCGCGCGGATCTCTGCCCTGGCGCCATAATGTCACGGCGCGTTCGATTCGGCCTCGCTCGGATTCCTCAGCTTCGGGCAACACACGTTTGCCCGGTACCTTGAGCGCTGTGCCGCGAATGATACCGAGACGACTCAACACATGGTCTCGGCAGGTTCGCCAATCGTCGCCGCAATGCGAGTAGATCAAAAGCCCATCGGGAGCATTTTGCGCCGGACGGACGGCGAGACTGCGGTCATGCGAACTGTGTCCGGGCCCGGGGGCAAGGACCTGACCGCCAGAGACTTCGCCACCAAGTGCGTGGGCAATGTGCTGGAGATTGTCCAAAACTCGATCCGATCGTGTTTTTACGGCTACTCATCACGCAACAAGACGAAAAACTCAGAACATGGGCCGCGCTCCTGGCAGACACGAAACTCCCTTAACGCCGGATTCGCCTGGCGACGACCGCACTCAAGACATCCCACTCGGTTTCTCGGTGTGGGCCTCAAGGAACGCATAGATGGCGCTGAGTCGGTAGCCGATGCGGCGGCCGGATAAGCGGATGCGCTCGGGCGCTCGGCCCGCCTTGAATTCCCTCCTCAGCGTGTCTTTCGAAAAGCCGATGATCGCAGCGGCTTCCGCCTCAGACACCACCCGGTCAAGGGCGGGTGCCGATTGCTCTGGAGCTGCAGGCACTACAACTGGTAGTGATGCTAGAGCGCGCAGATGCTCGCGGGACTTCTTCGTGCCCATGTTGGGCTCTCCAACGCGAATCATTGCGCATAGGTACGCACAAATGCGATGCTCAAACTAGGCTCCAATAAGTAGGGAACCCGCGCCCAGATTTGATGTGCTTTCTGGAGAGGGCTCAAAAGGTAGCGGTTTGCCCGCTAGGTTCGTGGGGCTTTCTGGAGGGCTCGCCTGATGGACGAATATGAAAGCTTTTCTGGAATTACGCCTGGCAGGCACGGACGCAACATTTCCACGACAGTAGGGACCGTCCCTTTCAATTCACCGTTTTCCCTCCAACAGGTCAGGGGGCGACGACCGCCAAAGCATTCTTTCAGTTCGCGCAAGTCGCGAAGCAAAAGATGAAAGGCCGGGTGTTTAACACTGCGGCGAGGACGGTGAGGATCACCCTTTGGCTTACGCATTGATTTCAATCGAGCACACTTGGCCAGCAGTCGAAGGAGACGTTCATACGCGAAAATTGGACGAAACGTGAAACTGTTCGCGGAATACTGTACTAGGTGCGGTCCAGGTTCCTCAAGCAAAGCATCGTCGAGGCTTTTGCGAGCGACAGAATCCAACAGCCTCAAATCCTCCAAAAGACGCTCGGCATCCGTGGCAACGCGAGCGTTCTGCGCTCGCGGCTTCTTTCCATAGAAATCGCTGCTAAGATATTTGTGGGCGTACAAGGTGTCGCGAACCGAGTCGTCGAGAAAAGCCGCTGGCAGTCGGCGATCAAATTCATCTTTCGGGACACGCATCACATCTAGTATCTTCTGTTTGGCATCGTCCGGTATGTCACCGTAAGAACCAAACCTGCTCGATTGGTCCGCTTCATGATGCATTCCGCATGGCTCTTTCAGGAAATCGTCCAGAGTCAAGTTTCCTGCAATCGGACGCCGATGTGAACGCCTTTGTGCCTACCATGGTGTTGGCCACTCGCCTTTCTTCGAGGCGGCCTCGCGCTTCAACGCCGAACTTGCCGCCTTCGTGCGCAGTGCCCAGAAAGGGAACTAAGTTCGCCTTTCCATTCCTCGAAGTCGTCCAAGGCCACAGTCCATCCACATTGGGCGGTGAGCGCGGCGGGCCACTTCATAGCCGGCTTGCGAGATGCGGTGTGGTCGCCAGTGTCCTTCCAGGGGCGCGCCGCGCAAGTCGAAGCACGAGGCCAGGTTTGCTTTCGATGACGGCCATTGACCTCTGCTGCTCCGCGCGGCCCGAGATGCGAAGTACGACGGTCGCCCGCCTGTCCAGGTTCACGCTATGATAGAAATTTGACGTTCACCGCCGACCGACGCAGTCTCGGACAAAGGGAGGGAATTGTTATGCAAAAAATATTGTTGGTCGCGGCTTTGGTGATGACGCTTGGGTTGAGTGGCTGCGATTGGTTTCGGGGACCTGCAGGGCCTCCAGGGCCTCCAGG
>Ga0126372_10000882_pt1 | contig 11433 bp, 10 predicted proteins | sample PanSoiMetaPlot_6_FD_92762 | JGI IMG/M metagenome (GOLD analysis project Ga0126372, IMG submission 92762) | Tropical forest soil microbial communities from Panama - MetaG Plot_6 | ecosystem: Environmental > Terrestrial > Soil > Tropical forest > Bulk soil | place: Panama | collected 2016-02-17
CGCTCGCGAGTACGCACGCCGACCGGGGTGATCAAGCACAGACGCGGGACGCCGCTGCCCCGGTGCTCCCGTCGGCGAAGGGCTGGCGGTGACGGCCAGGACGGCACGCGGCGCGCCAGGGCCGCGCGTGCTTGCCTGCCCCTTGCGCGCCCAGGCGATCCCGACGGTGACGGCGAGCAGGATGGTGGCGGCGCCGGAGACGGTCAGGGTCTGTGCCGCGCCGAGCGCCCCGACGATGGGGCCCCCGGCCGCGGTGCCGAGCGGGGCGGCGACCATGATGATGGCGCTGCGCGCCGCAAGGATCGCGGGCAGCTTGGCGCTGGTCGTCGCGGATTGGAACAGGGCGTAGGTCAGCGGGATGAACGGGCCGTAGATCAGCCCGCCGAGGGCAAAGCACGCCAGGGTCACGCCGACCGGGGAGAACGCGAATGGCAGCAGGCAGGCACCCCAGCCCGCGACGATCAGGAGGGTGACCCGCCGCAGATCACGGTTCCGCAGGGTGCCGGTTACCAGCGCGGCGACCAGCGCGCCAACCCCGAAAGACGTCCAGTACGCGCCGAGCATGCCGGCGCCAGCGTTCAGGTCATGTGTGACATAGACCGGCAGTGCGTCTTCGACCGGACCGTAGAGGAAAAAGAACAGCCAGGTGAGGATGATCAAGCCCATCAGGTTGAGCCGGCGAAATAGCCGGAAGCCGGATTCGGCCGCCCTGACCTGGACCGGGTCGCCCTCGGCGGCTGTATTCAGCTGGGTGCGCCAGGCCTGGAGGCCAAGGAATGCGAACGAGGCGGCGTCCAGGGCGATGAGGGATCCGATACCCAGCGGCGCGAGGAGCAAGCCAGCAAGCAAGGGCCCGGCGATCATGGCGACGGAGACCTGCGCGCTGTAGAGGGAGTTGGCGCTGAGCCGGCCCGCTGGGCCGCTCAGCGCCGACAGCATCGTGTACTCGCCGGCATTGCCCCAGGCCGCCAGGGCCGACGAGCAGGCGAGCAGGGCCACGTAAAGATATGGCCGCAGGCAGCCGGCGGCCCACAAGATCGCGATCGCGCCGAGAAAGCCGGCCCTGATCCAGGTGTGAGCCAGGACAAGGGCCCGCGCGGGCCAGCGGCGCAGGAAGCGATGCAGCGCCAGCGCCCCCACGACGCCTGGCAGGGTATAGGCCGCAAGAGCCACGCCGACAAAGGCACCGGTGCTTCCGTGCGGGGCAATCAGCACCGCCAGCCACGCGATGCTTACCGTGCTCATCCCGTCGCCCAGATTCGAGATGCCCTGGCCGGCCAGGAGCCGGCGGATCTTGGGATTGCTCAGGAGAGCCCGGTACTGAGCGGGAATCATGCGCTGTGCCCTTCCTTGCGCGTGCTGGGGCTTGGGTGCCGGCCGTCGGCCAGGTGGGTGCCGCCGGGAGGCTAGCCCCAGGCGCCGGCTACCTGACGGGTCGTGGCGTTGAGCCGGTTGAACAGGTTGGTGACCGCGATCATGAAGATCACGGCGGCGAGCTGCTGCTCGTCGTAGTGGGCGGCGGCTTGCTCCCAGATGTCGTCGGGGACCGGGTCGGGTCGGTCCGCGAGCCGGGTGGCGGCCTCGGCCAGCGCCAAGGCGGCCCGTTCGGCATCGGTGAAATACGGCGCCTCACGCCAGGCCGCCACCGCGAACAGCCGCTCCTCGGTTTCGCCCGCCTTTCTGGCGCTGCGCGCGCCAGAGTCCACGCACGCGCTGCAGCCGTTGATCTGGCTGGTGCGCAGGTGGACAAGCTCCAGCGTGGCCGGCGGCACGCCGCCGTGCTCGGTGGCCTTGAACAGGCGCTGGATGGCCTGCATCGCGTCCGGAAGGACCATCGCCGGATTGGTCATACGTGGTTGCATGATTGCTCTCCTTATCGACTGCCGGGCGTGTCCCGGTCAGTGAGCAAGCATGCGCGGCGGCGTTGATACATCCGCTATGCATCCGCGATGGGCGCCCCGATGCGCACTCCGCCCGCGAACCGCCGCCTGCGGCGCCGGGCTCTCCAAGCCCCAGTGCAAGGCCGCGCCATGAGGGGGCGCAACCCGGCGCAGCAGCAATCGGGTGAGCGGCGTTGGTAGATTCGCTTCCGGTAATGATGGATTCGGTCGCATATCTGTCCAGGTTGATGCCGCCAAGCGCGCCGGTGGCCAGGGGCCGACGGTGAGCGTGCGGTTCAGCGTCCTGGGCCCCGTTGAGGTGCGCGCCACGGGCCGTCGTCTGCCCACGATGGCCCCCCGGCACCGGGCGGTCCTGGCCTACCTGCTCCTGCACGCAGGGACGGTCATAAACGCCGAACGACTCATCGGCGCGATGTGGGGACAGACGCCACCGGATTCCGCCCGTGCCCAGATACACGCGGCCGTGGCGGCGATCCGGCGGATGCTGCGCGCAGCGGGGGCCGCCCAGGCGCTGGTAACCCGGGCGGGCGGATATGTGATCCTCCCGCAACCCGGGCAGCTGGATCTTCAGGAGTTCACCCGCCAGGTCGCGGCGGCCCAAGCGCAAGCCGATGCCGGTGACCGGCAGGCTGCCGCTGCCCAGCTGCGCGCCACGTTGACACTGTGGGGGGGACAGCCACTCGCGGACGTGAACGCCGCCTACGTCCCCGATGCCCGGCAGCGGCTGGAGGGGCGGCGGTTGACCGCTCTCGAGCGCCTCGCCGATCTGGAACTTTCACTGGGGCGCCACGAGGATCTGATCGACGGCTTGTCTGCGCTGGTAGCGGAGTATCCGCTGCGGGAGCGGCTGTCCAGCCAGCTGATGATGGCCTTGCACGGCGCGGGACGGCAGGCCGATGCGCTATCGGTGGCCCGGGCGTTCCGCGCAGCGCTTGCCGAGGAGCAGGGGCTAGACCCGAGCCGGGGTTTCGCCGCCCTCGAACAGGCCATTTTGCGTGACGACCCCGGGCTGGGCTACCCGCCCGCACCCGCCGCCGGGCGGCCCGCAGCCGGCCAGGCGCCACCCGCTGGGACCGCGCCCCGGGATGCCGGCCAGGGCGAGCACCCACGGCGAGCCAATTTCCTGCCCTACGACCCCCCGGACTTTGCCGGCCGCGCCGCCGAACTCGGCCAACTCGCACCGCCCCAGCATGGCGGCGGCGGGACCGTGACGATTTCAGCGATCGATGGCATGGCCGGAATCGGCAAGACGGCGCTGGCGATCCATGCCGCCCACCGGCTCGCTAGCGGCTTCCCCGACGGGCAGTTGTTCGTCGACCTGCAGGCGCACACGACCGGGCAGGCACCGCTCGAGGCGAACGCCGCGCTCGGGATCCTGCTGCGCCAGCTTGGCGTGCCCGCCGAGAACATCCCTGCCGCGGTCACGGCCCGCGCCGCGCTGTGGCGCGCCGAACTCGCGGAGCGCCGAGTCCTGGTCGTGCTGGACAACGCCGCTGGCATGCACCAGGTGCAGCCGTTGCTGCCCGGGGCGTCGAGCAGTCTCATCATGATCACCAGCCGCCGGCGGCTCACCGGCCTGGACGGTGCGCAGGCTCTGTCGGTGGATCTGCTGCCGGCCGAGGACGCCGTTGATCTGTTTACCCAGATCGTGGGGGACAGGGCGAAGGCCGAGCCGGACGCTGTCCTGACCGTGCTGGAGCTTTGCGGTTTCTTGCCGCTGGCGGTGCGCATCGCCGCTGCCCGGCTGCAGCACCGTCCGCAATGGAGCGTTGAATACCTGGCGGGCCGGCTACGTGACCAGGGCCGCAGGCTGGCCGAGCTGTCCACCTCCGAGCGGAGCGTCGCGGCCGCGTTCGGCATGTCCTACCAGCAGCTGGAGCCGGACCAGCAGCGCATGTTCCGGCTTCTTGGCCTGCACCCAGGACGTGACATCGGCGCCGACGCGGCCGCCGCCCTCGCTGGCATCACACCGGAGGCCGCCGAGGTGCTCCTGGAAGACCTCCTGGACGTCCATGTCCTGCTGCAACACGAGCCGGGGCGCTATACCTTCCACGACCTGCTGCGGCAGCATGCCCGTGGCACCGTATCCGGGGGCGAAAACGCCGGGGCCCGGCACGATGCCCTTACCCGGCTCCTCGACCACTACCTGTACACCGCGTCCACGGCCGTTGATCTTGTTTACCCGTACAGCAAACAGCTCAGGCCCCGGATCCCCGAACCGGAAACCGCCACCGTCCGGCTCACCGGCGCCGCGGACGCGACAGCGTGGCTGGATGCCGAACGCGCCAACCTCATCGCCGCCGGTATCCACGCCGCCAAGCGTGCCTGGCCTGCGCATGCCAGCCGGCTGGCGGCCACCTTGCACCGCTACCTCGACGATCATGCCCAGCACACGGACGCACTGGTCCTGCACGTCCAGGCCCTGCACGCAAGCCGGCGGTGCGGCGACAAAGCGGCAGAAGTCCACGCGCTGCTCAACCTCAGCGTGACCCACTGGCGGCAAGGTGGCTACGAGCAGGCAACCGAGCTCTCGCAGCAGGCCCTCGATCTGTCCCGCGCAACCGGTGAGCGGCTTGGCGAGGCCAGGGCCTGGTACCGCCTTGGTGCCGAGTACCTGCGGCAGCGTGACTATGACCGGGCCCTCGACTGCTACCAGCGTTCCCTGGATGTCAACCGCCAGATCGGCGAGCGGCTCGGCGAAGCCAACGTGCTGGGCAACCTCGGGCTGGTCTACGAGCGGCAGGGCCGCTACGAGCAGGCGCACGCGCACCACCGGCAAGCCCTGAAGCTGTATCGCCGCCTTGGTGCCCTGGGCGGCGAAGCTACCACGCTCAGCAACCTTGGGCTGGTATACCGGCGGCAGGGCCGGTACGAGCAGGCGCGCGCCCATCACCGGCAAGCCCTGGATCTGTTTGGTGAACTTGGCTACCAGCGCGATCAGGCCGAGGCGCTCAACGGCCTCGGTGAAGCCGCGCGCGCCATGGGTGATCCGGCCCAGGCCATCGACGACCACGGCACCGCACTGGCCCTGGCCCGTACGGCGGGCAGCCGCCCCGAACAAGCTCGCGCGCAAGGCGGCCTCGCGCAAGCCCACTACGACCTTGGCCACGTCGGCCTGGCCCGCGACCACGCCAGCCACGCCCTGGACCTCTACACCGGCCTCGGCGTCCCCGAAGCCGCCGAGTTCCGCCGCCTCCTCGGCGAATGGCGTCCCCAGGGATAGCGCGGTGATCGCCCAGTGCCCGCGGAGCTGAACCACCCGCCAGGTCTCGAATACGTACGCCTGCCCTGGTGTCACACCCCGGCCGCGGCGCCTAACGGAGGTTCCGGGCGCGGTGACCCCCGCCTGGCGGATACTGGCGGTGCCGGGGCGGCGAGAGTGACGGAGGTCAGCGATGGCAGGCTGGGCCATGATCGGGGTGCCGAGCAGTGCGGGTGCGCATCACGCCGGGCAGGATCGTGCGCCGGCGGCGCTGCGCGCGGCTGGCCTGGTGGACCGGCTGCGCTCGGCCGGGGTCGCCATCAGCGACGCCGGGGACCTGCCGGTCACCCCGTTTGCCGTGGATCACGACCATCCCACCGCCCGCAACCTGGCGGCCGTGGTCACGGTGGCGCGCCAGGTGGCCGGCGCGGTCGCCAGCCAGCTCGACGCCGGGCGGCTGCCGCTGGTGGCAGGCGGCGATTGCACGATCACGCTGGGCGTGATCGCCGGGTTCCGCCGGCACCATCGCGACGTGGGCCTGGTCTACGCCGACGGTGACGCCGACCTGAGCACACCGGACTCGGGCGGGTCAGGAATCTTCGACTCGATGGGCGTGGCGCACATGCTTGGCCACGGGGCGGCTGAACTGGCCGGCCTGGACGGCCCGCCGCCGCTGCTGCAGCCGTCGCGGCTGGCCATCGTGGGCAGCGACCCGCGGGAGACCGGCGACGCCGGACGGCGGTTCCTCGCCCAGGCCGGGGTCAGCTTCCAGGAGGCGCCCGCGCTGATCGAGGACCCGGTCGGCGCCGGCCAGCGGGCGCTGGCTGCTATCACCCCGGCCAGCGGGCCGGTCGTCGTCCACTTCGACGTGGACATGATCGACTCCGGCGACCTGCCGCTGGGCAACTTCCCCCATTACGGCTCGGGCGTCCGGCTGGACCATGCGGTCACCTTGCTGCGTACACTGACCGCCCACCCCTCCTTCGCCGGGCTCGTGCTCACCGAGGTGAACCCGACGCACGACGCCGACGGCAGCCAGATCAACCGGTACGTCAACGCCCTCATCGAAGTGCTGGCCGGCTGACGATCCCGATCAGTTGTCGTCGCGTTCGGTGAGCCAGCGGAGTTCCTCATCGGCATGCGCGGCGGCGCCCCGTGTCCGCCGGCCGGGGCTTTCGCCGGGGTGATCGTGCGGGCGGATCAGCACGTAGGACTGCAGCGGGCCGGTCTCAGCGACCGTGGTCCACACGCTCACATCGACCCGGTCGATGAACTGCAGGTCCCTGCCGTCACAAATGGCCAGCTCGACAGGGCTGTCCAAGCCGCCGGGCAGGTTATCAGCCGCGTCGGTGAGGCGCTGGATGAACTCGCGGACGGACTCCTGGTCCACAGCCCCAGTGTTGACACCGGGCACCGCAGCTGGCAAGACCGTTTCACCATTAGCGCCGTGAAGGCACACAGGACCCGCCGCGATGTACGGATCAGCGCCCCGGAACCCAGAGCCTGCTGGGCCCCGGCCCGGCGGGTGACTGCGGTGCACCGGGCGGCGGCGCCGGTGCCCGGTCTAGATCGTTGTCCTCCGGCTCGGCTGCCTGGCTCGCGCGGCCCTCCGCGCTCACCTGGCCCAGCCGCAGCTGTCCCAGCACCTGGTCGATCTGCTGGGTGAGCTCGCCCGGCAGGTAGGGCCGCGCGTGCTCGAGCGCTACGGCGCTCACGTCGATCAGCAACCGGGCGTCTCGCCGCCCCAGTTTGACCTGGGCGGCGTTGAGCATGCTGAAGACGACATCCCCGAGGATCTGTTCGACGGGAAGCGAGCGCATCTGCTGCACATACTCGCGGGCGTCCTCCGCAGACCGCGCCCGTTCCTGCTCGGGGCCGTCGCCTGGCCCTGCCGTGTCCACGACAGCCCACCTCCCCAATCGTCGCGCGGCGGGGCCATGCAGACCGCATCGCCACCCACGCTGCGCCGCTAAGTATAGAAACCGCGCACCGGTGATGGCATTCTCCGCCAGGTTCGCCAGGCCTGCCGCTCCCTTCCGCCTGGGCATTGCACGGCTAGCATGCGAGGGCGGAATCGGCGGCAACTCGGTGTGGGCTTGCGGCTTGGCCCGCTGGCCGGCTTGGTGTTGGTTATCTCGTCACTTCCATGACGACCACGACGATGGAAGGTGACCGGTGGGCGATGGGGCTCAGCCGGCCGTGCTGGCCGGGGAGTTCGAGCGGTCCCGCGGCCACCTGCGTGCGGTCGCGTTCCGGATGCTCGGCTCGGGGGATGACGCGGACGACGCGGTGCAGGATGCCTGGCTGCGGGCCAGCGCCGCCGACGCTAGCAATGTGGTTAACCTGACCGGGTGGCTGACCACGATCGTCGGGCGAGTCTGCCTCGACATGCTGCGCGCGCGGCGGCGGCGGGGCGAACAGTTCACCGACATGACCGTTCTCGAGGCGGCGGCTGCCGGCGATGACGCGGCCCGGCCTGAAGACCAAGCGATCATGGCCGATTCGGTCGGGCTGGCCCTGATGGTAGTCCTTGACAGGCTCGGGCCCGCCGAGCGCGTCGCCTTTGTGCTCCATGACTTGTTCGCTGTTCCCTTTGACCAGATCGCCGGGATAGTGGACCGGTCGCCGGCCGCCGCCAAGAAACTGGCCAGCCGGGCCCGCCATCGGGTGCATGGCACGGCTACCGTTCCCGCCGCGGACCTGGCCAGGCAGCGGCGGGTCATCGACGCATTCCTGGCCGCATCGCGCGCCGGGGACCTGAACGCCCTGCTCGCCGTGCTGGCGCCCGAGGTCGTCCGCCGGGCGGACCGGGCCGCCGTGCCGGCGGGCGTTCCGACCGAGGTCCGTGGTGCCCGGCGCGTCGCCGAGGAGGCGCTCACCACCACCGGCCTGGCGCGGTTCGCCCGGCCCGCTCTGGTGAACGGCGTGATCGGGGTGGTTGTCGCGCCGCGTGGGCGGCTGCTGCGCGTCCTGGAGGTCACGGTCGACGGCGATCGCATCACCGCGATCAACGTCATCGGCGAACCCGCCAGCCTGCACCGGCTCGACCTCGCTGCCGCCGACGTCGCGTGACGACGCCGGCCGCACCGGTCACCTTCCTCGATCGCGGGTCGTCATCCAGGTGACCGGCCAACCGGGGCTGGTGTGACAGAGCCGCCGCGCGGCGGCCAAACGGAAAGAGGACATGATGAGCGTGACAATGGTGCGCCAGAAGGTCAAGGACGGGACCGTCGAGGAGGCCGAGGCGGCGGTGCGCGACATGTTCGCGGCGCTGCATCGCGTGCGACCCGAGGGCCTGCGCTACGCGTCGACGCGGGTGGTGGGCGGCTCCACGTTCGTCGCCCTGTTCGAGCTGGCCGAGGGCATCGAGGACCCCCGGCCGGCGATCCCCGAGTACGCGCGGTTCCTGGAGCAGCTCAAGGACTGGGTGGACGGGCCGCCGGTGATCGAGCGCCTCGACGTCGTCGGCTCGTACAACCTGTTCGGAACCCAGCGTGAGGAATCCGCCGTTCGATAGGCGCCGGGGCAAGCAGGGGCCACGTGGGCGGCGAACTGGTCATCGGTCAACCGCGCCGACGTCGATGATCGCCTGGGCGAAGGCCTGCGCGGCTTCTTGGGGCAGGTTGTGCCCGACGCCGCCTGCGATGGCCCTGTGCTCGTAGTTGCCGGTGAACTTGCCGGCGTAGGCGCTGGCGTCCGGGTGCGGCGCGCCGTTGGCGTCGCCTTCGAGCGTGATGGCGGGCACGGCGATGGCCGGGGCGGCAGCCAGCTGCCGCTCCAGGTCGTCGTAGTGCGGCTCGCCGGCGGCCAGGCTCAGCCGCCACCGATAATTGTGGATCACGACGGCGACGTGATCGGGGTTGTCGAAGGCGGCCGCGGTGCGCGCGAACGTGGCGTCATCGAAGGTCCACCGCGGGGAGGCGAGCTGCCAGATGAGCCGGTTGAACTCGCGCCGGTACCGGGCGTAGCCGGCCCGGCCGCGCTCGGTGGCGAAGTAGTACTGGTACCACCAGGCGTACTCGGCGCGCGGCGGCAGCGGCGCGGCGTTGGCGGCCTGGCTGCCGATCAGGTACCCGCTGACCAAGACCACCGCCCGGCACCGGGCCGGCCACAGCACCGCGGTGGCGCCGGCCGACCGCGCCCCCCAGTCAAAGCCGGCCAAGGTGGCCTTGCCGATGCCCAGCGCATCCATCAGCGCGATGACGTCGGCCGCCAGGACCGCTTGCTGGCCATTACGGAGCGTCGCATCCGACAGGAAGCGCGTCGTGCCGTACCCGCGCAGGTAGGGGACGATGACCCGGTACCCCGCCGACGCCAGCAACGGGGTGGCGTCGGCATAGCTGTGAATGTCGTAGGGCCATCCGTGCAGCAAGATGACCGCGCGGCCATCCGCGGGGCCGGCTTCGGCGTACCCGACGCTCAGCGGGCCCGCATCGACCTGCTTCAGCGCGCCGAACGGGGTGCCCGTCCCCGGCGGCACCTCGGTCGCGCTCATCTTTGGCGCCGTGGTCATCGCCGCCTACCGGGGTGAGGCAGCGACGGCCCGGGCCGCCTTGAGGATGTGGTCGGTGACCGCCTGCGGTTTCATAGGGAACCTCCTGCGGGGTGAGAACGCGGGCTCACGCCGTGCCCATCGGGATGATGCCGGTACGGATGGGATGACCGCCCCTCATGTGGCGTCGCGGGCGCGGCCCGCATGGGTACTCCTACCAGGCTCCGCGGCTTGGACCCAGAGGTAAAGGACGGCGGTAAGCCCACCGCACGCCGGCCTACTGACCTTGGCTGGGGCGCCGCTCTCGCGCGCCGCGGGCCAGCCGGGGCGAGATGATGAAGCACAGCTGGACCAGGGCCAGGGCGATCACGCTTGCCAGCGTGCTGACAAAACAGATCAGCGCCGCGGCCGCGTACAGGGCTTGCGCCAGCAGGATCCTCCGCCGGAATGTGGCCAGCCTGGAGCGTGCCTGCAGGGCGTCACCGGGCACGACCGCTCTGCGCCCGTACCGGGAGGCCCATTCCAGGCCCGCGCCGAGCAGCAAGATGTTCAGCCAGTACACGCCCACCCCCAGGCGGAGGCGGACGTAGTGCGCGAGCAGCGCAGCAGAAAACGGCAGCAGCGACACCACGAACAGGAACCCGAGGTTGATCCAGGTCAGGGTCCGGTCGCACCGGCCAAGGATGCCCAGCAAGGTGTGCTGGGCAAGCCAGAACGTGCCCAGCATCGTGAAGCTCAGCAGGTACGCCGCAAAGTTCGGGCCCAGCCTCAGCAGCGCCTCCCACAGCCCGTGCTCGGAATAAACCGATCCGGCGGTGCTCACCGGCACCCGCAGATCCAGCACGAGCAGCGTCATGGCGACGGCGAACAGGCCATCGCTCAAGGCGATCAGGCGCTCCAGGCTTTGGCCGGTGAAGCGGTTGTACGGCTCGGCCATGCCCACATGATGACGGCTGCCTGCCCATGACGGGCAGTCCGGTAGGCCCGCCCTCCGCAGTGGCTAGCTTTGGGGGCGATCGACGTCCACCGGCGGCAGGTCATGCACCTGCTGCTTGGTAAGGCTGACCTCGATGCGGTCGGTGGCCCTGCTCACCGTGCTGACCGGAATGGCCACCTGTTTGCGGCCCCAGAGGTGTCCCTCCTGCAGCAGCACGTGCGTCACGTGATGGCTGCCGGGGTCGATGACCAGCCCTCCGGCCTGGCCGATGTGACCGTCGATGGCATGAACGTGCTCGCCGCGCTGCACCTCCAGCTCGCCCGGGGGGATCGTGTCGGCGGTCTCCAGGTAGCCCCGAGCGCCGCGGTAACCGTAATGAGGCCAGAAGACAATATCGGTCGGGCGGTAGTCCGGGACATCCGCGACGTCCGCAATGAACCGCCCCTCTTCGGCGGGGTTGAGCCTGCCGAACTCCGCCGAGGAGCAGCGCAGCCGGATCTGGTCCGCGGCGGAGTCGACCAGGTCAACGGGAACGAGGCGCGCGGGCCCGCGCCCTCGCCGCGGTTCCACGATGAGATGCGTGACCACCTGGGCGACCGGGTCAAAGACCACACGGGTCAGCCTGCCGCAGGGCCCATCGGTGCAACTGACCTCAGCCCCGATCGTGAACCGCTCGATTCCTGGCATGGGCGCGCTCCTTGCGCTGGGGACCGTCGGTCATCGACAAGACGCGACGGTACTCCCGGGCCTGGCCGGCCAGGCCGGCAGCCCCTTACAAAGCGGGCCGCGCGGCACGGCCCGCGCGGGAATCACCGGCGCTGCCCCGGCGTTGTTAAGGCGTTCAAGGGGGTTATGACTTGGTTAAGCTCAGGAACCGGAACGCCGCCGGCTCGGCGCCGGC
>Ga0126372_10000884_pt1 | contig 11423 bp, 9 predicted proteins | sample PanSoiMetaPlot_6_FD_92762 | JGI IMG/M metagenome (GOLD analysis project Ga0126372, IMG submission 92762) | Tropical forest soil microbial communities from Panama - MetaG Plot_6 | ecosystem: Environmental > Terrestrial > Soil > Tropical forest > Bulk soil | place: Panama | collected 2016-02-17
CGGCGCCGGCGAACGGCGCCATCGCCCGCTGTCACCGTCGCACACCGCATGCCGGGTCCTAAGTGCCAGCGTCGCCCATCCTCCGCCCGGCAATCCTGTTGGCGCCGGCCGGCGGCAATCTGTTAGAGTTGCCCTCCCGGTGGGTTCGTGGGTGAAAAGAGGCGAGAGTGGGTCTGGTGCACGCGTTGCTGTTGGCCGCCGCGGTGGTGCTGCTGGCGGGCCCGACGCTTGCCAGCTACGCCAGCGGCAATGCCGATAGGCTCGGCCAGGCGCGCCGGCTGTGGCAGCCGGCAGCGGAGCAACAGGTCGTGCTTTGTCCAGGCGCGCGGGTTGCGCCGGTTGCGACGCACCATCGCGGCCGGCACAGCCGACGCCATGCCGTCAAGGTCGCCGCTGCCGCCCACGCGCAGCCCAAGCCGGTGCGCGCGGGGATGCCGGTGCTGGCGAGCTACGCCGTGCAGCTCAAAGCCGGGCTTACCGGCGCTCAACGCCAGGCGGCGCTGCAAACCTTGCGCGACAAGTACAAGCTGAAGGTCGTGAAGATCAATCGTGGCCTCGACATCCTGCGCTTGGCTCCGCGCGCCCCCGCCGTGGCTGCCAAGCCGCCCAAGAGCCTCGGTGCGGCGTTGACCCCCAAGATCATCCAGGATCTGCGGCAAGAGCCGTTCGTCGATGCCGCCTACGTCGACTTCCCGGTAAGCCCCAGGGCAAAGCCCGGGCGCGGCAAATAACCTCGGGCCGATTTCCAGCCGCGCCGTTCGATGGCGCCGGCCAACTTAGGCACCGGTAGCGAGGGGAAGCGGTATTCGCTTGGTGCGTTGCCGGCCAAGCCAAGCAAACTATGATGGCGTCGCCCGGGCCGACCGCTCCGGGCGACGCTGATCAGGCCTTAGGGAGCATGAGCCATGGCGCGCATGAAGGGTAGCGAGCTCATCACCGAGTATTTGCTCAAGAACCAGATACCCTACGTGTTCGGCATTTGTGGCCATGGCAATGTCGGCATGCTCGATGCCCTCTACGGCGCGCGCGAGCGCATCAAACTGGTGTCGCCGCGCCACGAGCAGGTGGCGGCGCATATGGCTGATGCCTACTTTCGCGTCCGCCACGAGCCGGTGGCGACCTTGACCTCGTGCGGCCCGGGCTCGTGCAACATCGTCATGCCGCTGCAAGTGGCGATGTCGGATTCCTCGGCGCTGCTCGCCATCACCGCCAATGTGCCGACCCAGCAGTTCAACCGCAGTCCGTTTCAGGAGATCAACCGGCATTTTCAGGCCGATTTCCCCAATATCATCCGTCCGGTGGTGAAGCGCAGCTTCCAGCCCACCCGCGTCGACATGCTGCCGCTCGCCCTGCGGCAGGCGATGACGGCGATGCTGTCGGGCCGGCCGGGTCCGGTGAATGTCGACGTGCCCTTCAACGTGTTTCAGGAGGAAGATGAGGTCGAGGTGCCGCCGGCGGCCCCGCCGTTTGCGGGCCAGCGCAGCGGCGCTCAACCGGAGGCGATCGCAGCCGCGCTCGACATGCTGCTGGCGGCCAGGCGCCCGGTGGTTTTCATCGGCCACGGCGTGACCTTGTCCGAGGCCAGCCGCGAGCTGACCGAGTTCGTCACCAGGCTGAAGCTGCCGGTTATTTCATCACCCAACGGCATGGGTGCCCTCGACATGTCAGACGCCCTGTCCTTGGGCTTCATCGGTCGCAATGGCGCCTATCCCGCCAACCAGGCCGGCCGGCACGCCGATCTGGTGCTGGCGATCGGGGCGCGCTTTGATGACCGCTCGGCCTCGTCCTGGATCCCCGGCTACTCCTGGAATTTCCCGCAGAGCAAGCTCATTCACGTCGATGTCGATCACGATGAACTGGGCCGCAACTATCCCCCCGACCTGGGGCTCATCGCCGATGCCCGCACCTTCCTGCGGCAAATGCTGGCCGCGTTCGATCAGCGCGGCACGCCGGTGGCCGAGGCGCGCGCTGAGTGGCTCACCGAAATCGCCGGCTGGCGCAATGCCTGGGAGGCGCACACGCGCCCCAACTTCGAGCTTCATGCCACACCGATCCGGCCGGAGCGGATCGTCGCGGATTGCCGGGCGGTGCTGCCGGACGATGCCATCCTCGCCTGCGACGTCGGCGTCAATCACAATTGGTACATGCAGTTCTGGCAGGCGCGCCGTCCACAGACGATGCTGAACTCGTGGGGCTTTTCCGGCATGGGTTTCGGCGCGGCCGGGGTGCTGGGCGCCAAGCTGGCCGCGCCCGAGCGACCGTGCGTGGCCATCGTCGGCGACGGCTCCTTCACCATGGTGCCGCACGTGCTGCTGACGGCGGTGGAATACGACATTCCGGTGGTGTGGGTGATCTGGAACAACTTCGGCTGGGTATCGATTCGCGACATTCAGCTTGGCATGTTCGGCGGACGCGAGCTCGGCACCATGTTCCGCCACGGCGCCAACAAGGAGCCCTACAACCCGGATTTCGCCGGCTGGGCCAAGGCCAGCGGCGTCGCCGCGCTGACCATCACCCGGTCGCAAGACTTCAAGGGTGCGCTCGAGCACGCCATCAAGGCCAACACGCCGTTCCTGATCGACGTGCACGTCGATGCCGAGGTGCGTCCGCCGGCGACGGGGACTTGGCAGCTGCCGCCGACGCCCTATAACGAGCCCGCCTTCGGCAAGCGCTGGCGTCCGGGCGAGCCTGCCGGGACGTGAGTGACGCCGAGGTCATGGCGCCGCCTGCCAGCCCGCGCGGGGGCCGTTGACTTCCGGTCCGCCGCGGGCGAAAGCGCGCCGGCACAAGGGACAAGCCGTGGTGGCAACAACAAGGGCACAGACAATGGCTGAAGCGAGCTCGGGCGTCGTCATCCGCAATATTGCCGAGGTGCCATGGCAGCAGTTCCCCGACCATTTTGGTGGTGCACTGTCCAAGCCCCTCGTCATGCCGCAGACGGCGGGCTCGCGGCATCTCGATTATCGCATTTCGCTCTACCAGCCGATGGCCTACGTCGCCCTCCACGCCCACAAGGTGCAGGAGCAGATCTACCACGTGCTCGAGGGTGAGGGATTGATGGAGATCGACGGCAACAAGCACGTCGTGCGCAAGCACGACGTCGTTTACCTGCCGCCCGGGGCCGCGCACGCCATCCAGAATTCGGGCCTGGTCGACCTTATCTTCCTGGTGGTGACCTCGCCCGTGACCGACGAAGCTCCCTAAGGCGCCCATGCAGCTCATCATCTTCGATTGCGATGGCACCTTGGTCGACAGCCAGCACGCCATTTGTGCGGCCATGGCCCACGCCTTCAGTGCCCTGACCCTGCCGGTGCCGACCCGGGACCGGGTGCTCGATATCGTTGGCCTCTCGCTGCCGCAGGTGTTTGCCGTGCTCGCCGGCGACCAGCCGGATAGCGTGCAGGCCAAGCTTGTCGAGCTCTACCGCGCCGGCGGTCCGGGGCCGCACGCAGGCGCGGCGCGCGATCCGTTGTTTGCCGGGGTGGCCGAGCTGATCGCGGCGCTCGCGTGTCGCGACGATGTCGTGCTCGGCATCGCCACCGGCAAGTCCCGGCGCGGCGTTGCCCGCATTCTCGAACGCGAGGCGTGGTCGGGGCACTTCCTCACCATTCAGACCGCCGATGATCACCCCTCCAAGCCGCACCCGGCGATGATCGTGCAGGCGATGGCCGAGGTCGGGGCCGATGCCTCCACCACCATTATGGTCGGCGATACCAGCTACGACATGGAGATGGCGGTGAACGCGGGAGTGCATGGCATCGGCGTCGGCTGGGGCTACCATGCGCCGGCGCGGCTGTTGCAAGCCGGCGCCCGGCTCATCATCGATGAGGCCGCGGATCTGATGGCGGTGATCGATCAACCGGTGCGGGCGATCGCATGAGCCGGCGCAACGGTGAGCCGACGGGCGTCAACGGGCCAGGCCAGCAGCGTGCCTTGCCACAACGGTTTTTCAAGACCGTGACGGTCGCAGCCGCGTTGGGCAGCGGCGATGCCATGGCCGCTTCGCCCGACCCGGGGCCGCCGGCTGAGGTCTATCGCGTGCTGCTCGATGGCAAAAGCGTGCGCACCCCGGCCAAGGGCACGCTGGCGCTGCCCACGCGCGCGCTGGCCGAAGCCATCGCCGCCGAATGGCAGGTGCAAGGCCCCGAGATCGATCCCGAGCGCATGCCGTTGACCCGCCTCGCCAACGCCGCCATCGATGGCGTTGTCGGTCGGCAGGCGCTGGTGCGTGCCGACATCGTCAAATATCTGGGGAGCGATCTTGTCTGCTACCGTGCCGCCGATCCCGCCGCCTTGGTCAAGCGTCAGGCCGATGCCTGGGATCCGGTGCTGGCCTGGTGCCGCACCAGGCTCGGCATCGACCTTAAGGTCACCTCCAGCATCGTGCCATTGGCGCAACCCGAGGCAGCCGGCGCCGTCCTGACGTCCTGGTTGCAGGGCGTTGACGCTTTTGCGCTGACCGCGCTGCACGCCATGACGACGTTGCTGGGCTCGGCGGCGTTGACCCTGGCGTATGCCGGCGGCCAGCTCGATGCGGCCGCGGCCTGGGCCGCGGCCCACATCGATGAGGATTTCCAGTGGGAGCAGTGGGGCATCGACGCTTTGGCGAAGGCCCGGCGCGAGCGGCAATGGGCCGAGCTTGAGGCGGCGAGCCGGCTGTTCGAGCTGGCGCGCCCCGGCGCCCGAGGCAAGGGTTAACGCATCCTGAAGGCGCTGGGTGCGCGCGCACGCTTAAGCTCAGTGTGCAACCGGGCGGGCCTGGGTTTGCGGCCCTGCGTGCCCATGCTATGCCGCTAGGCGCAGCTTGTGCGTCGCAATATCGGGGCCCTGGAACCATGAAAGAAGTACTCGATGAGCTGGAGCGCCGGCGGGCCGAAGCCCGCCTCGGTGGTGGCCAGGCTCGCATCGATGCGCAGCACAAGCGCGGCAAGCTCACGGCCCGCGAACGCATCGACCTGTTGATGGACGAGAAGTCGTTCGAGGAGTTCGACATGTATGTCGAGCATCGCTGCGCCGACTTCGGCATGGACAAGATCAAGATCCCAGGTGACGGGGTCGTCACCGGTTGGGGTACCATCAACGGTCGCGTGGTCTACGTCTTCGCCAAGGATTTTACCGTGTTCGGCGGCTCGCTGTCGGAGGCCCATGCCCGCAAGATCACCAAGATCCAGGACATGGCACTGCAGAACCGGGCACCGATCATCGGCCTGTTCGATGCCGGTGGCGCACGCATCCAGGAGGGTGTCGCAGCCCTCGGCGGCTATGGCGAGGTGTTTTTGCGCAATGTCCTCGCCTCCGGCGTGATCCCACAGATCTCCGTCATCATGGGACCGTGTGCGGGCGGCGATGTCTACTCTCCGGCCATGACCGACTTCATCTTCATGGTCAAGGATACGAGCTACATGTTCGTCACCGGCCCGGATGTGGTGAAGACCGTCACCAACGAGACGGTGACGGCCGAGGAGCTCGGCGGCGCCAAGATCCACACCAGCAAATCCTCGATCGCCGACCGTGCCTATGACAACGACGTCGAGACTTTGCTGCAGATGCGCCGGCTCATGGATTTCCTGCCGGCCAACAACCGCGCCGGGGTCCCCGTGCTGCCGACCAGGGACAGTCCCGACCGCATCGAGCCCTCGCTCGATACGCTCATTCCCGACAATCCCAACAAGCCCTACGACATCAAGGAGCTGGTGACAAAGGTCGTCGACGAGGGCGATTTCTTCGAAATCCAGGATGCCTTCGCGCGCAACATCGTCACCGGCTTTGCGCGCATGGAGGGCCGCACCGTCGGTATTATCGCCAACCAGCCACTGGTGTTGGCCGGCGTTCTCGATTCGGATGCCTCGCGCAAGGCCGCCCGCTTCGTGCGGTTTTGCGATTGTTTCGATATCCCGATCCTGACCTTCGTCGACGTGCCGGGGTTTCTGCCGGGGACGGCGCAGGAGTATGGCGGGCTCATCAAGCACGGCGCCAAGTTGCTGTTTGCCTACTCGGAGGCAACGGTGCCCAAGGTCACGGTCATCACCCGCAAGGCCTACGGCGGGGCTTACGACGTGATGAGCTCCAAGCACATCCGCGGCGATGTCAACTATGCCTGGCCGTCGGCCGAGATCGCCGTGATGGGGCCGAAGGGGGCAGCAGAAATTCTCTACCGCGCCGAGCTGGGTGATGCGGCAAAACTCGCCCAGCGCATCAAGGAGTATCAAGATCGCTTCGCCAACCCGTTCGCGGCGGCGGAGCGCGGCTATATCGACGAGGTGATCCTGCCGCGCTCAACCCGGCGTCGGATCTGTCGCGCGCTCAATATGCTGCGCCATAAGACCGTCGAGAATCCGTGGAAGAAGCACGACAATATTCCGCTGTGAGGCGCCGGCATCCTCGCTAGCGCCGCTCCCCAACAACCGCGCACGGGGCGCGCGGGTATTGCGAGCGGCGCCGTGCCCAGCGCGCTGCCGACCATGGCCGACCATGAATGTCCATTCAGCTCCTGTGCCCGCCGTTTGTTTGCGCTTTTTTAACGAACGGATCGCGTGCCGCCGCCGCGTTTTTTGCCTTTGTAAGCCCACCGCTGCCGCTGATCGGCAGCTCAGAATTGGGATGATCAGGCAAAGGAGTTTGATACCATGCAACGCTTCTATCTTGCTGCCTCGGGCCTTGCCCTTGTCGGCGGTCTGCTGTTGGCGGCGCCGGCCGAGGCGGCCACCCACCGGCACGGCTGGGGGTCAACCACGCCCGCTGAGCGCGTGCTGATCGCCCGCAGCCAGCACCAGCTCAATGTGATCAAGGCGCGCGCCCAGGCGGACGGTCACATCAGTCGCTGGGAGCGGGCCAAGATCCACCTGGCGCAGTCGCGCCACGACGCTCTCGTCTATCGCTTGCGCCACAACTAGCGCCGCGGCTGGTGCGGCGGCCGCCCGAGATGCGGCGGCCGCCGCATCCCCACACGCGCAAAAAAGGGCGATCGTTAGCCTGATGGTAACCCTCAAGCCTTAGCCTGCCCCCCGTTAGTTGGGGGGTTGCCATGGGTGTCTTGAGCGCGGTTTCAGTTTCGGAAATCAAGGCGCGCGGTAGCATCAAGGATGCGGATGTCCTCAAGCTGCGCCGCAGCTACTATGAGGACGGCGCCATATCCGCCGACGAAGCCGAAACCATGTTGGCGCTCAACGATGCCTGTCCGATCCAGGATCCGGCCTGGGCCGACTGTTTGATCGAGACCATCACCGACTTTATCGTCGATACCGCCGAGCCCGCCGGCTATCTCAATGTCGATAACGCCGACTGGCTGCTTGCGCGCATCGCCAAGGACGGTGGGATCGGCAGCAAGACCGAACTCGAATTGCTGGTCAATGTTCTCGATCGGGCGCGCTGGGTACCGCAAAAGCTCGTGCGCTTTGCCCTCGAGCAGGTTCGCGACGCCATCGTCAACGGCAGCGGGCCGCTGCGTGCCGGCAAAGCCGCCGGGGTGGCAATGGTCACGGCGGCCGATGTCGACCTCATTCGCCGCATTCTCTATAGCTTCGGCGGCGATGGCAATCTCGCCATCACCCGTGCCGAAGCCGAGGTGCTGTTCGAGATCGATGCGGCGACCGCGCTTGCCGACAATCATCCGAGCTGGGGCGATCTATTCGTCAAGGCGATCGCCAATTCGGTGATGGGCGCGTCCGGCTACGCGGCGCCGCCACGCGCGGTGGCGCTGATGCGCGATGCCTGGCTCGACCGCCGCGGCGAGCTCAGCATCACCGAACTGCTGTTGGGCGTAACTGCGGGGGTCAAGAGCCTGTTCGGCGGTTATCGCCAGCAGACCAGCGAGGAGCGGGCGATCGCCCGCCTGACGCAGCAGAAGATCGAAATCATCACCCGTGAGAGCATTACGCCGGCCGAGGTGGCGTGGCTGGCCGAGCGCATCGGCGGGGATGGCAAACTGACGGCCAATGGCCGCTCGCTCATGATGTTCCTTGAGGCGGAAAGCCTCATCATCGATCCAAGCTTCAAGGAGCTCATGCACCGGGCCGCCACCGTCGCGGCTTGAGGCACACAAACCCCTGCCGGCGACCAGCACCAAGCCGGCACCATGCGGGGCCGCTCGGCCGGCGCCATTGCCGGGCTCGGCGTAGGCCACGCGCGTGGCTATCCGGGGCCGGCAATGTCGCATCCTCTAGTGCGCCTGCCGCCTTTGCCCCTATCATCGACGCCAAAGGCGAACAACGCCTGCGACCTCGTCTGGATGGTGGCCCAACATGTTCAAAAAAATCCTGATCGCCAATCGCGGCGAGATTGCCTGTCGCATCATCAAGACCGCGCGCCGGCTCGGGATTAGAACGGTGGCGGTTTATTCCGAGGCCGATCGTGATGGGCTGCACGTGCGCCAGGCGGATGAGGCGGTGGCGATCGGTCCGGCGCCTGCCGCCCAGTCCTACCTGGTGATCGACAACATCCTCGAGGCCTGTCGGCAAACCGGGGCGGAGGCCGTGCATCCAGGCTATGGCTTCCTGTCGGAACGCGAGGCTTTTGCCATCGCCTTGCAGCGGGCCGGGATCGTCTTCATCGGCCCCAACGCCCGGGCCATTGCTGCCATGGGTGACAAGATCGAAAGCAAGAAGGCGGCGGCACGGGCCAAGGTATCGACGGTGCCGGGCTACCTCGGCGAGATCACCGATGCCAAGCACGCCGTGCGCATTGCCGCCGAGATCGGCTATCCGGTGATGATCAAGGCCTCGGCGGGGGGCGGCGGCAAGGGCATGCGCATCGCTTATTCGGCCCGGGAGACCGAGGAAGGCTTCCAGCTGGCGCGGTCCGAGGCCAAGTCCAGCTTCGGCGACGATCGGCTGTTCATGGAGAAATTCATCGAAAACCCGCGCCACATCGAGGTGCAGGTGTTGGGGGACAAGCACGGCCATGTCATTCATCTGGGCGAGCGCGAATGCTCGATCCAGCGGCGCAATCAAAAGGTCGTGGAGGAGGCGCCCTCGCCGCTGATCGATGCGAAGACGCGCAAGGCCATGGGCGATGAGGCGGTGTCTCTGGCCAAGGCGGTCGGCTACGACAGCGCCGGCACGGTCGAATTCGTGGCCAGCCAGGAGGCCAAGTTTTACTTCCTGGAGATGAATACGCGGCTCCAGGTCGAGCATCCGGTGACCGAGCTGGTGACGGGCGTCGATCTGGTCGAAGAGATGATCCGAATCGCGGCCGGCGAGCCGCTGCGCCTGCGGCAAGCCGATGTCAAGCTGGCGGGCTGGGCGGTGGAAACGCGCATCTATGCCGAGGACCCCTACCGCGGCTTTCTGCCCTCGATCGGGCGCCTGACGCGCTACCGACCGCCGGCGGAGGGCGGCGACGGCAATGGTAGCGTGCGCAACGACACCGGTGTCTATGAGGGCGCCGAGATCTCCATGTTCTATGATCCGATGATTGCCAAGCTCGTCACCCATGCGGCCACGCGCAAGGCGGCGATCGCGCTGCAGGCCGACGCCCTCGATCGCTTTGTGATCGACGGTGTCGAGCACAACATCCCGTTCCTGGCGGCGCTGATGCAACACGAACGCTGGCAGAGCGCTCGCCTGTCGACGGGTTTCATTGCCGAGGAGTTCAAGGGCGGGTTCCGGCCGCGCGCGCTGGCGGGCGATGAACTGGAGCTGCTCGCCGCGGTGGCGGTGGCGATCGATCATCTCGGCAATGCGCGCCGGCGCGAGATCAGCGACCAGATGGGGGGGCCGAGCGTGCGCTTTGCGCGGCGGCGCACTGTCAACATCGGCAGCGAGCGCCTGCTGACGGAGGTCGAAGGCGGGCTCGCCGGGCCCACCAAGGTGAGCTTTCCGGCACCGGACGGGAGCTGCCGCAAGGTGCTCGAACTGGTGTCGGCATGGTGGCCGGGTGAACCGGTCTGGTTCGGCACGGTGGCGGCGCGCCCGGTGGCGGTGCAGGTGCGTCAGCTCCTCAATGGCACCGAGCTCGCCTATCACGGCGTCAGCTGCAAGGCCTACGTCTATACCGAGCGCGAGGCGGAACTCGCCGCGCTGATGCCGCACAAGCTGGCGCCGGACACCGCAAAGCTGTTGCGCTGCCCGATGCCGGGGCTGGTCAAGTCGATCCATGTGGCGCCGGGCCAGGAGGTAAAGGCGGGCGACGCGCTGTGCGTCGTCGAGGCGATGAAGATGGAAAACGTGCTGCGCGCCGAGCGCGAAGGGGTGGTGAAGTCGATTGCCGCCAAGCCCGGCGACAGCCTCGCGGTCGATGCCGTGATCATGGAATTTGCCTGAAGCTTCGCGTGCCGGCAAAGCGCAACTTGCGCAGGCTGTGGTTTTCATCGACTGTCGCCCCCGTCAGTGCCAGCCCACGAGGACCAACACCCGATGCGCAGTTTTCACTTCCCCGGCCGCTCGCCGGTGTATGGGCGGCGGGCGATGTGCGCCACCTCACATCCTGCCGCCAGCCTCACCGCGATGGAAATCCTGCGCCGGGGCGGCAACGCGGTCGACGCGGCGATTGCCACCGCGGCGGTGTTGGCGGTGGTGGAATGCCCGATGACCGGCATCGGCGGTGATTGCTTTGCACTGATCGCCAAGCCGGGGGCTCAGGCCCCGATCGCCCTCAATGCGGCCGGCCGGGCGCCGGCGGCGGCGACCAGCGACTGGTATGCTAAGGCCGGCATTGGCCGCATCGAAACCACCAGCGTGCACGCCGTCACGGTACCCGGTGCCATCGCTGGCTGGTGCCGGCTCCACCAGGATCACGGCAGCATGCCGTTTGAAGCCCTGCTGGCACCCGCCATCGAACTGGCTGAACAGGGCTTCGTCATCGCCCCGCGGGTCTCGGTCGACTGGTCACGCGGCGCCGCCAAGCTGGCGCGCCAGCCGGCGGCAGCCAAGCATTTCCTGCCCGGCGGCCGCGCGCCCCGGGTGGGCGAGGTGATGCGGTTTCCGGCCCTGGCCGCAACCTTGAAGCGCATCGCCAAACAGGGTCGAGACGGCTTCTACACCGGTGAGGTCGCCGACGACATGGTGGCGACCTTGCGGGGACTCGGCGGCCTGCACAGCCTTGAGGATTTCGGTGCGCAATCGGCGAGCTACGTCGAGCCGATTTCGACCCGCTATCACGACACCGACCTTTACGAGCTGCCGCCCAGCAACCACGGCGTGGTGGCGCTGATCCTGCTCAAAATGCTCGACCGCCTCGGCCGGATCGGCGACAGCGTCTCGGTCGAACGCTATCACGTCTTGATGGAGGCGGCACGCCTAGCCTATGCGATGCGCGACCGGTTCGTGGCCGACCCCGAGGCCGCCGCCGTGCCGATTGGGCACTTGCTCGATCAACGGGTGATCGACGGCCTCGTTGCCCGTATCGACCGTCGCCGGCGCCGGCCGGAGCTTGGGCCGATGCCTGAACCCTCCGGCTCCGATACGGTTTGCTTTTCCATCGTCGAC
>Ga0126372_10000885_pt1 | contig 11422 bp, 12 predicted proteins | sample PanSoiMetaPlot_6_FD_92762 | JGI IMG/M metagenome (GOLD analysis project Ga0126372, IMG submission 92762) | Tropical forest soil microbial communities from Panama - MetaG Plot_6 | ecosystem: Environmental > Terrestrial > Soil > Tropical forest > Bulk soil | place: Panama | collected 2016-02-17
CGGGCAGGAACGCGATCGGCATCGAACTGCCCAATCCGACGCGCGAACGCGTCTACTTACGCGAGCTGCTCGCCTCGCGTGATTACGCCGACACCGGAGCGCGCCTTGCGCTCTGCCTTGGCAAGGCGATCGGCGGCGAAGCGGTGCTGGTCGACCTGCAACGTATGCCGCATCTGTTGATCGCCGGCACCACCGGCTCCGGCAAATCGGTCGCCATCAATACGATGATCCTCAGCCTCGTATACCGGCTGCGCCCGGATCAGTGCCGGCTGATCATGGTCGATCCGAAAATGCTCGAACTGTCCGTCTATGACGGCATCCCGCATCTCCTCACGCCGGTCGTCACCGATCCGAAAAAAGCGGTGGTGGCGCTCAAATGGGCGGTGCGCGAGATGGAAGAGCGCTACAAGAAAATGTCGAAGCTCGGCGTGCGCAATATCGACAGTTACAATGCGCGGCTCGCCGAAGCGCGCAGCAAAGGCGAAAAGCTCAGCCGTACCGTCCACACCGGCTACGATCGCGAGACCGGCGAGGCCATCTACGAGAACGAGGAGCTCGACCTCGATCCGCTGCCCTATATCGTCGTCATCGTCGACGAAATGGCCGACCTGATGATGGTCGCGGGCAAGGATATCGAAGGCGCGGTGCAACGCCTTGCGCAAATGGCGCGCGCCGCCGGCCTGCATGTCATCCTCGCCACGCAGCGCCCCTCGGTCGACGTGATCACGGGCACGATCAAGGCCAATTTCCCGACTCGGATTTCCTTCCAGGTTACGTCGAAGATCGACAGCCGCACTATCTTGGGCGAACAGGGCGCCGAACAGCTCCTCGGCCAAGGCGACATGCTCTATATGGTCGGCGGCGGCCGCATCAGCCGCGTCCACGGACCGTTCGTTTCCGACGAGGAGGTCGAGCGGGTGGTGCGCCATTTGAAGTCGCAAGGCGCGCCTGAATATCTCGAAGCCGTCACCGCCGAGGAGCCACAGGACGAATACGGCAATCCGATCTTCGACGCGACCGCGATGGGCGGCGCCGAGGGCGGCGATCTTTATGCGCATGCGGTGCAGATCGTCACGCGCGACCGCAAAGCCTCGACCAGCTACATCCAGCGCCGGTTGCAGATCGGCTACAACCGCGCCGCGTCGCTAATGGAGCGGATGGAACAGGAAGGCGTTGTCGGGCAGCCGAATCATGCAGGCAAACGCGAAATCCTGGTTGAAGCCGCCGATGAGGATGCGTATTGAGGGCGAGATTCTCAGCCGTTCCGGCTAGTCCCGAATTTGCCATAACGCGCGATTAGCTGTTTTGACGCGAGAGCCGCCGCACAACGCGGATCGGCGGGGAGAGGGGAAATGGGAGCACAGCGCCCGGCGAAAACCGGCTCGACGAGCATGGCGCCGGCTGGCTCGCACGGTTGCGGTGCCGCGATTTGTGGCAGCATTGTTGCCGCGGTCATCGGAGCAATGGCTTTGGCAGCTCCCGCTGCTGCTGAAAATGTTCCGCTGCCAGTGCCTGCGCCCTTGCCCAAGACCGGCGTCGCGCCGCCTCCTGCCGCATCCAGTAAGGCCGAGACGCCGGGCCTGTTTCCGTTTTCCGCTTTGTTCGGCAGCAGATCGTCAGGCGGTGGCCTGCTCAGCTCGCCGTCCGCCCCGGAGCCGGCCTCGCCCTTCGACGCCAAACAGCGGGCGATCCTTGATCGTGTCAGCGGCTATCTGTCAAGCGTCCAGACCTTGGTCGGCAAATTCGTCCAGGTCGGTCCCGATGGCGGGCGCACCGAAGGCACGTTCTACATCCAGAAACCGGGTCGCGTCCGTTTCGCCTATAATCCACCGAGCCCGATCGACATCATTGCCGACGGCTCCTCGGTCGTGGTGCGCGATCGCAAGCTCGCCACCCAGGACCTCTATCCGCTGTCGCAGACGCCGCTTCGCTATCTGCTCGCCGAGCGCATCGATCTATTGCGGGATACCGACGTGGTCAGCGCCACGTCGGACGACAGCTACCTCACCGTGGTCATCGAGCAGAAGCAGATTTTGGTCGGCACCGACCGCTTGATGATCATGTTCGACGCCAAGGATTTGACCCTCAAGCAATGGACGGTGACCGACCCGCAAGGCTTCGACACGACGGTCGCGGTCTACAATCTCGACTCCAGCAAGAAGCCCGATCCGAACCTGTTCGTCATCAATTATCAGCGCGATCAGCCGGGGGTTCAGTAAATCAGGCGCCGGCGATCAAGGATCAGTCATCTACAGAGAGGGGGATGAGTGATCAAACCACTCGCTTCTTTCTCCACCAGTGCCTATCTATTTTCGCGGTCGCGCCTAACTCCTGACTCGTGATTCCTGACACCCCTAATCCCTGTGAAACTGACTATCACCAGCTGGAACATCAATTCGGTGCGGTTGCGCATCAATCTCGTGGCGCGCTTCCTCAAGACCGTGCGGCCCGACATTCTGTGCTTGCAGGAAACCAAGTGTCCCGACGATAAATTCCCCCTGAAGCGATTCCGGCGGCTCGGCTACGAGCACGCCGCGCTCAACGGGCAGAAGGGCTATCACGGCGTCGTGGTGCTGACGCGATTGCCGTTCGAGCGCTTCGAGATCCAGAGCTTCTGCGGCAAGGCCGATTGCCGCCACGTCGCGGCAGAATTCGGCGAGCGCGCCGGCCTGCGCGATCCAATCACGCTGCACAATTTCTATGTTCCCGCTGGCGGCGACATTCCCGATCCCGAGATCAACCCGAAATTCGCCCACAAGCTCGCCTTTCTCGACGAGATGCGCGAGCACCCGGGTTTGCGCCCGCAACCGGCGGCACGTGCAATTCTGGTCGGCGATCTCAATGTCGCGCCGCTCGAACACGACGTCTGGAGCCATAAACAGATGCTGCGGGTTGTGTCGCACACGCCGATCGAGTGCGAGAAGCTCACGAGCGTGCAAAAGGCCGGCGCCTGGGTCGACAGCATGCGCCAATTCACGCCCGAGCCTGCCAAGCTCTACACTTGGTGGAGCTACCGCTCGCCGGATTGGGCCGCAGCCAACAAAGGCCGCCGCCTCGACCACGCCTGGACCTCGCCGATGCTGGCCGACCGCGTCGCCGCGGTGGCGATTTCCAAGCATTATCGCGGCGCGGCACGGCCGTCCGATCACGTGCCGGTCACGCTGACCCTCGAAGTCTAGTCTGCGCGGAGTAGATTATCGCGGGCGGCTATTGCGGCCCGGTTCCGCGTGCCAGCATGTCGCGGACCCGTTGCAAGTCGCGCGTCAATCGATCCGAGCGCGATGCGTATACATCGCGCAGCTGCTGCGCGGCTTCGGGATTGGTTTTGAGCATTTTTTGAAACATTGCGCGGGAAACGCGCAGCACGATCGAATCGACCCGCGCCGTTGCCGTCTCACGCCTTGGCGCTTCGATGAGGAGCGCGGTCTCGCCGAGAAGCGCGCCAGCTTCGGCAACGGCCTCCGGTTCGTTCGGTGAATCCGGACGAAGCGCAAACGAGCCGTGCTGGACCACATAGGCGCAATCTGCGCCGTCGCCGGCGGCGAACAGCACCTGTTCGGCCTCGACCGAATAGCTTTCGGCGCCGATGGCGATAATCCGCAACGCGCTCGTGCCAAGCCGCTGCAGCATCGGCACCCGTTCAAGGAATGCGATGTCGTCGTCGATCGTCATGCGATCCGCGTCACGGCACCAATTTGTAGCCGCCGGCTTCCGTCACCAGGATTGCGGGCGCGGCCGCGTCCTTTTCGATCTTCTGCCGCAGCCGGTAGATGTGCGTCTCCAATGTGTGCGTGGTGACGCCGGAATTGTAGCCCCATACTTCCTGGAGCAGGGTCTCGCGCGAAACCGGCCGCTGCCCAACGCGGTAAAGATAGCGCAAGATCGAGGTTTCCTTCTCCGTCAGGCGGATTTTGTTGCCTTTTGGATTAAGCAGGAGCTTGGAACTCGGCCGGAACGTATACGGACCGATCGTGAATACCGCGTCTTCGCTCGCCTCATGCTGGCGCAGCTGGGCGCGAATGCGCGCCAGCAGTACCGCAAAACGAAACGGCTTGGTGACGTAGTCGTTCGCTCCCGATTCCAGGCCGAGAATGGTGTCGGAATCGGTATCATGCCCGGTAAGCATGATGATCGGCGCCTTAAAACCGTTCTTGCGCAAGATGCGCACCGCCTCGCGTCCGTCGATGTCGGGCAGGCCCACATCCATGATGACAAGATCGATCTGCCCGGCTTTGGCCGCTTGCACACCTTTGCTGCCGGTGTCGACCGCGACTGCCTCGAATTCCTCGTGCAACGACAGCTGTTCGGTCAGCCCATCGCTGAGTTCCGGGTCATCATCGACAATGAGAATCCTACGCGTATTCGGCATTAAATGGAGCCCGCCCTGCCGCTTTGGCGCGCTTTTGCTGCGCGCAAGTAGAACAATGGCGGATACTAGAGCATGATCGGCGAAAGGGAAAACAATTCCCGAAAAGATCACGTGCCCACAAAACGTTAGAGCAAAGTTGGGCTTGCATTGAGATGCTCGGTTGCGGCCCGCGTTCTGACCATCCGACCCGGAACGACGAGACGATGCGCAAAATGTCCCTGGCGGCGATTCACATTCGTGCGCGGCCGCAGCGCCGCTCGCAAGCCTGGCTTGTCGCTGGGCGGCGCGCCGTCCGCGCCGCGTTGGGCCGCTCGGGTATCAAGGCGGCAGGCGCGAAACGCGAGGGCGATGGCGCGACGCCATCCGGGCAATTCCATCCGGTTCGGCTGTGGTGGCGTGCCGATCGCTTACCGCGGCCGCGCACCTTGTTGCCGGTTCGGCGGATCGGGCCGCACGATGCCTGGTGTGAAGACCCAGCCGATCGGCGCTACAACCAGCCATTCCAAAGGTCGGCCAGTGACCCAGGCGATCGTCTGTCACGGTCCGATGGCCTCTACGATCTGATCATCGAAATCGATCACAACACGCGCCCCCGCGTGGCCGGTCGCGGCAGCGCTATATTCCTGCATGTGGCTCGGACGGGTTTTGCGCCTACGGCGGGATGCGTGGCGCTCACGCGCAAGGACCTAATCAGATTTTTGTTGCGGCTGTCGTCAAGAACGCGAATCATCATTCATTCTTAGCTTCGCCGACCTTAGCGTCGGCGCGCGGGCCGAAAATGGCGGTGCCAACCCGCACATGCGTGGCGCCGAACGCAATCGCAGTCGCATAGTCGGCGCTCATTCCCATGGACAACAGGGATAGGCTGTTGCGGTACGCGATCTTTGCGGTCAGCGCAAAATGCGGCGCCGGCGCCTCGTCAAACGGCGGAATGCACATCAGCCCGGAAATGGCGAGCCCGTAGCGGTCGCGGCACGCTGTCAGGAATGCATCGACCTCCTGTGGCAACACGCCAGCCTTCTGCGGCTCGGCGCCGGTATTGATTTCGGCGAAGAGGAGCGGACGCCGCCCCTGCTTGGCGATCTCCTTGCCGAGCGCCTCGGCGAGGCTCGCCCGGTCGACCGAATGGATCGCATCGAACAGGCCCACCGCCTCCTTGGCCTTGTTCGATTGCAGCGCACCGACGAGATGCAGTTCGATGCCGGAATGCCGGGCGAGCAGCGGCGGCCATTTCGCTGTAGCCTCCTGCACGCGGTTCTCGCCGAATACACGCTGACCGGACGCGATCACCGGTTCGATTGTGTCCGCGGTGAACGTCTTGGAGACGGCTATCAGCGTTACGCTGACCGGCTCGCGTCCCGCCTCCCGACAGGCGCGCGCCATTGCCGCACGCACTGTTGAAATTCCGTCAGGCTGATTCATTTGGTCTGATCGGTCACTGAGCGCGGGCGAGTTCGATAGGGCGAATCTCGTGCCACTCATTCTAAGGCGTGAATGCAAGGTTGTGAAACCGGGGCCAAGCGGGCGTCGCTGAACGCCGCAACGTCAAGCGCGCACTCTTTTCTTGCGTTTTTTCCCACTTGCGGAGGGCGGCGCCCAGACCATGGCTTCCAGCTTCATGCCGTCGGGATCGGTGAAATAGACGGCGTAATAATTGCGCCCGTAATACTCCCCCGGCGAATCGACGATATTCATGTCGTTCTTTTCGAGAAATGCGCCAAGCGCGTCCACGTCCTTGCGGCTTCCCACTTCAAAGGCGTAGTGGTGGAATCCGATATCGCCCTTGCGGTATTTATGCTGTCGGCCTCTGGCATCCGCAGCGGCAATCCAGAACAGCGTCTTGCCGTTGCTCCATCCAGCCATGTCCTCGTACTCGTATTTGAGCTTGAAGCCGAGGAAGCCCAGCAGCTTTTGGTAAAATTCCTTCGAGCGGGCGAAATCGCCGACGCTAAGAACCAGATGATCGATGCCGACAACGCGAGCCAATTATCCGATCCGCCGCTTGCCTAATAACGCTCGTCCAACCAAGATATGCATTCCGGTTTAGCCACGACAGTCATGCAGCGCACCTTATTCGACAAAATCTGGGATTTTCATCGCGTCGCGCAGCGCGCCGACGGCCGCGATCTGATTTATATCGACCGGCATGTGCTGCACGAGCTGCACGCGCATCACGCATTCGCGCAACTGGAAAAGCAAGGCCGCCCGGTGCGCCGGGCCGATCTGACCTTTGCCGTGCAGGACCATACCGTTGCCACCAAACCTGGTCGCGACGACGATACCAATCCTTCCGGCTCCGCATTTATCAAGGCGATGCGCGATGGCTGCCGCAAGAACGGCATCCGATTGTTCGATCTCGACGACCCCGAGCAAGGTATTTCGCACGTTGTGGCGCCCGAACTCGGCATCGTGCTGCCGGGTGCGACGCATGCCGTGCCGGATAGTCACGCCAGCACCGTAGGCGGTGTCGGCGCGCTCGCATTCGGCTGCGGCACTAGCGAGCTTGCCCATATTCTGACGACGCAAGTCATGGCGCTGAAACGGCCGCAACGCATGCGCGTCAAACTTGACGGCGGCCTCGGCGCTCATGTCAGCGCCAAGGACGTCGCCTTGCGGATCATTGCCGAGATCGGCGTCGCCGGTGCCCGCGGCTACGCCGTCGAATATGCCGGCGCCGCGGTACGCGTTATGCCAATCGAGCAGCGCATGACGTTATGCAATCTCAACATCGAGACGGGCGGTCGCTCCGGCTTCATCGCGCCGGATGATACGACTTTCGAATGGCTCGCCCGGCGTCCGTTCGTGCCGCAGGGTGCCGCATGGGATGGCGCACTCCGGTATTGGCGCACATTGACAAGCGATGAGGACGCAGCCTTCGATCGCGAGGTCGCGCTCGATTGCGCTGCGCTCGAGCCGCAGATCACCTGGGGGACCGATCCAAGCCAGGTCGTCGGCATTTCGGGCCGCGTGCCGGATCCGGCCGCGCTCGATCCGAGCCGCCGCGCCGCCGCGCTTAATGCGTTCGGCTATATGGGGCTCGTGCCGGGAACGCCGCTCGTCGGCTTGCCGGTGGATCGGGTGTTTATCGGCTCCTGCACCAACAGCCGCCTGCCCGACTTGCAGCTCGCGGCCGAAATCGTGCGCGGCCGCCGCGTGGCCGAGGGCGTGGTGGCCATGGTCGTGCCAGGATCCAGCAGCGTCAAACGTGAAGCGGAAGCAGCCGGGCTCGACCGCGTGTTTCGCGCCGCCGGATTTTTCTGGGGCGAGTCCGGGTGCTCGATGTGCGCCGGCGGCAATGGCGATCGCGGCCAACCCGGGGAACGCTGCGTCTCGACCACAAACCGCAATTTTGAAAACCGGCAGGGCTCGAAGGTGCGCACGCATCTGGCGAGTCCTGCGACCGCGGCCGCCACCGCGATTGCCGGCCGCATCGCCGATGCACGACAGCTTGCGGCGGGAAGATCGTGATGCAGCCGTTCACCCGTCATACTGGCGTCGCCGCGCCGCTGCTCAAAGACGACATCAATACTGATCAGGTCGCGCCCATATTGCATACGCGCGGCCTCAAAGAGGACTACCGCGCGATGTTGTTTCATCGCGCGCGAAGGCGCGATGATGGCAGCGAAGATCCGGATTTCGTGCTCAACAAACCCCAATTCCGTGCGGCAGTGATTCTGGTTACGGGACAGAATTTCGGCGCTGGCTCTTCACGCGAATCGGCAGTGTGGAGCATGCTGGCAAATGGCATTCGCGTCATTGTCGCCAAGAGCTTCGCCGAGATATATCGGGAAAATTGCCTCCAGAACGGACTCTTGCCTGTGGTGCTTGGGTCCGATGCCGCCGACGAATTCATCGCGCGCGTGATTGCGGCCGACGGCCAGGCGCCGTTTACCGTCGATCTCTCGACCCAGCAGATCAGCGGTCCGGGCGGGCCAGATATCTGTTTTGAAATCCCCGCCGCGGAGCGTACGCGGCTCCTTGAGGGACTTGACGATATCGGATTGACGCTCAAGCACAGCGACGAGATCGCGAACTGGGAGCGCCGCGCGAAAACAGCGCAACCTTGGCTGCAATCGGCGCGTGATAGCCGCCGATCAGCATGAGAGGAGTGCACGCATGAATGCACGCAAAAAATTCAGATCACTGATGACCGGCAAACGACTTGTGCTGATGCCGGGCGCCTATGATGGATTGTCGGCTCGCATCATGGAAGCGGAAGGCTTCGAAGCCATCTGCGCCGGCGGCTATGCGGCAATCGGGTCGATGCTGGCGCAGGCCGATATGGGCCAGTCGAATGCGCGCGATTATGCCGATCACTACGCACGCATGTGCGGCGCGGTCGAAATTCCGATTTATGTCGATGCTGATACCGGATTCGGCGGTGTCAACAATGTGCGGCAGATGATCCGCGCCTTCGAGGCGGCCGGAGTCGCCGGGGTGTTCTTTAGTGACCAGGTTTTTCCCAACCGCTGCGGCTATCTGCCGGGCAAACAGGTCGTGCCAGTGGAGCAGATGCTGGCGAAGATCAAAGCCGCGCTGGACGTGCGGCGCGATGCGGATTTTTTTATCGCGGCTCGCACCGACGCGGCTGGCGTCGACGGACTCGACGCCGCCATCGAACGCTGCCAGCTTTTCATGGCCGCGGGAGCGGATATGGCCAAGCCGCAAGGCGTCGACGCCATCGAGGATATCAAGCGCGTCATCCGCGAGGTTGACGGGCCGCACATGTCAACGCTGTCGCAGGCGGCGGGATTAAAGCGCAGGAGCTTGGAAGAACTCGAAGCTGCCGGCGTGGTCGCGGCGACGTTCCCCTCGATCGCGTTGTTTGCCGCCGCGCAGGCGGTGCGCAACGTTCTGCGCATTCTCAAGCGCGAAAACTCGCTGACGGCGACCTTCGATCATTTGCTGCCGCTGGAGGACTATTACGCACTGGTCGGTTTGCAGGAGCAATTGGCGCGCGAGGAGAGCTACGACCGCGCGGCCACGGCGCTTGCTCGCAAGCGGGCGGCGGAGTGACCGGCCGGACAATTACAGGTATGCCGGCCATATCGCTGCGAGCGCTGCCCAAACGAAAAGATAGGCCGGAAAAAGAAAGGGGCCGGCACAAGGCCGGCCCTTCCCCCATACAGTGCTATACAGCACTTACCCCTTGGTAACGACCGGCGGCGGGGCTTTGCCCTTGCCGACGTATTGAGCGCAGCCGGCGATGCTCAGGAGAGCCAACACCGCGGCTGTTGCTAAAGCAAGCTTCTTCATGAAAAGTACTCCCCCTTGTCATGACGATTTAACCATACAGGTGGGAGCTCCCCGTCCTCTAGTGCTGAAAAGACACAGTTACCATCCGAATGCACTGCGGCTCGGGTCCCGACTTAGGCCGTACTAGGAATTCATTAACGAACGCGGACTGGCCGACGGATCGGGTCGATTACCCCCGATTGGCGGGTGTCCTGCAAAAATAAGAGCCGAAAGCACACAAATTTCGCACCGGTGATGAGGGGGCAGGACGTTTCCGCCCAAGCTCAGTACGTTGCAAATATGCCGCACACCAGGAAATCCAGAATTCCTGTTGAACATTTGCCACTGGGGGAGCCAATAATTGGTAAATTCGGTCGCCCAGCGCGATCGAGGCGGATCGAATCGGGGGTATGTGGCTGGATATACCTAGTGGGTGGGCCGGTTAGTCCCGCAATTCGGGGTTCGGCGGCGTACGTCGTCATTTGGAGGGGACTATGCGGCGGAGGCTTACCGGCATTGGCGCTTGGGCTTTGCGGCTGAATTGGCTGCTCGGCATCTCGGCACTAATGGTAACAACGGGGCTCGGATTCTCTGCCGCGAAGGCGAGTGATCGGCGCTGTTCATGTCACCAACAGGGCGGCGAATTCGGCGTCCGCGACACAGCCAGCGAACAGACCTTGGGAGCATCAGTAACCAGCGTAATCGCCGCCTTCGCAGCCGGCTTGGCGCTTTCCGCCTGCGCCACCGCCGGTACGTGACGCAAAGCGGCGAAGCAGCGAACGGCACGCCGGTGCCCGCTGTTACCGGCGGGCAGCGCGATCTAACGCCGCAGGAAAAGAAGGTCATTGTCGACGCGATCTCACCGTCACTGCGCAATCCGGGCGGGGCCAAATATCGATGGGCCAAGTTTCCCACCGTCGTGTCGGAGGAAACGGTCAATTATTGTGCGATGGTCGACGCCCAGAGTCCCTATGCCGCTTACAGCGGCCTTCAGGCCTATATCGTGGAAGCCATCTGACTGGCGGGCACGTGTCCGGAGCTGTCATCGGTCTGATCGCCGGCGGCAAGGACGTCACCATCGTCAACGAAATGTGCGCCAAATACGGACTCGATCCGAAGAGCGCGAGCTAGCTCGCTATCATTGTCTGGCTTAATGCTGCGCTTTAAGGCGCGGCGTACAAGGCGTGCGAGTCGGCGGTGAAGGCTTTCCGTGAAGCCGGATCCAGATAGAACATGTGGCCGCCGCGATAGAGCTTCAATGTCGCGCGGCCCCCAAACGGCGGAAAATGATCGAGCAGATAGCGTGACACCGCGTAGGGCGTCACCATGTCGCTGTAACCGTGCGCGATCAGCAACCGGAATGACGGCGTAAACGCCAAGAGCACGCGCAGATCGTCGGTAACGCTTGCCCCTACGTGACCCTGCTCCCAATCCCATTTGCCGGCGATCTCGCCGGCAAGCAGGAGGTACGACATGTCGGTCTTGAAACCGAGTTCGTCGCGCGCATAGCCGGCGAATGCGCCGCCATAGGCGCGCACCAGCGCATCGAGAATAGGATCGGGCCCGCGCGGCACCGGACTCGTCGGAAAGGGATCGGCGGATACGAAGGTCGTGTCGTAATGGCTGACGATCTTGTGAGTCTCGGATTCCAGGTTCTTGACGTACGTGTCGCGGATGAATCCATTCGATTGCGCGACGACGTCGACCGGCAGGCCGGTGAACTTGGCGACCCGCCCATAGAAATTTTTGGCTGCATCGCCCTGTGGTGGCGGACCCGCCAGCGTCGTCAGATAATCGGTCAACGCGAAATGTTCGGCC
>Ga0126372_10000887_pt1 | contig 11409 bp, 11 predicted proteins | sample PanSoiMetaPlot_6_FD_92762 | JGI IMG/M metagenome (GOLD analysis project Ga0126372, IMG submission 92762) | Tropical forest soil microbial communities from Panama - MetaG Plot_6 | ecosystem: Environmental > Terrestrial > Soil > Tropical forest > Bulk soil | place: Panama | collected 2016-02-17
CGAGGACAGCATCACGCGCTTGAGCGCGAGCTCCTGAGCATGGGCCATGGTCGGAAACGCGAACAGGCCCAGCAGGGCAACGATCGACAGAAGGTGGTGCATGAGCTCTCCCGCACGGATGCACGCGGAGCGTGAACGCGGACTATGACGCAACCGGGGCGGCGGCGGGACGAAACTACGAGACGGCCGGCCACCGATCAGCAGCCCGGTAACGAGTTGGCCGCGACATCCGTCTCCCACTGGAGCGCGCCATTTCAATGTTGCAATTGCGCTTGGGCGCACGAGGGGGCACACTTATGGTCTACGCATTCGACACCTTGGGCTAAGCCAAGCGGCTACGGACCGCCGGGGTAAGCCAAGAGCAAGCCGAAGCGCACGCCGAGGCAGTACGAGACTTCGTGATGGTCGCACCGGTCACAAAATCCGACCTCCAGGCAGCCATGGACACCCTCTCATTGCGCCTGACCCTCAGGCTGGGCGTCATGCTCGCTGCAGGCATCGGCATCCTGGCGGCGCTCATCAAGCTTTAGGGGCTGCAGGCGCGACAGCTCTTTACCGAGCTATCCGAGCAGCCAGGGATTGGGCGCGCGACGCCACCAGCCCGACTGGTAGAGCAGGATGTCGAGGCCAAGGCTCGCGAGATCGTCCGCGACTGGATCCACCTTGGGGTCGCGCGCCTCGAAGAGCACCTTGGCGTAGGTGCCGCAGTCCTCGCACGTCTCGGCCTTCACCGTGCCCGCGCCGCCTTCGATCTCCTTCAGCGCCAGCGAGCGCGACTGTCCGCAATTGGTGCACATGGCTCGCACGTGATTCCAGGCCGTGCTGCAAAGCGAGCAATGGAGATAGCGCAGCCCCCTCGCCGGAGCGGCTTCGGTGACGACGCCCGCGACCGCGGTCGAGCCGCAGCAGGGACAGAGCCCGCGTTGCGCCAGCAGGTCCACCGACGCATGAGCCAACGACGCGGCCCGACGCGTGAACTGGACCTGCAGGGCCGCGGCCACGTATAGAGCCGCGCCGGCATCGGCCGCGTCGACGCCGTCGCCCAGGAAGGCGTCGGCCAAATCATCCACGCGCTCAGGCGCCTGCTGTCGCAGGTGTTCGGCGACGCAGCGCGCCGGCGTCGGTATGGCGCTGTCACAGGCGGCGTCGAGCAACAGGTCAAGCGCGTCGCGCCAATCCGCCCGCCACGCCCATCGCGCGGGGGCCAGCGGCGGCCGACCTCCTTCCGCCGCCTGCTCGAGCAGGGCCGGGTCAGGGCCCTCATCGGGCCCAAGGACCTCGGCAATGCAGTGCTGGGCGCGCGACAGTCCGCCCATGAACTGCAGCCACTGGGCCATCGTGTGTCCCGTCGACAAAGTGTCCAGCCGGGCCGCCGTGCGCGCGAAGCGTGTCCGCGGTTCTGGCAGGATCACCGCTTGCGGCGTGGTCGGACCGTTGCCCGGCATCAGATACCGTCCCGGCTGGTTTGCGCGCGCAGCCATTTGCGATGGTGCCGCCATGCCCAGCCCCGGCTCACGGAACCCTGGGTCATCGCCCGGACCGAACCTCTCACCCAAATCCCCGCATAGACATGGACGATCCAGACGAGAATCGCGGCCGCCGCGGCGAGGCTGTGAAGGAGAACGGCGACCCGACGCTGCTCGATCGTCGTGTAGGAGGCGAAATAAGCCTCCCAGATCGCGACGCCAGTGAAGAACAGCACCGGGACAAGCAGCGCCATCGCCCAGAACACGGCCTTCTGCCCGGCGTTGTAGCGGCCGACTTCGGGCGCGGCCTCTTCGCGATTGGCCAGCACCTGCCGCATGTGACGGATCCAGTCGACATCGTCGCGCGTCCACAGATTGCCCCGCCAGGCCTGCACGACCATGCCGGCGTAGCTCACCAGCAGCACGACACCGATCCACGGATGCAGCGCGCGCGCCGACTGGCCGCCGCCGAACAGGCCGGAAAGCCAGAACAGCACCGGATCGAAGAACGACAGGCCGGACAGCACCAACAGAATGAAGCACGCGGCGGTGATCCAATGGTTGATGCGCATCGCGAGGGAGTGGCGGACCAGATCGGTGTCGCGTCCAGTCATGCGGACCCTCCGGCGTTCTTCGGTGGCCTGGCCTTAGCCTCGTCCTCGGGCTGGACCTCGTTGGGTCCGACCATCATCCAATGGAAGAAGCCCGCCACGGCGGCCAGCGTCATGCCGGCGAGCGCCAGGGGCTTGAAGAGCCCCTTCCAGCCCGCGACCACGGGACTGATGCGCGGCTGATCGGGCAGACCGGCATAGAGCGACGGCCGGTCGGCGTGATGAAGGACGTACATCACGTGCGTGCCGCCGACGCCGGGCGGATCGTAGAGGCCGGCCTGCTCGAAGCCGCGCGCCTTCAGGTCCACGACGCGCTCACCGGCCCAGGTCGTCATGTCCTTCTTCGAACCGAACATGATGGCGCCGGTCGGACAGGCTTTTACGCAGGCGGGCTCCAGTCCCACCGCCACCCGGTCCGAGCACAGGGTGCACTTGTAGGACTTGCGATCGACCGGGCTGACGCGCGGGATGTCGAACGGACAGCCCATGACGCAATAGCCGCAGCCGATGCAGTTCTCGCTGATGAAGTCCACGATGCCGTTGGCGTACTGCACGATCGCGCCCGGCGCCGGACAGGCCTTCAGGCAGCCCGGGTCCTCGCAGTGCATGCAGCCGTCCTTGCGGATCAGCCACTCGAGGTTGCCCTTGTCGTCCTTCCATTCGGTGAAACGCATCAGCGTCCAGGTGCTCTCGTCGAGATCCGACGGATTGTCGTAGGAGCCCTCGAAGGTGCCGACCTCGCCGCGCAGGTCGTTCCATTCCATGCAGGCGGCCTGACAGGCCTTGCAGCCGATGCAGCGGCTGACATCGATCAGCTTCGCCACTTCGAGCTCGTGGTTGCGCGCCGACGGCGGCGTCAGGTTCGATGCCGAGCGACGCACATAGTCCTGGGATTGCAGATCAGCCATCGGCCGGTCCTTCAGGCGACGGGGCCATTGGTCTTCTCGACGTTGACCAGGAAGGCCTTGAACTCCGGCGTCTCGGTGTTGGCGTCGCCGACCGACGGGGTGAGCGTGTTGGCGCCGTAGCCCTTGCGCGCCTGGCCGGTGAAGCCCCAATGGAGCGGCACGCCGATCACATGAGTGGGGCTGCCGTTCACCATCAGGGGAACGATGCGCTTGGTGACGTAGGCCTTGCACACGATCTCGCCGCGACGCGAGCTCAAGCGCACCCAGCCGCCCTGCTCGATCCCCTTCTCCCGCGCCAGCTGTTCGCCGATCTCGATGAACTCCTGGGGCTGGAGGATCGCGTTGATGCGGGCGTGCTTGGTCCAGAAGTGGAAATGCTCGGTCAGCCGGTAGGTGGTGGCGACATAGGGAAAGTTCTGGGCTGTCCCGAACATCGCCCGATCGCTGGCGAACACCCTGGCCACCGGGTTCGTCGGCACCTCCGGGTGAAGCAGGTTGGGCGCCGGCGATTCGAACGGCTCGTAGTGTTCGGGGAACGGCCCTTCCGCCATTTGATCGCGGGCGAACAGGCGTCCGACGCCTTCGGCATTCATGATGAAGGGGCCCACGCCATCGGAAGGCTTGATGGTGGGCGCGTAGTCGGGAACGTCTATGCCGACCCAGCGGCTGCCGTCCCATTGGATGAGCGGCTTCACCGGATTCCACGGCCGGCCGGCAAGGTCGGCGCTGGCCCGGTTGTACAGGATCCGCCGATTGGCCGGCCAAGCCCAGGCCCAATGCGGCGCCAGTCCCTGCTCGCGCGGGTCGGTGGCGTCGCGACGCGCCATCTGGTTGCCCTGCTCGGTGTAGCAGCCCGCGAAGATCCAGCAGCCGCAGGCGGTCGTGCCGTCATCGCTGAGCTGGCCGAAGCCGTCGAGCAACTGGCCGGCACGGCGCACGACGGTGCCGCCCTCGTCGCGGAGATCGGCGAGCGCGCGCCCGTTCATGTCCTTGGCGAGTTCCTCAGGATCGGGGGTCCGCGGGTTGGTGTAGTTCCAGGCGAGGTTCAGCAGCGGGTCGGGAAAGGCGCCGCCCTCCTTGCGGTACAACTCGCGCAGCCGATGGAAGAGCTCGGACATGATCCAGATGTCGGAGCGGGCCTCGCCCGGCCCGTCCGCCGCCTTCCAGTGCCATTGCAGCCAGCGCGCGGAGTTGACCAGCGAGCCGTTCTCCTCGGCAAAGCAGGTCGTCGGCAACTGGAAGACTTCGGTCTGGACGGCCGCGGGGTCGGAGGGATTCTGCGGACCGAAGTCCTGCCAGAAGCGCGAGGTCTCGGTGTCCAACGGGTCCATCGTGACCAGGAACTTCAGCCGGCGCAGCCCGCGACGGATCTTGCCCCGGTCGGGAAAGGCCTGCAGCGGATTGAAGCCCTGGCAGATGTAGCCGTTGATCTCGCCGTTCACCATCATCTCGAAGGCGCGGATAATGTCGTAGCCGTCGTGGTCGAGCTTGGGCAGCCAGTCATAGGCCCAGTCGTTGTCGGCGCGCGCAGCCTCGCCGAAGAAGGCCTTCTGGAAGCTGACGAAGAACTTCCGGTAGTTCTGCCAGTAGCTCGTCTGGCCGGGGCGCAGCGGCTTGAATTGCCGCGTCGACATGTACTGCTCGAAGCTGGTCTCGCGATCCTGCGGCAGCGTCAGGTAGCCCGGCATCTGGGCCGACAAGAGGCCGACATCGGTCAGGCCCTGGATGTTGGAATGGCCGCGCAGCGCGTTCATGCCGCCGCCGGCCACGCCGATATTGCCGAGCAGAAGCTGGACCATCGCCATGGTCCGGATGTTCTGCGACCCGATCGAATGCTGCGTCCAGCCGAGCGCGAACATGCTGGTCAGGGCCTTGTCCGGCGCCGCAGTGCCGGCCAGCAGCTCGCAGACCTGCAGGTATTTCTCCTGCGGCGTGCCGCAGATGCGCGACACCATCTCCGGCGTGTAGCGCTCGACATGCCGGCGCAGCAGGTTGATCACGCAACGCGGGTGCCGCCATGTGTCGTCGGCCTTGGCGAAACCCTGCTCGTCGAGCTCGTAGTCCCAGGTCGACTTGTCGTAGCGCCGATCCTGCTCGCTGTAGCCCGTGAACAGGCCGTCCTTGAAGCCGAAGCCTTCCTTCACGATCAGGCCGGCGTTGGTGTAGGCGCGCACGTAGTCGTGCTGGATCGCGTCCTTTTCGAGCAGATAGCGGATCACGCCGCTCAGGAAGGCGATGTCGGTGCCCGGACGGATCGGGGCGTAGAAGTCGGCGACGGAAGCCGTGCGCGTGAAGCGCGGATCGACCACGACCAGCTTGGCGCCGTTCTCGATCTTGGCTTCGATCACCCACTTGAAGCCGCAGGGATGGGCTTCCGCCGGGTTGCCGCCCATGCACAGCACGACGTTGGCGTTCTTGACGTCCTGCCAGGTATTGGTCATCGCGCCGCGTCCGAAGGTCGGGGCCAGACTGGCCACCGTCGGACCGTGTCAAACACGTGCCTGGTTGTCGAAAACCACCATGCCCAGAGCGCGGGCGACCTTCCACGTCAGATAGGAGGTTTCGGTCGATGACGCCGATGCCGCCAGCATACCGATGGTCGTCCAGCGGTTGACCGTGGTGCCGGCGGCATTCCTGGCGACGAAATTCGCGTCGCGGTCCTGCTTCATCAGCGCAGCGATCCGGTCGAGGGCGAAATCCCAGCTGACGGTCTTGAACTCGTTGCCGCCCGGCGCCCGGTAACGCGGCGACGTGAGCCGGGTCGGCGCCTTGACGATATCGAGCAGAGCCGAGCCCTTCGGGCAGAGGGTGCCGCGGTTTACTGGATGGTCCGGATCGCCCTCGATATGGATGACGCTCGATTTGGCGTTCTTCGCCCGGTCGCCCAGGCTATGGATGATGATGCCGCAGGCCACCGAGCAATAGGTGCAGGTGTTGCGGGTCTGCGTGGTGGCGGCAAGCTTAAAGGGACGCACCGAAGCGGCGAGCGCTTCGCCCGCCTCGCCAAAACCGATCGCGCCCAGGGTCGAGGCCGCAAGGCCGGCACCCGTCAGCCTGATGAAGCCACGGCGATTCAATTTCACCGGCAAGCTTATTGGCGCGTCCATTGGCGCCCTCCCAAATACTCGACGGCATCCACCAGCGGAACCTAAGCAAGTCGGGCCGGCGATTCTTTCGGGATTGCATCCGATCTTTCCCAAACGAACGGCAAACCTGCACCTCGTTCATTCTCAAAAGACTTGCCGTCGCGGGAACCCAATAAAGTCGAGAAACTCCGTTGCAGCTGGAAGGAGCTCGAGATGCCAAGTTCGCTTCGCTGCACCACCCTGCTCATCGCCGGCATCGCCTGCGCTGGCACCGCGTCGGCGTACGCTGCCGCGCCCGGTCAGCTGGCGCGGTGTTCGGAATTGTACGGGGTCTGGTGGACCTACGAGCAGGATCCCGTGTTCTTCCACACTGGGGAAAGAGCGCAGGCTGAATTCGCGGTATACGAATGCCAGCAAGGCAACTCCAACGAGGGCGTCCGCGACCTGAAAGAATTGCTGCGGCACGGCCGTTTCACGTTCCCGGAGGAGCAACGCGCTACTTCCCCGGCCCCGCCAAAATAGCGCTTCGTCCGCTAAGACAAGGCGTCCTGCAGCGCCTCGATCGGCAGGAGCACACATTCGTGCCGCGCCTTGTGCGCCTTGACCGGTGCAAAGGCCGCGAACGGTTCGTTCGGCTGGCCGTCCGCGCGGCCGATCGCCCTCTCGGCGTCGTGGCGGACGGCCTCGATGCCGGCCTTGTCGCGGCCCACGGCAACCGACGCCAGAGCCGAGGCGGAGGCCTGGCACAAAAGGCAGCCGCGCACCTGCTGGGCGATTTCGGCGATGCGGCCATCGCTGTCGAGGCGCACATCGATGGTGACCCGATCGCCGCACAACGGATTGTCGCGTCGCGCCGACCTGGTCGGCGCCGAAAGCTTGCCCGCGCCCGTCCTCGCCTTGGCCTCCCTGCGTTCAATGCTGCTATCGTTGGCGAAAATGAGGTGATCGCCTCATTTCCCAAATAGGTCTTCGGAGCGCACAATCTGCGTGCCTTCCTCACGAAGGGGAGAAATCAGGAAAGATGCCTAGCCCGGTCGCTTGCAGTCAAAGGTGATGGGCCTCGCCTTGAAGATCGGCGGGAGGACGTCGGACGGCGCAACCTGGCGCGGCCATGCACCGCTTTTGAGATGGCTTTCGACGATCGGCAGCAGCTGCTGGAAGAATATCCAGGCGCGCAGCCGCTCGCCGGCATAGGTGGTATGGATGCCGTCGACAAAGAGATCGGGATCGAACGGCGTGTGCTTTGCGATGTCGATGAAGGCGAGCTTGCGCACGCTGGCATACTTGGCAAAGACGCGATTCTGAAAGGCCGCCATCCGCTCCATGTCGCGGTAGCGAAACGGCGCATAGCCGTTGAGATATTCCAGGATCGTCCGGTGGCGGATCGGATCGAGGATCATGCCATCCTTCACCAGCCAGAAGAATGAAGCCAGCACCAGCTCGGCACCCGACTGCTCGGCCGCGCCGCGAATGGTGTCGAGATCGTGAACGACGGTCGACAGCGTGATCGGCAGATCGGGCCGGCCGATGTTGGGATCGCGCTCGTCAAGGCCGGCCGGCCAGACCCGCTGGACGTCGATCTTGGGCCATTCCCCGCCATCCGCGGGCAAGTCGCGCGCGGCGACCAGCGCCTCGATGCGGCGCACCAGCGCGAATTCCTCACCGAGCCTGTGGCCGAGCGAGACCCACCACCCGGCCTCGCTCTTGCCGCCTCCCTCGGCGACCGCCGGCTGGGCGGGGCAAGGTGCGCCGGGCGGCAACAAAAGGCCGGTGGGCATGGCCGGCAATCCGGTCGCGATGGTGCTGAGGTCGAACTGGTTGGCGCCCTCGTAGTAGACGAGAAGGTCAGGCTTGAGCGGCAACACCTCTTCGCGCACGACGGTAATGTTGTCGGTCGACGTGATGCTTTCGCGCCCGGCGTTCAGCACCTCGAACGTCACCTCGATCTTGTGCGCCCGCGCCCACAGGTTCAGCCAGTTGCCGACGAACTCCGGATATGAATAGGGATGGAAGTGGTCGCCAACCGTGGTCGAGGCGCCAATGAAGGCAATGCGCACCGTCTTCGGCCGGCGCTCGAACGGGACGGGGGGCCCACGGAAGCCGTAGTCGTTGGTCGTGAGGCCGGTGGGGCTCGTCGTGTCGGGCAAAAAGCGGTAGGGCGGCCGCTTTTCACCGAGTGGCGGGTCGTAGACGAAGAGACGGCCCGGCGCCCCGCAGAGATAGCGATGCCGGCAGGGATCGCCGACGAACTCGGCATTCCAGGCCTTGAACATGTCGTCGCGCCGCGTGCCTTCGGTAATGCCGCTTTCCTCGACCTGGCGCACCAGCTCGCGCCATTGCGGTGGCACCGGCCGGCGATTGGACAGCGGGGGTGGGTCGGCAAAAAACCAGGCGCGCTCGACACCTGGTGCCCGGGCGATCTCATCGAGATGGCGCACCGCTGGATCCATACGCTCGGCCACGTCCAGCCAGCGCACCACGAATTCGGCCACGGCGGTGCAGAGCGTCACCGAACCCACGACCAACAAGACATTCAACAGTCTTTTTTTCACGGCAGAGTCACTACACGATCCATCGAATGCCCGCCAAGCGAGGCCGGACACGTCGCCGGCCAATTTCCCGGAAGCACTGCGGCTTATGCAATCGGGCCGCCGCGACGTCTAGACGACCAACGGTCCGGCTATGAGAGCGCCGCTTCCAAGGCCTCGAACGGCAGAAGCACGCACTCGTGGCGGGACTTGTGCGCGCGGACGGGGGCGAATGCGGCGAACGGGTCGGCTGGTTCGCCGGGCTCGCGGCCAATCGCCTTCTCGGCGTCGTGGCGCAGCAGCTCGATGCCCGACTTGTCGCGACCGACGGCGACTGACGCCAATGCCGAGGCCGAAGCCTGACACAACAGGCAGCCGCGCACCTGTTGGGCGATCTCGGCGATGCGACCCGCGCCGTCGAGACGCACGTCGATGCTGACGCGATCGCCGCACAGCGGGTTGTCTTTGCGCGCGGACCTGGTCGGCGCCGCGAGCTTGCCCGCCCCCGTCTTCGCCTTGGCCAGGGCGACGATGCGGTCCTGGTACAGCTGGTCGTTCATCGCAAGGTACGGGCAGCGTGCTGCACGCCGGTGAGCAGCGCGTCGATGTCGGTGTTGTCGTTGTACGGCGCCATGGAGACGCGCGTCGTGCCGTCGAGGTCGAAGCGGTCCATCAACGGCTGAGCGCAGTGATGGCCGGCGCGCACCGAGACGCCGAACGAATCGAGCGTCTGGGCGACGTCGTGCGGATGCACGCCGTCGAGCAGGAAGGACACTACGGGATAGCGATTCTGCAAGCTGGCCGGACCGAAGATCTGCGTGCCGTCGATCCTCTGCAGCCCGTCCATCAGCCGCTGCACCAGCGCCATTTCGTGCGCATGGGCGTCGGCCCAATCGAGCCCCCGCATCCATTTGCAGGCGGCACCCAGGCCGATCGCCGGCCCGATCGGCGGCGTGCCGGCCTCGAAACGGCGCGGCGGCGGCGCGAAGGTGGTTTCTGCGAAGGTGACACGGCCGATCATTGAGCCGCCGCCGTGGAACGGCGGCATGGCTTCGAGCAGGTCAGGCCTCGCCCACAGCACGCCGACGCCGTTGGGGCCATAAGCCTTGTGGCCGGCGAAAGCATAGAAGTCGATGCCGAGCGCCGGCAGGTCGAGCGGGCCGTGAGGCGCGCGCTGCGCGCCGTCCAGCATCACCTTGGCGCCGACGGCTTTCGCCAACTCGACGACATGGCGCACATCGACAAGAGCGCCGGTGACGTTGGAGATGTGGGCCAGCGAGACCAGCCGGGTCCGAGGTGTGAGGAGTTTCGCCATCGCCTCGAGATCGATGCGGCCCTCGACCGTCACCGGCACCATGTCGAGCTCGATGCCGCTCCGTGACCTGAGCAACTGCCACGGCACGATGTTGGAATGGTGCTCCAGCTCCGACAGCAGGATGCGGTCGCCCGGCTTCAGCAGCGAGCCATAGGAATAAGCCACCAGGTTGATCGCCGCCGTGCAGCCGCCGGTGAACACGACTTCCAGGGGATCGACGCCCAGGAAGGTCGCCACCTCGACTCGCGCATTCTCGTAGGCCTCGGTCGCGCGCTCGGCCAGGCGATGCACGCCGCGCAACACATTGGCGCGTTCCGTGGTCTCGTAGACGCGCACCGCGTCGAGAACGACGTCGGGCGTCTGCGCGGAGGCGCCGTTGTCGAGGTAGTGCACCGGCTTGCCGCCGATGATCTGCGACAGGATGGGGAACTGCCGGCGGACGGCGGCAACGTCGAAGCTCATGGATTGCTCCCGGCCCGCCAGGCCGCCAGGGCCTCCGGCGTGTCGATATCGGTCAGCGCCGCCTCGCCCGTCATCTCGACCTCGCAGACAAGGTCGGCATGCTCGCCGATCAGGTGCTTGGCCCCGGAATCGCCCGAGAGCTTGGCCATCTCGCCGAAGAAGCGATGCGCCCACAGCACGGGATTGCCGCGCTTGCCGCGCACCGTCGGCACGCAGATCGAGCGGCCTTCGACCGGATTGAAGGCGGCGATCAGCCGGTCGAGCAGCTGCGCATTCACGCCCGGCATGTCGCCCAGCTGGACGATCGCGGCGTCGATGGTGGAGCCGAGCGCGGCGACGCCGGTGCGCACCGACGTGCTGAGGCCATCGGCGAAGTCGGCATTGCTGACGAAGCGCAGGCGCGCCCTGTCCGGCACGGCGTGCTCGACGACGGCTCTCACCTCGTCCGCCATGTGGCCCAGCACCACGACGACCTCGACCGCCTGCGAGGCGAGCGCCGCCTTCACCGCGTGCACCACCAGCGGCTGACCGTTGGCGTCGGCGAGAAGCTTGTTGGGGCCGCCCATGCGCGTGGAGCGGCCGGCGGCCAGCACCAGGACGGCGACGCGCGGCGCCTGCTGCGGTCCCTCGCCTTCCTCGCCCTCGTCGCGCGGCTGCGGGCGGCTCGAGATCTCGGCCAACAGCCCGCCCGCGCCCATGCGCACGATCTCGGCGCGGCCGACCGGCAGGCCGGCGGCCAGGCGCTCGAGCACCATGTCGAAGCCGTTGTACTTGGGCGACTTGGCGCAGCCCGGCAGGCCGAGCACCGGCTTGCCTTCGAGGCTGCCGGTCAGCAGCAGGTTGCCGGGATCGACCGGCATGCCGAAATGGATGACCTTTCCGCCGGCCTGCTCGATGCCGCTGGGAATGACGTCGTGGCGGTCGACGATCGCCGAGGCGCCGGCAATCAGGAAGATGTCGCAGCCCTCTCCCCTCAGTTCCTGGAGCGCGCCGGCGATCTCCTTTGCGTCGTGAGCGACGCGCCGCTCGCCGA
>Ga0126372_10000888_pt1 | contig 11408 bp, 7 predicted proteins | sample PanSoiMetaPlot_6_FD_92762 | JGI IMG/M metagenome (GOLD analysis project Ga0126372, IMG submission 92762) | Tropical forest soil microbial communities from Panama - MetaG Plot_6 | ecosystem: Environmental > Terrestrial > Soil > Tropical forest > Bulk soil | place: Panama | collected 2016-02-17
AACAATAAGTTTCGAACAAATTGCGAGGCATCTAACTCCTTGTGCGTGGATGGTGTCGCTTGCTTTACCTCGATGAGGATTCCAGTTTGTCCGGAAGACTTAGAGATAATTGCAAGGTCGGGCCGTTGTTGCGCGAAGAGATCTTGCGAGAGGTCTGCGTTCGAGGAATCGATCAACAAGCCTTCGACTTTCACGGTGAAATCGTACTGCTGGACGAGTTCCACCAAATCGATGGTTGCAGTTGTCGCTGTAACGACAGAGACCTTTCGCCACTCCTGATTGGCGAATTCAGCATTTCTTCGATCTTCCGTTGCAGCTCGATTTCCGACAAGGTGCACCTCCAAATTAGTGGACTAGCCTGCCCATTCCATTGCAGGCAGTATGCAACAGAATCTTGGGCATGACGCGGCATACCAAGAAGTGTGACCGGAATTCAGGACAGTCCGAGACGGCCTTAAGACATCACCCTGATTCACAATCTTTCAGTGCTACCATTGTCTTGCAGTGCCCAAGAGAGACTCCAAAGTCCCGTCTAGGCGCTCTGCCAAGGATCCTTTGAGGGCAAAGGTGTTCTCGTACTATTCGAAAAAGGAACGTGAGCTGGTGGAACGAGCTGCTGAGCAGGAGTCACGAAGTCTAAGCAGCTTTGTTGCATTAGCTGCCCTTGAACGCGCTCGTCAGATTCTCGGCGGGAAATAAGCGCTATCAAAAGTGATGATTGATTGTTTTAAGTATTAATGGTAGCATTATCTAGTGTTATGAAAAAGGCGGGGACGTCGAGCGAGAGCGGTATGTCAGTGATCTTCAGCAGGGAAGGCGAAGAGCGATGATTCCACTGTTCGAAGAATCATCGTCGAGGGTGAGATGTCCAGGGCTCTAGCTACTCTGAGGATTGTTCTGAGACTTGGACATTGGATACCTCGCTCCAAGTCACTTATAAAGGTCCTATCCAATCCGCTTTTTGCATGTAGACGCATTTGCGACATCTTCTGTTTTTTTCGAAAATCTCTCATCACTTGTCCAAACGCTCTTTCCGGTCCTGACAGAGGCTGAACTTGTCTACGTCGCTTTTTCATGCGTTGGCATATCGTGATGCTCTGCTGGTAATAGGCCAACGGGCAACTACCGACATTATGCGTGCGGAGGGACAGCTTTGAGCTCTTCCGCAACCTCCGGCCTCATTCCGTTTCCACTCTCAGGACGAACTGACGCTGAAGGATCGGTGACTTCGCCAAGACAGGTAGCAGCCTCAGCTCTCTCCGACGAACTCCTCCTCTCCCGCGTTGCTGAAGGGGATCAGGAGTCTCTCGTAGTTTTGTTCCGCCGCCACGCCTCGCTTGTCCGCGGCATAGGCCAGCGTCTTTTGCGCGATGCCGGAGAAGCCGAAGATTTGGTACAGGAAGTGTTTCTGTATCTCTACCGGCGAGCTGGTCATTTTGATAGCTCGAAAAGCTCCGCGCGTTCCTGGATAGTCCAAATTGTTTATTACCAAGCAATAGCCCGCCGCCGTTATCTGGCTTCGCGTCATGGCCACGACCACCTCAACCGGCAGGAAGAGTGCCGGGGAATTCCAGCCGAGAAGCCAAGGGACGAAAATCGTTCGAGTGAATTGCCGTTCCAAGGTGCGGTTGTTTCCGAAGTGTTGCAGAGTTTGACTGACGTACAGCGCGAAACCCTTCATCTCTTCTTCTTTGAGGGCTACACCTTGAGTGAAATCAGCGCTAAGCTCGGCCAGCCGGCCGGGAATATCCGGCATCACTACTACCGGGGCCTCGACAGGCTGCGGACGCGATTGTGTGCGAAGTAGATTGCACGACTAACAAACGATATGGTAGATAGAGAATCGCGCCCGGGAGACGGGGAGCCCTCGCCCGTGGAATCACACGAAGAGTTTCTTGAGCTTTGCGCCGTTTCGACCTCTGGTGAATTAACCGAGGAGGAGCGGAAGAAGCTCGACGCGCACCTTGCCGAGTGCGCAGCCTGCCGCGAAGCCCTAAAGCAGTTTGAAATTGTCGCCGAGCAAGCCCTTCCTGCTGTTGCTCCTGAACCCGAAATGGAAACAAAGGAGACCGTTTCTCGCCCGATTCCCGGAGAGGATGCATTGTTGCGTCGTCTTGAGCGAATGCGGAAAGACGAGCCCAGTGATTCAACTGTGCCCGGAGCGACGAGCGAAAAGAAGAGACGTTTTCGTTCGCGCGCCCAAACTCTAGAGTTCTGGATGCCGTTTGCTGCCGGACTGATTCTTGTGGTGGCTTTGGGCCTAGTTCTGTTTCGACGCAGCAGTCCCGCATACGTGGTGGCGCCTTCAAAGCAGGGAACTGAAGCTTTCAATACGGACAATCCTGCCGATCGCACTCGTGAAGTTTCAGATCGCGAGAGAATCATCGCGGACTTGCGTCATCAAGTGGAAGTGCAGATTGCAGAGACGACTCGCCTGAAGACTCAACTGAAGGACCTTGAAACCAAAGCGCAATCGAGCGAAACCGAAAAAATTCGCCTCTCCGAGGAGCGAGATGCGCTGGCACAGAAACTCCAAACCGAAGAAGCCTCACTCGCGAGGGTGCAGCAGGACCTCGAAGCGCGGGAACATGCAGGGTCCAAAGACGATGCCGAAGTTGCTGCCTTAGAAGCGAAGATTGCCGACTTGTCTCATTTAGCGGATGAGCAAGGGAGAACGGTTGACAAGCAGAAAGTACTCCTCGAACGTGACCGCGACATACGGGAACTCATGGGCGCGCGGGACCTTTATATTGCGGAAGTGTACGACGTGGCCAGGACCGGGGAGACGCAAAAGCCTTGCGGAAGAGTCTTTCTAACGAAAGGGAAGTCACTCATTTTTTACGCTTTCGATCTCGATCAACAGCCAGGTCTAACAGATGCCAATTCGTTTCAAGCCTGGGGGCGTCGCGGGCCCGACCGCGCGCAAGCTTTCAACCTTGGGATTTTCTATGAAGATAATGTCAGCAAGAAACGTTGGGTCGTGAAATCCGAAGACCCGAGAACTCTGGCGCAGATTGATGCGGTGTTCGTAACGGTAGAGCCCAAAGGTGGGAGTATGAAGCCCAGCAGCAAACCGTTCCTGTTTGCCTATTTGAAGGCCGACGCAAACCATCCCTGAGTCTTTTTGGTTTGCACGCCTTCGTCCTATCTCTTCCCTAGCTGTCCTTATTTCCGGCCACTCTCATCATCCTTCCCAAATCCGCTCCACCCTCTGGTACAGATTCCCATGCCTTTCGCAGAGACCAAGTAAGCCTGCATTTAAGCGTGCATTGCTAGGAGAGTGTTCTCTTGCGAGTCCAACGTATCTTCGAACTTTTGATTCTGATTTTCGTTTCTAGTGTTTCGGTCCTTGCGCAAGCGCCCAACGCTACGATCAACGGAATGATTCTTGATCCCGACGCGAAGTCGATTCCTGGCGCGCAGATTTTGGTTGTTAACGACTTGACGGGCGCTACGTATGAAACGTTCACGAACAGCGAAGGCATCTATTCGGTTGCGAATCTTCCTCCCGGTCCGTACCGAGTGCAGGTTTCAAAACCGGGTTTTAAGACCATCGTCAAACCCGACATCATTTTAAACGTGCAAGATGCCGTGAGCATCAGTTTCACTCTTCCCGTTGGCGCCACATCGGTCGTCGTGACCGTCGAGGGTGGCGCGCCCTTGATTGAAACGCAGGGGGCAACGGTAAGCACCGTCGTCGACCGGCAGTTTGCGGAAAACCTTCCGCTAAACGGCAGGAGTTTCCAGTCGCTGATCTCACTCGCTCCCGGAGTGGTTGTGACTACCAGCAACTATGCCGACAACGGACAATTCAGCGTGAACGGACAGCGCGCGGCTTCGAACTACTGGATGGTGGACGGCGTGAGCGCGAACATCGGCATTGGCGCAAGTTCAACTGCGTATCCGGGCAACGGGTTGAGCGGGGCGCTCGGTTCGTTTAGCGCCATGGGCGGAACGAACAGTTTAGTTTCCGTCGACGCACTCGAAGAGTTTCGTATTCAGACTTCGACATATGCTCCGGAGTTTGGCCGTGTCCCCGGCGGACAGATCTCGATCGCTACACGTTCGGGAAGCAATCAGTTTCATGCAACGGCATTCGAATATTTGCGCAACGATGCGCTGGATGCCAACGATTGGTTCGCCAACGCGAATAACCTTCCAAAGCCTGCCGAGAGACAGAACGACTTCGGCGGAACGTTCAGTGGCCCGATCACGAAAGACAAGACGTTTTTCTTTTTTTCCTATGAGGGTTTGCGCCTACAACTGCCGCAAGTGGCGGAGACGACGGTTCCGGACCTCGCGGCGCGTAGCGCGGCATTACCCGCGTTGCAGCCGTTTCTAAATGCGTACCCCATCCCGAACGGAGCCGACACGCCCTCGACGGGCACCGCCGAATTCAATACCAGTTTTTCAAACCGTTCCACACTTGACGCCTACAGCTTGCGCATCGATCACAAACTGGGAAGTCACCTGACTCTTTTCGGAAGGTACAACTACTCACCTTCGGACATCGTTTTGCGCGGGAACGGCGGATCGTTGAGCACAGTTTCGCCAACCGACATCACGACACAGACCGGCACGGTGGGTGTGACTTGGGTCGTGACGCCCGCAACCTCGAACGACCTGCGTTTCAACTACAGCCGTGTCGAAGGTTCGACAAGTTCTTATCTCGATGACTTTGGAGGAGCAATCGCACCGACGGAATTGCCGTTTCCTTCCGGGGTTGATTCAAACAGCTCCCTGTTTTTCTTTTATATTGTTCCGCTCAACGGACCGTCTCTTCAGAGCGGCCAAGGCGTGCACAACCTCCTGAGGCAAGTGAATGTGGTGGACAGCATGGCGATGCAGAAAGGGGGGCACGCTCTGAAATTCGGTGTGGACATCCGCCGTCTCTCTCCGGAGTACGAACCCTTTGGGTACGAGCAGCTGGATCTTTTCCTAACCGTGTCGGACGCTGCGAACGGACGGTTGCTACAGAGCATCACGCAAGCAAATCAGAAGCCAACGTTTCTCTTCCGGAATTTGGGCGTTTACGCCCAGGATACATGGCGTATTCTTCCGCGCCTCACGATGACGTATGGTCTGCGCTGGGACGTCGATTTTGTCCCGGGAACATTGAGCGGTCCGAATCTGCCGGCCGTTGACGGTTTCAATCTTTCGGACTTGTCGAATTTAGCGCTAGCTCCTTCCGGGAGATCGCCTTATGAGACGACCTACGGCAATGTCGCACCCCGAATCGGCTTGGCGTATGCGGTAACCCAAAGTCCGAATTGGCAGACGGTGGTGCGCGGCGGTTTCGGAACTTTCTACGACCTAGCGTCGGCCCAGTTTGGCAGCCAGATCGGCACGAATCATTATCCTTATGGAAGCCTGGCCATCCACTCGGGCGGCACGTTTCCGCTCGATGCGGCGACGGCCGCTCCGCCTCCGATTGCCCCGCCTACGGCAGCGAACCGCGGCACTTTGTATGGCTATGACCCGCATCTCGAACTGCCGTACACGCTCGAATGGAATGTTGCCGTAGAGCAGGGTCTTGGAAAAGCGCAGACGATTTCAGCTTCCTATGTCGGCGCTTCCGGAAGGCGGCAACTGCAGACGTTCGGGGTGCTGTCGCCGAATGCGAATCTCTCTGCGGCGCGGCTCATCACCAACACGGGTTCGTCGCGCTACGACGCGCTTCAGTTGCGTTTTCAGAGGCGGTTGTCGCGTGGCTTGCAAACCCTTGCTTCCTACACCTTGGCGCATTCGATGGATAGAAGCTCGGCTGGATCGAACGCGGTGGCCTCGAATGTGTTCACGCCTTCTACGGTGGCGGGTTCGAACCGCGGTCCGTCCGACTTCGACATCCGCAACGCCTTCTCTGCTGCGTTGACCTATGACGTACCGACACCGCATCTCTCGCCCTTTGCCAAAGCCATTCTCGGCGGATGGTCCACAGAGAATATTCTTCAAGCGCGCTCGGCCCCGCCGGTCGATGTTTCGGTTGTGCGGTTCTCGCAGTTTTCTGGTGGCTTCAGCGGAGACGTGCGCCCGGACGTCGTATCGGGCGAGGCATTGTACTTGTACGGCCCGCAATATCCGGGAGGGAAGGCCTTCAACGCGGCGGCGTTTGTTGCACCGCCGACCGATCTTGCAACGAGACAACCCGCTCGTCAGGGAACTCTCGGCCGGAATGCTCTGAGGGGATTTGGCACGGCGCAGTGGGACTTTTCTGTGCACCGCGATTTTCCCATCCGCGAGTCCTTGAAGCTGCAGTTCCGCGCGGAACTCTTTAACGTCTTGAACCATCCGAACTTCGGACCACCAAGCGGGCGTTTCGGCCAGGGCGGATTCGGCGTATCGACCCAGATGTTGGGGGCCAGCCTCAATAGCCAGAACCTCGGAGGAGGAGCCTTCAGTCCTCTCTATCAGATCGGCGGACCAAGAAGCGTGCAATTGGCTCTGAAACTGAGTTTCTAACTCTTTCCAAGCACCGTTCCCATGTTTAGAAAACAAAAAGGACACGTGTCCGTTCGGGAGGAGTTTGTGTCGACGTACGAAACAACAAGCGGCACGGTGGGAGGCTTGGCACGGAGATGGCTCTTTGCGCTGGCGGCCGCATGTCTCTGGCTTGGAATTGCTTCGAACGGTTGTGCTGCAAAAGGGAAAGAGCTGCGCATCGAGGACGACCTCAAGACTCGCTACTTGGCAGAGTACACGCCCATCACGTTTTCGCCTGACGGGCAATACCTAGCCTATACGGTGAGGTCGAGCGAGCGAAAAGGCATCGTGGAACCGGGAAGCTTTTTTCGTACGGGTGCGGAGTGGTATTCCCAGGGTACAGATGTGTTTCTCGTGGACCTACGTACGGGAGCGTCGAGAAGGTTGACTCCAGGCGGCGGCAACCACTGGTTGCCGGTGTGGTCGCCGGACGGAAACTTTCTCGCCTTTCTTTCCGATGTCGATGGCGGCCAAGCCAAGTTGTGGATCTGGGAGCGGCAGCAAGATCGTTTGCGAAAGGTATCAGACACCATCCTGCGCAGCGAACAGATCGCATGGACTGCGGACAGCCGCAGAATCATTGTTACGGCACTGCCGCGGAATCTGACGCCTGAGGAATACGCGCGAAGGATCTCTCCGCAATCGGAGGTTTTGCACGAATCGTCTGTGACGAAGGAAAGCGCGACGGTTACAACGTACCGGTCACTCGCCCATCGGGAGAACCAACCGAGCGAAAACCAACCTGATTCGGATCCATGGAACCTCGACCGCTTTCTGCGCAGTTTGGTGGTCATTGATATGGCGAACGGAGCGGAACTGCGCCTTATCGAAAGCGAAAGAGTTGCAAAGTTCTTCCTCTCTCCGGACGGTTCAAGAATCGCGTTCACCTTGGCAAGGGCGTTTGAACACGCCGGTTCCCAGCAGATCCTTTTCGATCTTGCCGTGATCAATTTGAATGACGGGAAAGAGAACGTCGTCGCGGCAAACATTAGACTTGACTATGACGGCGCGGGATTCAGCTGGTCGCCCGATGGCGAGCAATTGAGTTTTCTCACCGGAGGCCCCGGTGCGCGAGTCTCCGATTGTTATGTCGTGGAAGCGACTGGCTCCATGCCGCGGAACTTAACCAAACAGGAATCCGGGGTGCCCTCGCATGGTCATCCTGGTAGGCCGGCATGGGACTCGAGAGGCAACCTCTATTTTCTCCTGCGAGGAGGCTTCTGGCGCGCATCCGCCAAAGACGCGAAGGCAGTCGAGGTCGCACGCATCGAAGATTCGGAGGTCCGGCAGTTTTTCACGCGGACTCCGAATGTACTGTGGGACGATGCAGGTGTTGCCGTCGTAATCGCACACAATAGTCGGAGCAAAGAGGAGGGACTTTTTCGCGTGAACCTGGAGACAGGCCAGAGCAAACGACTCCTCGGAGGCGCGGAGTGTTTTGCTTGCGGAAGTCCTTATCAAGTGACGGGCATCTCGAGTTATGCAGGAAAGCTGGTTTTTCTTCGGGAGGACGCACGGCACCCACCTGATTTGTGGATGACCGAGCCTCGGACGGAAACCGCCAAGAGACTGACAGACTTGAACAACCAACTCAATCCGGTGGAATTGGGGAGCACGCGTCTTGTCGAGTGGTACGGAATCGACGGAGAAACCCTCAACGGTGCGCTGCTCTTGCCTTCGGACTACGAGGAGGGCAAACGTTATCCGCTGGTCGTTTTTGTATACGCGGGCGGCTTGCTCTCCGAACATCTGAACCACTTTGGATTGACCGTGCGAGGGCCGCTGAACATGCAACTCCTGGCGACGCGCGGCTACGCCGTGCTTTTTCCGGACTCGCCGCAGCACGTAGGGACGCCTATGGCAGATGTCTTAAAGACGGTACTTCCCGGTGTGAGTAAGGTTATAGAGATGGGTGTCGCAGATAGGGATCGTCTCGGCGTGATCGGTTTCAGCAACGGTGGATACAGCACGTTTGCGTTGATCGTTCAGACAAAGCGGTTCAAAGCTGCCGTAGAGATCAACGGTCCAGCAGACTTGGTCGGAGCATATGGGGAGCTGAACAAGAGCGGAGCGGCTTATGCGACGGCGCTTTTCGAACAAGGTCTCGATGCACTTGGGGGTACGCCGTGGGAAGTACGCGAGCGATATATCGAAAACTCACCCATTCATTATCTCGATCGAGTTTCGACGCCGCTTTTAATCCTGCAGGGAGAGGAAGACGTTTACGTGTCCCCATTTTTGGCCGACCAGGCTTTCGTGGGACTTCGAAGACTCGGAAAAGAAGTGGAATACGCCAAGTACTCCGGAGAGGGGCACGACCCGATGTCATGGAGCTACGCTCATCAAATGGATTTCTGCCGCAGGTTCATCGCGTGGTTCGACATGTACTTGAAGTCAGCGGACAAAAACCATTCCGAGCAAAGTGAGCCCGGAACGCCGTGATCGTGAAGCGCTCCGGGCTGGCCGAGCTACTCATCCGCCTCATAGACAGGGTTTGAAGGCTGGGAGTCGGCGCTGAGGATGCCCTTATCCGTGCCTTTGACGGCAGCAAGGGCCGAGGCCAGTACGACAACTTCAGGCTTTTCGTATTTCATAGGATTCACCTCCTTCCTTTCTGGATTTCCTTTTTGAAGGAATCGCTGTTTTTTCGTTTTGTTACCCGTGCGATTCTTGCTCTCCAACAAGAAACGCAAACGGCGTCCGCTGACGAACTGCTCGCTTGACCTACTCGTTCACTTCGTAGGCGCCGACCGATGGCTGGGTGTCGAAACTGCCCATGCCTTTGTCGTTGCTTTGTACAGCTTCGGAAGCTGTTGGCAGAACGATGATTTCAGGCTTTTCGTAGTTCACGGGTTTCACCTCCTTTCCACCGGAAGCGTCTCCGGTTCGAGGGAAGGTCGACGATGCCCGCGAAGCGGAGGTCGGAGGGTCGGGTTCGGGAGACCCGTGAGCGCAGGGCTGACCGATGTCCACAGCAGGCCACGATGAAAGAGTTGCCGAAACCATTGTTCAAGCAATATCGTGCGCACCAAAGGGATAACGGGAGTCGCCTCTCCGCGCATAGCTCTCTCGAGCGCGCATCCAAACTGACGAGGGTCAACCATTCCGAGCGAAGCGCTGATCATTTCTCGCCGCAAATCCAACAAGCGGTCACGATGAGCCAGCATGGCCACGAGGGGAGCCCGCGCTACGAAAGCTTTGCGACGGCGACTGAGGATCGGGTTCGGTACGATTCCGGCGAGTGCGCGTCGCATTAAGGAGCGGCGGTGTCCGGGGCGAACGAGTTGTTCGCGTGCAATGGCAAAGAGGAATTCCAGAAGGTCGCGGTCGAGATAAGGGTAGGTCTTTGCGCAAGCCCCGTCAGCAGTAATGGGACAGGCTGCCAATTGCCCTTGCAGTCCGCGAAGCGTCGCAAGGTTTTCCTGAAAGCTGGGGGGATTTCCGAGAACTCGCCATCTTTTGGAATAGCCGCGAGCTGCGTCACCATGTCGTTCGAGGAAACTTGGCGCGAACCACGGCATCAATCGCCCCTGCTTTGGCCGCAGCCAGCGCCAGACAGGCAGAAATCCGGAAACAGCCTCGCAGAAGAGGTGCAGCCAGGGCTTGCGCACGGAAAGGCTCCAGATTTTCAGTTGGTGGGCGAGACGCCCGACGTTGCCGCCTGCGAGAAGGTCAGCAAGTTCGGGCGCGGGCGTTGGAACTCCGCCCATCATCTCGTCTCCACCAATCCCAGAGAGCAACACTCGGTTCCCGTGGGTAAGGACATATCGGGTGAGTTCCTGGTCGAGGTTGGGAAGCACGGCTAGGTCTGCGGGAGAAGCGAGAAAGCGCATGGCAGACGGATCGCGTGCGAACAGAGGTTCCCAGTTTGCTTCGATATGGAATCCAGTTCGTCCCCGTTGTTCTTCGACAAGCGTAAAATAGGGGCGCTCGTCCCAGTTCGGTTCCGCATCGTTGAAGTAAGAGACGGTGTCGAGGCTCGGCGTCTCAGCCCGCCCGAGGGAGACGAGCGAGTCGGCGACACACACGATGGAGGAGGAATCCATTCCGCCACTAAGTTCAGCAAGAACCGGTCCATCGGAGCGCAGTCTTCGCCGGACCGATTCCGAAAAGACGTTGCGGAAATGTTCCTCATAGTCCGCGTCGCGGGTATAGCGAATCGTTTTTTGCGAATCGAACTGCCAGTAGGTTTGTCCGCGGCAAGTTCCAGGTTGCAATTCGACGAACGAAGCGGGCGGCACGGAATGAATTCCCACGTAGGGGGTACGCTCCGACGCAGGAAAGGAAAAGATCCAGCCGGCAACATATTCGTTATCGATCGTCGGGGAACTTTCGCGCAGAAGGACTAGCGGATCGAGCAGGGAACTCCAGGTAATCCCATCTTGGTCGGCCGAATAATAAAGGCGACGAGGGCCGAGGAAATCCTTGGCGAGAAAGAGAGTCCGCAAATCGGGATTCCATAGGACTAGCGCCCAATCTCCAAGAAGTTTTCTAAAAGAACGAGTGCCTTGACGTTCGAATCCCGCCGCGGCAATCGCAGCATCCGAAGAATCTTTCGAGAGACGATACTCGGAGAGAAGTTCCTCCCGGTTGTCGAGCCGTCCATCCCACGTGAGGATCGCGCCTGAGTTCGTCAGGAGTGGTTGCGTTTCCGTTTGCGAAAGGATGCCGACGCCGCCCTCGGCCCGATAGACCTGAATATCGTTTCGAACCGGGGAAGAGAGCAGTGAAAACGCGCGGTCGAGATCAGTAGCAACTGGCCGGCCGTCGAAGCTCCATCTTCCGTAGTGAATACTCATGTGGGCCATCTCCTGCTCAACCGTGATCGAGCACCGCGTACATCTCGCGCACATAAGGTTTGTCGTTTACGACGCGGCCTGCGACTTCAACCCAAGCGTGGGCCTTAAAGGGCAACTGTTGTACGCCGA
>Ga0126372_10000889_pt1 | contig 11398 bp, 9 predicted proteins | sample PanSoiMetaPlot_6_FD_92762 | JGI IMG/M metagenome (GOLD analysis project Ga0126372, IMG submission 92762) | Tropical forest soil microbial communities from Panama - MetaG Plot_6 | ecosystem: Environmental > Terrestrial > Soil > Tropical forest > Bulk soil | place: Panama | collected 2016-02-17
CTGGAAGGTAAAGGAAGGAGTGGAGATCACCGGCTATCTCTGGGACGCGAAACGGTGTGGCAGTGAGGGAACGAACTGCCATGCCAGAGATGACCTCGATCGTGATACCCACATTGAGTTGGTGCTCGATCCTATGTATGAAGTTCGCTCGCGGCGGGTGATTGTTGAGGTAACGACGCAGTGGCGGTACATCATGGGTGAGCCAGGCACCGACTGGTCGACGCGGGGGCTACGGGACAGGTTTCTGGTCGTTGGGTCAAACTGCGTGGCTGGATGTTGTTTGACGCCGAGCACCAGCGGGAGTCAGAAAACACAGCGCCAGGGCGCGCAGAAAACTGGTGGGCAACCGCGTGGGAGATTCATCCAGTGACCTCGATGGAGGTCGTGGCAAAGCCACGCTAAAGTGTTCCGCTGCGACGCGCCGAGCCGCCGCGCGGCGACTCGACGAACGCTATACTAATTCAGCCTGCTTTGGGCCGCACCGTTCATGGTTTGGAGTCGCCCAACACCGTGTTGCAAAAACTCTATCAGAGGAATGCCAGCGCCGGACCAAGGGCCTGCAATGAAAAAGGAACCTGAAATGAAAACGTGTCGTGCGATTTTCTGTTCAATTTCTCTCCTTATCTTATCCGGCGGTTGCTATGCGCGAGCGGGCGCCAGCACCACCAAGGTCACTAACAGCACTCTCACTGTGTTGCTCCAGAACAGGGGTGCGATCTACGAAGTGAGGGAACGAGGACTGGACAAGCCCGTATTTTCCGCGCGTATCGGCGCGGAGGTCGATCATCAATGGTTGTGGTCTACCGAGTATCCGCAATCACAAATTGCCGCCTCGGCATTCCGCGACCACCTGGGTTCTGGACGCCGATTGCAAATCACTTTTCCGGGATCCGCAAGCAAGCCGGAGTTGAAATATACCGTCGAACTCTATGATGAGTTGCCGTTCGGCGCGGTGCAGGTGCTGTTGCAAAACCGAGGACAAAGCGCCGTACAAGTGCAGTCTCTGCGAGTGCTGGACGCACGCGGCACCCCGGCCGTGAATCTTGGGGGTTCGGAGAATGCCGAACGGGTACTGTCCGACAGCTTCAGCGAAGACAGACCTCCGGTGCGGATTGTCGATCTGGGAAAAGCTCGCGAATACAAAGGCGAGGATTCTTATTCTGATCAGTTCACGCCGGTGCATTTCGCCGTCGGCAGCCAGTTGATCTACAACCGCACTAGTCAGTACAGCCTCTTGCTGGCTGCGCTTACGTCTGAGCGCTGGCTCACGCTCTATCAGCTTACGACCGAAGGAGGAGCAGCGGGGCAAGCGCGCACGACCATGTACGCAGTGGACTGCACAGGCACTACCGAGGTGATGAAAAAGGAGTCGATCCACCAGAACCAAGCCGATCAGCAGATCGAATTAAGCCTTGCTTTACAGCCCGGCGAAACCATCTCGTCGGAAAAGGTGATGTTCTCTGTCGGCAGGGACTATCACTCGCAGCTTGACAAGTACGGGGCCGCAATTCGTGTGTTGCGGAACGCGCGAGTTGCCAAACGTGCTCCCTGGGGCTGGTGGAGTTGGACGGCTTATTATTACGGCCTCACAGGGGGTGCGGCTCTTACGAATGCCGAGTGGCTCTCTCAAAACCTGAAGAGCTATGGGTACGATCTGTTTCACATCGATGAAGGCTACGCCTACGCCGACAGTGAATATACAACTCCGAATGCGGCCCAGTACCCCCAGGGAATTCGAAAGCTGGGGTACAAGGCGACCTCCATGGGATTACGTTTCGGCATGTGGGTCGCAACATTCCGCGTATCGAAGCGCTCCTATGTTTTCCGGAAACATCCGGATTGGCTGGTGCACGACGCTAAAGGTCAACCGATCCAGATCGGCTTTGTGCAAGACGGTCGCGATCCACTCTATGTGCTCGATACCACCCATCCCGGCGCCCAGGAATACCTGCGCCAGACTTATCGCACGCTGTCGCGAGAATGGAACGCACGTTATTTCAAGATGGACTTCATGGATGACACGGCCATAGAGGGGTATCACTACCGTCCGAATACCTCAGCCATCGAAGCACTGCAGATCGGGCTGAAGGTCATTCGGGAGGCAGTCGGCCCTGATGTTTTGCTCGATAAGGACGGCTGCCCGATGTTGGCTGCTGTCGGTTACACGGACTTGGGTAGGACATCGACCGACACGGGGCATTCTTACAAGGGCACCAAAGAAGATGCAGTCGGGATTGCTGCCCGCTATTACATGAACGACACCTTCTATAGAGCCGATCCTGATGCATTCACCGTTTCCGAGCAGCTGATTACCGATCAGTCTTGGCACACCCAAAAGTCTCCTCTGACGCTGAACGAAGCGGAGGTGTCGATCGCATTGGCGGCGGTTGCTGGCGGTATGTTTGAGATTGGAGACGATTTGCCTACGCTTGGGGCGCAGCCCGACCGGCTCAAACTGGTACAGAACAAAGATCTGCTCGATATGGTTCGATTGGGCCGCGCCGCAAAGCCGATCGACCTCATGACGTATCGCGATGAGGACGAACAGCCCAGTGTCTTCTTCCTGCGCGAAGATGACCGACAGTCGATTCTAGTCATGTTCAATTGGACGGAATCTGCGCGCAGCCACGAGGTGAGGCTGCCAGACTTGGGTTTTGCCGCAATCGGCGATGCTACGGCTGCAGATGTGCTCCATCCCGAGCGGATACTGAAAATCGACAACGGTGTATTAAAGATTGACGATCAGTCTGCCCGTTCAGTTCGCGTGATCAAATTAGTGAACAATGCAGTTCCCGCCGAGGCTCCGACATTCGAAGTGAAAGTCGGTGGGAACGCGGATATCGGACAGAACACGGAATTCCACGCTGTCCTCGACCCGGCGGGAGTACCGGCTATTGGGTATCACTGGAACTTTGGCGATGGCACTTCGGCAGACTGTGGGGATGCGGTTCAGCATGCGTACACCCGAAAAGGAAATTTCCAAGTCGCATTGAAAGTGGATGGGCTAGACGGGGTGGCAGCGACGCGAACAGTTCCTGTGACTGTTGGGGGGACTCTGAAAACCACCTTTGAAGTTCAGGATAGTCGGCGCTACGAAGAGCCGTAGTCGAGTGGCCACAAATTTGTGGCTGCCAAGAGAGCTGTGGGTTCCGGAAATTCTGGCACGGTCTGCCGCAGGCCATATCTCGTCCAACTTCAGATGACGCGTGCCACCGTCGGGACCATGAAAAAATCCATGTCAGCGATCGCTACCCAGTGATTGTGAAAGGCCCGCAGCGAGGGACGAGCTTCGGATCTCTGGACGTTCGCAGCCATCCAACGGAAAACTTCGCTCGGACACGTCGAAGCCGAGCATGAAAGTTCGCCGTGGATGCGCAGAGCGCCCCCAGGTTGGGTTCTCCGCTGCCGCCCCGGAAAGTCAGATCCGCACTTGGCGGGAGATCGTCCTTCTGCCAACCTTCCTGATCTTGGAGATCATGCTCCAATTCAGGCGAAGGCCCGCGCGATGCCAGCGGACCACCGTTTCCGGGCGCGGCGGTGACTTTTTCCAATCGGATCAAAATCGGCGGGCCAGGACCTAGAGGTACTTCTTGAGGACGGTCAGTCTGGGCCGCCCGTTTCGACGCTTGAATACACCGAGCCGCTGACTAAGTGTGAGATTCTCGCTAGCAGTCTTGTCGTTGAAGATTTGCTCCCAACCAGAGGCCGGAGAAAGCGGAACATAGGAACAGTCGTAGCGAATTGGCGGATTGAGGAATTTGTAACTGTGGATTTCATAGCCGGACGGATTTTTGGCGAGACACAGGTGACGCTCGAATTTCGGTCTGGGCAAATCTCTTGTTTTCGACCTGGTTTAGCCCAAGAATAAGCGTATAAACGCCTATCTACTTTACGGATAGGTACAACATGGAAGAAGCTGTTCGCTGGACCATCAAAGTCTCTAAGGAAACCGACCTTACCCTGCGAGCCTATCTCGGCGCCCAGGGCATGAAAAAGGGAAACTTTCTAAATTCATCGAGGAAGCCGTCCGCTGGCGGATCTTCAATCGCACCGTGCAGGACATTAAGTCGCGCAACGCCGCTATTGACCCGGACAAACTTTAGGCCATCATTGACGGCGCCGTTCGCGAGACCCGCGCTACGCGACACACCAAAAGGAAGGTTAACAAGAGCTGATGCCCGGGGTGCTCGATACCAATATCTTGGCGTCGGCCCTTATCGCTCCGGCGGGCAATCCGGCGGCGATCTATAACGCCTGGGAGCGGGGCAAATTCACCCTCGTGACCTGCGTGGAGCACCTTGACGAGTTGCGTGCCACGCTGCAAAACCTCGAGTCGCCAATCTCATCAAACCCTATAAGGCAGGTCGGCTGGTCAATCAAAGTAAAAAGCTCGCCGAGGACGTCGACGGGCTGCCGCACCTGATACTCTCCCCCGACGCGAGCGACAATTCTTTGTTGGCCCTCGCGGAAGCCGGCAAGCCAGATTACCTCGTGACCGGCGACAAGAGCAGCTTGCTGTTGCTCCCCAGCCACAAGTCCACGCGAATCATAACCGCGCGCTACTCCCACAGAAAGGTCCCTTCGCTATTCGTCTTCACTCTCCAGACACGTCCTAGCAAAGCGCCCATCAGCCGTCATCACTGAGATGGAGGACATCGAAGTAGGCGCCGGGCCGATCTTCGAAGATGAGATGCTTATCACGGTCCACGAAAATCCTGTTAAGACGATGGGCTATGTACCAGACGGCCAACATCACTGCGAGAAAGATTACTCGTGTCAAGGGGCGAGCGAGAGCCTCATCCTCGAACTCTGACATGACAATTGCGAAACCAAAGAACCCCAGCGCATATCCGATGACACAAACCACGGCCGCAGGCTGAAACAGCGGGTACGTACAGGTGAAGGGCACCTTACAGAAACCGGAGAACACGATCTCGGTCAAAAGCAGGAAACAGATTACAACGACAGTTATATGCCAAAGGGCGATTATCCATCCCCAGAAGTAGGCGTAAATCCAAAGAGCAGGCAACAAGATACCGGCCACAGAGCACAGAACTATGCGGCGCGTTAGGGTGACTGTTTCTCTGGCGTTTGTGTCCAGCAAGAAACGGAAGATCCAGTTGGCCTGAATGTACGCCGGAACGTCAAAGACAATACGAAGTCCGACCGCAAGACAATAACCCAGGATCAGAGGAATGGACAACACGGGTGCCGTCGGAAGTGCCGAAATGCGGTTGCCGTTGACGGCTGATAGCATCGCGTGCGAGGCGAAGACTATCCCTAAGCTGAAGAACCCACCCATCGTGAGAGCGTGAGCCTCGTTGCGCAAGATGGTCTTGAGCACGAATCGGTATCCGGCACACTGAAAGGGCGTACGAAAAAATTGGTCAAAGAGCCGGAAGCTCCACGAGGTGCCCCGTCCAAGAGTACCTGCGGGGGCACCTGCCAACTCAGGCAAACGAATGAAGCATCGCTGATACGCAACGGTGTAGGTAATGGCCGACAGGGCACATGCACACAGGACAGCGATTATCGCTACGTGCCCGAGTCGCGTGAGAGCATCAGCGGACCTTCCATGCAGAGACTGGCAGAAACACAGAAACCAAGCTGAAGGCAAGAACCGTACCGGAGATTGTGGGGACCGCGGCAACTCCCGGATGATGTTGGGAATGGCAAAACTGGTAGCCACTGAAGCCAGAAGCACGGTGGCAATAGCGGTTCGAACATAGAGCGATACCCGGCGAAAGAACCGGTAGGGTAATAGCAGCATCAACAAACCCGCAATTGCGAAAACAGCGAAGAAACTGAAGATGCTTGCGGTGACGACAACCAGCGCGTGTACTCCCGCGAAGCGTGCAACAAACCCAAAACTGGTTTGTGCGCCACCGACAATGAGAGGAAATAGTACTGCGGATGCAGCGTTTACATCGATGGTACAAACGCCGGTCAGGATCAGTATAGCGGTTGAGTTTGCCAGAAAGATGCTTGAGGTCGGTAAAGGGAGATGCACCAGATTACTGAAGTCCCGCCGGTCCGGGAAAATGCTGTCCCACCACCAGACAGCGACTCCTCCGGTCACTGCCATGGAGAGAACGATGAAGAAGTACTCGTCCGGGAATGCGGCTGCCAAGGGATCAAAACCTGTTTGACCACGCAGCCATTGAAGGAATGACCCATACTTATCAAATAAGAAAATAGAAACGAAACCACCAGGAATGGCGAGCAAGACCAGCAGAACTCCCATGCTGATGTTCAGCTCATCTTCTTCACTCGCATTGCTGCCGTGAACGATTCGAGTAATCGAGAGCCGGACCAGCACAGGAAATGGCTCGCAAACGTATGCGTCCCATTTAGCCGAGATGGAACTTAGCTGTATCATGCTCCCCTAATGACATCGAGTATGTCGCGCGTTACCTTGATGGGATCTACGTCCTCGACAAGGTGGTGGAATGTACCCTCCAGGGAGTCGTGGCCAAGTCGCTTCTGAATGTCACCGGTTGGTCCGGAAGCGAGCACCGCGCCACTGCGGAGTATCAGCAAATGGGAGCAGACGCGCTCAACTATTTCCAGCACGTGGGAGCAGTAGAAGATCGCTTTTCCCTGCTGGCCCAGCGCACGGATCAAGTTTTTGAGGATTAGCGCAGAGGACACGTCCAGCCCGGACAGTGGTTCGTCTAGCACAAGCACTTCCGGGTCATCCAGAAGCGCCGCAATCAACAGCACACGCTGCCGCATGCCTTTGGAGTAGGACGCCATGGATGAATGACGGCTGGCATGCAACGAAAGTAATTCCATCAGGTCATCGACTTTTTTGCCGAGACGGGGCTGGGGGATCCGACGGAGAATACCTACCATCTCCAAATATTCTCGTCCGCTAAGATAAGGATAAAGATTGGGTTCCTCCGGCACGTATCCCAGGTTCTTGCGAAAACCGACTAGGTCACTATGAATGTCCTGCCCGCGAAACAGGACTTGACCGCGGCTTGGATCGAGCAGGCCGGTTATCATCTTGACCGTGGTGCTTTTCCCCGATCCATTCGGTCCGACGCATCCCAGGACCTGTCCGCCCTTTAGATCGAACGTGACGTCTTGAACAGCGGGAATGGATCCATAGTATTTCGTGAGTGCACTAGCTTGGAGCACCGACCTCCTCCCCGCCGGTTTACGCGTCCTATTTTTCGCGAGCTAGATCAATGTCCAAAGTCCACGACCTGTCGCCAGAACGTCCGTGCGCCGTTCCTTGCATTCGATCGCCGGTAACGGTTATGTCAAAGTGGTATGTCAGCTTGAGACCTGTGGTTTCGTCTGCATCGTCGGCGGCAAACGTGAGGTGCTCCCCTTCAAGGTTGGCGTCGTAGATGTGCCCGGGATTCTGTTTGTCGATTGGGCCAGCGGTTCCCGAAATTGTTCCTCCGTCCTGCCGCAGAACAACACGAATTTGTCCGGTTCCTCCGTCCTGGCCCTTTACTTCGCCAGTCCAAGTACCCGTTAGATGAGTCGCAGGACTAGCCGACAGAACGGGTAGCGTGGCAGCGACCAGCAACGCCATCGCCAATTTAGTTCTCATGGGATGCCCCCCCTATGTAGATATCTACTCTAACACAAATCTCAATCGAAATGCAGTAGAATTCTACATAGGGTTTCGGATGGACACGCCAATCAAGCTTTCCCATACCTCCGCGCTGATTCTGCAGACCATCTGTTATGGCTATCGCTATGGATTCGACATCATGGACGTGACTGGCCTACCGAGCGGGACCGTCTACCCTGCCCTGCGCCGACTGGAACGTGATCAGTTGATCCGGTCCAAATGGGAAAGTGAGCTGGCTCAGGAACGCCCGCTGAGGAAGTACTACCGTATTACTCAGTTAGGCAACGAGGTTCTCCAAAGTGCCGTGAAACGCTACCCCCTGCTGGGGCGAATGGCACCGGAGGTCAAAAGCAGGGGGACGCTAAGGAGCAAGTCGTGAGAGTTCGGCTCACTACGCTCGGTCAATGTCGGATGATTTTGCGCGTCGCCAGTTGGATTGTACCCCGGCGTGCGCGCACCGAGTGGCTTAAAGAATGGGAAGCTGAGCTTGTGTTCGCTTGGCAGATCTGGCAGGCAAGAGGTGGGCGGTTAACATCGAGCCAGCTGCGCCGCCGCTGCTGGGGAGCATTCATTGACGCAGCCTGGTGTCGATGCAATCGGGACCACCTCCACACCACAGGCCAGCACTGGTTTCAAACGCCAACTTTCGTTCTGGTGGTCCTTAGCGGGGCGCTTGCCTTGCTGGCAGTAGGAACCGCAAACTTTCCAAAGCTGCGTGCGATTCTTTTAACGCCGCCCTATGCCGACCCGCAGCACATTGTGACTGTTTCCCGAACCGGAGTAGTCAGCTCCACTGAGTGGGTGATTCCTTATTCATGGGTCGATATCTGGAGAAACCATGAGCAACTTCTGGACGGGGTCGCAGGGTACAGTTGGAAACCTTTTGCTATAGGGTTAACGATTAGCGGACGGTACGCCAGTATTGCTTCCGTGCAAGTGGAAGAACATCTCTTCTCTGTGTTTGGCGTCAAGCCCTTCCTGGGCCGGACTTCCCCACCCTTCAATGGCCAACATTCTCCCAACTTCATTTTGCTGAGCTATGAGACCTGGCGGCATACATTCTCCGCTGATCCCGACATCCTGAACAGGAAAGCAAACATTGACGGGCAAGAGGCGATCATCATTGGTGTGCTGCCAGAACGATTTTGGTTTCCGTCTGCAAACGTCGGCGTGTGGAGATTGACGGACGGCAAGTCATTTTCCAATACCCTGGTCGGAGTGGTTGCGCGCCTGCGGCCACGGATATCGGAACAGTGGGTAGATACGGCTTTGCAGCGTGACATCTCCAATATGACAGGTGAAAGCTTTTGGGGGCAGTCACTGCAGGTGTGGCCCGTTCAGGAAAGAATCCGACAACCGCTCATCTCTTATGCAGCAGCTCTTACTACCACGCTGCTGCTTCTACTGGCGGTTATCTGGTCGGGGCGACTCAATCTGTATCCAAGGCACGCCGGGGCCGTCACTGCCTGCCGGTGGTGGCTATTCTTAACAGCAAAATCTGTTCTTCTCCTATTAATATTACTGTCGGCGGTAATCGAGTTCACGCCTGAACCATACGTCTTTCCACCTGGGAGAACAACGTTCATCTGGGAAACTGCGTCACTATGGATCTTTTCGGTGGGCTGTGTCCTCATGCTGTGGTGGTCGCTCGTAGACCAGCAGCGCAGGTGCCGTATCTGCCTTCGAAGGCTAATTTTGCCAGCGCATGTTGGCACATCCGGATGCTTGCTCTTGGGTTGGGTTGGGACGGAATTAGCCTGTCCTTTAGGCCACGGGCTCTTGCATGTTACTGAAACGGACGTATGTTGGCTGGATCCAGCACGGTGGACTGAACTCGACCAATCGTGGGAATTACTGTTTCTTGACCAATTAAAGGACGAGGTACTTGGATGACCGATTCAAGTGATGAGCAGGAAACGAAGTCCTCGAACATCTGCACCTTCGCAATGCTTACTGATAGCGCCCTTTAGGTCTATGATGCCTTGTACGCTTACGTACAAGGCAAACGATCTCCCATTCTTCGCGCGATCTGGAGCCAATCAACACGGCAGGATTTCTACGCTCAGTCGGCGTAGGGCCTCACTGCGCGCCATCAGACTGTAGGAAAAAACCCAGCTCCCAAAAACCGAAACCCGTTATCAATGGCAGATTTGGCAATTTGAACCAAGCCGCTGTCGCAGCGGACACCAGAGCGTGTCCGATGCAAGCGACGTCGGAGAATTCCAATAAAACGCGTTGAGTAATCGCCTGCTTCGCGGTAGGATGACGCGGTCTTTGCATTCGTGCTCCACCTCGTCTTGCAAGAACCAACTCTGCTGATAGGAGCACTTATGAAACTCCCCAGAAGTAGTGGTAAAGTCTCGCGCACGTTACCTAAGTTCCTGGTTCCGCCGATGGCTCCCGCCAAACTGACCGGAAGCCAGTGGCTCATCGGCGGCCAGCCCAATTGTGATAATTTCAGCAACTCCGATCAGAACACGGCTGCCAGTTTCGTGGAAGATCTCGCCCCTGCGGGTGCGGGGACGACTACCGGCATGTTGGGCTACATGTTCTGGGCAGCCGGCTGCCAGGGCAACGGCACGGGTTGCACGTTTCCACCCAACACATGCCAGGAGGGAATGGGAGGAGCTGCCACTGCCTTCCAACTTCCCATTCCGATGTTGGCCTTGCGCCAGCAGTAACCTCTGGAACAACAAAAAGAGAGGAATTCTAATGACTATTTTTAGAAATTTCGTGCGTTGTTGCCTGGTCGCGGCCTTTCTGATTGGTGCTTTCGTGCTGCCCGTATGGGGTGCGGCCTATGTGCGCGTCAACCAGGCGGGGTACGTGTCTGGCGCTAGCAAGCGTGCCTATCTAATGGCGTCGGGAGCAGAAACGGGCGCGACCTTCTCCATTCTGAACTCCACCGGCGGAACCGTATTCGGTCCTGCTGCCATCGGCGCGAATTTGGGCAGGTGGAGCAGCAGCTACCCGGACATCTACGCCCTCGACTTCGATAGCTTCGTGACGGTCGGAAGCTACACGATCAGCGTCAGCGGGCCGTTCGCGGCGACATCACCAAGCTTCAAAATTGACTCGGCGGCGAACCTCTACTCGACCCCTCTCGCCAACTCGCTCTATTACTATGAGAACGAGCGTGACGGTCCGAACTACATCGCCTCTCCGTTGCGCACGGCCCCGGGCCATGTCAACGATGAAAGCGCAAAGGTCTATTTCACACCCACGTTCGACAAAAAAGACAATGCCGGCTCGCTGACGCCGACCGGAACCGTCATTGACGCTTCCGGCGGGTGGTGGGACGCTGGCGATTACATGAAGTTTGTGGAGACCCACAGTTACACGGTGGGGATGATGCTGGTGGGCATACGCGATTTTCCTAATCAAATGGGCTCCGGCTCGACGAGCTCGAACTTTACCGCGGAGGCGAAGTTCGGCTTGGACTGGTTGCAGAAGATGTGGAGCGACAGCAATCAGACGCTCTATTACCAGGTGGCCATCGCTTCCGGCGGACACGCCTATGTCGGCGACCACGACATCTGGCGCTTACCGCAGGCGGACGACACTTATCGAAACTGCGTCTCGCCCTATCAATACATCTGCCATCGCCCGGTGCTGCAGAATACTGCTGGCGGTTCCGGCGCGAAAGTCAGCCCTAACATCGCGGGGCGTCTTGCGGCGGATTTCGCGCTCTGCTACAGCGTGTTCGTGGCCAGCAACGCTAGCTACGCCAACCAATGTTTAACCTCAGCCGAGCACGTCTTTGATTTGGCCGACACTGCGCCAAGTGGAAGGCTGCTGACGGCTGGA
>Ga0126372_10000890_pt1 | contig 11387 bp, 13 predicted proteins | sample PanSoiMetaPlot_6_FD_92762 | JGI IMG/M metagenome (GOLD analysis project Ga0126372, IMG submission 92762) | Tropical forest soil microbial communities from Panama - MetaG Plot_6 | ecosystem: Environmental > Terrestrial > Soil > Tropical forest > Bulk soil | place: Panama | collected 2016-02-17
TGTCGCATGCTGGCTGTCTGCCATATATCATACATCCATTGCAAGGGAAAAAATATCTCTCGAACCTAAATTCCAACCTGATTTGGCGTGCTATTTTCAGTTTCGCGACAGAAACTAGGCTAGGATTGCCAGGCGCATACCTTCGAAGCAAAACAGGTCACAATCGTCTAAGAGCGAGTGGGCACCAGAGCAGGATTTCTATTAAGCTCTTATAGAAAACCTCAAATTCAATTAACCTGTTACAGAAAAACTTCAAAAGGAGAACGATGCATGGCAGTCAACTACATCCCCCAGGGCTATCACACTGCTACCCCGTACCTCATTGTCAAAGGCGCCGCACGCGCCATCGACTTTTACAAACAGGCGTTTGGCGCAACTGAGCTGATGCGCTTTCCCGGGCCCGGCGGCAGCATCGGACACGCCGAGATCAGGATCGGCGATTCCCCAATCATGCTGGCCGACGAGATGCCGCAAATGGGATATCGCAGCCCGGCGGCGTTGGGCGGATCACCGGTCAGCGTCATGTTATACGTGCCTGATGTAGACAAGGTGGTGGACCGCGCTGTGAAAGCGGGCGCGAAGTTGGAAAAACCGGTCGCCGATCAGTTCTATGGTGACCGCAACGGCACCATTCACGATCCATTCGGACATGTCTGGACAGTCTCAACCCACAAAGAAGACGTTTCTCCCGAAGAGATGCAGCGTCGTGTCGCAGGAATGGCGACTGCGGAAAAGTAAAGACCGGCGCCGCACGATCCGGGAAAGAGGATTTGTATCCGAGGGCCCTACAACCTGAACGCTGCGACCTGCCTCTACATTCATGCATGAGGCTGGTCGCAGCGCTTTGTTGTCTACTGCTTTTTTCGCCTGCCGGAAATCGAGGCGCACACGGTCAGGCATCTTCCGCGCCCGTCATCATCATTCAACTTTCCGACATTCATCTCGGCGAAGTACGCGCGCCACATGCTGCCGAAAATCTTCGCAGGGCAGTCAAGATGAGCAACACGCGTCATGCTGACGCGGTTGTCCTCACTGGAGATATCGGAGACAAAGCCGAAGATTGGGAACAGGCTAGAGCTATCCTGAACGAGCTCGACAGCCCGCTGTATTATGTACCCGGCAATCACGACGTGCATACCAAGGACGTCTCGCGCTATCGGGCGGCGTTCGGCGCCGACTACTACCGATTTAGCGTAAGGAACGTCGATCTCATCGTTATCGATTCGCAGTTATTCGGCAACTACGACAAGTACGAGGCGAACGCTCTCTTGCCGCTTCCCTGGCAAACGGAGCAGGAAGCGAACAAAATGCTAGGTTGGCTAGAAGGCCTGGCAGCGAATGTAACGGGCAACATAACGATAGGGCTGCAACACATTCCGGCGGCGCGCGATGGCGATTTTCCGCCGGATACGAAACCCTACTGGGCGATCACCGAGCCGTATCGATCGCGCGAGATTGATCTGTTACATCGGCTTGGCATCCGCCACATGCTGGTTGGACATTGGCATCACGGTCGGGTCTTCGAGTACCGGGGCATTGCCTGGCATGTGGGGCCAGCCACAAGCTGGCTGCCATGGGGTGGAGAACTCGGCTTTGCCATCCACACGATAACACCCGACGGAAACGTCAAGACTGAATTTGTCAATCTGTCCGGCGCTCAACCTTGAGGAATCCCGCGCAAGCCGGTTCACGATCGCCCAATCAGCACGCCGGTGATAAAGACCAACGTTCCTCCCAGACCAACCTGCAGAGCGGCGGATAAGGCAGGCGTTTCCATGTAGCGGTGCCGCACCCAGCTAATCACCGCGAGTTCAACTACGACTACGGCAAAAGCGATGACAAGCGCCACATGAAAATTGGTAATCAGGAAGGGCAACGTATGACCGACTCCGCCAAGTGTGGTCATGGCGCCTTCCACTGCTCCGCGGGCCCACGGGTGTCCCCGGCCAGTCAGACTGCCATCGTCGGAAAGTGCTTCCGCAAAACCCATGCTGATGCCGGCACCGACTGAGGCAGCCATCCCCACCAGAAAGGCGTCCCAACTGCTTTGGGTAGCCATAGCGGCGGCAAATACGGGTGCAAGCGTAGATACCGAGCCGTCCATCAGACCGGCCAGACCGGGCTGGATCACCTGCAGCACGAATAGGCGGCGGCGGGCCCGCTCCTCATCTTCCTTGGCCTCCGGCCGGAGTTTTTCTTCCGTCAATTGCTGAGCGCGGTCTTGGTGCGAGCGCTCCTGCTGCGCCAGATCATCCAGTAGTTGACGGATACTCGCATCTTGCGTCCGGGCGGCCGCACGCTCATAAAATCTGCGAGTCTCGACTTCCATGGCGCTGGCCTGCCTGCGCACCGTATCCAGGCCGAGAGGTTGCACCAACCACACCGGCCTGCGCTGAACAAAACCGCGCACGTCCTGACGACGCACCAGTGGAATGTGTTCACCGAACTTCTGCTGGTAGAGCGCGATCAGTCTGCGGCGGTGCTCTGATTCCTCCTCGCGCATGGCGGCGAAAATTTCGGCCGATGCTGGGTAGTCGCGCCGCAATCCTTCGGCGAAATCGGCATAGACGCGCTCGTCTTCTTCCTCCAAGGAAATAGCCAATGCGAGGATTTCGCGCTCTGACAGTTCGTTGAAGTTCTTCATGGGCTTAGCTTACAGAGGGGGAGCGAAGGGTTCAAACGCATGCTTCACGAGGGAAGGCGCTAAAGGCTAGGCAATCTTGCGGCCCACGGCAGGGGCAATCATGCGCAGTTCATCCATGAGTTGAGAGAACTGATCTGGGAATAGCGATTGTGCGCCGTCAGAGAGCGCCTTATCGGGGTCGTGATGGACTTCGATCAACAGAGCATCCGCCCCGGCGGCGAGGGAGGCTCGAGCCATGGGGGCAACCTTGTCGCGCCGACCGGTTCCGTGCGATGGATCGGCAGTCATGGGGAGATGCGACAATTTCTTCACGATAGGAATAGCCGAGATATCCATCGTATTTCGCGTATAGGTTTCAAAGGTGCGAATGCCGCGTTCGCATAGGATTACTTGGTAATTTCCGCCTGCCATGATGTACTCGCCCGAGAGCAATAATTCCTCGAGAGTGGCCGCGATGCCCCGTTTCAGCAGAACCGGTTTCTTCACCTTCCCCAGTTCGCGGAGCAAATTAAAGTTCTGCATGTTGCGGGCACCTACCTGAAAGATGTCGATGTAGGGCAACATCATTGCGATCTGCGAGATCTCCATTACCTCGCTGATGACTAGCATGCCAAATTTGTCGCCCGCCTGGCGTAACAGTTGGAGCGCTTCCAGGCCCAAGCCCTGGAACGCGTAGGGCGAGCTGCGCGGTTTGAAGGCGCCGCCACGTAACACACGTGCTCCGGCCCGGGCAACCTGTTCGGCAACCGTAAAGAGTTGCTCCCGCGATTCGACCGAGCATGGCCCGGCCATCGTGATCACTTCTTGTCCTCCGATGGTAAGGCCATTCGGGAAACAAATGACCGTTCCTTCCGGGTGAAAGCTTCTGCCTACCAGTTTGTAGGGCGAACTGATGCGATGGACTTCCTGCACCCCCGGGAGCACCTCGAACGTACGCGTGTCGAAGTCCACACGCGCACCCACTGCTGCCAAGATCGTTTGGCGCACGCCGGTGGTGCGGTGGACGGAGAAACCCATCCTCACCAGGTGTTCAATTACCTGTTCGATCTGCTGATCGGTGGCGTTTTCCTGCATTGCGACAATCATGGCTAGTCGTTGGTCGTTGGTCGTTTATCGCTCATCGCCTGCCCTTTGCCCGCGTGGTTTTCGCTAACCGCCAATGAGTCCTAAGTACCGCTTGGTTAATCGTTGACCTCCGGATCAATCTCGGTCCCCGCAGGTAGAGCGGAATCTTGGTCGGCAAGTGTTTCCGGCGCGATCTCTTCCTGCTGAATCAGCCGCATGATATCCATGATTCGCTCATAAATGCTTGCCAGCTCACGACTCGAGAGTGGACCTCTATTGGCTTCTGCGATATGGGTAAGCACCGCCTGCTCCCGATCTGGCTCGTAGATGGGCATTCCCGCATCACGCTTCAGGTGGCCGATCTGGTGCGCGGCCCGAGCACGGGCGCTCAACAACTCGACCAATTGCTCGTCGATCTGATCGATTTTCTTGCGCCAATCGGAAATATCCATAAAGTCATCAGCCGCCAGTCTACAGTCGTCAGCGACGTCGGAACACTGCGCTCACGCAATCGTAGCTGACGACGGACGACTAACCGCCAATAGATTCTTCACGAATTCTGCTACGGCTTCCGGCTCGTGGCCAGGATTTCGCTCAATGACCTGTACCACTGCGCTGCCTACCACCGCGCCGGCAGCGAATTCACCCACCGCTCGAAACTGTTCAGAAGTTGAGATCCCAAAACCCACGGCGACTGGCAGTTGGGAAATCCTTTGCAGCCGCGCTACCAACTTTCGAGCATCTTCCGGCAACCGCTGCCGAACGCCGGTGACGCCGGTGCGGGATACAGCATATATGAAACCCGAGGACGACTTGGCAATCTTTTCCAGACGGTGATCGGTACTTGTCGGGGCAGCGAGAAAAACTGCCGCCAGGCGGCGCATTCTCATCTCGCGCACGTAATCGTCGGCTTCTTCGACCGGCAAGTCGGTAATGAGCGCGCCATCCAGTCCGGTTCGCTCGGCCCAGCCACAAAACCGCCGCAAGCCCATCTGCAGAATGGGGTTGAGATAGGAAAAAATGATCAGGCCCACTTGCGAGCGGCTACGAATTTCGCCGGCAAGTTCGAAAACTTTCTCAAGCGTCGTGCCCTGTCGGAGAGCGCGCTCACTGGCACGCTGGATAACTGGGCCGTCGGCGAGGGGATCGCTGAATGGCACCCCCAGCTCGATAATTCCTGCACCGGCATCGATGGCAGCAAGGATGATCTCACGCGTAGTTCCGAGGTCAGGATCCCCGCAGGTCAGGTACGCGATCAGAGTAGGATGGATGGCAAAGGACAAAGGCATGAAATTTCGGGTTCTCGAATTCGCTAATTTTGTAATTTTAGAAGGCGCTAGTTGGCAAAGCGCGGCTGCATTATGGAATTACTAAGCCATGGAATTACCAGGCCTATCCATCCAGATTAAGATTCTCCCGCAAGATACCGATATCCTTATCCCCGCGCCCGGAGACGTTGACAACCATAATCTGCGATTTCTTCATCCGGGGCGCGGCTTTGATCGATTCGGCAAGCGCGTGCGCAGATTCCAGAGCAGGGATGATTCCTTCGGTTTCCGCCAGCAGGCGACACGCGCTAAGCGCTTCGGTGTCGGAAGCGGATACGTATTCGGCACGCCCGGTATCTTTTAACCAAGCATGCTCAGGCCCTATGGATGGATAGTCGAGGCCGGCGGAAACCGAATGTGTGTTCGCAATCTGACCGGCTTCATCCTGCAGCACATAGGAGAAAGTTCCTTGCAGAACGCCGGGACGGCCGCCGCGAAATCGGGCGGCGTGCTCACCCAGTCGCTCGCCGCGGCCTCCAGCTTCGACACCGATCAGGCGAACCGACTTATCCTTCAGAAAGCGATGAAAGATGCCGATTGCATTGGAGCCGCCGCCCACACAGGCGATGATCACAGCCGGCAGCTTGCCCTCTGCTTTTAGAATTTGCGCGCGGGTTTCCTTTCCGATCACCGCATGAAAGTCGCGAACCATCATGGGGTAGGGATGTGCGCCTAGCACGCTGCCCAGCAGGTAGTGGGTGGTGCGCACATTCGTGACCCAATCGCGCATAGCCTCGTTGATGGCGTCTTTGAGTGTGCGGGAGCCGGAATCTACACCGCGCACCTCGGCGCCAAGTAAGCGCATGCGAAAGACATTTAGCTCCTGTCGTCGCATGTCCTCGGCTCCCATGTACACAACGCACTCAAAGCCGAACAGGGCACATACGGTGGCAGTGGCCACTCCATGTTGTCCGGCGCCGGTTTCGGCGATGACGCGCTGCTTTCCCATGCGCTCAACCAGCAGCGCCTGCCCCAAACAGTTGTTTATCTTGTGTGCGCCGGTGTGGAGAAGGTCTTCGCGTTTGAGATAAATTTTTGCTCCGCCCAATTTCTTTGTCAGGCGCTGCGCGAAGAACAATGGAGTCGGCCGACCAGCATAGTGGTGGTAGAGGTATTCGAGTCGCTGCTGAAATTTGCGGTCGCATCGAGCTTTCTCGTAGGCACGATCGAGTTCCTCGAGCGCTGCCATAAGCGTCTCAGGCACATACCGGCCGCCATATGTCCCGAAGCGCCCGCGGACACTCTCGCTCGCACTGGATCTAACCGTTTGTTTGCTAATGGATGGGGTTGCCATGACTATGCCACCTTGTCCGCTTCACGAACTGCCTGGATGAAGGCGCGGAGCTTAGCGGGATCTTTCTTTCCATGCTTCGCTTCGACACCGGAGCACACATCGACTCCCCAAGGATGCAACCGGCGAATAGCCGTGGCGACATTTTCCGCGTTCAAGCCTCCGGCTACAACCACGCGAACGTCCTTACTCATGTTTGCAACCAGGGGGGCAGCCTCGGACCAATCGAAAGTCTTACCCGTTCCGCCCGGGTGTTTGGCTGTACCCGAGTCCAGGAAAATCGTGGGGAGAGGCAGGGGGAACTCGGATACCTCCCAGGTAAGGCCCTGCGCACGGAGGGCGTAGTACATTTTTAAAGTTCCCAGGCGGTAGCCCGTCAAACTGCCCTGCTGGTTGGCGCCTGGTGTATGTGGCTTGCCCAGGTCGGTCTGATGCCACTGGATTGCTTTCAGACCCGATGTCTTCGCGACATCGATCATCGTATTCAGCTTTTCATCGACGAATACGCCTACAGTTTCCAGGTCCGAAGCTAATCCACGGATAATTTCGCTGACAGTTCGAACATTTACCCGGCGGGGACTTCGGGCATAAAAAACGAATCCGAGCGCATCGGCACCGGCATCGGCGGCTAGCCGTGCATCTTCAAGACTCGTGATCCCGCATATTTTGATCCAAGTCATAAGGACATTTCGAGTCTCTGGGTTTCACTCCCGGTCTTTTTCGACCTGCTCGCGGCCCGAACAGGACTCGCGAGGGGAAGTGGCCTGTCAGAACTGCTGCCAGCGACTGACAGCAACGCCTCCCTCGTCGGCATCTCAAAACGGGGGAGGGAAAATCGAAACAACCGGAAAACTAGAAGCTTCGAACGGTTGTTTCTGCTTCGGCGAGGAGCAGCCGCAGCGCTTCTCCGGGTCTTTCTGCCTTCATCAACGCTTCCCCGATCAGAAAAGCTTGATATCCGGCGCCCCGCAGTCGCATGATGTCCTGCCCGGAATCAATGCCGCTTTCTGCGACGCTGATTACATGTTTAGGAATCAATTGACCCAGGCGCAAAGCTGTATTGAGATCGACCTGAAAGGTGCGAAGATCACGACTATTCACGCCAATCAAATCGATTCCCGCATCCAAGGCCCGCGTCAACTCCTTCTCATCGTGAACCTCGCAAAGAACATCCAGGCTGACTTCCTTGCTTAAGCGTACCAGTTTGGTCAGTTCACCCGGCGACAGCGCCGCCACGATCAGCAACACGGCATCGGCACCATAGGCGCGCGCTTCGATGAGCTGAAACTCATCGATAACGAAATCTTTGCGCAAGCAAGGGAGTTGGCTTGACGCCGAAGCGATGCTCAAGTTTTCGAGCGATCCCTGGAAGAATTCCTCTTCGGTCAGAACTGACAAGGCGGCCGCACTGGACTCGGACATCTCTCTCGCCAGCTTACCGGCATCGAAATCAGCCCGAATCAGCCCTCGCGAGGGCGAGGCTTTCTTCAATTCGGCAATCACAGCCACTCCGTCCTTGGCTTTGGCTTGGAGTGTCCGGCGGAATTCGCGGGGTCTGTGCTTTTGTGCCCGCTGCTCGAAGACGCGCATGTCCGCTTGGGAACGCGCCTCAGAGACACGCCTGCGCACGCGAGATACGATTTGTTCCAGACCGGCGGCCATCCAGTTTTGACGATTATACGGGAAACCCGGCTATGTCCTTGCAAACACGTTTTTACAGCTCCATGACAACTTGATGACATACCTTAACGAGATTCTGGATAGTTTACAGCTTGTTCCTTAGCAGGCGAACGAATGTCACGGTCGGCAACCATTCCGCATCGCCAGTTGTATTGTGCTTCCACGTCGGTTACACGAATCGAGGAAGCTGTGCTTATCCGCCATGCGCAAGGTGGCTCGACCGCGGCCTTCGATGTTTTAGTTCGCAGCTATGATAGGGCGATCCTTCGACTCGCCCTTCGGTTTACCGACTCGGAACAGGACGCGCAGGATATCTATCAAGAGGCTTTTCTGCGGGCATACAGGAACATTGGCAAATTGCGTTCCGAGTCTTCCTTCTACACCTGGATGCATCGGATTGTGACCAATCTGTGCATGGACCGGCTGCGCAAGCGGCGCTCGCTGCGGGAGACGGCGGCGGTTATCACGACCCCCGACGGAGGGGAATTCGACCTGTTCGAACATCTAGCAGACGCTCACAGCGCCGGCGATCCAGAGCGCCACGTACTGCGCCAGGAGCTAGGCAGACATATCCGAATCGCCTTAAAGAGGCTGTCGGCCCGTGAGCGAGTTGTATTTCAACTGAAGCACTTCGCGGGGTTGAAATTGCGGACCATCGGGGAGATGTTGAACACCAGCGAAGAGACCGCCAAGAACACTCTGTTTCGAGCCAGGCACAAGTTGCGCAGCTACCTCACTCAGGTGAAACAGACGATGGCGGAGCGGGCTCATGCTCGGCGCTCTGGATCGATGGCCTGGTCCAAGTAAATCCATAACACCCGAGCGAATAAGGTAATGATCGGAGCGCAGGGCAGGAAAAGGACTACCGCCCAAAAAATATCCGGGAAGAGGCGGCGGTCGAACGCCCACAAGATCGCTGCCAGTAACGCTATGGTAAGCAGAGCCAAGCCGTAACTGATATACATGGCGCCCAAGAAATATCCTTCTTCGCGCTCGAACTTCAGCCCGCAAACAGAACACTCGGTTGCCATCTTGGGCAGCCCGCGTAGAATGGACCGTTGGAAGATACTTCCGGAACGGCATCGCGGGCATAGCTGCCGCAGGATACCGGTCAGAAGCGATGGCCGCCCGTTCACCTGGGTCACTCCGGCAAAGTTTAAATCGAGGGTAACCGGCGTCGCCATCACCTGCTGACTAACCGGTCGCCTGTGCGCCAAACTATTTCCCCATCACGCCGGCCGGAAAATTTCAGGGAGGCACAACTTCGGAAACAGCAGCAACTCACAAACCTGCATCTCAGGTTGTTTTGGGGCAAGGCTGATAGCCGAACCTCGTTGAAAACAAGGCAGTTCTAGCCGGGGAGCCACCTCTTATGAGGCAGAGTGCACTCGAAGCCCGGTTTTCAGCCGGGGCTGCGAGCCGTTATTTGGAAAGGTTAAGCAAAGCACTGCCCGGGCCTCGCATTTGGAGAGGATCGCGTGAATTCTGGCCGGATGGCGCCAAATTAGTTATATCGGTTTCTTTGCAGTTTGAGGCAGGGGCACAATCCAGCGCCGGCATGACCGCACCAATTCCTGGTTTTGATACCAGATATCCCGATCTGCCCCTTACGAAATGGTACGACTACGGGTTCAAGGAGGGTATCCCTCGTCTTCTTGAAATCTTTCACCGCCGTCGCGTACATGTCAGTTGCCATATGGCCGGCAGCGCGGTGGAAAGAAATCCGCAACTCGCCAAAGAGATCGTCGAACGTGGCCACGAGGCGGCGGCTCATGCCCAAACTTGGGCTTCGCAATACGCGGTAACAGCCGACGAAGAACGCGCTTCGCACGAAGCAAATATTGACAGCATCGTGCGTGCGACGGAAGTTCGCCCGGTCGGCTTCAATGGATTCTGGCGCCGGAGCACCTCACAGACTCTAGAGATCCTTCAAGACCTCGGATTTGTGTACCACGTGGATGATGTCAGCCGCGATGAACCTTCCATTCTGCCGATTCGCGGCAAACCGTTCGTTGTTGTCCCCTATACCTTAGAACTGAATGATCTGCTGGCCTACGAGCTTCGCAATTACAGCAGCGAGCAGTACGCAGCCGATCTGAAGAATGAGTTCGAGATGCTCTACACCGAATCGGAAAGTCGTCGCCGCATGATGTCCATCAGCGCACATGATAGGATCGCGGGCCGCCCAGCGCGCGCCAAGGTGTTGGAAGAATTCCTCATCTACGCCCAGCGCAGGCCGGGAGTAGTGTTCATGCGAAAGGATGAAATCGCCAGATTCGCCCTCGCCAGCTCAATCACTCCTCGCGAAGAGGAAACCAATCGCGCATCGGACGCGGCTTAAGCATCCTGACACTTGCCGAGCGGTACCTCATTGCCTGGTATCGAGCGGGTGCTGCGATTTTTCATAGAATTCGTTTTGCAGTTGCATGCTGGTTTGATCAGCCTTCACCGCCCGGATGCTGCGAACGATGCTGTCGATCCAGGCATTCATGCGGTACTCGCCCAGTTCTTTCGTGGCCACCGATCCGTTTCCCGAATAGTGCTCAGGGAACCGGGCGTACCACCAAATAGCCGTGTACAGGTCAGCCGGAAGATGTAAGCGGGCCTGGTCGGCGCCGGACTCCTGGTTGGCGCGATCCAGGTGCACCAGATCGGGGCGCGAGGTCAACATGCTGGAAGTTTCGCCTTCGCCGGCGTGCATATCAGGCCCGGTACTCTTTTTGGCGGGCCCACCGGGAGGCATTTCGACAATGGGCAACACGTAAAGGACGTAGTCGTGAGGCCGCGCCAGCTGGGTTTGCGCGAAGTATGGCAACAAGCTCTCATTTCCCCCGTGCCCGTTGACGATGATGATTTTCTTGCAGCCATTGCGCGCCATCTCATCAGTAGTTTCTTGCAGCAACTCCAGTTGAATATGAGGGCTGTAAGCTACGGTGCCGGGCTCGTGTCGCGCCTCGAAGATCTGCCCGAAATAGTACTCGGGAAAGACTACCGCGTACTCCTTCTGGGCGGCTGCTAAGCTTGCGTGGCGAACATCCAGCAAATCTGTGCCGAGGGGCAAATGGGGTCCGTGTTTTTCAAGAATGCCAAAAGGAAGTAGGCATGTCGCCTGAGACTGGCGGACGGCATCGCGAAAATCGGCGCCCGTCAGCTCCTCCCAATGCACCGAAAGCTTCGCCTGAGGCCACAGCGAGAGGCAGCAACCGAGAACAATGGCAACTAAGATCGCAACACGACGCATGAAATTCTCCTTCGAGCGGCAAATTCTAACACTGTCGAAACCGGCGCCCGGCGAGGGACGCACAAGCCTGCGCCCCTTCGTATTTGCCACAGGTCATCGGCGGCCACCAGCAGCCGCAGATTAGCCTTCCGACATCAA
>Ga0126372_10000891_pt1 | contig 11377 bp, 7 predicted proteins | sample PanSoiMetaPlot_6_FD_92762 | JGI IMG/M metagenome (GOLD analysis project Ga0126372, IMG submission 92762) | Tropical forest soil microbial communities from Panama - MetaG Plot_6 | ecosystem: Environmental > Terrestrial > Soil > Tropical forest > Bulk soil | place: Panama | collected 2016-02-17
TAATTTCCCAAGCGCATGAATCGAAACTTTTCCTCTATAACCAATCGCTAGAGTTGCGCCCGGAAACGCTTTGTCTTTTAGCGCTGCCTCGATCACGTCAAACGCCGGCTGCAACCTTGCCTCTTCGCGCACATCCATGGGCTGCAACTTCATCGGGTCGGCAGGCACCTCGATTCCAAATCCTTCTTTCAAATCAATTCCCGGAATCGTCACCGGCAAATGTCCGCGAATCGGGATCTCTCCAAACAGCGCGCGCGCCGCGGAGATTTGCGCTACATCGCTAATCCCAAATGCGCCAAGCCACGTCTCTGCTTGCGGAAATCGTTCAATTAAATAAGGACTGCCGAACGCCAGCGTAATCACCGGCTTTCCCGCTTTGTAAACCTGCTCCGCCAGCGCCGCCTGCTCCGCCGGAACATCCACGTTTCCCTTGCGGTCGCTCACGCGCACAAAAAGCGCCAGTAGTGCCACGTCGTAGGAATCCGGCGAAGGCAATTTCAAATTTGCCGCGCTCACAAATCTCGTGTCAGCCCGCAGCGTCGCTACCGAATCGAATCGTTTGCGTAGTTCGCGCTCCAAATCCTCTCCCGGAAACGGCTCCGGGTCCGCGTAAAACGCCAGCAACAACGCGCGACTTGGCTTCGCCGCATCCAGCGGCAATCGCTTTGGCGTGTCGCGCAGCAATGTAATTCCGCGATCCGAAATGTCCTGCGCTTCCTTCTGCCAATTCACAGAAGCAAATTTCGTGTTCAGCGCTGCGAGATCGACAAATCTTTCTCTTTCTAATCCAAGCCGCGCCTTGGCTTCTAGAATTCTCCGCACCGAACTATCCAGCCGCTCACGCGAGATTCGCCCCGACTTCACCGCTTCCTGCAGCGCTTCGAACGCCGCATCAGGAACCGGCGGCATCAGCAATGCATCTGCTCCCGCAAGCACCGCACGCACCGCTGCCTCTCCCGGCGCGAACCGCACCGTGATTCCGCCCATGTCCATTGCGTCGGTAATCACCAGCCCTTCAAATCCAAGCTGCTCGCGCAAGACTCCCGTCAAAATATTGTGCGAAAGCGTCGCAGGCGTATTCGAATCCGGCTCCAGCGCAGGCACATGCAAGTGGCCGGTCATGATGCTACCCACGCCCGCCTCAATCGCCGCGCGAAAGGGAACTAATTCCAATTCATCGAGCCGAGCGCGATCCGCCTTGATCACCGGAAGGTCAATGTGCGAGTCCGCCGCCGTATCGCCGTGCCCGGGAAAATGCTTCGCCGTCGCCAGCCCGCCATTTTCGTTTACGCCGCGAACGTACTCGCGTACGAACTCCGCCACACGCGCCGGATCTTCCCCAAACGACCGCGTGTTGATAATCGGATTCTCAGGATTGTTGTTTACGTCCGCGACCGGCGCATAAATCCACTGCACTCCAACCTGGCGGGCCTCGACGGTCGTGATTTTCCCCATCGTGTACGCATCTTTGGGATCGCCCGTCGCCGCAAGCGCCATGTTCGTTGGAAACGACGTCCCCTCATCCAAACGCATCGCCGAGCCACGCTCGAAATCCGCCCCAATCAGCAGCGGAATCTTCGCCTTCGCTTGCAGTTCGTTATTCAGCGCCGCCGTTGGATACGCCTGGCTCTTCTCGATTCCCAGCGGGCCGATGCGCGTCACAATAATGAATCCGCCCGCGTGCAAATCGTTCACGCAGTGCAGCATCTGCTGATATGCCGCCGAATCCGTCGAAGCAAACGTTCCGTGGTAAGTCGTGAAGAGCAGTTGCCCGACCTTCTCGTCTATCGACATCTTCGCGAGCGTCGCGTTCACCCATTGCTGCGCTGCCGGCGTCAACTTTTTCAGTACAGATTTTCCTGAAGAGTTTTGCGTGGTAGCCGGCGAAGACTTTTTTGGCGAGCTCAAGCTCTGCGGGCGAAGTTTTTTGGCCATAAGCAGTGTGAGTGGAAGCAGGAGCAGGCACAGCACGGAGCGGCGTTTGTTCAACGGTTTCCCCCGGATCGTCGCCCTGCTCTCTCTTGTTGATAACACACGCAACATGCGCGTACAACGCAGTTCGCGGCAGGGCGTTCCAGAATATCATTGCTTTCTGGATCGAAATGCAGAAGTTTAGGAGGCTTGCTTGCGGCGCGGAAAGTTTTTCAATGTTTTGTTGCCTTCTTTTTTGGTCCTCCTCTTCTCTTCAACCATCGATGCAGCAAAAGCAAAAAATCCCGCAAGAAAAGGCCGCCCGGGCCGCGTGCAAACCGGCCTTGACTTTCTCGAAGCGCACAAATTTGCTCCGCTTAAAGGCAAGCACGTCGGCCTCATCACCAATCACACCGGCCTTGACGCGCAGGAAAAAACGACGATTGAGCGCCTGGCTCATGCCCCCGGGGTAACGCTGGTCGCGCTCTTCTCTCCCGAGCACGGCCTCGCCGGAAAGATGGATGACAAAGTCACGTCGTCCAAGGATTCGATGACCGGCTTGCCGGTGTACAGCCTCTACGGGGAAACCCGCCGGCCCACCGACGAAATGCTCGCGCACATCGACGCGCTTGTCTTCGACATTCAGGACGCGGGCGTCCGCTTCTACACCTACACGACTACGATGGGCTATTGCATGGAAGAAGCCGCGAAGCGCGGCATTTCGTTTTATGTGCTCGACCGGCCAAATCCCATCAATGGCGACATCGTTGAAGGGCCGATGCTCGACAGCGACAAGCGTGATTTCGTTGCCTACTTTTCCTTGCCCGTGCGCTATGGATTGACAATCGGCGAGCTCGCTCAACTTTTCAACACTGAAAATCATATTGGTGCAGACTTGCACGTCATTCAGATGAGGAACTGGCATCGGAACTATTTTTTTGAAAGCACGGGAATCCGCTGGGTGCCTCCTTCTCCAAATTTGCGCACGACGAAGGGTGCGATTCTGTATCCCGGCCTGGAGATTTTGCAGAACGCGGGAGTTTCCGTAGGCCGCGGAACCGAATCGCCGTTCGAAATATTCGGCGCGCCCTGGATGAATGGAGAAGAAGTGGCAGCGGCGTTGAACGCCAAACATTTGCCCGGGCTGAAATTTGTTTCGCAGCTTTTGATTCCCGTGACGGGTCTGTATGCGGGGCAGCGATGCGGTGGCGTGAGCATAAAAATCGCAGAAAAATCCGTAGTTCGCTCGATGCGCATGGGCCTCGAGATTGCGGCGGTGCTGAAGAAGATGTATCCAGACAAATTCGATGTGGGGAAAACCATAACGCTGCTCGGCAACGCCGCGACCGTGCAGCAATTGCAGGATGGAGTCGCGCCGGAAAAGATTGTCGCGGACTGGAACAGCGATCTCTCCGCATATGACGCCAAGCGCCGTAAATATTTCCTGTATAAGTAAGAATCAAGTTCTTTCTTCACGCTTGCGAAAGATTCTTGAGCAGTTGCCTTCGCAGTGTTAGTTTCAGTTTTGATGTTTGAAAATTCAGAGCGTTCACAATTCAATCTTGTATCCGCGGCTGCAGTCTGTGCCGGTGTCGCCGCCCTTGCATATGCCTTCCTCGCGCACAGATTTCTGATGCTTTTTGTTCCGGCTGCATCCATTTGGCTTTTGGCAGTACTCGCTTTGCAAGCACGATGGCGGCCAGGGGACTCCATGGTTCCCGGAAGAAAGAGAATGTTTCGCGGAATCGTGAGTGCGCTTGGGCTCATAATCTTCCTTTCGGCTTGGTACCTCATCGCGGCCCTCGATCCGACCCTGCGATAAGGCACACTTCCAGTAGTACTACTAGCCCGGTCGTTTTGTGGTTCTGTGGAATACTTTGTGATACATTCCGCGGATGCGTGTAGTGTCCCTCCTGCCGTCGGCCACGGAAATCCTGTTCGCCCTGGGATTTGATCGCGAAATTGTAGGCGTGAGCCACGAATGCGACTACCCACCCCGCGCCCGCACCAAAACCATCGTCATCCATTCGCGCATTGACAAGAACGCGGGCCCGCTCGAAATCGACCGCCAAGTTCGTGAGTACATCGCGCGCGGAGAGAGCGTCTACGCCGTGGACGCGGAGGCCTTGCAGGCGCTGGCGCCGGATTTGATCGTGACTCAGGATTTGTGCCACGTATGCGCCGCATCGCCGGAAGATTTGGCAAGTGCGCTGGCGAGATTCGATTCGCGGCCGGAAGTGCTGTGCCTGAACCCGCAGGATTTGGGCGACGTCTGGCGCGACATTCTATGGGTCGGCGAAGAGGCGGGCCGCGGCTGGCAAGCGGAGAAATTGCTGCAGGATATCGGCGAGCGCTTGGGCGCACTGGAATTGCAGGTCCAACACGCAATGGACAAAAGCCGCGAAGGGCCGCGCGTGGCGTTCTTAGAATGGTTGCAGCCGGTCTATGTTGGCGGACACTGGGTGCCGGAGATGATTGCGTTTGCCGGCGGACATGACGTTTTCGGTAATGCACGCACGCCGTCGTTCCGCGTGACAATAGAAGAAGTGATTGATGCCGCACCGGACGTCGTCCTGGTTGCGCCTTGCGGTTATACGGCGGAGCTGGCTAGCCACGAGTTCCGCGATATGAAACTGCCCCGCGAGTGGGAATATGTGCCAGCTGTGCGCAATGGTCAGGTGTATGCGCTGGAAGCGAACAGCTATTTTTCGCGACCTGGGCCGCGCTTGGTGACAGGCCTCGAGATTCTCGCCAAAGTCCTTCATCACCAAGTGAAGGTGAGCAAGGAAGCCGAAGCTGCGATTCGCCCGCTGAGCGAAAAAGTCCAAACCGCAAGAGTTTAACGGCAAGACTCATTTCTTTCTTAGAAGAACCCTTACCTGGGCTAAGTGCCTTCCACCATCCGGATGTCCCGCTCCACTGCACCTTCGAGCAACTTCTTGGCCGCTTGGTACTCCGGACTCTCAAACGTGGCGATCGCCTTTTCGAGGCTATCGAACTCAATCACAACGCACCGCTGGTTCAGCCCCGCCTCGTATGTTTTCGTGGGCATGCCTCGAACGATGAGCCGGCCTCCGCCGGCCGCGATCGCCGCTCCCGCTACCGGTGCATAAGCGGTGAGAGCCACTGGATTCGAAACCGAGCGGTAAAGCGTAATCCAGTATCCCTTGGGCATGATTGCTCCTTCGCGAAATCGACTTCGCCAAGTCTATCCCGGTTTCCCGCCCGGAGCTATACTCGGACCATTCGACCTCTTGTCGATATCGGCGTTTTCGCCGAGAAGGAGGTGATCCAGTGAGGTACGGTTTACGTTGACGCAGTAGAGGAGGCGCTTGCGATCTACGCCGAGCGCCTCTCTCCTTTTTCCCACCAGCTGAGTTTCCCTGGAATCTCACAAATCACTTCAATCGATATGGCTGGCAATTGCCTACTAACTCGTTTAGGGCGGGTCTGCCAGTGGTAGGCAGGCTTGAGTCCGCCCTTGCGCGAAAGGTGACTTAGCAACAAAGGGCCACCTAATTGCCCCCGCCGATGATGTGCGGATCAAATCCTTTGCCGTCTACCACGATTCCGTAGTCATAAATCGTGGGCGATTCGCTGCTAGTGGAGATGATTGGTCCTGCCGTGGGTTTCTGGTTGTCAATCTCTCTGCAACCTGACACGAACGGGCAGACGCCTTTAAAGAACACGGAGAAGACGTGACCGTTCGCATTCCAAGTGACTTGCGTGCCCCTGCAAACGTACGCGTCCGGCGTATCCACGCCCCTGTCGGTTACGTTTATTGTCGTCGTGCACCGTGCTTGAAACTTGATATACGTTGACTTTTCTTGACTGCCTTCACTGCAACTGGTCGGCAATGCCAGCAACGAGAACACAACGGATAGACTCGTAATGCCCAGAATGACTCGATGGAAAAACATACTGCCTCCTGTTTTCTAGTGTGCTTGCCCGGGGTGGTCACCATGGATAAGAGCGAGAAAACGTGGATTGCCGCTTAGAGCGCCAAAGTTCGGAGTGTCGCGAATTGTTTCGGGCGCAATCCCCAAAGAAGCGGCTTTTTCCAGAGTGTTTAGAGCGCGGCTGCTGTCGCCGAGTTGCTGATACACAATCGCTGAGGCAAGCAGAATATCCAGGCTCTTTGGCTGAAGGTGGAGCGCAGCGTTGATTTTGTCGAGGGCGGCCTTTCGTTCGCCGCGCATGGCGTGGGACTGACCGAGATACGCCAGGAGTTGCGCGTCACGCGGATTATGGCGAAGATTCTCTTCGCCCAGAGTGATTGCCGTGCCATAAGCACCGGCCGCTTCAGCGCGCCTCCCGGGAGTCCAGTAGTAGGCGTCGCCCAAGTTCCCCCACAATTCATAATTCTTGGAATCAAGTTTCACAGCTTGTTCAAAGTCCGTGGCGGACTCCGCGTACTGCCGCATCTGAAAGTGAACTGTGCCGAGATTGGAGTATGCAAGAGCGCTGGGCCGAATACTCAAGGAACGCTCGAAGAACGGAATGGCCTCGGCGTACTTGCCTTGAAGGACGCGAACACCGCCAAGGTTAGAAAAGCCGATGAAGCTGTCCGGTGCGAGCGAAGTCACTTGGGTGAACATCGCGGCGGCTTCGTCGTAACGCGCGTGGGACATGTAAAAGTTGCCGAGCCAGTTGTACGTGGCCCAATAAGCCGGCCGCACGGTGATGGCTTGTTTGTAGAGCTTCTCAGCTTCTTCAAGACGGCCCAGTTTTTCGTAAGCATTCGCCAGTCCGAAATAAGCGGCATCGCTGCCGGCGTCGAGTTCAAGAGCGCGGCGATACTCTCCTGCCGCTTTTTCATAGTTGCCTTGTGAGTCGAGAGCCCGGCCAAGGCAGGAGTGGGCGGCGGCAAGATTTGGGTTTAGTTGGGAAGCTTTCTGACAGTTGGAGAGTGTTGCCGTGAACCATTGATGATCGTGCGTGATCTGGAATTTTCGCCAGTAAGCTTCCCCGAGTCCAGCCTTGGCCGCGGCATAATTCGGGTCCTTTTCCAGCGCTCGCCCAAAGAGAGTGATGGCATTGTCCACTTTCTCGGGCACGACGTAATCCTGGAGGTAGCCGCGACCTAGTGTATAAAAATCAAGAGCCGCAGGTTCCGTAGTTCCGTGGGAGGCGAGAGACTGCTTTTCCTGCGGTGCAAGTTGCAACTCAAGGGCGGCAGCAACTTTTTCGAAAACTTGATCCTGCAACGCGAATGGGTCTGCCTGCGCAGCCGTTATAGTTCCGCTTCGAACCTGCTGATGGGAACGAGCATCCACCAGAGCATAGTTCACACGTACGTTTCCCGAAGCTCGCTGAATATTCAAATCGATCACCAGGTTGACGCCAAATTGTTGCCGAGCGCCGTCAATCGTCGTTACTCGTTTTTCGATAAGCGAGTTCATCGGAATGACGGACAAAGAATGGCGCGTACTGAGTTCTCCGAGGCGCGAGTTTAGAGTGTCCGCAAGCCCTGTAGCGAAAGCCGACTGCCCAGGATCATCACTTTTGGCGGGAGGCAACACTCCCAGCACGACGCGCGAAGGCATAGGCTCGGAGAATTTTGCATCGGGCAAAGGCTTGTCTTTGCGAACTACCAACATCGCAACAACTGCAAGCGCAAGCAGGAATAGGGCCACCAACACGGGCCGGCGCCAGGAACTCCGGCCGATTTGCTGTGGCACAACGCTCGGTTCAGGAGAAGGCGCGAGATGGATCGCTTCCAGAGCCGCGCGAGCTTCTCCTGCTCGGCGGTAGCGGCGTTCCGGCTCTTTTTCCAGGCAGCGGGAGATTACCGTTCTCAACCCGGCAGGCACGGCAGACGGAAGCGGCCGAGGCGCGTCCCGTAAGATCGAATTGCACAGCAGAAATAGCGTTGCGCCTTGGAATGGATGCGTCCCGCTGATCATTTCGTAGAGAACCACGCCGAAGGACCAAATGTCCGTCCGGGCGGAAGCCTCGCGTCCCTCAATTTGTTCCGGCGCCATATAGGGAAACGTGCCGCCACCGTGTGCGACTTCGCCTTCGGCAGGATTCGTCTCAAGCGTTTTGCGATCGAATTCCACGGGATTGCCGCGTCGCGCCAGACCAAAATCTAGAATCTTGGCGTCTCCTTGCGGTGTCACGATGATGTTGGAAGGTTTTAGATCGCCGTGGATCACACCTTTTTCGTGAGCGTGGGCGAGCGCCGAGCTGATTTGCGAGCTGTAACGGAGGGCCTTTTCTATGGTCAAAGGACCTTGCTGCATCAATTCCGAGAGGGTTTGGCCCTCGATATACTCCATGGCGATAAACACTTCGCCCGCGTCTTCGCCCACTTCATAGATCGTGCAAATGTTTGGATGATTCAGGGCGGAAGCGGTGCGCGCCTCTTGCTTGAGCCGTTCATGGACCTTTTCCGTGTGTACGGCGGATTCAGGAAGAAATTTGAGGGCTACGGCTCGATGTAGGGTGGTGTCTTCCGCCCGATAAACCGCACCCATGCCCCCGCTGCCAAGCGTTCCGAGAATGCGGTAGTGAGAAATAAGCTGGGCTGGCATTGCAAGAACACCAAGAGGAGAGACTGCATGATTCGGTCACGTACACCGGTTGGAACGCATCTTATGTCTCACGCAATTTCAAAGTCAACGCAAGTTTCCTTGTGGTTCGGTGTGCCTCGGCTGGAACCGAGCGAGCGGGTGTGACTGCGGAGCGGGTTGCGGCATCGAAGAAGGCAGTCTGCCTGGATAGGGCGGACGATCCTAAGTTTGAGGTGATTCCATGAGTTGTTACAGCGGAAAAGAAATGGCGGCGGCGTTTCGCACCGTTCGTAAGAACACGATTCAAGTTGCTGAGGACATCCCGGAGGACAAGTACAACTTTGTGCCTGCCCCAGGAGTGAAGCCTGTCGCGAAGACGCTGGCCCATATTGCCACCGTGACGCGGCTCTGGCCGGCTATCCTAAAAGATGAGATCACGACGCTGGTCGGCTACGATTTTCTCAGTCTGCGTGGGCCGCTAGTGGCTGAGGAAGAGAAGCCGCGGACAAAGGCGGAGATTCTTGAGTTCCTTCGAAGCGAAGGAGAAAAATTTGCAGCGTGGTTGGAGTCGCTGAGCGATGAATTCTTGGCCGTGCCGGTGATTGACGGTGACGGCAAAACGGTCAAGACTCGATTCGAGCGGGTACTCGGAGCGAAAGAGCATGAAATGCATCATCGCGGCCAGTTAATGCTCGTACAGCGAATGCTTGGAATCACGCCGCATCTCACGCGCCAGAACGAAGAGCGCATGAAACAGCTCCGCGCCGCAAAAGCAGCAAACTAGCAATTTCCGCCCACTCTTCACCGCGTTTTTCTGCTGGTCCTTCTTGTGTAGGGGCGGGCTTTCAGCTCGCCCTTTTCTTGTTTCCTGAGGAATTTCTCTTAATTTGGAATAAACAAACAGTCGAAAGGGTCTTTTCCCGTGTGCAGTCCCCGCGCGCGGGAATTGGTGTGTTCCGGAGTTCGCTTCGGAATTCAGACAATAAGGATGAACAAAAATTCATCCTTTTATTTTTCCACGTGGGTGCAACTGCGACGCGCGAAGTTCCATCGAACGGAAGTCGCGAAAATGGCTGTTTGTGTTGTCGAGTGGCAAAACTCAGCCGATCTCCGGATTTATTTGCTAAAGATCCGGAACCCAGGTCAAAAGAAATACAGAAATGGGGAGACCGGACATGCAGGATATCGGCAAGGATACAAAAAAAGGCAACCGTCGTACGTTTTTGCAGAGAGGAGTTACCGCTACAGCCGCGGCAACGGCCGCCGGAATGGTAATTCCCGGACGCCTTTTTGCACAAAACGACAATCAGGATGAAGGGAACCTTACGCGCGGAGACATTGCGATTTTGCAATTCCTGTCCGCTGCGGAACAGGTCGAGACCGACCTATGGCAGCAGTATTCGGAACTCGGCGGCACCCAAGACGCGGAAGTAAGCGGGGTGAACGGCGGCAATCCGATTTACACTGCGGCGCTGCAACTCCTTGATGGAGACATGGATCAATATGTGCACGACTCAAGAACTCGGGCCTGCGGTGTTACGCAGGCCCAAACTTTTGAATTCTGCTTAAGGCCACTAGCAAGGATTCTAGCGACGAACGGTAAACGGCGAACTTACTTTTTGGCTGTCAACCTTCGACTTTCGACCGCTTTTGCCAATAGCTGTAGAAAGGCAGGCCGAGAAGGATAAGAGCGAGGCCGATCGTGGAGCGGCCTGGGTTTTGGAAGAGGACGCTGACAGTGAGCGCGAGCGCGCCGAAAACGAAGAGCCCCGGAACAACCGGATAGCCCGGGCAGCGGTACGGGCGCGGCATATCGGGCTCAATCTTGCGGAGCCGGAAGAGGGAGACGACGGCGAGGCCGTAAAAAATCCAAGTGGCGAAAATAAAAAGGTTCGTGAGCTCTTCGAACGTCCCCGTGAGAGACATGAGGCTGGTGAGCACGCCTTGGAAAATGAGCGCCCGGCCCGGGGTGAAAAATTTGGGATGGATGCCGTCCGCCACACGGAAGAAGACTTTGTCGCGCGCCATGGCGTAAGGAACGCGCGCGCCACTGAGGATGGATGAGTTTAGCGAGCCGATGGCGGAGATAACCATGGCCAGCGTAAGCCAGATCGCGGGGCCGTGGCCGGAAACGTGTTCAACGACCTCGGACGCGACGTATTGCGAGCCGGCGACTTTGGCGAAGGGAAGCACGCGCAAGCACGCCGCGCTGAAGAGTAGATAAATGACTGCGACGACCGCGACTCCGCCGACCAATGCGCGCGGGAAGTTTTTCTGCGGGTCACGCACTTCCGACCCCACAAGATTCAAATCTTCCCACCCGTCATATGCCCAGAGCGCCGCAGCCAGCGCCGCCAAAAACGCGGCAAGCAAGCCGCCGTTGTATGCGGCAGGCCAGTAAGGATCTGCCGTGTGCACGGCACTCGGCGCTAGAAGCGCGACGCCAATCACCAGCAATACCGAGAAGATCTTGAGGAACGTCAAAAAAACTTGTACCGCGCCGCCGAATTTCACGCCGATGTAATTGACGCCGGTCATGACCACGAGCCACACAACCGCCAGCGGCTGCGCCCAAGTGAAGACAAAGTCGTAAGGCCTGTACCAATGCGTAAGGCCAGGAATCGCGATGTGCAAGGTGAAGATCGGCGTAGAGATACTTGGCAAAAGAAACGCGAGAAATCGCACTCCACCCGCTGCGATCGACGCCGCGGACGCCGGCCTTCCGACAATCGAGTGCATCCACCCGAACAGAAATCCCCACGTCGGCCCGATGCCGCGCCGCAAATAAGCGTACTCCCCGCCTGCTTCTGGAATCGCCGCGCCCAATTCCGCATACGACAACGCGCCAAAAATCGAAAGTATCGCGCCAACAATCCACGCAGCAAATACTATAGCGACGCTCTGCCCCTCGCGCGCCATCTGTGCGGGCTTCAAAAAAATTCCGGTGCCAA
>Ga0126372_10000892_pt1 | contig 11376 bp, 8 predicted proteins | sample PanSoiMetaPlot_6_FD_92762 | JGI IMG/M metagenome (GOLD analysis project Ga0126372, IMG submission 92762) | Tropical forest soil microbial communities from Panama - MetaG Plot_6 | ecosystem: Environmental > Terrestrial > Soil > Tropical forest > Bulk soil | place: Panama | collected 2016-02-17
ATCATCTACCACCTGGTTACCCAAGGGCATGCGTCCGCCCGCCTAGTAGATGGAGCGCGAATATCTCTCGATGCCGGTGACGTCGTGATCTTTCCTCATGGTGATTCCCACATCATCGAGAACGGCCCGCCGACCAAGACTGTGGACTTGGCGAAAGAATTGGCTCAACTGCTCGCCCAAGGCTTAAAGCTTGCTCGCTTCGGTGGTGGTGGAGAAGTCACGAAATTCACCTGCGGATTCATGGCATGTGATCCACAGCTAAGCCAAGTCTTTCTCAGTGGCTTGCCGCCCATCTTCAAAGTCAGCATTCGTAACGACGCTTCTGGCAGATGGTTGGAGAACTCGATCCGCTTTTCCGCAAATGACGCTGACGCTTCTCGGGCTGGCGGGGAGGCAGTCTTAGCCAAACTGGCAGAGGCGTTATTTGTCGAAACACTGCGGGCCTACATCACGCAGCTTCCGGCTGACCAAACGGGTTGGCTGGCTGGTGCCCGCGACCCCGAAGTCGGAAAAACACTCGCGCTCATGCACCGGAACCCGGCGCATCCGTGGACCATTGCTTCCCTGGCAAAAGAAGCGGGAGTCTCACGTTCGGTGCTCGCTGAGCGGTTTCGTCATTACCTCAAGGAGTCTCCGATGGCCTACCTGACACGTTGGCGACTTCAGTTGGGAGCCCAGATGCTGGCCTCAACCAGTCATTCGGTGGCACAGATCGCACCTGAGGTGGGCTATGAGTCCGAAGCGGCTTTCAACCGTGCTTTCAAACGTGAGTTCACAGTTCCTCCCGCGCGTTTCCGCACGCAATCGAGATCGGTTCATGGTTCATCGCATTCCGTGAGCTGAGGGCTGAAGAACGTGAGGTCCTGCGGAATCTCAGACATAACCGCTTTATCGTCTGGGTGTTTCCGAAGCCCGCGGTTTGTCTGGACTGTGGCTTCACGCAGTTCACCGTTCCTGAGACCGAGACGCAGGGACTGAGGGAAGGAACCGCCACGTCTACGGCAGCTTGATCGCGGTTGGTGGTTGGTCTTACGTCAGTTGAAGCTCTGAATCGCCAATCCAACGCTGACAAACTGTCTGCCCTCAAGAAACGCGTCCACAGCAGCTAGCAGGTCGCTTGCGGCCCTTGTTTTTACAACGTAGCCCCAGGCACCCAGTTGGAGTGCTTCTTGCACCACGTCACTTGAAGACTCTTGGCTTACGAAGATTATTTTGGAAGCCGGGACAAGTTTGCGAATCTGGCGAGCGGCTTCCATCCCATTCAGCGTTGGGAGTCCGATGTCAAGAAGGACCAGATCTGGCTCCAATATTTCCGTTTTCTGAACCGCCTCCAAGCCATCAGCCACTTCGCCGATGATCTGCACGTCGGGCCGCCCCGCTAGTGTAGAGCAAACAAACTGCCGGAAGGGCGCGAAATCCTCGACCACCAGAACGCACATCGATGACATGTGGGGCACCACGCTGTAATGGAGGTTGCTCTGTGGTGGCGGGTCGGACTACTAGCAGTTGTGCAAGACGAAGCCTAAGTAACAGCTAGTGCGCTTACCAAAGTCCGCGTATCGGCAACAAGACTTGTGCAATGGCCGAGTGTCCCGAATACGAACGTCTTCGTACCGAAGTAGAGGATGTCCTCGGTAACCTAGCGCAAACAACCACGCTTATCCTCGAACTGTTTTTCGTTCCAAGGATTGGAACGGCGTCCATAACTCGACCAGCAACTTGAGCTAACCATCGGCGAGAAGAAACGCCGTATCGGCGCTCTGCGTTAGCACATAAAAGAACACAACTGCGTTAACCCGTACAAGTATCGCGAGCCGTTTATTCCGCTCCCGATGAACGTTTCACCCCGACGAATCGCCCTTATGGCACACAAAAGCTCGCATTCAGCATTCATCTTCGAAATGTATCCGTGCGCTCCGTTGCTCAATGCTTCCGTCATCACCTCTGGATCGATAATCTGAGTTGCAAAGAGCAGCTTCACGCCACGAACGGCTTTGCATATCTGGTTTGCCGCTTCGATCCCGTTCAGTTTGTGGAGCCCAATACTGAGCAACACCAAATCCGGTTTAAGTTCGATTGCTTTTTGAACCGCCTCCAATCCGTCACTAGCTGCCCCCACAAGCTTTAGGCTTTCATCTTTCTGCAAGGTAGAAGACGCATAACGACGCCAAGGTTCGAAATTATCTGCGATAAGAATACGGAACGACGATGTTTCCACGACAGCCTCCGAGTGTCTGTGCTCACACACCGAGCGGAAGGCGTGGAACCAAACCTATTAGCGTGGCATAAGCGTGGAAGTTGTTCGTTGTGCTCGAGCATCGTTGCGCTCGAGCAATGTGGCCAGTTGCAGCGTCAATACGCGGCCACGCGCTTTATGGCGATGTTGCAGTTGTCGCTATCGGGGGATTACACAAGTTTGCCCAGTTTCTTCGCTTTTTACGGAATCAATGAGCCAATCCCTCGGTCCTTCGTTGCTTCTAGCGCCCGTCTTTAACTGAGGCCCCTTCCCTCCCCCGGAGTTACCCGGTTTCACAGGTACTACAAACCTCTCCGTCACCTCACACGGCCCGGTCCATCTCTCACGAGTTACCGGTTGATCCCAAATCGTTTGTCCGCGTTCGGATCTTGACTAGCTTGGCCTATTTTAGATCGTGAAGCTGCTCAAGCAATTCCAGGACCTGGTCGATTCTGGCGTGCATCTCTTTAGCTTCGTCACGGTTAATCCCTATTGAGCTCACTCGGGTCACTGCGAGGCACTGGTGTTGCAGGAGTTGTTTTATCTTGTTCACGAGGTCATTGAAGGCTCGGGAGCTCGACTCCGCGGCGTTGGACTGCAACATACAGACCACCTTTCCTGAAGTAGCATTCTCACGGACAGTAATATTCGGATGAGTTTGCTGTCTGTGATTCGGATTACAATCAACTCACTTCGACACGAAAGCTGAAGCTCCCGATTTTGTTTGAGAGTCGCTGCAGGAACCATGCGATGGCGCTCATTGAGTCCTAGATGGATGTAGTTCAGCGCCTCGAGTTTGTAGCGACATCAAGACGGCCCTAACGCATCATTGAACGGATGTCTCGTCTCGGCCCTTACGCCAGTCGTTACGCTCAAGTTTTCTTAGTTCCGCATCAGGAATCGCAAATCCAGCGAAACCGCAATCCATGCACACAGACATCTTTGGGAAAACCCAAACGGCGGGAATATCAATACCTTTCATTCCGGGAAAATGAATGTTAATTTCGGCGGTAAACTCGCGCCAATTAGCAGAGTGGCATGCTTTGCAGGTCATAGGTGAAAGTGCGTCGTATCCTTTCTCCAGCAAGTCGAAGTCTCGGACGACCCTATTATTCGTGGATCGCGATGTCCGGCTTTGTGGAGAAGACCGCTTCTAACCTTTCACCTGCTATCCGCGAAAAAGTAGTTAATCATAGTACGTGGAAAACGCGGGATGCAGTTTGTGCCAATTCGGCGACCACAGTCGTCATCTGGCGTTCTGTGTACTCATTGATCTAGAACGCAAGGTCTCTGATGGCGTCTCTCCAAAATGGGTACGGTAGTAAGCGGCAAACCGGCCTGGCTGGGTAAACCCGTACTCGAATGCCAAGTCGCCAATTGAAATCGTCGCAGTATGCGATCGGCTCAGGATCGATCGGATTGCCGAAAGACGTCTACGACGCAAATAGGCAGCAGGTCCAATGCCCAATGTATCGGTAAAGGCCCGATGAAGACTCCGTCGCGATACTTTTAACGCGTAGCAGAGTTCGGAAATGTGAACGGGCCGTCCTTCGGATGCATCCATGTAATCCTCTGTTTCGCTGACGAGGCGAGCACCGGTAAGGGCGCCAGCATAAGAGTGTAGGCTTGCCGACGGTAATGCGCTCATCAGAGCCAACACAAAAGGCTCAATGATTGAACGCTGGAGAAAATCGGCAACTTGGTCTGAAGGGGCGGTGGATTTTTTCTCGATTCCTGAAACGATCCCAATGAGCCTCTGCAGCATCTTGGCACCGATGAGGGAATCGGTGTTGTATACGCGCTTCGTATTCCAGAAAGCAGGATCAGCCAGATCTTCCTCACCACCAAGCATCGCCAACAGCTCAGGCAAAGCAATGGAAACCAGCAAATAAGCTGCGCCTCCTCCATGAATTGCATCAAATTCCGTAAGCGCAGGAAACACGCCAATGTCGCCGGGTCGAACGTCCTTCCACCACTGTGTCACGTGGCCGGCGCTATCGAGTATTGTTCCGAGGACAATTCTCTCTTGATGCAGGCCTCCCCTCATTCGAACTGCAGAGTCAAACTGTCCTAGGCTGATTCCAAGGTTCCCGATGCCGAAATGCTTGATAGAACCCAGTAACCTCCCAGGCTTGAGCTGCACAATCTCTACGTCCGAGCCACGTGTGGTCTCGCGCAGATCATCTGGGCCATTGATCGGCACGATCTCTGCTGACCAGGTTTCCCTGTCCAATGTAGCATCCACGCGTCTCCGTTCAGCCATGCCCTGACTTCTGCATGTCCAGCCTTCGAACTCGGCTGGCATGTTCCCCATGAAAACGTTTTCTGAGCTGTTCATTGGATTCAAATGCGAGCTTATCGATTCTCAAAAACGAGCTTCGCTTAATGATTCTCGCGGATGACCCAGTCCGGACGTCACTTGTCGAATTCAGGCGTGTCTGATTGCACTCAGAATGCACGTTACCTCACGCCGCCGACTGCCGAACGTGATCGCGAACGCAACGCAGCTTGGCTTCGGACAAGCCTTGCAGCTCATCTAGGCTGATGCGGTCTTGGCGAACTAGGTCACCCAGCACCAGAAGAACCACAGAGTATTTGTACTCGTATTTCGCGTCGATCTCTTTCCGGCGCTGAGTTAGATGGCGTTCAAGTTCCCACAGTTCGTCTGACTCTTTGATTCGCTCCGCCATTTGCATCGTTTCCTGGATGGCTGCTTCCAACTCCCGATGCAGGGCGCGATCGAAGGCTTGACGAGCTATGGCCTTCTCCTTCGGTGACTAGCGCATGTCGCGCATGGTCGAGTAAATGTCCCTGGGCTGCGGCGGTTGTATGCTGCGCATGGTCGCTCTCTCCTCGTGGCATTGTATCTCCAGGGATCATGCTCGGCATGCTTTCAGGCAGGGGTGGCTCAGAGGATTTAGGCGCGATCGCGAGGCTAAAGCAGTCATTTACCGGATGCCCGAGATTTTGTTTGCATCCCAGGTATCGGTCGTCTGAACTGAGGCATGGCCAAGCAGGAACTGAATCTGCTCCAGTTCGCCGCCGCTCGAATACCGGGATGGGCGAAGCAGGCGCTCGACGAGTGGACGACGACCGCCCGGATCACGGACGGAAAGATTTTTCGACGCCGGTGGGCCGCCGCCTGGGGGCTTCCATCACCCGTATGCCAATTCTCTTGCCTTCTGCGGATGCGAGTACTCCAGTTCCCGATCCATCATCAATCCTGATGGGAGTTCTGCTAGTGGAGTTGCGGGCATTGTGTCTTACCCTGACGCTGGAAAATGCGTGCAGATCTCCGGATGCGGTCGGTGTTGCAGAACCGCCGTGCCGACGTCGGTCGAGAAGGCGATACGTTAACTGTCGTAATATCCCCATTTGGCTCATTGACGGTCAATCAGACGGTCCGAACCGCACCATTAGAAAACTACAGGTTCTAACGCTCGTGAGGGGCTTCGAAAGCATCAATGTTTCCGGCATTTTGCGTGAGCCAATTTTGCCAGGATTTTCTAACACCGCGAAAACCCCCGAAGAGTTCTGATCGATTCTGAAAGCTACCTACGCTACTCGACTTCTCAGCCGGTTACAAGCCAAGTGTTCTTATCTGATAAGAGCGGATCTGAACCGTTTTGAGCATGGAACTACTACAGTTTTTACTACAGCCAGAATCGTTGATGGATGGAAGTCTTACGCCGTGTTCTCTGATTAAATGTCAGCGAGCCATATTTCATCTACGTCACTCACGGATTGTTGACCTGAGCTCTGCAGAACCTTCGATTCCAGACAGCCCAATCGATGAGCCCAGTTCGATGCAGCGCGCGGAAGAACTTCAATTTTAATTTTGGAGCCCAAGAAGCGGATTCGCGACGTTAAGCAGGCGACAGCGTAGTAGCGACGAACCGCCAATTGAGCAAAGACTTCAACGAAATAAGAGTGTCGTTGTATACTGCCTCACACGTCGGACAGAGACGTTCCCCCCATTAAGACTCAAGTCTCCGGACGGCATCGCCGAAATTCGGCAGTCTGATCCGCAGCACTCTATGGCGCCCAAGAATCCTCCGCGTCCAGATGACAAGGGCCTATCGTCCTCAGGGGAAAAAATTCCAGGGAGTGGCTTCCCGGTAGAGGAAGTTACTTCCGAAGATCGTCCCACTGCGATGGACATTGGGTCCGCGAAAACTCCGTTGCACTCAGCTTCTTCGGCATCAGATTCGCCGACCCTTGTTGATCCGGGTGTCCGGACCCAAGGGAGTCCAGAGTCCGCTTGGGCGGGTCCCGGTGGCTCGTCGTCTAATCCGCTCAACTTCAGACTCATACCCGGCATGTTGGTGGCCCTGCGTTACGAGATCCTTGAAGTGCTCGGCGAGGGTGGCATGGGTGCGGTCTACAAGGCTCGCGATCGTGCCTTGGATCGTCTCGTCGCCTTGAAAGTCATCCGTCCCGAACTTGCCGCAAACCCTGACATCCTCCAGCGCTTTAAACAAGAAATTCTTTTGTCCAGCAAGGTGACGCATCGCAACGTCGTGCGAATTTACGACCTGGGCGAGGCAGAAGGCTTCAAATTCATCACAATGGAGTATGTAGAGGGCCGTGATCTCCGTCAGTTGCTGACGCAGCACGGCAAGCTGGCAGTCAATGATGTAGTCGACATTATCGGGCAGGTGTTCAGCGGCCTAGGAACTGCTCACCGCGAGCACATCATCCATCGTGACTTGAAGCCCAGCAACATCATGGTGGACACCGGCGGCCGTGTTGTGATCATGGATTTCGGTCTCGCTCGTACCGTCCTCAGTGACGGCATGACGCGTACCGGAATGATGGTTGGCACGATGGAGTACATGTCGCCCGAGCAAGCGCACGCAAAAGACCTGGATGAGCGCTCCGATATTTTCACAGTAGGCTTGATTTTTTACGAATTGCTCACCGGCAAAATGCCTTACGAGGCCGAGAGCGCAGTCGCCAGTCTCCTGAAACGTACGAACGAGCGGGCAGCGCCAGTTTCGAGCCACGACGCCGCGATTCCTCGGCCTCTAACCTCGATCGTAGCCAAGTGCCTGGAACCCGACCCAAAACTGCGGTACCAGAACACGGCCGAGGTTCTCGTCGACCTGGAGAACTGGCTGGAAAAAGGAGCCGCCGCCACTCTGCGTTTTCCCGACGTTCGACCTTGGGCAAGGGACATCCCATGGCCCTTGATCGGCGTTGTCGCCACGGTGCTGGTTCTGGCGGTCACGGGATTCCTCCTTCGAAATAAGCTATTTGGGCCTAAAACCACCGCTGGTTCTGCGCCGGTCTCCGTGCTGGTAGCGGATTTTACAAATTACACTGGCGACCCAGTGTTCGACGGCACGCTGGAGCCGATGGTCAACACCTCACTGGAAGGCGCCAGCTTTATCAACAGCTATAATCGCGGGTCAGCACGTGAACTGGCGCAAAAATTGCCCCATCCTACCGACAAGCTCGATCAACAGTCGGCGCGGCTGGTGGCCATTAGCCAAGCGCTCAGCGCGGTGATCACGGGAGAGATCAGCCTCCATGGCGACCAGTACACCGTCTCAGCAACAGCGCTCGATGCGGTCAGTGGCAAAGTCATCGCCCAGGCAAAGGTCAGCAATGCCAATAAGGACGCGCTTGTGGGCGAAATTCCCAAGCTAGCAGCTCCGATACGTAAGGCTCTAGGCGACAATACTCCAGAATCGGCTCAGCTTGAGAGCGAAAGAGGCGCATTTACGGCCGCGTCGATTGAGACTGTACACCAGTTCGGTCTTGGGTTGGAACAGGCGCTCGCCGGTAACTTTCAAGAGGCAACGCCGTACCTTGAGAAAGCCACCCAACTGGATCCGAACTTTGCCCGTGCATACTCCGGCATAGCTGCCATGGCGTACAGTTTGGGACAGCAGGAGCGGGCCCAGCAGTACATAAAACTAGCAATGGAACACGTGGATCGTATGACCGAGCGAGAAAAATACCGTATCCGCGGCTTGTATTATCAGTACATCGGGGACTTGCGGAAAAGTGTCGAGAGCAATAAGGAACTCATAGCGCGATACCCGGCCGAAATACCCGGTCGATACAATCTCGCAAGTTCCTATTTATCCCTGCACGATTTCTCCCACGCGGTCGAGGAGGCGCGCCGCGTGGTCGAGATGGAACCCAAGAAGGCCATCAATCGGCAGTTTCTCTCGTTTTGCAGTTCATACGCGGGGGATTTCCACACTGCAGAGCAAGAGGCACGAGCGGCTATAGGGCTAAGCCCGTCTTCGGCAATGAACTATTTGGCTTTGGCGGAGGCCCAGCTCGGGCAAGGACAGCTATCGCAAGCAGCGGAAACCTACCATAAACTCGAGAAGCTCAGCCCGGCGGCCGGTTCCGTCGCTGCTTCTGGTCTCGCCGATTTGGTGGTTTATGACGGCCGTTTCGCAGATGCTGTCCGCATTCTTGAACAAGGCGCGGCCGCCGATCTCGCAGCCAAGAACCCGGAGAACGCCGCCGACAAATTTGCCGCACTGGGCCACACGGAGCTTTTGCGCGGGCAGAACCGTGCCGCGGTGGCCGCTACGGAAAAGGCTTTGGCTAACAGCAAATCGATGTATGTTCAGGTCTTGGCGGGGCGAAACTTTGCCGAGGCTGGAGAATTGGCGAAGGCGCAAAATTTGGCCACGGCTCTCGGTCATGACCCGACAGCCGAACCCCAAGCTTACGCCAAAATAATTGAGGGTGGCATGGCCCTGAAGCGCAGAGATACACGCGCGGCTGTCAAAGCACTAACGGACGCCAATGATCTCCTGGATACATGGATAAGTCACTACGAGCTTGCGCGGGCGTATTTGGAAGCCGGAGCGTTCGTTGAAGCCGATGCCGAACTCGACCTATGCCTCAAACGGCGGGGCGAATCGCTGGAACTGTTGATGAATAACGTGCCTACATACGGTTATTTTCCGCCCGTCTATTATCTCCAGGGGCGTGTGCGAGAAGGTCTGAAGAGCCCCGGTTTTGCAGAATCGTACCGCGATTACCTGAGCATCCGAGGCGGTTCCGGCGATGATCCTCTCGTTCCTGAAATCCGGCGGCGACTAGGGCAATAGGAATCCGTCAATCTTCGCGCCGGCTGCCTGGAGCCACCCAGAGATGTTGCTGCAGCCCAACGTCGTCGGAGCAATCGGCTTTTAAGCCAGTGAACCAAGGGCCAATACCGGTTGGGCTTCAGCCCCGGTTCCCAGCAACATTGGTTTCTCCCTAGCCGTCAACCCTCATAAATCTAGGCGACAAAAAATGCCCGGCAGAGACCGGGCATTTCTTTCGCCACGTTATTGTGGGATTGTGGGACTAACACCCTGAAGGTTTGCAAACGTTCAAGGTGAACGTTTGGGTCCCATAGTTGTTGTTCACATCGGTGGCCTTCACCCCGAATGTGAAACTGCCGGTCGCGGTTGGTTTGCCGGAGACTACGCCGGTACCCGAGCCGAGCAAAAGGCCAGGCGGGAGTGCACCGGATACCACCGTCCATATGAATGGTGATGTGCCACCGGCTTGCTGAAGCTGATTACTATAAGACTTGTTATAAACAGCGTTGGGCAGAGTCGTGGTGAGGGTCGGGAAAGCCCTGGCCGACAGCCAGATAAGCAGCGACAACGCACTCGTCGTCACCTCAGACTGCCCGCTGTCCAAATTCAGCTTGAACCAATAGCAACCCGCGTTGAAGGTCGCAGTATTCCAAGGGAATATGAACTGGCTCGTAATTCCGCTCCCTGAACTGGACACCGGTATAGGAGGTGGTGCATTCGCTGGAGGTGTCGCCGGGCATGCTCCGTCAAAGGGAATGGGTCCGATGGCGCTCAGTGCCGTGTTTGCCTGCGCGCGCGTTACCTGTACGCCAGTGTCATCGTCCTTCAAGGTCCAAGTTAGGTTGACGACGTTCCCTTTTGTGGCCGTGTTGGAGCTAAACGCTAGGTCAGTCAAGGCAACTGTGGGCGGTGTGTTGGTGTAACAACCCGTCAGCAGCGGCGAATTGCTCGTGATGTTAGAATTTTGGCTCTCAATCTGATTCTTTGTATTGTCGGCAACGATTACCGAGGTTACGTAGTACTGGTAACCACCCGTGTTGCAGCTAACAGTATCCGGGTACGAGGTAGTGTTACCAAAAACAGTGGCAATTCGCGTGAATTGACCTCCGTTAACGGAACGGTACACGTTGTAGTTGACGGGCGCGCAGGCAATCGGCGCGTTCCAACTTATCGTTATCGTGCGCGGTGACACTCCCTCCGATGCCGTCACGCCGAGAGGCGGACGGGCGTAAGAGCAGAGCGTGTCGTGTGTACTCTCTGAGCCGAACTGACTGGATCTGCCGAACTGACTGGATCTGCCGAACTGACTGGATCTGCCGAACTGACTGCTGTTGCCGAACTGACTGCTGTTGCCGAACTGACTGGATCTGCCATTGTCGAACACAGACAAACTGCCGGTGGCACCAATTTGCCGCAAATCAATACCGGGGCTCGTCGCCGACGGGGTCCAGTCGCTGTGCCCCAAGAAAGTCTCGCTGCTGTTGCCGTCGAAATTGATGTCCTGAGGAGTAGGCGGAGTTGGTGTCGGGTTCGTGGCCCAGGAAAGTGTGCGCGTAGGACCGAAGAAGCGCTGCATTTGTGCGCCGTCGAGTATGGGAGAGCCGTCGCAGTGCCGCGCCGCAGCGTGTGCGGCATCCGTTGGGACATACCAGGCGGTGTCCGAGTAGGGTGTGAGCGCCGTCGGGGTGCTGAAGCCGGTCGCGGTGGTTGGATCACCCTCGTTCAGTGACTGCAGCGACTCCTCGGCATAATCGAGATGTGCGTTGTCCAGGAGATCCACGGCGAAGGAATAGTTCATGATGCTCAGGAAGTTCGGCTTGCAATTGACTTCGTAGGTGGGCGTGTAGTCGTTCAAGCTTGGATTTGAATTTGGGGGTGACGACAGCTTGTCGTAATATAAGCCGCCATGGGTCAACCCGATCCCATGCCCAAGCTCATGCATGAAGATACCGGCTTTGGCGTTCCATGTTTGGTCAGACAAAGGCCAATTGCCCAGGGTTATGAGGCTGTCCGCGCCACCCACATCCGATATTCCGGAACCCGTGCTGGCCTGGCCAGGGATGACTAAAAGGTTCGGAT
>Ga0126372_10000893_pt1 | contig 11371 bp, 11 predicted proteins | sample PanSoiMetaPlot_6_FD_92762 | JGI IMG/M metagenome (GOLD analysis project Ga0126372, IMG submission 92762) | Tropical forest soil microbial communities from Panama - MetaG Plot_6 | ecosystem: Environmental > Terrestrial > Soil > Tropical forest > Bulk soil | place: Panama | collected 2016-02-17
GGATCTTGTAGAACTCGCCGTCCCAGTCGAAGACGTCGTGGGTCAGCGCCTTGACGACGACCTGCGCCGCCTCCACGAAGCGCGGGCGCGCCTCCTCCATGGGAACACGGAAGCCCGCGTACTCGACGCTGGCGGCCCCGCGGCCGAAGCCAAAGAGGCAGCGGCCGCCCGAGATGACGTCGAGCAGCGCGATCTCCTCGGCCACACGGACGGGATCGTGCCAGGGCAGCACGATGACCGCGGTGCCCAGGGCGATGCGCTTCGTCCGCCCGGCGAAGTAGCTCAAGAGCTGGGTCGGGGAGGGCGACATGGCGTAGCCGGTGAAGTGGTGCTCGAGGGCGAAGAGCGAGTCGAAGCCCAGCGGCTCGGCCAGGTCGCCGAGCGCCATGTGCTCGGCGAACACGGCGGCGTCCGAGAGCCCCGGTTTCTGGAGCATGTTGAGGGCGATGCCGACTTTCATGCGGTGTCTCCTCTCGCCGATGCGTCTATCTAGAAGCGCGCCTCGGCCGGCGGGGCCCCAGCCCCGCGACGGCCTGCCGCGCGCACTGCCATCTAGAAGCGCGCCTCGGCCGGCGGGGCCCCAGCCCCGCGACGGCCTGCCGCGCGCACTGCAAGTCTACGCCGCGGCGAGCCCGTAGAGCTCGGCCACGTTGTCGTGGAGCACCAGGTCGCGCTCCTCCGCGGTCAGGTGCGCGGCCTGCTTGGCCAGGATGGCCTGCGAGTTCGGCCACGTGGAGTCGCTGTGCGGGAAGTCGTTCGCCCACATGAGCCGGCGGACGTTGCAGAGGTCCTTCACCTGGAACGCCACGTGGTCGTCCTGGAACGTCGTGTAGACGTGCTCGCGGAAATACTCGCTCGGCATGCGCGTGAGCGTGCTGCTGGTGAGCCAGTAGCGGTGGCGTTCGTACGCGTGGTCCATGCGGTACATGAAGTGGGGCACCCAGCCGGCGTCGGCCTCGACGCAGACGAGCTTCAGTTTCGGATGGCGCTCGAAGACGCCACCGAAGATGAACATGCCGATGATGTCCTGGCAGCCGCGGATGATCGACATGAACGAGTTGAGCTTGGGCCCGCGCGTCTTGAACGTGTCGGTGCTGCTGGTGAGGATGTGGAACGACAGCGGCAGCTTCAGATCGACCGCCGCCTCCCAGAACAGGTCGTAGATCGGATCGTCGTAGTCCGCGAGCGCGGGGTTGCCCGGCATCATGACGCCGCGCAGCCCGAGCGCCTTGATGCGCTCGAGATCGCGGATACCGTCGTCGACCGAGCGCATCGCGGTCTGGCCGATCCCGAGCAGGCGGTCCGGGTGTGTCGACGCATACTCGCCGATCCACTCGTTGTAGGCCGCGAAGCACGCGTGCTTGAAATCGAAGTCCGGATGGTTGCACAGCATCATGCCGACGGTCGGATAGAGGATCTCGGCGGCCACGCCGTCGCGGTCCTGATCGGCCAGGCGCGCGCGCGGGTCCCAGCCGCCGCGATGGAGCTCCTCGAACCGGGCGCCGAACACGGTGAGCTCCTCGGCGCGCTTGCCGGCCGCGGCCACGAGCCCCATCGGGATCGGCTTGTCGAGCCCGTCGATGACGAAGAGGTCGCCGCGCTTGGGATCACGGACGACGTGCGGCGCCCGATCGCGGAACCTGGCGTCGATCCGGTCGACGTACGTGTTCGGCGGCTCGGTGATGTGCGAGTCGGCGGAGATGATCGGCTTCGGCATCGTGGCCCCCTGGGGTCGGTTGACCAATCGTTTGGTTGGTCGACGGTAGCCCACCGGCCCCCGCCTGTCAATGAACGGGCTGTGTCTCGCGCGGTCCGTCAGCCGCGGCCGCCGGCCAGCGCGACGATGGCCGCGACGTCGCCGGCCGCCGCCAGGCCGCGCAGCGCCGCCGTGAGCTCGCCGACGCGGGGCGCCGGCAGCACGGTCTCGGCGAGCCGCCGGAACTTCGCCTCGAGGTCGTCGCGGGTGCCCGGGTTGTCCGGCGTCCCGCGCGCGGCGCTGATCCGCTCCTCGATGACCCGGCCGTCCGTCAGCCGCACCGTCATGTGCGCGGCCGGAATCCCGAGCGCGTCGTCGCCCTCGGGCGTGACGCGCGCCATCACCCGGGCAACCGCCGGATCGGCGAGGCTCGCCTCGCTGAACTCGGCCTCGCCGGCGTCCCCCCGCACGAGGGCCATCGCCGCGCAGAACCGCACGCTGAACTTCGCCTCGAGCGGCGTCCTCGGCTCCCGCTGGTCGGCGGCTTTGAGCGTCAGCGGGATCACGCGGCACCGCACGCTCTCGATCGCGTCCGCGGCCAGCGGCGCGCGCGCGCGGATCGCGCGTCCGGCGTCGATCGTCGCGTGCGTCAGGTGACACGCCGCGTAGTACTTCGTGCTGTTCTGCAGGAGCTCCCAGCGCTTGCCGAAGTCCTCAGCGGCGCGGCCGAGATCGGTCACGCCGAGGAAGGTGCCGGCCAGGCCGTCGGGCGCGTCGAGCATCGCGGTGGCGCCCGTGAAACCCTCGCGGGCGAGCAACGCCGCCAGCAGCCCATTCATCGCGGCCTTGCCGGGATGGAGCGGCTTGGCCATCGTGCCGAACGACTGCGTGAGGCCGGCCGCCTGGGTGCCCGCGATGCCGAGGGCGTGCGCGAGCTGGCGCGCGTCGAGACCGAGCAGCCGCCCGGCGGCCGCCGCCGCGCCGAACGTGCCCACCGTGGCCGTCACGTGCCACCCGCGCTCGGTCAGGCGCTTGCCGATCACGCGGCCGATGCGCGTCGCGAGCTCGAAGCCGACGATGAACGCCGCGAGCGCATCGGCGCCCGAGGCATGCCGCCATTCGCCCAGCGCGAAGACGACCGGGGCGACCGCCGCTGCGCCGTGGAGCACGGCCGGCAGGTGCGTGTCGTCGAAGTCGAGCGCGTGGCCCTGGGCGCCGTTGGCGAGCGACGCGAGCAAGGCACTCGTGCGCTGGCCGCGGCCGACGATGGTCGCCTGCGGCTCTCCGCCGGTGGCCGTGATCACCGCCGCGATGGCGCCGGCGAGCGGCTCGATCGACCCGCGGATGGCTGTGCCGAGCCAGTCGGTCATCGATCGATTCGCGGCTTCCACGACCGCCGGCGGCGCTGCCGCCAGCTCGAGCCCGAGCACGAAGTCGACGAGCGCGTCCATCACCGGGGTGTTGCGGGTCGTCATGGCGGGCTCCTCATCCAGCTTCGGCGTCGCGAGTCTTCCCGAAAACGCTAGCACGTTTGGCGCGCCATGTCGTCTCGAGGCGCGCAGCCGGGTAGTGCTCGCGGTGAATCTCCGGCACGCGGCGCGGCGAAGGACTAGCCAGGCGGCGAGGATGGACTCGCGGCGCGACGATGGACTAGAGTGAGCGACCGTGACGCTTCCCCTGACCGGATATCGCGTACTCGAGCTCGCCCATCTCATCGCCGGGCCCGTATGCGGCATGTACCTGGCCGACATGGGCGCCGACGTCGTGAAGATCGAGCATCCCACGGGCGGCGACGCCTCGCGCACCGCTTACGGAACCCAGCTCGGCGGGGAGAGCGCGGTCTTCGTCACGGTCAACCGCAACAAGCGCAGCATCGCGCTCGATCTCGCGCGGCCGGAGGGACGCACGGCGTTCGACCGCCTGGTGGCGCGCGCCGACGTCGTGCTCGAGGCCTACCGCGGCGGCGTCGCCGAGCGCCTCGGCATCGACTGGCCGCGCCTGGCTCGCCTCAATCCCCGGCTCGTGTACTGCTCGCTCTCCGCGTTCGGACCGGACGGCCCGTGGCGGGACAAGCCAGGCGTGGACATGCTCGTCCAAGCGATGGGCGGGCTCATGGCGGTCATCGGTGAGCCCGAGGGCCCGCCGATGCTGTGCGGCGCGCCGGTGCTGGACACGATCGGTGCGCTCATGGCCGGGCAAGGCATCCTCACCGCCCTCTTGCATCGCGAGCGCACCGGCGAGGGGCAGCGCGTCGACGTGTCCTTGCTCGCGGGAACGATCCTGGCGCACGCGGCGCGGCTTTCGATCTTTCTGGCGACCGGCGAGGAGCCCGGCCGGTGGGGCAGCGGCCATCCTTACATCGTTCCGTTCCAGGCGTTCGAGGCGTCGGACGGCTGGGTGTACGTCGCCGTCTGGATCGACCGGCTGTGGGCGCCGTTCTGCGACGCGATCGAGAATCCTGCGCTCGCCCGCGATCCGCGCTTCGCCACGCGCGCCGACCGACTGCAGCGCCGCGCCGAGCTGACCGCGCTGCTCGCTCCCGTCTTCCGTACCCGTACCCTCGCCGACTGGATGGCGCGGCTCGAGGCTCACGATGTCCTCTGCGCACCGGTCAACCGCTACGCTGATCTCCCGCGTGACCCGCAGATCGCGGCGAGCCACTTGCTCGTCGAGCAGGAACACCCGCGCGCCGGACGTTTCCGCACGCTCGACACGCCGATTCGCTTCGACCGGACGCCGGGCGGAATCCGGACTCCCGCCCCCGGGCTCGGCGAGCACACCGACGCCGTGCTGAGCGAGGCAGGCCTGACGGAAGCGGAGATCGCCAGCCTGAGAAAATCTGGGACGATCGGGTAGCCTGGGAGATGAGGACTCAGGCGGTATGACGACCGACGAGATCAAATCCTGGAGGAAGGCCGAGCGCGCGCGGCTCATCGCGGCGCGCGAGCGCCTCGATGCGGCGACGCGCGAGCGTTTCCGCCGGCGCATCGACGGCCATCTCTTGCGCGCGTTTCCAGGCCTCGGCGCCGCGAAGCTCGCCTACTGCTGGCCGATCCACGGTGAATACGACGCGCGACGGCTGGTCGAGAAGCTGCGCGAGCGCGGCGCGGTGACCGCCCTGCCGGTGATCGTCGCGCCCCGGCAGCCGCTGGTCTTCCGTGAATGGCACGCGGGTGTGACTCTGGCCTCCGGCCCGCTCGGCATTCCATATCCCGTGGGCTCCGAGCTCGTCACGCCCACTGTCGCGCTGCTGCCGATGATCGGCTGGGACGAGGCCGGCCATCGCCTGGGCTACGGCGGCGGGTACTTCGACCGGACCCTGGCAAGCCTGGTCCCGAAGCCCGTCGCCATTGGCGTCAGCTACGAGCTGGCGAAGATCGAGACCATCCAGCCGCAGAGCTGGGACATCCCGATGGACTGGGTCGTGACCGAGCGCGGCGTCTATCGGCGCGATCCGGAGGGCCTGGCGTTTCTCGGCGAACTGATTTCAGGTGAGCCGGGCGCGCTCGCCTCTCCCGTGTGCTACGCCGCCGAGCTCGAGTCCGGACACTCCGACACGGAGACGCAATAACCCGGCCGCGGCCGGGTGTCGAATTCGCGGATCCCCGTTCGACTCACAGAAGAGACGAAGCAATCCAAGAGCGCTCCGTGAGCGCTGGAGAGGAAACATACTCATGCCGACAGGCACCGTGCGGCTTCACCGGGTGCTTCGCACGACCCCGGAAAAGATCTATCGAGCATTTCTCGACCCGGACGCGATGGCCAAGTGGCTTCCGCCGAACGGATTCACGGGCAAGGTCCACCACCTCGACGCCAAGGTCGGCGGCACGTACAGGATGTCATTCACGAACTTCACGACCGGCCACGGCCACTCGTTCGGGGGCACCTATCTCGAGCTGGTGCCGAACGAGCGCATTCGCCACACCGACAAGTTCGACGACCCGCAGCTCCCGGGCGAGATGCAGACGACGATCACGCTGAAGAAGGTGTCGTGCGGCACCGAGCTCCACGTCGTCCAGGAAGGGCTTCCCGAGGTCATTCCCGTCGAGGCGTGCTATCTCGGCTGGCAGGAGTCGCTCACGCTCCTGACGCAGCTCGTCGAAACGGAGATCCCGGGATGACGAGATCAGCCGGTCAGCTGCCCTCGAGCGCGCTCGCCTCGGCGACGATGATCTTGGTCCCGTCTGCCTTCTCGCAGTAGACGGTGACGTCGGCGCGCGTCTGGCCGCCTTCTTCGCGACGGCCCGTGATGATCCCGCGCGTCGTGAAGGACTCGTTCGGCCACAGCACGTTGGTGAACTTCACGTCCAGGCGGCCGCCCGTGTAGAAGCCGCGGCCGAAATGGCGTGTCAGGAGCTCGGTGACGCACGAGATCGTCATGCGGCCTCCGATGACGGTGTCCCGGAAGCCGAGCTCCTTCGAGGCGTCCTTGTCGTTGTGATAGTTCCGGCTGCGGTAGAAGAACTCGTCGCACATCTCCGGGGTGAACGTCTTTCGGAGCTCGAGTGACAGCGGCTCGCCGGAAGGCTCGCCCGCTTGCCGGGCGCCCTCTTTGCTCGCGGGATCGCGCAGGGCGACCTCGCCCGTGGTCTGCTCCGCCAGGAAGCTCTGATGATGCACGCTGCGCGCGATCAGGTTCCCGGCCTCGTCGCGCACCCACATCTCCTGCGCGACCACGTCGCGATCGCGCCGCCGATAGCGATCGGCCACGCGCGCGGTGATTTTCAGAACTTGTCCCACGCGGGTCGGCGCGTGGATCTCCCATTCCTGGCGCCGCCAGAGATTGCCGAACAGGTTGTCGAGATACCAGCCCTTGAACTCGCTGTCGGCCTGCTGGTACACGATCACCGGCGCCACCGGTCCGCCGAAGGGCGACGCGGCCGTGTACCACGGGTTCGGCGCGTCCAGCCCCTTGATGTAGTGCTGCACCATCTGGTCAGTGATGGTGAGCTCGAGCGTGCCGAGATCCTTGCCGGCGTAGACGTCGGTCGTGGCCATGCGCGCGATCCTCCTCTTGGCGAGCCGTGGCCCGAATTCTAGCGCCGAGCCCTCGCCTGCGCCATCCGCGCCGAGGTCACACCAGGGCACGAGTGAACCAGGCCGTCGAGCAGCGCCGGCGGGGCGGCCGACTCATGAACCCGCGTTCAGGCGTTCTCCGCAGTGCACTCCTGGACGAGTTGGCGCTAGAATGGCGGCCGATGCGGTATGCGGTATCGAGCCTCGTGCTCGTGCTCTGCGCCGTCGGGTCGACCTGGGGCGCCGATCCGCCGACCCTCGAGGAGCTCGCGGCCGGCATCGAGAGGGTGCGAAGCGCGCCCGACGGCGAGCGCATCGTGGTCGGTCACATTTCGCGAAAGCTCGATACGTCGGTCGACGCGCTCCGCGCCCAGCGCGCGCGAACGACGCTGGCCTGGAGCGACCTGCTCATTGCGAATCTGCTCTGCAAAGGCACCAAGGTGACCGTCGACACCGTCGCGGCCGAGCTCAAGAGCGGCATGAAGTGGGAGGACATCGCGCGCCAGCACAATGCGCGGCTCGACGAGCTCATCATCGAAGTGCGCCAATCACAGGAGTTGATGGAGCAGCGCGCCGAAGACCGGGCACCGCCTCGCACCCAGTCGCCGGCGAGTCAGGGGGCACCTGGAGGTGCCCCGACGTCCGTCGTGCCGGTGCCCAGCAACAGCGGCTCGGGCCGGCGGTACTAAGCTCACCGAGGACGCCGCCTCAGCGCTAGGCGAGGCGGATGACGTAGAGCATGCTTCCGCTGTCCTTGCTCGACAGGAACCCGTCAGGGCTCGTCACGGTATCGAGCGGCTCGGCGCTCTGGTGCACGGTCCGCCGCACGCGGAACGGCGCGAAGTGGACGCGCGTGGCCCCGAGCACCTCGCACGCCGCCCCGGTCCACTGATTCGTGGCCTCGATCACCATGTAGGCGTAGCCGAGGGTACGGTAACGTTCGGCCGTCGCGGCCACCATCTCGAACGCGTCGGCCTTCGGAAGCGCGCCGGACCGCGCCACCATGAAATGGTGGCCGACCTTGCCCGCGGCATGGGCCTCCCGGAACTCCGGGTACGCGACGGACAACGCCTTCAGCGCCTCCGCGTCCTGAGCGCCGAGCAGCGCGAAGACCGGATCCACGAACGCGAGGACGGCGTCGAGAAACGGGTCGCCCTCGCGAAAGCTCGGTGAGTCGGCATGAAACGGCATGGTCTCGTTGAGCGCCCCGCCGATCACCTCGCCGGTGTCGTCGAGCACGGCGAGCGACTGAGCCAGCGTGTCCGTGCGGAGCTCGATGGCCGATCGCGAGCTGGTCGCGTCCGTCAGCACGAGCAGTCGAATGAACCAGTACATGAGGCGCTCGGTGGTCCAGGAGCCAAACGCGGATTCGCCGAACGGATCGGCGTGGAGCGCCTGGCGTAGCTCGTCCGGCATGACCTTCGCCAGCTGCAGATGACGGCACTGCGGCTCGCGGCGGGCGAACGACGTCCCGACGACTTCCGCGAGCTGCATGACCTCGAGCGGCGTCAGATACGAAGCGGGCATCGCGGCGTAGCGGAGGCTCCGGTGGGGTCGCGCCCGCTCGAAATCGACGAGCGGCAGGCTCGGCGGCAGGATCTGCAGGCCGTGCTGCGCGACGTCGATGGCGCTCGGATAGGAACAATACGGCAATGGGCGCGGCTCGGCCATGGCGGTCCCCTTTCTCCCGCGGTGCGGATCGTTCAGCTTCGACGCACAGCAGAGCACGAGCGATGCCAACGCACGGCACGCGAGCGACGTGAGGATCTATACGTGGTTCGCTGAGCGCGCCGAGCCGGCCGACTGGCCGGATCGGGCAAGGCTCCGCGGCATCCGGGCGACCTGCCTGACCGGCCCAGCTACTTCGTCTGTCCTCGAAGGCAGTTGCCCAGGAAGCTCCTGACCATCGACGCGGATCCGTCGTCGATGTCGACGCTGTAGCCGATCGACGACGAGCGATCGTCGGGAGACTTCATCTGAAGACCGATCCGCTGCGCCGATCGCGCGAGGCGAACGAGATCCGGCGGCACGACGAACCTCGAGCGCACGACGCCGCCGTTGTCGGATACGTCCAGCGGCTTCAACGGTTTCGATTCGGTTCTGTCGACCGTCAGCCAGTGAGTCCACCCCCGCGCGTCGATGCGTTCACCCCCGCCCGCCGGCTCGTAGATCCAGCCGAGGACGGTTTGCTTGCCATCGCAAGAAAAGGCCAGCGTTCCCGTTCCGTCGGCGGTGGCCTGCCGACCTTGCAGCCGGTCGCCGCCGCCGGACGCCGCGATGCTCCACTCCGGCGGCTTTCTCCCGTTGTTGACGACGCCGAGATCCTCGGCTTGCTTCCGTGACAGCACGTACATCTCGTCGGGCGCCGCCTTCATCCACAGCTCGAGCAGGCGCGTATCGACACCCATCTCGCGAATGTAGCTCTGGACGGCCGCGGTAAGATCGTGCGCCCGCTCGGCGTCCTCGGCGGTCGAGCCGAGCGAAGCGCGGTGAACGCCGTAGCGGGCGCCGTTGTCGTTGAAGCGATAGACTCCACCCAGAAATGCCATCGAGCAGGCGCTGTAGCATTCGCCCGGCAGGAGCGTACGCGAATTGATGATGTAGGTCGACGCGCCGTGCCGGCGGATGATCCGGCCCATCTGCATCCCGGCGAACAGGTTGCCGCCGGGAGAGTTCAGCCAGACCGCCGTCTTGCCCTTGATCTGCTCGAGTGCCCTGGACAATCGATCCGGCGCATCGCCATCGATTCGTCCGTCGAGGTACACGAGCGCGGAATCGCGGAACACGCCCGATTCCGATCGCGGCACCACCGTGACGGTCAGCGTCGCCTCTCGCTCGGACGCGGGAGCGGTCGTCTGTGCAACGGTGGTCGTCGTGCCGTCGACCAGCGGGGCGGCAAAGACCAGGCGGCCGGCGACACCGATGGACAGAAAGACGAGCGCAGCAAGGGCGCCGCGCATGCTGCTCGAGACGATCTGCGCCTCCATCTCGGCGAGACGAGGATAACACCGCCCCAAAGGCTCCTTGACGAGCGCGCGCTCGCCCTTTATCTATGAGCCCGGGCCATCGAGTAGGGAGGAGGCACGCGATGACGGTCACGACGACGCTTCGTCCGATCGGGGACACGTTTGCGGCTGAGGCGCTGGGCTTCGACCTGGCGAGGCCGCTGGACGCCGAAACCCTGGGGTGGATCGAGCAAGCCTTCGCGGACCATCCCGTCCTGGTCTTCCGCGACCAGGATCTCGGAGCCCGTGAGCTGGCGGCGTTCGGGCGCTATTTCGGCGAGCCCAAGCTTCACGCGCTGGTCGCCTACCGCCACGCCGAGCACCCCGAAGTGTCGTGGCTGACCAACGTCGACAAGGACGGCAAGATCGACTGGTTCGGTGTCAAGCGCGCCACGGACTGGCACACCGACTCGCCGTACGAAGAGGCGCCCCCGCGCCTGGCCATCCTGCACGCCAAGGAAGTACCCGGCTCGAAGGGCGGCACGATGTTCGCCGACATGCGCGCGGCCTACGACGCGCTTTCCGGCGAGATGAAGCATCGGCTCGCCGGCATGGTCGGTCTTCATGGCCGGCACGATGGCCCCGCCGGCGTCCGGCTCTACCAGGGCGACCCCGAGCAGAAGCTCGACCGCGAGTATCCCGAAAAGGCGCGCCCGGCCGTCGTCACCCACCCCGTGACGAAGCGGCCGATCCTCTTCGTCAATCCCCTGCACACACACGGCTTCCAGAACATGACTCGCGACGAGGCGTGGACGCTCATCGACGAGCTCGCTCACCATTCGACCCAGGACCAGTTCGTCTATTACCACCAGTGGCAAGTCGGCGACCTGTTGATGTGGGACGAGCTCGCCACGATGCATCGCGGCGCCGGCGACTATCGGCCGGACGAGCGTCGCGTCTTGCTGAGAACGATCGTCTACTCGAGCTAGAGCTCGAGCGCGCACGCGCCGACCGCGCGCCGGCCGGCGGGGCTAGCCGCCGGCCACGGACGCGACCGCGGCGAAGAGGCCGCGGATCTCCGCGCGGCGCCCGGTGTGCAGACGCAGCACGCGGATCTCGGTCCGGACCGCGCGCCGGTTGGGTGAGCTTTCGTGCATCGCGTTCCAGGCCGTGCACAGCTCGGCGGCGATGCGCCGCTCGTCGTCGCTGGCCCCGACGAGCACGATCACCTTCTCGATCGGCACGACATTCATGATCTGGAAGATCTCGTAGCGCGTCCCGGCCCGCGCGGCCGTGTACTCGCGCAGGTCGAGCACCACGACCCCCGCGCGCTCGAGCAGCGCCAGTACGGTGGCCTGCCAGGTCGAGCTCGAGCAGAAGAGCTCGTTGATGCGCAGGCGCGCGTCGGGATCGCGTAGGCCATCGAGCTGACGCACGCGCTCGCCGATCTCCTCCGGCGAGTGCACGAAGAGCCGGTCCAGCCGGCGCCGCAGGAACGCGAAGAGCGTTGATCGGCATCCCATATAGGGCAGAACGAGAAACAGAATCTAGAGGACGACGAGCAACGGGATGTTGCGGACGATCTCAACAGAGACGGTGGCAACAGTGCTCGCGAAGCGGTTGTCGGAAACCCGCATCAGCGCGCCGATGAGGCCGAGCGGAAAGCTCAGGGCGAGGCGAGCGCGCTGATCTCCACCGTGCGCAAGGCGCCCCA
>Ga0126372_10000896_pt1 | contig 11369 bp, 6 predicted proteins | sample PanSoiMetaPlot_6_FD_92762 | JGI IMG/M metagenome (GOLD analysis project Ga0126372, IMG submission 92762) | Tropical forest soil microbial communities from Panama - MetaG Plot_6 | ecosystem: Environmental > Terrestrial > Soil > Tropical forest > Bulk soil | place: Panama | collected 2016-02-17
CTCGCGGAGCTACACCGGCTCTATCCGACACCTCCCACCCGGGCCCTCATCGTCGGGCGGGCGATCCTTGAGCGTGCGGTCGTCCATATAGCCGACATCGAAGCCGATCCAGAGGGGCACTATCCAACACAGTCTCGGACGCTGGCTCGGACAATCGGCTGGCGAAGTGTCCTGGTCGTTCCAATGCTTCGAGAGGGCGCCCCCATTGGCGTCATCACGGTAGGGCGTGCCATGCCTGGCCGATTCTCCGATAGCGAGATCGAGCTGCTGAAGACCTTCGCTGACCAGGCGGTGATCGCGATTGAGAACGTGCGGCTGTTCACGGAGCTGCAGGAGAAGAATCGTGCTCTGACCCACGCGCACAGTCAGGTCACCGAAGCCCTGGAGCAGCAAACCGCGACGAGCGAGATCCTGCGCGTGATCAGTAGTTCGCCGACAGATGTGCAGCCCGTGTTCGATAACATCCTGGCTAGCGCTCTCCGCTTAATGAGGTTACACGCGGGCACGCTGACACAGGTAACGGGCGACTATCTCGAGCTCGCGGCATTCAAGACCATCGACAACAAGGGTGAGGCGACCCTGAGAGCGCGCTTTCCGCTATCACTCCAATCTACGGGGGCGCACGCAACGACCATTCGGGATCGTGCACCCGTCAATATCGCCGACGCCCAGACCGGTCCCGAAGTCTCAGAAATCGGGCGTGCCATCGCTCGCGCGGCGGGCTATCAAAGCATGCTGGTCGTACCGTTGCTTCAGCATAACGTGGCGGTCCGAGGTCGAAGGTGTGGCCATCGCCGGCGGTTGTCACGGGGAAATCGGGGCTCACGTCGGCTACAGCAGCATCGATGGCTGACAGGATGGATGGCGCGCCTCAGACAACTCCCCGTAACCCTGCTGCAACCACTGCCGGCGAACAGGCCACTTGAGTTGAGTTTCCAGATCGCCACGTGATCCGTCAGCAACAGTGCTTGGTCTGTTTTCAGCTCTCTGGAAGACCGAGGTTGGCCCCCGTTCGTCCACCTACCGCCAAAGATGGCCAGAGGGCACTCGCGCGGCCCTCGTCATATCCACGCAAACGACTTGCCCCGTACTTGCACCATTCCATTCGGTACGATCCGTCGCCATCGGTGATGAGCCGAAGGCGACGGCGGCGTAACCGTGCGGATTAAGACGTGTGAGCGCGGATGGACTTGGTGGTTCAAAGTATGGAACCGGACTGAAAATCCTGGTGTCGGCGGTTCAATCCCGTCCCTGCCCACCACCTGACTTCCAATCCTTTCAGTAATTTCTGCGCCGCTCAATTCCTCGCGCACCGTCTCGACACCCGCTGACTTTGTCGAAACTTTGTCGGAACCCTCGCGCAGCATGGTCTCGTCGGCAACAAGGCCATCCTTGTGGCGTTGCTCGAAGTGGTGGCGAAGCTCTGGTAGCGAGAGTTCGATGGCAAACGGCTCAACGGTCTATTTGTTGCCTCGCTGCCCCGGAGCCGTGGCACGCCATCGGCTCTGTGAGGGAACGGCTACCGGCTGGTTACCAAGAGTGCCGGACGGCATCACCTGTCCGAGGACTTGGTCAGGTGCCGACGTGAGGGTAGTCTGCATAGAGGCCATGCCGGCCGGCGCCACAGCTGTTTGCGCTGGCGCCGCCTGCACGGGCCCGAGTTGTCCTGCCAGAGATCCCTGCGGCCCTGGCCCGGGTTGGCCCACTCCTGTCACGACCGTAGCGACGGGAGGAGCGGTTGGGACCGGCCGTGGCTTCGCCGGATCCTGCAGCAGTACCTCGATAAGACCCTCCGGCCGCGAGATGACTACTCGATCGTCGGCAATCTTTTGTAAGTTCCCTCCTGCTACCGGATCGCCCACAGAATAGCCCGTCACCCGTTTGACGGATGGATCCTCGAGGAAAGCTCGGCTCGTCGCACCCTCGATCACAATGCCGTGGAGGATAGGCTTGACCACAGCCACCGGCGCCGCTGGTGCCGTCTCGTTCCGATCGGGACTGAAGAGGGTTTTGGTAGTGATCGAAGCGTACGTCTCGGGCCCCACGGCACTCGGGGTGGCAAGGGCGGCGGGGGCGGCAGCGATGGGGTGTACGACGACGGCCGCCGGAAGAGGACGCTTGACGAACAACGAGCGTACGATGCCGACCGCGAACGCGACGCAGAGGAGGCCCAGTAGCGCGTTGAATACCAAAAGTCGATGCGACATCTCGTTCGTCACCTCGCCGGCGAGCATAGCCAACATCACCAACGGCGGTCAGACACTCCCACGGCTCCCCACAGCGACGTCGCAGTCTTCACGTCGCCGACCGTGGGAAGCCGCCCGGTATGTGCCATCGCGAGCGTCAGCTAAAAGCCCGTGCAGCTGATGGTCGGGCTGCCGTTGAGCGGTCCGGTGAAGCTCGATTCGCCGTCCAAGCACTGCAGATCGGTGCTGGTGTTGCCGCCGATGTTGGCCAGAGGTGTCACGGGCTGGAATAGCACCGCGCTACCCTGGCTCAGCTGCAAGCCATTGGCACTGTTGCCCGTGACGGTGGCCGAGAACACCGAGGCGGTGGAGCGACCGCTCAGCAGCAGACCGGCTCCGTTGTTTGTATCGATGATGGCGCCTCGCACGACGGCGGCCGAACCCAGAGCGAGGAGAACACCGGCCGTCGAGTTGCCGCGGATCGTATTGACGAAGGGTAGGCCAAAGCCGGGATCGCCGATGAAGCCGCTCGACCCGCTAAAGGCGACGCCCGCGCCGGGGTTCCCGGTAATCGTGTTGCCGCCGGGGATATCCGCCTTGGAGTGGACCACGAGAACGCCGAAGCGACCGAGCGGGCTGTTAGCGTTGGTGCCGTTGTCGGTCACGCTGTTGCCATAGATGATTCCGAGAGAGTTCAGCGACACGTGGATGCCGTTGGCGCCATTGTCACTGATGGTGTTCGGCGCGGAGACGAAGACGTTCGTAAACCCGATCCGGGCGGTGCTCCCGCCGAACACGAACACGCCATTGCGGGTGTTGCTCTGGATAGTGCTATTGGTGATGGTGACGATGGACCCGTCGATGAAAATGCCATCTGCCGGGTTGTTGCTCGATACGCATCGATCCACGCTGCCGCTCGCGCCCGATGAGAACTGGATGCCGATCCCGCCTACGATCCCGTTGCCACTGCCGCGGACGGTGCAGTTGCGGAGTTGGGCCTGGCTGGCACCCGTGACGACGATGCCGTTGCGACCACCGTTCACCTTCAGCCCATAACTCAACCCATCCAGCACGAAGCGATCGGCGGTGACCGTGAGGGTGTCCACCTTGGGATCCGTCCCCTGGATGGCCGCACCCGGCGCGCCGGCCACGAGCGTCACGTCGCTACGCCGGACGACGACGTTCTCGTGGCACGTCCCGAAGACCTGGATGGTCAGCGGCCCATGGTGGTCGTCGAGCGCGTCGGCGATCGTCTTGCCCTTGTCGCAGCGGACGCTAGCGGTCTTGCCGGAGTCCTCGGCATGGGCAGGGAGCGGTAGGGCCACTACCAGCGCGAGCAGACACAGCACGAGTGAGCGGCAATGGGTCATTGGCCTTCCTCCGATGTGAAGGGGTACTGCACACAGCCCTGACGCCATGCACATGGCGCTACTTGTTGCGCTGCAGCTGAACTGGATACCCTGAGAATCCCCGGCCGCTCATTTGGTCTCCCTTGACGATCAATTCACCACAGCAGCGGTTGCCGGGCAGCGTGTAGGTAAAGACGTTCCCGGACACTGTTCCCGTCAAATCGCCTGACGCATCGCCAAAACCGGATACGGTCGACCTTCCACTGACCTTGGCCCCGTCCTGTTGGAGATCGAAAGACATGTCGGCTGTGAAACCTCCCCGTCCGACGAAGCCACTCCAGCGGCCGGTCACGTCGACTGACGGCGGGTCGTTGACGGCCGCCGCTTGCTGCGCCTGATGACCTGCACATGCGGCGGCCAATATCGCAATCAACGCGGCACAAAGGACCCTGTATAGGCTCATGGCTACCCTTTCTGAGGCTTCAGAGAAGCGTGGGTCGTTAGTTTCGAGCTCCGCCCCAGACCGTGCCCGCCTCCCGGTCACGTCGACCGATAGCGGCATCTTGACGGCAGGGGAGGAAGCTGCAGGGCCATGGCCAAACAAGAGCAAGCTTCCGATTGCGAGCGACCATCGGTACTTCGCCATCGCATGTCTCCTCTTCAACGATCAGTTCACTGCACAGGGGTGTCATCCGCCGTGAGGGCCACTTATCTACGTCTGTCCACTCATTCGATGATTTGATCGGCCCGGAAAAGGACCGCTTGAGAGACCGGGAGACCGATAGACCGCGCCGTTTTCAGGTTGATGACGAGATGAAAGGTGCTGGGCTGCTCCACGGGTAGATCGGCGGGGTTGGCTCCCTTCAGGATCCGATCGATGTAGAAGGCACTACGGCGGACCGTGTCGGCAGTGTCTGGTCCATACGAGAACAACCCGCCCGCCAAAACGTATTCCTTCATGCCGAAGCCGGACGCGAGTCGGTGCCGATGGGCGAAGTCAGCCAGAGTGTGCCTTTCGTTCATCGTGGCGGGATCACCGAAGGCAAAGATCGCATCCGCGCGCCAATCGCGAATGCTCGCGAGGAGGCCTGGCACGTCTTCTCGCGATGAGATCGGGAAGCGGCGCTCTTCGATCCCGAAGGGCCGGAAGGCGCTGTCGACGATCGGCAGGCTGATCCTGTGACCGTCTAGATGCTCAACGGAAGTCACCCCACCGAGCCGGGCCACCCGTCTCGTGCCCGGCGCGATGGTCTTGAGAAACTCCGCCTGCTTCGTGACGATTTCGGGCCCTGGACTGAAGGCGAAGCCTGTTACGTTTCGACCGGGTCGCCGGAAGCTCTCGATGAGGCCGTGCGCGACGGGTTGCGCCACCCCCCAGAACACGATGGGGATCGTCCTGGTCGCTCGTGCAGCCGCGATGGCCGGCGGAGGCGCATTGCACCAGATGATGTCGACGCGACGACGAACGAGCTCAGCCGCAAGCTCTGCGAGCCGCTCGGGCCGACCCTCGCTGTAGACGCGATCTAAGATGATGGTCTCCCCGGGTATCCACCCGAGCTCTCGCAAGCCTTGGGCGAGCGAGGATCGAGCTAGTTGTTCCGGCGTCAGGGGAAGTCCATCGAAGAGGATGCCGACGCGAGGGACTCTCGCCACGGTCTGAGCATGGGCTAGGAGCGGCCTCGCGAATGAGGCCCCGAGTGCGGCGAGGAACGCGCGGCGGTCCATCAGGCGAGGATCCTTGGCAATGAGACCACGTACAGGCCCATGGGCATTCACCTCTCTCGAGCGGGACGGTTTCACTAGTACTCACCGGAATGGCAAGCAGCGTGCCCGATGCGATGCTGGGCAACTAGCGGCAAACAAAGGAACGGAGAAGCGGTTGAACCAGTGGTGGAATTTGCACCACGTGGTTCAACTGCGCAGTTATCATACGGCGGCAATGCCGCCGGCCTTCTCCGCGCTTCTCGGACAGAGCCCGGCCCTCGTCGGGCTCCGGCGCCAGCTGGAGCAGCTGGTCAGCCGCTACAGCGCTGCACGCCGTATGCCCTCCGTCCTGCTCCTCGGCGAGACCGGCACTGGCAAGAGTCTGATCGCCCGTACGCTGCACGCGGAGGGCCCGCGGGCCAGCCGGCCCTTCGTCGACATCAACTGCGCAGCCATTCCAGAGACGCTCATGGAAGCCGAGATGTTTGGCTTCGAGCGTGGTGCTTTTACGGACGCCCGGCAACCCAAGCCCGGGCTCTTCGTGGCGGCCGATCGTGGCACGATCTTCCTGGACGAGATCGGCCTGCTTCCCGAGAACCTTCAGGCCAAGCTCCTCAAGGTGGTTGAGGAGCAGCAGGTGCGCCCGCTCGGCGGCACCGTGAGCCGGCCCGTAGACACCTGGATCATCGCCGCCACGAGTCAGGACCTCGAGGCCGCCACGCGGCGACGGCGGTTCCGCGAGGACCTCTATCACCGGCTCGCCGTGGTGGCGCTCCGAGTTCCACCGCTGCGGGAGCGCGACGCCGACGTGATTCTCTTGGCCGAGGAGCTGCTCGGCAGAGCCTGCGCTGACTACGGGCTCGCTCCAAAGAGCTTCACTCGAGACGCCCTCGTGGCTCTCAGGACGCATCGCTGGCCCGGCAACATCCGAGAGCTCGCCAATGTGATCGAGCGCGTGGCCCTCCTCTCGGAGTCGTCGGCGGTCACCGCGGATGCGCTCGGCCTCAACTCACCGCACGAGATCGCAGGTGTCGATGAACCGACCGGCACCACTTCACGTGCGGCTATTGACGAAACGGTGGCGACGGTCGAGCGTGACCACCTGCTCGAAGCCCTCGCATCAGAGGGGGGAAACGTCACACGGGCCGCAAAGCGACTTGGGCTCACGCGCAACACCTTTCGCTACCGACTGCGCAAGCATGGAGTGGCGGCTGTCGAGCCGAGAGAAACGGTGGCCGAGTCGCCCCCGGTGCCAGCGCAATCCGGCGCCATTCGCTGGGAGCGGCGGCGCGTCACCTGCCTTCGGTTGATGTTGGTCCCCGCGAGCGAGGACAGCGAGCGCAAACAGCACGCCGTGCTCGAGGAAGTGCGCCAAAAGATACTCGGCTTCGGTGGCGCCATCGAGGGCGTGAGCCCCACCGGGATGACGGCGATATTCGGGCTCGATTTCTCCGAGGACGGGCCGCGACGAGCCGCTCATTCGGCGATGACCATTCGGAATCTCGGTGCCAAAGGCCTCGAGGCGGATCCGGCGACCCCTGCCATGCGTCTGGCCCTTCACGGGACCCACGCGATGCTCGGGACCGCGGATGATGGCGTGCACGTGGACATGGAGGCCCGGCAGGAGATCTGGCAGACGCTCGACATGCTGGTGAGCTGCGCCAGTGACGGATCCATCCTCGTGAGCCCGTCGCTGAGCGAAGGGCTGGGGACAACTTTCCAGCTCGGCGAGCCAATGGAGGAGCACGGCAGCGCTCGCCTGCTCCTGGACGCCGAACGCCAGGCGCCCTGGGCGGTGACCCGCACGATCTTCGTCGGCCGCGAGGACGAGATGGCGACCCTGGACCGCCGTCTCGAACGGGTTCGAGAGGGCAGTGGTCAGGCGGTTGCGATCAGCGGGGAGCCGGGCATCGGCAAGTCCCGGCTGCTCCACGAGTTTCGCCTGACGCTCAACGAGCGGAACGTCAGCTATCTGAGCGCGCGCTCCCTCTCTTACGGGCGCGAGCTGCCGCTGCTACCCATCATCGAGCTGGTACGGCGAGCCAACGCTGTCGAGGACGGCGACAGTCCGTCGATCATCGCCAGCAAGATGCCGTCGCCGTACCTCCTCAGGCTGATCGGCATCGAAGAGGGCACAGAGAGCATCCGCCACCTCAGCCCCGATGCGCTCCATCAGGGCACGCTGGAGACGTTCCGGGAGATGCTGCTCGAGGCGAGCGACACCAGACCCCTCGTGGTCGCCATCGAGGATCTGCATTGGATGGATCGCGCGTCCGAAGGCTACCTCGCCGTATTGGTCAACGCCCTGCCGGAAGCTCCGATTCTGCTCGTCACCACACAGCGCCCTGGCTACCGCGCGCCGTGGAGCGATCGCTCCTACGTCAGCGAGCTCAAGCTTCAGCCCTTGGGCCGCGCGGACGCCCGCCGTGTCCTCGACGCCGCACTCGACCGGGAGCCGCACGCCGTGCCCCTTGCCGCACCGACCGTGGATACCATCCTGGCCCGGGCCGACGGCAACCCCTTCTTCATCGAAGAGCTCGCCCGCGCTGTCGGATCGACTTCTGCGTCCCGAAGCGCGGCGGTGCCCGAGTCTGTCGAGGCCGTCCTCCTTGCCCGCATCGATCTCCTGCCCGAAGAGTCCAAGGGCCTGCTTCAGGCGGCGTCGGTGCTGGGGCGCGATGTGCCGGTATTTCTGCTGGAGGCCATCGTGCCGTCGGGCCCGGCTCTCAGGCAGCACCTTCGCGAGCTGCAGCGCCTGGAGTACCTTCATGAGAGGAGTGCCGGCAGCCAAGCGCTCTATCGCTTCAAACACGCCCTGACCCAGGAAGTGGCCTACTCGAGTCTGCGGCCCGACCAGCGTCGCGCGCTCCATGCGCGCGCCGTTGACGCGATCGAGTCTCAGCACGCTCAACGGATCAACGAGTACACCGACCAACTGGCTCATCATGCCGTGCATGGCCAGTTGTGGCGAAAGGCCCTCGGCTACCTCCGGCAAACAGGACTGGCGGCCACTGCCCGATCCGCGACTCACGAAGCGGTCGCATGCTTCGAACAGGCGCTCGAGGTCCTGACCCATCTGCCGGACGAGCAGTCCGCCATCGATGCGATCGATGTGCGCCTCGAGATTTTCACGCCTCTCCATGCGCTCGCAGGGTACCGCGGTTGTCTCGATCGTCTCAAAGAAGCGGAGGTTCTTGCGGAGAAGCTGGGCGAGCGGCGGCGGCTGGGACGCGTCCTGAGTAATCAATGTGGAATTCTCAGAGTCATGGGGGCCAACGAAGAAGCTATCGCGCCCGGTCGCCGAGCCCTGGAGATCGCCGCGGAGAATGGCGACTCCACACTCGCGGCCGCGACCAATTTCTTCCTCGGCACCGCCTATGCCGTCCGTGGCGAGTTCCCGGAGGCTGTGGTCTGCTATCGTGCCGCCATGAACCCACCGGGTGGCGAGCTGACGCCGGACAACGTCGCGAGCTTTCACGTCGACGGCAATGCTCGGGCATGGCTGTCGTGGGTCCTCATCGACCTCGGGCAGTTTGGAGAAGCGCTCACACTCGCCCAGCGAGGCCTCGAGATCTCACGGATGCGCGAGAGCAAGTTCGGCGAGGCAGGGAGCGCCTGCATGCTCGGCAAGGTCTACCTCGGGCTCGGTGCCGCCCACGAGGCGATCGAGATCCTCGAGCCAGCACTTAAGCTTTGCCGCACGTACGATGTCCATGACTGGTTCGCTCCTGTCTCGATGTGTCTGGGCTACGCCTATGGACTGGCGCAGCGGACCGCTGAAGGCATCGTGCATCTCGAGGAAGGTGCCGCCCACGGCGAGCGCATCAAGCAGTGGACGAACTATCCAGCGCGCCTCGCCACCCTCGCGGATGTCTATCGGGACGCGGGCCGCCAGGGTGAGGCAGAGTCGACAGCACGGCGCGCCGTGGCGCTGGCCATCGAGCAGCGGCGACCGCCCGATGAGGCCATAGCACTACATATTCTCGGCCGGGTCACCGATGATGAAGGGACGCTGATCAAGGCCCGCGACCTGGCCGCGTCCCTCGGCATGCGACCCCAAGTTGCGCACTGTCACCGCGATCTCGGCATCATGTGCGACGGCGCCGGTCGGGACGATGAAGCTCGGCATCATCTCTCGACCGCCAAGTCGATGTACCGCGAGCTCGACACGCCGATTTGGCTCGCGAAGATGGAACAATTCCTAGGAGGGCTGAGGCATAGGTAGTGCGAGCTTGTCCTGGTCTTCCTGACCCTCGGTCTGCAAGACCTCGTGGTCTAGGCTCCTACGGGCGGACGTGCTGGGAATGGTTTCGAGACGCTCCGAGGATCAGACAGTCGCCTCGCTCCGTACGATCACATCCCAGCACGCACCCCGTCTGATATCACGCCTCCCATCGGCGCCTCCGGGTACTGCTCGTGGCGGGGCTCAGTGCAAGACGGTCCGGGCTGACTTAGGTGAGCAGATGAGCTACTTGTCGATCCAGGCGACCATGAGCCGGCCGCCGTAGTCGTGGCCGATGTTGGGGGCGAAGTTTCTGACGTACGGCTCCCAGGCCGCCACCGTCAGGATTGAGGGGTCGTAGTGGTAATACATCTGCTCCGCGAGGTAGCGCTGAATGTCGTAGACGATCTCGCGGCGCTTGGTCACGTTGTAAATGCGGCGCTGGAGCCGGATCATCTCAGTGAGCTTGGGATCGTTCACCCCTGAGGCATTCAACGGCTGCCCCGGGATGTGCGAGCCCCACAGGCTGATATCGGCCACCGGGGTGCCGCCCCGGAGGCTGTGGGCCATCCTGTCGAACTTGCCGAATATCGTCGTGGCCATGAAGGCTGCGAACTCCTTCGTCTTGAGCTCAGTGTCGATACCCGCCGCCTTCCAGTTCTTCATGTCGACCTGGAGATAGTCGACGTAGTCTGGGGTCCAGGCGAGGGTCGCCTCCAGGGGTGCCTTGATACCGGCGGGATAGCCGGCCTGCGCGAGCAGGCGCCTCGCTTCTGGAATGTTCTGATCGTAGAGGCGCCGGCCCTCGGGAGAGAGCTGGTCGATGGGAATGGCCCAGTCTCGAAGCGCCGCGGGAATGGTCGGGTTGGGCACACCATGCCCCTGTGACCAGGCGTTCGTCTCGAGGATCTCCTTCCAGCTCGCGGCCAGAGCGAGAGCGCGCCGGACCCGCACGTCCTTGAACGGCTCACGGTCGAGCTTCATTGCGGTGTAGCCGCCCCAGAGCACGATGAAGTCCTGGGTCTGAAGATTGGGTTTGCGGCGCCGGACCGCCGCGAGGTCGAGACGCCGCACGCACTGGCCGTACTCGGGTGCGAAGTCGTATCGGCCCGCTATCCAGGCGGCCAGCCGCGATGCCGGGTCCTCGTCGACCGCGACCTCGACGCCGTCGGCATAGGGCAGGCCCGGCAGGAAGTAGTTCGGGTTCCGCGCGAAGGTCAGTCGGGAGTTCGTGTCGTACCGCTCGAGTATCCACGGGCCCGTCCCGATGCAGGCCTCCGCCTTCTTGAGGTCGCCGAACTTCTCCACAGCCTCGCGCGGCACGATCCACATCACGGTGGCGGCCAGGTAGTCGAGGAACCAGGCGAAGGGCTCCGAGAGGGTAAAGCGAACGGTATAGCGATCGAGCGCGTCGATCTTCTCGACCTGCTCGAGCATGGAGCGGTTGGGATTGCCGGTGAGGGTCAGAAAGCGCTCATACGTGTACTTCACGTCTTCTGCGGTGAGCTCCCGCCCGTTGACGGGAGGCTTGTTGTGCCAGCGCACACCCTTGCGGAGCTTGAAGACGAAGGTCGTGTCGCTGGGTTGGGTCCAGGACTCGGCGAGGTCGGGCTCGACGGGCAAGGTGTTCGGCTTCACCTGCGAGCCCGAACGGATGCGCACGAGCCGGCTGTGCGTGAAGGAGAGGTTGGTGGCGATCCGGTGGTGGTTGACGACAAGATGGGGATCGAGACCGGAGACGGGATCCTCCCCCCGGAGCCGGAAGACCCCGCCTCGCCTCGGCGCCTGGGCCGCTTCGGGACTGGGATCGAGCAACGCGGCTGCCGGACCGATGACGCTGGCTCCAGCGAAGCCGCCGGCCAAGCCGAGCACATTGCGACGGGTGAGTTCCATCTAACTAACTAGTCC